>OGFK01000001.1_pt1 | contig 348970 bp, 316 predicted proteins | sample 1570931 | NCBI WGS metagenome assembly OGFK01 (sample SAMEA2581935, study PRJEB24529) | metagenome | biome: Human gut stool | place: China | collected 2011
ACAGATTTTCCAACTTATTGGGATTAGTCACACACACTTTTTGTCCTATAACCCTTCATTAAGGACTCATTGTAAATCAGTATGATAAGCGTACTAAGTAATTTTTGGTAATGTGCATAGAGGAGGTCTTATGGCAGATACTATATACGAATGCCCTTACTGCCATTCTGATCATATCCAGTCTTATAATATTGCCTATGCGTCTGGTATATCTGATGTGCAGGGAACTACGACTGGTGTGGGTGTAGGCCTTCGAGGTGGTCTTGGTGTAGGTATAGGTCGCACTGTAGGTACACAGCAAACCGCCTTGTCCACATTGGCACAGCCACCAGTTAAAAAATCTGTTGTTAAATACTTTATCAAGTGGTCCTTTCTCCTATGGATAGGCATGGTATTTGCGGTAGTCATTATAGGAAGCAGCCATGAAATCTGGCCTATGATATGGATGCTGTTGGCCTTGGCTTCTATCATGTATAATACTTATAAACGCTATACTTGGAATCGAGATAGTTATCCAAAACTTAGAGAAGAGTGGGAACATACCTATGTCTGCCTTCGTTGTGGTAATTCCTTCCAATTATAAATTGTATATAGGCCAATTCTAGTTTTATAGAAAATGGCAACAAAAAACTCCCAGCCTAAGCTAAGCAGGGAGTTTTTTAGTATTCTTATTGCAGAAGGGGTATTAGATTTCCTTTTCGTGGTCTAGGATGTCCTTACAAGCTAGGCAGGCAGGGCAGTCACAGAATTGGGCACCTTTTGCTTTAATATCCTTAGCGTGGTCTTCCATAGCCTTAGCCTTGTCTGCCCCAAAGAGGTCTGCTGCCGTAGGGGAGGCCATAAAGCCGATAGTTTCATCGATGAGGGCAATGTTTTGCTTTGCCACAGAAACCAATTCTTTGGTCAATTGTGCTTGTTTATCAGTGCCTTCAGCAGCTAGCCAAGATTTAGCGAATTCTTTGACTGTTGAATTGCTGCTAGGGGCGTCTAAAAGGGCTTGTACTTTTACTTTTAATTCAGAGTGTGTCATAGTTAACCTCCTAATATCTATTAATACCTATATTATAGATCAATAGTATGGTATGTAAAGAGGGCGATTTTGGCTGGTATGGTATTATAAAAGAGTATAATTGTATACTATAGAAGCATGATTCTTATATTACAGGAGAAGAATATGAGTTTATTAGATGATATTTTACAGCATAATAAAGAATACGTGGAAGACCAAAATACAGGTTATGTGGACACGGATACTAAGTGCAGCAAGATGCCTAGCCGGCAAATGGCTATTGTTACCTGTATGGATACCCGCTTGGTTAATTTCTTGGAGGATTCCATGGACATCGGTCGTGGAGAGGCTAAAATAGTCAAGACTGCTGGGAACTGTATTACTGGTCCTTTCGACGGCGTAGTACGAAGTCTCTTGGTTTGCATCTATGAATTAGGTGTTAATGAAATCTTTATCATCGGTCACCACGAGTGCGGTATGGCTAAGACTACAGCTAAGGATTTGACGGAGAAGATGTTGGCTCGTGGCATCGCACCTGAGGCTATTCACATGGTTAAGCGGGAGATGGAACATTGGGCAGACGGCTTTACCCATCCTGGTGATAATGTAGAGGAAACGGTTGATGAACTCCGCATCAATCCGCTCATTCCTAAGGATGTGCCTATTCATGGGCTCCTCTTCCATCCGCGCACAGGGGAAATTGAAGTGGTTGTTAATGGCTATGAACACCTAGCCTAATAGGGTATATATAGAAAAAAAGACCTAGGTAATCCAAGTTTGGAATGCCTAGGTCTTTTTCTTATGCTAAAGCTTTATCGAAGACGGCCTTGATGTAATCCTTAGTTTGGTCGTAGCTTTCACCAGGATGTGCTTCGTACTGCTTGTCTGTGCCGAACCACATGTTAGGGTAGTATTCGAATGGGTGGGTTTTAAAGAGTTCTGCTGCATCTTGGTCCTCTACCCAAGTGATCTTGATCTTCTTATAGCTAGGGTTTTCAGCTTGGAGTTCTTCAATAGCCTTGAAGGCATTGTGGCAGTAAGGGCAGCCGTTGAGATGGAAGGCGAGGATTTCTTTCATAATGTGTATCCTTTCATTTATTTAGTAAGGGTCTGTAGTATAATAAAAAACATATTTTGGCTTTAGGCCAGAAAGCATATCGAAAATTATGCTTATATCTTATTATAGCAAAATGAGTCAATAGGAGGCACTATGATTACAGGCGCGAAATTCCTCGTGAAAGCCCTGCAAGCAGAGGGTGTAGAGAAGCTATTTAACTACCCAGGGGCAGCGACAATCGATATTATGGATGAGTTGTATCAACAGGATGCTATTGACGTCATTTTGCCTCGCCATGAACAGGCGGCTGTTCACGCTGCTGATGGTTACGCACGGGCCACCGGTAAGGTTGGGGTCTGCATGGTAACTTCTGGGCCAGGAGCAACCAACTTGGTGACCGGCATTTCTACGGCTAATTCTGATTCTGTACCCCTCGTATGCATCACCGGCCAGGTGGATATGAAACTCATGGGTAATGATGCCTTCCAAGAGGTGGATATCGTTGGTATTTGCCGCAATATTTGTAAGTATGCTATCACCGTACGGGACCGCAAGGACTTGGGGATCATCCTCAAGAAGGCCTTTTATATCGCTCGCACCGGTCGACCAGGACCGGTCTTGGTGGATATTCCCAAGAATATACAAAAGGACTTAGGGGCAGAAGAATACCCAGAATCTATACAAATTCGGGGTTACAAACCTAATGAGACCGTTCACGTGGGACAAATCAAGAAGGCTGTTACAGCTATTAGCCATGCTAAGCGGCCCCTCTTTCTCATCGGAGGTGGCGTTAATATAGCCGGCGCTAATGAGGCCTTGACTCAGTTAGTCGACAAGACAGGAATTCCTGTGGTCACTACCCTCATGGGTAAGGGGGGGATTTCTTCTCGTCACCCTCTCTATTTAGGGTCTGTTGGTATCCACGGCGGTTATGCTCCTAATTGTGCTATTAATGATGCAGATGTTCTTATTTCTGTAGGGACTCGTTTTAATGACCGTATTACGGGTAAGCTGGAAACCTTTGCTCAAGATACAAAGATTATCCATATCGATGTGGATGCAGCGGCTATCTCTAAGACTATCACTGTTGATATTCCTATCGTAGCGGATGCTAAATTGGCTTTGGAAACATTAGATGAGTATATAAAGCCTATCGATTGTAAGGCCTGGGCCCATAACTTGCAGACCCTTAAGGAACAGTACCCCATCGAGCAGACTGGCTATAAGGGGGTTACGCCACAGGCTGTCATTGACTACATCAACAATCACTATAATCGGCCAGTAGTTTCTACAGACGTGGGGCAGAACCAATTATGGACTACCCAGTTTTTAAAGGTAGAGGGAGGCCATCAGCTTTTGACCTCTGGTGGACAAGGAACTATGGGCTATGGCTTACCGGCTGCCATTGGAGCTCAATTTGGATGTCCTCAGGCACGTGTCTTCTGTATCTCCGGTGATGGGGGCGTGCAAATGAACATTCAAGAGTTGGCTACGGCTGTTATTAACCACCTACCCTTGACCCTCATCATCTTGAACAATGGCTATTTAGGCAATGTACGCCAATGGCAACAGCTCTTCTATGACAAGCGCTATGCCTGTACTCGCCTCTTAGATAAGGAAGCCCCTCACATTGTGACCCAAGACTATATTGATTCAGGTGAATTCCACTATGTGCCGGACTTTGTTAAGCTAGCTGAATCCTATGGGGCTAAAGCTATGCGGGTAACAGATCCTAAGGATATTGCTAAGGCTTTTGCCTTGGCTGATAGCAATCAAGAAGGGCCAACGATCTTGGAATTTATCATCGAAACGGAACTCAATGTCTTGCCTATGGTGCCAGCTGGCAAGTCTTTAAAAGATATGTTGTTAGAGGATAAGAAGTAGGAGGGGACTCATATGGAATTAAAAGAACGTTGTATCTCCGCCTATGTGGAGAATGAAATTGGTGTATTAGCTAAAATTTCCGGCCTCTTTGCAGGTAAAAATTATAACCTGGATACCCTTACTGTAGGGGTGACAGAAGACCCTACCATATCCCGGATGACCATTTCCTTAACCTGTGATGGTCAAACCTTTGAGCAAATCGTCAAGCAACTCAACCGGTCTGTAGAGGTTATTAAGGTTATCGACTTTACGGATATGGCTATCCATAAAAAGGAACTCCTCTTCATTAAGGTTAATGCCTGTAAGGGTGGGGATAAAGAAGAAATTTTCCGCATCGCTCAAACCTTTGATCTTAAGGTTGTGGACTACAATAAGAAGTCGGTCTTGGTTCAATGTGTCAAGACGGAGAAGAAAAACAATCAAATGATTACTCTCTTTGAAGATCTCTTTGTCAATCGCATTGAAGTTGTTCGCGGCGGCAATGTGGCTATCGAAGCTTTGGCGTCAGCTGACTGTTAAAGGAGGATTCAGGATGTTTAAGAATATCAATAAAAAGTTAGTCGCAGGTATCATCATCGCCTTTGCTGTAGGCGGTGGTGTGAGCTATCTGGGTTCTCACATGACCCCGGATGGGGTCATATCCACCTTGGTTACTAATGAACAGTCCTACAAGCGGGAGTCTGTCAGTGGTGACCGTAATACGTATGTGGTTAAGGCCGTAGAAAAATCTGGTCCCGCAGTCGTAGGGATTTCCACTAAGGTCTACCAACGAGATATGTTTGATCGGGCTGTTCCTGTAGGAGAAGGGGTGGGCTCTGGTGTTATCTATGATAAGGATGGACATATTATTACCAACTACCACGTTATTGCTGGCTCTAATGGGACCGTTCGAGTATCCTTGTCCAATGGGCAGGAGGTCGATGGAAAGGTCATAGGCGGTGACAAGCAAACGGATCTAGCGGTTGTTCAAATCGATCCACCTAAGGACATTCAACCAATTTCTTTAGGATCCTCTGCTGACCTCCATGTGGGTGAGCCAGCAATTGCTATTGGTAATCCATTGGGCCTTGAATTTAAGGGGACCGTTACGGTGGGTGTCATCTCTGCCCTCAATCGGACCATTGATTCAGCGGGTCAACGATTCCCACTTCTCCAAACGGATGCAGCCATCAATCCGGGTAATTCTGGAGGAGCCCTCCTCAATGCAGATGGCCAGTTAATTGGTATTAATTCTGCCAAGATTGCTAAGGAAGGGGTAGAGGGGATTGGATTTGCCATCCCTATCGACGAGGCTAAGGCCGTTGTGGATGCCCTCATCAAATATGGCAAGGTAGTCCGTCCTTACTTAGGCTTGGGCGCTATCGACAAAACGGTAGCCCGGGAATATGGCTATAACTTTAGGGGCCCAGGCCTCCTCATTATGGAGGTGGACGGCAATGGACCAGCCACATCCTTGGGCCTAAGCCAGGGGGATGTACTGACGGAAATCGATGGGAATGCTGTTAATAGTCTTATGGACCTTAAAGAAGCTCTTGATAAACACAAGCCTGGCGATTCTGTTACGATTACCATCAATCGGAGTGGGCAATCCTATAAAGCCACTGTTCAGCTAGGAACTAGCAACTAGGAAATAGTAAGTTGTTTTGAAATAATATGCAAAAAAGACTGCTACAAGAAAACCTGTTCTTGTAGCAGTCTTTTTCTGTTGCAGGGTAGTTTTGTTTGAATTTAGAAAATATTTATGCATAAATCAAAATAAAATATTGCATAAAAATTAAAAATAAAGTATTATTTATACGTAGTCGATGAATAAATATTTATATTATTCACATATTTAGCCAATAGATAGTTGAGATAGGAGGCCAAGGCCATGAAATTTAAAAATCTCATAGAAAAAGCAGTAGCGACCTATATGGATGATGTGATTGCGTGGCGCCGCCATATTCATCAACATCCGGAAGTATCAGGGCAGGAAAAAGAGACCTCTACATATATTCAGGGGGTCCTAGATAGTTTAGGCATTCCTTATAAGAATGATGTCTTCCAGTATGCTGTCATCGGGATTATTCAGGGGGCCAAGCCTGGTAAGACGGTAGCACTTAGGGCTGATATGGATGCTCTTCCTATCAAGGAACAAACAGGCCTTCCCTTTAAGTCTACCAATGACGGTGTCATGCATGCTTGTGGCCACGATTCCCACATGGCCATCCTCTTGGGAGCGGCAGCTGTTCTCAATAGTATGAAGGACCATCTCTGTGGGACTATTAAATTGGTCTTCCAACCAGCAGAGGAGGAGGCCCTTATTAATGGTGCTAAAAATATTCTGGCCTCTGGAATCTTAGATGATGTAGAGGAAATGTATGGGCTCCACGCCTGGCCAGATATTCCTGTAGGTAAGATAGGCTTCAAGAAGGGGAATCTCATGGCTGCTTCTGACCACTTCTACGTTCACATCAAGGGGAAAGCAACCCATGGGGCCTATCCTCATCAGGGGAAGGATGCCATTGTGGCTGCAGCGAATTGGATTACAGCGGTTGAATCTATCGTAGCTCGTGAGACCAATCCTATGGAAAATCTGGTCTGTACCATCGGGGTTTTTAATGCGGGTCAACGCTACAATGTAGGCGCTGAAGATGCCTATCTAGAAGGGACCTGCCGGACCTATGCACCAGAAAAACGGGATTATATCGAGGCCCGTTTGGGTGAAAGTCTTAAGGCCTTGGATCTCATGTTTGGCACCCAGTCTCAATTGGATTATAAACGGGGCCATTCCGCCACCATCAACAATCCTGAGGCCATCGACTTCATGGAAGGTGTAGCTAAGGAATACCTAGGCTCAGATGCTATTGATCACCCACTCTTTCCATCCATGGCGGCGGAGGACTTTGGTTATTATACCCAAGCTATAAAGGGCGCTTTTCTCTGGTTGGGTACGGGCTTTGAGGGGAATCCAGCCCTTCATAATGCCTCCTTTACCATCGATGAAAGCATCTTAAAGACAGGTGTGACTCTCATGGCTGGCGGCATAGCAGAATTGTTAGCACCAGGGCAAGCAGAAGCATAGATACAATAGATAATTTCCTAATTTAGATAAACAAGAAAGAGGCTCCTTATGAAATCCCTCCACAATAAAAACTTTTTGACCTTACTGGACTATAGTCCGGAAGAAATTAATTACCTTATAGATTTAGCCGCTCAATTAAAGGCCGATAAAAAAGCAGGCAAGGAGAAGCCTTGCCTGACTGGTAAGAACTTTGCTTTAGTTTTTGAAAAGGACTCCACCCGGACTCGCTGTGCCTTTGAAGTGGGAGCTGCTGATCAGGGTGCCCATACCACCTACTTAGGTCCTTCGGGATCGCAAATGAACAAGAAGGAATCCCTTAAGGACACGGCCCGGGTTCTTGGCTCTATGTTTGATGCCATTGAGTTCCGGGGCTATGCGCAAGAGTCTGTAGAAAACTTGGCAGCCTATTCTGGCGTACCCGTATGGAACGGTTTAACCGACTTGGACCATCCGACTCAAACATTAGCTAACTTCTTGACCCTTAAGGAAAACATCCAAAAGCCACTTAAGGATGTATCCTATGCTTACGTAGGCCATGGCCAATCCAATATGTGCCATGCCCTTATGATTGGTGCCGTTAAGATGGGGATGGATTTCCGCCTGATTGGCCCTAAACAATACCATCCTGCCGGCCCTATTTACGAGCAATGCCTAGCTATAGCCAAGGAAACAGGGGCTAGTATTACCGTTACCGATGACGTGGAATCTGGTGTTAAAGGCTTGGATGTCATTTATACAGGCGTTTGGGTAACCATGGGTGATTCCTACGACATGTGGGAAGAGCGGATTAATACCTTCAAGCCTTACCAAATCACTAAGGATATGTTGGCTATGACCGGCAACCCTCAGGTTAAGTTCTGCCATTGCCTACCAGCCTTTCATGATACACAAACTCAGGTGGGTAAGGATATCTTCGAACGTTTTGGTATGAATGGGATTGAAGTGACGGATGAGGTCTTCGAATCAGACGCTTCCTTGGCTTTCCAGGAAGCGGAAAATCGCCTTCATACCATTAAGGCCCTTATGGTGGCCACCTTTGCCGATTATGAAAGCCTATAAGAGGAGTTGTGACTATGACTAAGAAAAAAATATGTATCGTTGGACGAGAGGGAACTACGGGCTTAAGAATAGATGAACGCTTATCCCAAAGGGATGATATTGAAGTCTTACCTATCCCAGAAGATAAACGTAAGGACCTAGCTACCATTAAAGAGGTGGCTAGCCAAGCAGATTTGGTTTTCCTCTGCCTACCAGACCAGGCAGCTAAAGATGTGGTTGATGTGTTAAAAGACCTGTCCTGTAAGGTTATTGATGCCTCCACAGCCCATCGGACAAACCCTGATTGGGCTTACGGCTTTCCTGAATTGGGGCCAGACTACCGGGAAAATATTGCCCAATCCCGCTTCATTGCCAATCCAGGCTGTCATGCTTCTGGGGCTATCGCCATCTTGGCGCCCCTTATTAAAAAAGGCTTAGTGCCAGCTGACTACCCTCTGACAGTCCTCTCTCTTACGGGTTACTCGGGAGGCGGTAAAAAGATGATAGCCCAATATCAGGCTGTGGATACGGGTTCTGACCTTTGTGCTCCTCGCCAGTATGGGTTGGGACAGTCCCACAAGCATATGCCGGAAGTCCAGGCCTTTACAGGCCTAGTCGAGCCACCTATTTTTGTGCCTGTCGTGGATGATTACTATGCGGGTATGGAAACGTCCATTGGCTTTCACCTATCTCACCTAAAAGGGGTAAATCCTCAAGATATTTGGCAGGCCCTCTACGCTTACTATGAAGGGTCCAAGATTATCAAGGTGGCACCTTTTAATTTAGAAGAGACTAATGGACTCTTCTTAGGGGCCAACCAGGCCGCTGGTCTCGATACCATGACCCTCTATGTATCGGGTAACCAGGATCGTGTTTTAGTTCATGCTATGTTTGATAATTTGGGCAAGGGAGCCTCGGGAGCTGCTGTCCAATGTATGAATATAGCCTTGGGCCTAGCGGAAGAAACGGGACTAGTTATATAGAAGGAGACGAATGACATGAAGCATATCGATAATGCCACGCGGGCGGCTCTCCTGACAGCAGCCGTCCCTTACATCAAGGAGTACGCCGGTAAGGTCGTGGTCGTAAAGTACGGCGGCAATGCCATGACCGATGAAAATCTTAAAAAGTCGGTTATGAAAGATCTTCTCCTCCTCAATCTAGTGGGGGTTAAGGTCGTTCTCGTTCATGGAGGAGGGCCTGCCATCAATGAAGCTTTGGCCAAGATGCAGGTTGTATCCCAGTGGAAGGATGGCCTACGGGTAACGGACCAAGAAACCATGGATGTGGTACAAATGGTTTTGGCAGGCCAGGTTAATAAGGGATTAGTAGCCAATTTAGTGGAATTAGGTGGCAAGGCTGTGGGCCTTTGCGGTGTGGATGGTCATATGATCAAGGTCCATCAAAAGGACCCAGAATTGGGGCTAGTAGGGACTATCGATGAAATTGACACATCCGTTGTCATGTCACTTTTAGATCGGGGCTATATCCCTGTTATCTCTTCCTTGGGCTTAGACAAGGAAGGGCGGACTTACAATATCAATGCAGATACAGTCGCGTCTAAATTGGCTGGTGCCTTAGAGGCAGAGGCTATGATTGCCATGACCAATATTGATGGGGTAATGGCGGATAAGGATGACCCGTCTAGCCTTATCCCTCATCTGACCTTAGGAGAGACGCAAAAGCTGATTGACGAGGGCGTCATTGCTGGTGGCATGATTCCCAAGGTAGAATGTTGTACCCTTGCCATCCAAGATGGGGTGGAAAAGGTTTTTATTATAAATGGTGAAATTCCTCATGCTATATTGATCGAACTCTTGACCAATGAAGGCTTGGGGACCATGTTCGTCAATAACCCTAAGGAGTAGAAAGAAGGTATAGTATGTCTGATATACAAACACTTGATAAGGAATATGTAGCCCATACCTATGGTCGCTTTGATGTGGCCTTTGTAGCCGGTAAAGGCTGCCATTTACAAGATGAGTCTGGCAAGGACTACATCGATTTGGGCTCTGGTATTGGGGTTACCGCCTTTGGGGTAGATGATGATGTTTGGGCTAAGGCTGTTACAGACCAAGTTCATAAGCTTAACCATGTATCCAACCTCTACTACACCCAGCCGCAGGTAGAATTGGCCCAAAAAATTTGTCAAAAGACTGGCATGAAGAAAGTCTTCTTCTCTAATTCTGGGGCTGAATCTAATGAATGCGCCATTAAGGCGGCTCGTAAGTATTCCCATGACAAGTATGGAGAGGGCCGTCATACCATTGTTACCTTGGTTAACTCCTTCCATGGGCGGACCATTGCTACTCTGTCCGCTACAGGCCAGGATGTCTTCCACCAAGATTTTGGTCCTTTTGTAGAAGGTTTTATCCATACTCCAGCTAACGACTTGGAAGCTTTTAAACACTTGCTAGATAGCAATGAGACTATCTGTGCTGTTATGCTGGAACCGATCCAAGGGGAAGGTGGTGTTATGCCCCTCGATAAGGATTTTGTAGAGGGGGTTGCAAAGTTAGCCCAAGCCAAGGATATCCTAGTTTTGGTAGACGAAGTCCAAACCGGTAATGGCCGGACTGGGAAGGTCTATGGCTATATGAATTATCAAATTTCTCCTGATATTGTATCCACCGCTAAGGGGCTGGCCGGTGGCCTTCCTATGGGGGCTACTATGTTTAATGGAAAAACGGAAGCCGTCTTGGGAGCTGGTAACCATGCTTCCACCTTTGGGGGCAATCCTATCTGTGCAGCAGGTGCCATTACCATCATGGATCGGTTGACGGACGAGCTCTTGGCCTCTGTAGTGGCTAAGGGGGATTATATCAAGAAGGAATTGGACGGGGCTCCTGGCGTTAAGAGCCTATCTGGCTTTGGCCTTATGCTGGGGATCGAAACGAATGCCAATCCGCGGTCTATTATCGATGCCTGCTTACAAGAAGGCCTAGTTGTCTTATCTGCCAAATCCAAGATTCGACTCTTGCCAGCCCTCAATATTCCCCAAGAGGACTTGGAAAAAGGCATTGCCATCCTCAAGAAGGTTATTGGAGACTTGGCTAATGAATAACTAATTGGTCCTATAAGATTCGATAGTAATCTAGAAGATCGAGTCCTTATAAGTAAAACCTACTTCCCAAGGAAGTAGGTTTTTTTATAGATACTTTATATACATAGTAAAATGGTAGGTATATAATAAGTGAGTAATTAAGTTAATAAATTTACGAGGTTTATTATGAAAGATATAAAAGTACTCATTGAGGATTATAAGGATTATGTCCGCAATTTGCGCCGAGACTTCCACCAATATCCTGAGTTATCCAATAAAGAGTTTGAAACCACAAAGAGAATTGCGAAAGAACTCGATGTATTGGGCATTGAATACCAATTAGATACAAATCGCCACACAGGCTTGGTGGGAATTATCAAGGGCAATAAGCCTGGCAAGACAGTGGCTCTCAGGGCTGATATCGATGGTCTTCCTGTAGAGGAACGGACAGGCTTAGACTTTGCTTCTAAGAATCCTGGGACCATGCACGCTTGTGGCCATGATGGTCATATGGCTATCCTCTTAGGGGCGGCCCGTATGCTCATGGATAACCGTGATCAGTTGGAGGGTACCGTTTATCTGGTCTTCCAGCCAGCAGAAGAAACTGGCTTAGGGGCTCCTGATATGCTAGCCTTTGGGGACTGGTATCAAAAGACCGATACCGTCTTCGGCGGTCATGTGTGGTCCGGCCTTGATGCGGGTCTAGTATCGGTTGAGGCGGGCCCTCGTATGGCCTCTTCTGATGTCTTTGATATCCATATCCAAGGTAAGCAAGCCCATGGAGCTCAACCCCAAACGGGTGTGGATGCCTTAGTAGTGGCAGCTGCTATGGTTATGAACCTACAAACCATCGTATCCCGTAATATTTCTGCCCTAGATTCAGCGGTCCTTACCATAGGGTCCATCCAATCGGGGTCTGAGTGGAATATCGTCAACGGAGAAGCTACCATGAAGGGGACGGTCCGCACCTTTGATAAGGCTAAGCGGGATGAGATTATTGAACACATGAAGCGGATTGTGGAACATACGGCATTAGCCTATGGAGCCACAGCTAGGTTAGACTATAAAAAGTGTGTTCCTCCAACTATCAATGAAGAAACCTCCTCAGCCTTGGCAGAGCGGGTGGTAGTAGAAACATTGGGAGCGGATAAGCTAGTTAAGATGCAAAAGGTTATGGCAGGGGAAGACTTTGCTAACTTCTTAGAAGGTAAGCCTGGCTGCTTCGCCTTCATTGGCGTCCGTAACCCGGACTGCGGAGCTCTTTATGATCATCACAATAACAAGTTCAACATGGATGATTCCGTCTTGTCAGCAGCCTCTGCTGTCTATGCTCAGTATGCTATCCAATGGCTGCGGGAGCATAAGTAATTCTTCTATATAGTTTACAAGATAAAAATTGGTGCTATACTGTAGATGTAATCACCGATAGGTGATTATATCTATAGAAGGCCCAGCTTGTAAAGGCTAGCCTTTACAATTACATAAGGCGACGGGGAGCTGACTGAAGTCGGCTGAGAGGAGGCATAAGCCTTGACCCATAACCTGATTTGGATAATGCCAACGTAGGGATGACCACAGATATTAAAAGGGGGTACCACATTGGTACCCCCTTTTTTGTAGGCTATAAAAAAGGCCCTCCCAAAGGAGGGCCTAAGGCTTATCAATTAACGGTCGCCATTGAAGATGGAGTTTTTAACGATTACGTAATCCACTTTCTTGATGGCTGTGAGGTTGTGACCACCAGCATAGGAAATAGCGGACTGCAAGTCTTGTTCCATTTCTGTAAGGGTGTCGTAGATAGAACCCTTAGCAGGGAGGTAGAGTTTTTTACCTTCTACGTTTTTCCGTTCACCCTTTTGGAATTCAGAAGCGGAACCGAAGTATTCCTTACGTGCTTCGCCATCGATCATGACAGTTTTACCTGGGGACTCGATATGACCGGCGAAGAGGGAGCCAATCATAACCATAGTGGCACCGAAGCGGATGGACTTAGCGATGTCGCCATGGTCGCGGATACCGCCGTCAGCGATGATCGGTTTTGTAGCCGCCTTAGCGCACCAGCGAACAGCGGCCAATTGCCAACCGCCAGTACCAAAGCCGGTTTTGAGTTTGGTAATACAAACCTTACCAGGTCCAATACCAACTTTAGTTGCATCAGCGCCAGCGTTTTCCAATTCGCGTACCGCTTCTGGGGTGCCGACATTGCCTGCGATAACAAAGGATTCAGGCAAATGTTTTTTGATGTGTTTAATCATTTCGATAACTGCATTGGAATGACCATGGGCGATATCGATGGTGATGTATTCAGGTGTTAACCCTTCTTTAGCTAATTGATCAACAAATTCAAATTCTTCCGGTTTGATACCGATAGAAATGGAGGAGATGAGACCTTTAGCCTTCATATTTTTAACGAAATCGAGGCGTTTTTCTGGTTGGAATCGATGCATAATGTAGAAGTAGCCAGCTTTTGCTAAGCCTTCTGCCAATTCTTCATCGATGATTGTTTGCATGTTAGCAGGCACAACAGGAAGTTTGAAGGTGTGCTTGCCGAGTTTTACTGTTGTATCGCACTCGCTACGGCTATTTACGATACATTTGTTAGGAATCAATTGTACGTCTTCATAGTCGAAAATGTTCGTTGTGTTAATCATGATGTTTTCTCCTTAAATAGGACCGCCCCAAATTGGGCCTGTAATAGTGTAACTTATATTTATTATTTTAGCAAATAGTTTTATATTCGTTCGTTTATGGCTCGCTAAATAGGAGCAGAAAAATATAAAAATTCGATACGATTTGAACTATTAAAAAAAGGAGTATAAAATGTTCGGAAAATCTACTAAAATGCTTGTGGAAGCAGGTATGTCCATTGCCATCGCCTTTGTCTTGCACCTTATCACGCTCTTCCATATGCCACAAGGAGGGTCTATTACAGCAGCCCACCTAGTACCTCTCTTGCTATTTGCCTTCCGCTGGGGTGGTAAGGCTGGGATAGTTGTAGGCTTTGTTTATGGTTTGGTACAATTCCTTTTAGGGTTTAAGTTCTCCATCCATATTGCCTCTATCTTCTTGGATTATGGGCTCGCTTATGCCATGATTGGTGTGGCGGGTTTCTTTAGAGACTCTAAACTGGGTTTGGTCTGTGGGACTTTCGTGGCTTGCTTCCTCCGCTTATGTGTAAGTGTTATTTCTGGGGCTGTTATCTTTGGTGCCTATGCTCCAGAGGGTACTAATCCATGGATTTATTCTATTGTCTATAATATTTCTTATTTGGGACCAGACTTTTTGGTGAATGTCATCGTTCTCCTTTGTATGTATGGCCCCATTAAACGGGGCTTATCTAAGATTAAGTAACACCCTATAAGGACCTAGCTTTTAGACTAGGTCCTTTTTATATGTGAATTCCCTCATTGCAGAGGCTATTAAAAGTATATATTTTTACTATATAATGGTAGATAATTAGTTTTTGTATGCTTAGGATCCTAGTGATCTGACATAAATTATAATAAATTATAATAAGCAACTATATGAGTGGATAGTAAGTGAGAAGTTAAGCTATGGCTAAGGGTATGAGAGAGACGAATAGTAAGCAAGGTCTGGTTATTTTGACCGGCGGCTATAGTCAACGGATGGGCCGAGATAAGGCTTTCTTGCCCTGGCAAGGACAGAGCCTTCTTCGCGCCATGGTTGATAAGGCTCGCCGTGCAGGGTATAGGGATATTATTATTTCCTTTGGCCCAAAGGGAGACTGTGCAGAGGTGCCAGAATGGGTTAAGCTAGCTGTTGATATTCAGGTAGTTCATGATCATAAACGTTGTGGTCCATTGGGGGGACTTGCGGCGGCCTTTGCCCTAGGCCAATCTGATCACTATGCAGTTGTGGCAGTGGATATGCCATTTGTAGATTTTGAGCCTCTTTTGGCGGCAGATAATTCCCTGACTGACCAAGTGGATGCGCTCCTTATGCGGGGCTCTAAGGGTCGTGAAGAGCCGCTCTATGCCGTATATAAACGCTCGTTATTGGGTTCTATCTTAGCAGCTATTGAAAGCAGTGATTGGAGTCTTCGGGCTTGGCTTTCAACTATCTTTTATAAGACGTTTGACTTAGCTAGCAATAGCATGGCGGTTACTAATGTTAATACTCCCAATGAATATAAACTGGCTACTATGCGGGCCCTTAATGAGGCGCGAAAGATTCCGATTATCAGCATCGTTTCAGCCTCTCGTAAGTCGGGAAAGACAAGTTTGGTGGTTAAATTGACTCAAGCTTTGACTGCTCGAGGTTATCGGATAGGCTTAGTCAAGAGTGATGGTCATGGTTTTACCATGGATAGGGAAGGGTCCGATACAGACCAAGCCATGAAGGCTGGTGCGCAAGCCGTGGCCATAGCTGGGCCCCATGAATATGCCCTGCGCGTTAGGACTGCTGAGCAAGCCTCTCTTTACGAATTGACACAGGGTTTTGAGGGCTTAGATCTTGTCTTGTTGGAAAGCCGCAGTCAAGGGGTTGCCCCTATGATTGAAGTATACATACCAGGTCATACTGAGGGGCGGATAGGGCATGAAAAAGACATAGTAGCCCATGTGGATATGACTGATTTTGATGGTCAAGCTTTGGAAGATTTGGTGGAGGGGATTGTCATCCCTTGTTTTGCATAAGGAGTATAGGGTGAAAACAATTACAGTACAAGAGGCTTCTGGCCTTTGGCGAGATGCCCTAGATGGGAGGAAAGCAAGAAAGGTAACTTTGGGCTTGAATCAGGCCTTGGGGTCTGTCTTGGCCGAATCAATTGTAGCTAGCCAATCGATTCCGGCCTTTAATAAGTCTGCCATGGATGGCTATGCCATAGCCTACCAGGAGGGGATACAAGAATATGAGGTTATGGGCCTTATCGGGGCTGGTCAAGTTTGGAATCAGCCTCTAGCTACTGGGCAGGCTCTTCGTATTATGACAGGAGCTCCTTTGCCTCAAGCTTGTGATACAGTGATTATGCAAGAGGCTATTGATGGATCTGGCCAGGTCGGATCTCACATTGTCGTAAGAGGTGCGGTCAAAAAAGGACAACATGTCATACAGAAGGGGGAAGAATGTGCTCCTGGAGACATTCTATTGGAACCGGGCCTACTTCTTGATGGGACTGTTCAGTCCGTATTGGCGGGAATAGGCCGCCAGGAAGTCGTCGTTTATGAGCCTCTTAAGGCCCTCCTGTTGACATCTGGTAGAGAGATCATTGAGCCAGGACAAGTTTTAGAGCCAGGCCAGATTTATAACTCTAATCGATTTCTCCTAGAAGGCCTTTTGCGGGAGACAGGTGTACGTAGTATTCGTCACTACCACGTTTCCGATGATCCTGAGCTCTTAGAAGGGGAAATACAAACGGTTATGGAGTTGGCCCAAGGGGTTGATATAATCCTATCTTCGGGTGGCGTATCAGTGGGTCTCTTCGACTCTATGCCTCACATCTATGAGGCCTTAGGGGCACGTATGCTCTATCAACGGATTGCCATGCGACCCGGAGCAGCCTCCTATGGGGGCCTTACACCAGAGGGCTGCTTGATTTTTGGCCTGTCTGGTAATCCTGTAGCAGCCTATAATGGCTATCACCTCTTGGTTAAGCCAGCCCTTCAGTTAGCTCGGGGGATAGGTCTAGAAAAAGAGTCTCTAATGACTGCTATTTTAGATTGCGACCTGGCTAAAAAAAATCCTTTAGACCGTTACGTACAGGGCCAGGCCTATTGGTATGAAGGGAATCTTCACTTTAGAATGGCCCCTAGCCAGTCATCATCGGCTATGGTGTCCCTAGCCTCTGTTAATGCCTTGGCCTATGTGCCACAGGGGACAGAAGGTCTTGGAAAGGGTTCGCCTATTCATATTATAAGTACCAAAAGCATATGAAGTGTGGTATAATCACGGCATAGTTTTTTGTAAGTAGACGATAGTCCACTCCGTAGGGCTATCGTTTATTTTGGTGTTAGAGAGTAGGAAAAACATGGAATTTTTAAAACAAAGATCCTTATCCACCTATATCGTCCTAGCCCTTATTTTAGGGGTCGTCGTAGGTGCTGTCTCTCCTGATCTTGGCCTGGCCATGAAACCATTGGGAGATATTTTTATTCGCATGATCAAGATGATCGTGGTTCCTCTAATCTTCTTCTCCCTCATCATGGGGATTGCTGGTACTGGTGACTTTTCTAAGTTAGGGCGCCTAGGGGGTAAAGCTATCCTATGGTTCGAAGTGGCTACTACAGTGGCCCTAGTGGTTGGACTCTTGGTAGTCAACCTCATCGAACCAGGCATGGGGGTCCATATTCAACAAGGCATGACTGATGCGGTCCAAAAGATCGCTGATCATAAGCCTCTGGACCATATCCAAATGATCGTCAATATCGTTCCGACCAATATCATCGATGCTATGGCCCGGGCTGATATGCTTCAAATTATCTTCTTCTCCTGTATTTTTGCCATTTCCGCAGCTAAAGCAGGTAAAGATGGGCAGAAGGTTATCGACCTATCCCGTGATATTACCCATATCATGTTCAACGTAACCCATTACGTTATGAAGGTTTCTCCAATCGGTATCTTCGGCGCCATCGCTCATACCGTAGCTATGTATGGCTTGGATGTATTGATTCCACTCCTCAAGCTCATCGGTACCATGTACTTGGCTATTGGGATTTTCTTGGTTATCCTAGTTATAGGTGCAGCTGTCGTTACCAAGGTCAATTTGATAGGTTTTATGAAAGTCATCAAAGAACCTATGGTCTTGGCCTTCACTACATCAGCTTCCGAAGCAGCTTTACCAATTGCTATGGAAAAATTGGAACGGATTGGTATTCCAAAACACATCGTTTCCTTTGTCTTACCACTAGGCTATACCTTTAACCTTGATGGATCTACCCTGTATTCCGCAGTAGCGGTTATCTTCTTGGGGCAGGTATATGGCGTGCCATTGCCTTTGGGTCTTCAAATCGTTATCTTGCTCACCCTCATGATTTCAACGAAAGGGATTGCTGGTGTGCCTGGTGCAGCCCTCATCATCTTGGCTGGTACGGCAACAGCCTTCGGCATTCCTGTAGAAGGTGTGGCTATGCTCCTTGGCATTGACCGCGTCCTTGATATGGCACGAACTATGTGTAATGTTACAGGTAACTGTATTGCTGGTTTAGTTGTAGCTCGTTGGGAACACGAAATATCGGCAGAAGACTTGAATTCTTATATTGAAAAGCCAATGTCTGATGAAGAATTTGCAGCACTAACAGCTGATGACAAAAAAGCATAATATCTTATAAGACCTCCTTTAGGAGGTCTTTTTTATGGCCTGTGAATTTCTTGTCGTTAGCTTCTTGACACTCGCTGAGGAAAAACTTTACAATGTATATAGAAATTTTTAGATATTTAAATTTATTGCCCTAGTGTGCAAGCCTAGCAAGACCTGCCTGGGGTTTTTCTTTTTTATGGTTATGATAGGAGAGAATACAATCTCTCGCTAGAAAGGAAATGTATATGGATGCAGTAACGATTACACTGGCCTTCTTGGTCTTTGCCATCGTCATGTTTGCCTGGGAGAAGATCCCTCTCTCCATCACTGCCATGATTGTGGCGGTGGGATTGACGTTGACAGGTGTCTTGACACCTATGGAGGCTTTTAAGGGCTTTGTTGATCAAAATGTTTTGTTGTTCTTTGGTATGTTTATCATTGGGGCTGCCTTCTTTGAAACAGGTATGGCTGTAGCTGTAGGACGGGTGGTATCCAAGTTCGCTAAGAGTGAAACCCAACTTCTCATAGCGGTCATGCTCTTAACAGGTTTTATGTCCGCCTTCCTCTCCAATACGGGGACGGCTGCCGTTATGATTCCGGTTGTTATCGGGATCGCTAAGGAAAGCAATACGTCTCCACAGCGGCTTCTAATGACCATCGTCTTTGCCTCTGCCATGGGTGGTAATATTTCCCTTATTGGTTCCCCTGGTAATATGATTGGTCAGTCTGCCTTAATCGCCAAGGGCCTTGAGCCATTCTCTTTCTTTGAATACGGTTATATCGGGATTCCTATGCTCCTCATTGGGACCCTCTTCTGTGCCTTTATTGGTAAGCGTTTCCTACCTAGGGATGCTGCCCATAGACCAGAGGTAACCTATACTCGTAATTACCACTATGATCGAGTGCCAACGTGGAAAAAGGTAACCTCCGGCCTAGTCTTGTTAGGCACTGTATTGGCCATGATCTTTGACAAACAATTGGGGGCTATCTTTGGTTTGTCCGGTGGCTTACCACTCTTCGTATCCTCTTGGGTTGGTGCCTTGATTATCGTAGGAACTGGCGTATTGTCTGAAAAGCAGGCCATGGAGTCTATTGACCTTAAGACTATCTTACTCTTCGTAGGTTCTCTGGCCTTGGGTGATGCTATGGTTAAGTCCGGCGCGGGCAGCGTTATAGCGGATACGATCATGGGCTTGGTCGGCGTGAGTGCACCACCATTCCTCATCATTGGCATTCTCTTGATTCTCTGCGTATCCATGACCAATTTCATGTCTAATACAGCTACTTGTGCGCTCTTGATTCCAATCGGAATTCAATTGGCCCACACCATGAACTTCGACCCTCATGGGGTAACGGCGGCCATCGTATTGGGCTCTTCCTTGGCTTATGGTACACCGGTAGGCATGCCAGCCAATACTATGGTATACAATGCCGCTGGTTATAGCTTCCGTGAGTTCGTAAAAGCGGGGACACCGCTCATACTGGTATCAGTTATCGTCACCATGGTTCTCTTGCCAATTTTCTTCCCATTCTAATAAGCTTGTAGAGTTTAAAACGCCCTCTTTTGAGGGCGTTTTTTCATAATGATAAGTTGGAGAGATTTTCAGAAGGGGAAATAATAGACCTCTTAGATTTTTTAATATGGTGGTGGTCCAATATGTAATGGGCTATAATAGATACAAATTATACTTATACTTTGTCATAGGAGGTACTATGTTAACAGATATTGAAATTGCACAAGCGAATGAGATGGAGAAGATTACGGTCATTGCTGAAAAATGTGGCCTTTCCTCCGAAGATATCGAACAATATGGCCACTATAAGGCTAAAATCTCCTTTGACGCCATTCGCCGCTTAGATGCTAAAGAAGATGGCAAGTTGGTTCTTGTCACGGCCATTACACCAACTCCGGCAGGAGAGGGCAAGTCCACTACATCTATTGGGTTGGTTGAATCCCTTAGCGCCATTGGTAAAAAGGCAATTGCCACCCTCCGAGAACCGTCCTTAGGTCCTGTATTTGGTATCAAGGGCGGCGCCGCAGGTGGTGGCTATGCACAGGTTGTTCCGATGGATGATATCAACCTTCACTTTACCGGCGATATGCATGCTATTACAGCCGCTCATAACCTATTGTCCGCTATAATTGATAATCATATCCACCAAGGGAACACCCTCAATATTGATCTCCGTCAAATCACGTGGCCTCGAGTTTTGGATATGAATGACCGGGCTCTTCGCAATGTAAATGTAGCTTTGGGAGGCAAGGTTTGTGGATTCCCTAGGGAAGACCATTTTATGATTACCGTGGCCTCTGAAATTATGGCTATCCTCTGCCTGGCTAAGGACTTAGAAGATTTGAAGGATCGTTTCGGTCGTATCATTATCGGCCCAGACATGGATGGTAATCCTGTGCGGGTGAGCCAATTGGGTTGCCAAGGGGCTATGGCTCTCCTCATGAAGGATGCTATCAAGCCTAATTTGGTACAAACATTAGAGGGCACACCAGCTCTTGTCCACGGTGGGCCTTTTGCCAATATCGCTCATGGTTGTAATTCCTTGGTTGCCACTAAGCTTGCCCTTAAGTTGGGCGATATGGTGGTTACGGAAGCGGGTTTTGGTGCTGATTTAGGGGCGGAAAAGTTCATGGACATCAAGTGTCGCTATGGACATATCTTCCCTGATGTAGTCGTTGTGGTGGCTACCCTTCGGGCTCTCAAGATGCATGGCGGTGTACCTAAGACTGACTTGATAGAAGAAAATATAGAAGCAGTTGAAAAGGGCTTCTCCAACCTTAAAAAGCAGGTGGAAAATATGCGCTTCTTTGGGGCCCCTGTCATGGTAGCTATCAATCGGTTCTCCTCTGATACGGAAGGAGAAATTGCTAAACTGGAAGAACTCTGCCGAGACTATGGCATTCCAGTAGAACTCAATGAATGTTGGGAGAAAGGGGGCCAAGGTGGTCTCGATTTCGCCCGTAAGGTTGTTGAATTGGCACAGGGCTCTAAGCCTAGCCCTAAGTTTGTATATGACTTGAAGGACTCCATTGAAGATAAGGTTATGGCCATCACTAAGACTATATATGGTGGGGATGGAGTCATCTTTACAGCAGCGGCTAAGAAGCAAATGAAACAAATTCAAGAGTGGGGCTTGGGGGATTTGCCTGTATGTATGGCGAAAACGCAATATTCCCTCTCTGATGATCCTAGCAAGTTGGGGGCACCAAGTGGGTTTAATGTGACTGTATCTGATGTGCGAGTGGCCGCTGGTGCAGGTTTCATCGTATGCCGGACAGGTAATATCATGGTTATGCCAGGCCTTCCTAAAAAACCGGCTGCTTTAGCCATGGATGTAGAAGCGGATGGAACCATTAAGGGCCTCTTCTAGATAAGGAGATTATATGATTAAAAATATGATGTTAGGACAGTGTCTAACAGTGACAGCTAGTTCTAATCCAACACCAGGAGGCGGTGCTATTGCGGCAATAACCGCTGCTTCTGGAGTAGCTTTGGTAGAAATGTTAGCGCATTTGACTATCGGGAAAAAAGGCTATGAGGAGGTAGAGTCCACCATGCAAGATATAGTGGACCGTCTGCCAGCTATGCGAGAGCGTTTTTTGGCCTTAGCTGACAAAGATGCACACGTTTTTGATACTTTTATGGCGGCTCTTCGGCTTCCTAAGGATAGCCCTGACCAAGTGGCCTATCGCAAGGAACAATTGCAGGTCTGCTATCAAGAAGCAGCTAAGGTTCCCTTTGAGATTGGATGCTTAGCCTATAGTCTCTTCAAGGATGCGGAAGTGGTTATCCGGGAGGGTAATAGGAATGCCACTACCGATGGCATTATCGGTGCTATTAATGCGCGGGCCGCTGTGAAGGCTGCCTTCCTCAATGTGAAAATTAACCTGTCTGGTATTAAGGATCCAGCCTTCGTGAAGGAATTGGAAGATCAAATGGCGGCTATAGAAGGCTCTATTGATGAAACAGAGGCTCGACTAGTTAGCTTAGGTGGTTATTAGTTAAAAGCCTGTAAAGACTAGCAGTAGGCTGGGCCTTACAGGCTTATTTTAGTTTTGATATAGATAAGACGAACAAAATAGAAATTATTGCATTAACTTTGATTATTGTTCGGCACATATCGAATAATAAAATAAACTCCCTTGCTTAACGTTTGATTATAGAGTAGACTTAAGGTATAAATATTGTTGTCATTGTTGTTGAGGAGACAGACATGAGCAATCAAACAAAGACTCAAGACAATACTGTGGATACTCTTCTACCGGTCCACAAACTCTTTGCCTATGGCTTGCAACACGTATTGGCTATGTACGCTGGTGCGGTAGCCGTGCCAATTATTATCGCCCAGGCCCTCCACCTGTCTACGGCAGAATTGATCCACTTGATTAATGCTGACCTCTTGACTTGTGGTATTGCAACCTTGATTCAAACCTTGGGATTTTGGAAGGTCGGTGGCCGCATTCCTATGATCCAAGGGGTAACCTTTGCGTCCGTTACACCTATGATTATGATTGGCTTAGCCCATGGTGGGGGTGTTCAAGGGATGACCGCCATCTATGGGGCCATTATTGTAGCAGGTGTTTTAACCTTCCTTATAGCGCCATTCTTCTCCCGTTTGATTCGTCTCTTCCCACCTGTGGTAACGGGGACTATCATCACTATCATCGGTATTTCCCTCATGCCAGTTGCTATTCGTTGGATGGGTGGCGGCAATCCTAAGGCAGAATCCTTTGGGAATGCAACCAATTTGATGTTAGCTCTCTTAACCTTCCTTATTGTTATCTTTGTTTACCGTTTTGCTAAGGGCTTTATTTCTAACCTATCTGTCCTTTTGGGCTTGGTTGGCGGAACCCTTATTGCCTATTGTATGGGAGTGGTAAACTTTGATGCAGTTGGTAAAGCTAACTGGTTCGATGTGATTACACCATTCTCATTTGGGATGCCAACCTTTGATGTAGCGTCAGTAGTCTCCATGGTTATCGTAATGCTCGTGGTTATGGTTGAAACCACAGGTGATTCTATTGCTATTGGGGAAATCGTCAATAAGAAAATCGGCAAGAAAGAATTAGCGGCTGTCCTTCGGGCCGATGGTATCTCTACTGTTATTGGTGGTATTCTCAACTCCTTCCCGTATACGGCCTTTGCCCAAAACGTTGGTCTTATTGCGGTGACTCGCGTTAAGTCCCGTTTTGTTGTTGCAGCGTCTGGTGTTATCTTGGTCCTTTTGGGCCTTTTCCCTAAATTGGCGGCTGTAGTTGCCTGTGTGCCTAATGCCGTACTTGGTGGGGCTGGCTTAGCTATGTTCGGTATGATCATCGCTTCTGGCATCCGGTCTTTGTCTAAGGTTAACTTTGATGGTAACTATAACCTCATGCTGGTAGCTATTTCTATCGGCGTTGCCATGATTCCTTTAGGCGCCCCAACCATGTATGATCACTTCCCTGCATGGGCTAAGATTGTTATGTCCTCTGGCATTACCTTCGGTTCTCTTATGGCAATTGTCTTGAATCTCCTCTTTAATGGTTTGAATCAAGGGGATGAGCTAAAGGCTATGGGTCGCCGAGATTCAAAGTTTTAAGATTATAGCATTTTGTGGTAGGATCGACTAGGAAACTAGCGGTTTAACCATAGTGCGTGAATCTAGATTTGATAAACTCCTCCCAGGTAACTGGGAGGAGTTTTTTATAACCTCGTTCAGAAACCATCTTTATTTCATATAATTTCTTTCATGAAAAATATATGTAATTCGTGATGGACCTCATAGAGGTATAGACTTACAATAGTGCTATAATAAGCCGTATCAGAATATAGAAAGTAGGTTCTTATGGCATTAGCGCAAGGTAAGATATTGGCTATATCCATTTCGGAAAAAAAAGGCCAAAGAAAACATAATATCGCGAAAGCGGAATTGCGGGTGGATCACGGCATGGTGGGGGACGCTCACGCAGGTAATTGGCACCGCCAAATTTCTCTTTTGGGCATTACATCAATCGAGCTCATGCAGGCTAAGGGGGCCCCAGTAAAGCCAGGTGACTTCGCTGAGAATATCACTGTGGAAGGAATTGTCCTCTATGAATTGCCGGTAGGAACTCGACTAAGGTTAGGTAAGGAAGTCGTTATTGAAGTTACGCAAATCGGCAAGGAATGTCACTCTGGTTGTGAAATTCAACAGCAAGTGGGCTCTTGTATCATGCCTACCCAAGGAATTTTCGCCAAAGTTATAAAGAGTGGATGGATTAAAGTTGGAGATGCGGTAGAAGAAATTCAATAGATCCATGTGGGAGCCTAAATAGACTCAATTACACTCATGAGGAGTATGTCATGCAAGATCAATGGGGACGTACAATTGAATATGTGCGGGTATCCCTGACAGATGCCTGTAATTTCGCCTGCCCCTATTGCCGGCCTGAAGAAATTCCGCCTGAGGCTGTGAAAAATCTCCTCACGGTAGAGGAATGGATGACCATACTAGAAGCCTTTCATAGACTGGGCGTTAAGGCCGTACGTCTCACAGGGGGCGAGCCTTTACTCTATCCCTATTTGGATCAATTGTTGGGGGCTATCAAGTCCAAGGATTGGTTCCAAGATATTTCCATGACGACTAACGCATCTCTTCTGGGGCCGCGGGCTAACCATTTGCATGAGCTGGGTTTGGACCGGGTTAATATTAGCCTAGACTCTTTGGATCCGGTTCTTTTTGCTCAGGCTGTAGGTAAGGAAGGACAGATGGAAGCTGTTTTAGATGGCATTGAGACCGCTATGGGGACTGGGTTTAAGTCGGTTAAGATTAATACGGTCTTAGTCCGGTCTTGGTCCGACCAAGAAGTGGCTTCTCTGTTAGCCTATATTGAAAAATGGCCTGTCATTTGGCGATTTATTGAGTATATGCCCTTCCAGGGGGATACGTTTAAAGGTCCCTCCTTTGAGGAATGGATGAATCAATTAGCTCGTGTAGTAGGGGGCCCTTTGGAAGCTGTTCATGGGGTAGGGGGCTTCGGCCCTGCTTCTTACTATCGCTTGCCAAGTGGAAAAATCATAGGCTGTATATTTTCCATGTCACATTCCTATTGTGATTCTTGCAACCGACTGCGGCTGACAGCGGATGGTAAGATGCGGCTTTGTCTCTTACAAGATGGGGAAGTAGATCTCATCAATCGGGTTCGTAGGGGTGACTCAATAGTGGCTCTTATGGCCTTTATTGAAGACTCTTTGGGGGCTAAGAAAGAGAGCCACCAGGGGCCTTCTATGGACCAACCGCAACGACCAATGTGGAAAATTGGTGGATAGGGTATTTACAGATCGACAAGATAGGCGTATAATAACGCTTGTCCATGGAACATTAGCTCAGCTGGCAGAGCAACTGACTCTTAATCAGTGGGTCCGGGGTTCGATCCCCCGATGTTCCACCACTACTAAGGGCACGCCTGAGGCGTGCTCTTTTTCTGTATATAGGAGGAAATCTTTCGTGTTAGATAACAATCGAGCAGGCTTGATTATTTCCGTGGCTTGCTATAGTATTTGGGGACTTTTACCCCTCTTCTGGAAGGAACTATCCCATGTGGATCCGTATTCCATCTTGGCCCATCGCATCGTATGGTCTTGTTTGCTCATGTTTATCATTACCTTCTTGCTCAAACGGCGTGAGTTTTTGGCGGACTGTAAGATGCTCTGGAACCATAAAAAGAAGGCATTAGCCTTGGGCTTGGCAGCTATTTTAATCAGCATTAATTGGCTGACCTATATTTGGGCTGTTTCTAATGGTCACGTTATGGATACCAGCCTAGGTTACTATATCAACCCACTCCTCAGCGTTCTCTTGGGGGTATTCGTCTTTAAGGAGTATCTTATCCCAGCTAAGCGCATCTCCATTGCTATTGCCGCTTTTGGTATTGTCATGCTGACTATCCTCTATGGGGCTTTTCCTTGGGTGGCTCTTGTCTTAGCCTTGAGCTTTGGACTCTATGGAGCCCTTAAAAAGAAGCTTAATATCAATCCCTTTACGGCCATTACCTTAGAGACCGCCTTAGTCGCACCGGTTGCCTTGGTTTTTCTCTTCTTTATAGATGACTTTACCTTGGCTTATTTTAATAGTGGTATGACCTCTACGGCCTGGCTCTTGATGGCTTCTGGTATAGCTACATCCGTTCCTATGGTTCTATTTTCTTATGGGGCTAATATGTTGTCTCTCAACCTTTTGGGGATTTTGCAATATATTTCTCCATCCATAACCTTTATCCTTTCCATCCTGGCCTTTAATGAACCCTTTGGTTCGGCACAGATGATTGCCTTTATCTGCATATGGCTGGCCATTGGAATCTTCCTCATGTCTGAAAAGATGCCTGCCACAAAGATTAGAACTAAATAGGGAAATGTCCACTCCTACAAGATGTTTGTATTTTTAAAATTCCCTTTTAGTTCTTGATAAGGTATAATAAACTCATATTGTTATTGCCTATATCCATATATTTATAGAGAAGGGACCAGCATGAAATACACATCTACACGTGGCGCAGTAGCCGTCAATGAAACCTATGCCTTGTTACACGGTTTAGCCGAAGATGGAGGCCTCTATGTGCCTGCTTTATTCCCTGAAAACTGCTTGTCCTATGCGGATTTAAAGGATAAGAATTACCAAGAAATAGCCCAAGTAGTCTTGGCTAAACTCTTCCCATGCTTTAGCCAAGAACACTTGCGGGAGATGATTAATAACGCTTATTCTGATGCCAACTTCTCTACCCGCGATATTGCCCCGCTTCACTCCCTTTTGGAAAAGGTATCGGTCTTAGAACTTTTCCACGGTCGCACCCAAGCCTTTAAGGACATGGCCTTGTCCCTCTTCCCATATCTCTTGGTAGCCGCTAAGGAAGCGGAAGGGGAAAAGAAAGAGGTCTTAATTCTTACCGCTACATCTGGTGATACGGGTAAAGCTGCCTTGGAAGGCTTTAAGGATGTAAAGGGTACCCATATTCAAGTCTTTTATCCAACCGATGGCGTATCTCCTATGCAGGCTGAGCAAATGCAAAAGCAAGAGGGGGATAATGTCAATGTAACAGCCATTGAAGGTAACTTTGATGATGCCCAACAATTCCTGAAACGCCTCTTTGTTAACAAGAAAGTGGCCAAAAAGGTGGCTGATAAGGGGGTTATGTTCTCTTCGGCTAACTCTATTAATATTGGCCGTTTAGCACCGCAAGTGGTCTACTATGTGAACGCCTATGCTGAATTGGTGGCACAAGGTGCTATCCATGAGGATGAAGCCTTCAATGTAGTTGTTCCAACAGGTAACTTCGGTAATATTTTAGCTGCTTATTATGCTAAGAAGATGGGGATTCCTATTGGCAAGATGATTTGTGCCTCCAATAAGAACAATGTTTTGACGGACTTCTTCAAGACAGGCACCTACGATATGAATCGTCCTTTCTATGCGACCTTGTCTCCCTCTATGGATATCTTGGAATCCTCCAACTTTGAGCGCTTCCTCTACTACATCACGGGAGAAGACCCAGAACGGACAGCAGGCCTTATGAAAGATCTTAAAAGCACGGGTAAGTTGACTGTTAATGCTGATGAATTCAAACGGGTTCAAGCTAACTTTACAGGGGCCTATGTAGATGATGAAGGGACTAAGGCAGTTGTTGAGCAAGTTTATAACTCCTATGGCTACCTCATGGATCCTCATACAGCCGTTGCTATGGGGGCCTATATGGCAAACTTGCAAGAACACCCAGAAGATGGGGCTCGTCATACGGTCATCGCATCTACGGCACATCCATTCAAATTTCCTCCAGCTATTTGTGGGGCCTTGGATATTAAAGAAGGGGATAGTCCTTACGAATCCCTAGATAATATCGCCGCTGTCACAGGGGTTCGCTTCCCTAAGCAATTAGCGGCTCTTAAGAATAAAGAATTGCGCTTTACTCGGTCTATTCCAAAGGAAGACATGGAAGCAGAAATTCTTTCCTTTGTTGATTCTTTTGGTAAGTAATTAGCTAGGACTCATACGTTCATCTGTTAGACCCTCGTTTTTAGGCGGGGGTCTTTCACTATGCAGCTAGAGGAGATTGATATGGTTAAAAAAGGATTTATTTTCGCGATTTTGTCGGCCTTCTTGTTGAGTGCGATGAACCTCTTCGTTAAACTATTGGGGGCTACAGGGGGGACACCTATTCCCTCTAGTGAGGTGGCCTTCTTCCGAGGGGCTATCGCCTCGGTTATCGTCCTTGCTTACATGTATATACGGGGTATTAAATTTTCTAAGGAAGACCGAAAACTCTTAGTTATGCGTGGCCTTTATGGAGGCTTTGGCATGGTTTGTAACTTCATTGCCATCGTTCACCTCAAGATGTCAGATGCGGCCATACTATTTCAGTTATCCGGTATATTCGTTCTCATTTTTGCAGGTTTGTTTCTCAAGGAACGGATTCCTAGGGGGTCTGGTAAGTGGCTCCTAGTTATCTTCGCTGCGGTTATCGTTATGGTTAATCCCTTCCAGTATTCTTCCTTTAACTGGTATGCTTTAGTGGCTATTTTAGGGGCAGCCCTGTCGGCGGCAGCGTATACGACCATACGATCTATCGCCAAGCACGGCAAGCATTCTTCTTTTGAAATCATGGCCTATTTCTTAATTACAGGCACCATTGCAGGGGCTTTGACGACACCGGAATGGGTTATGCCAGCAGGTATCCAATGGTCCTATGTATTGGCTATTGGTGCTATTACGGTCTTTGCACAATTTTTCTTAACCGGTGCTTTTATCACTACCAATGCGGTGGTGGCTCAGTTCCTCCAATACGTAGGTGTCTTCTTTAACGCTTTCTGGGGGTGGGCTGCCTTTGGTGAATCCATGACAGCAGCCACTATTTGTGCAGGGATTGCTATGTTCTTGTCGTCGGTTATGTTGGCTAAATTGAAAGAAGAAAATCCGACCATAAAATAAGGTAGGTCAACCATACAATAAGAGACGCACTCTCCTTTTCTCTATGTACGACTGCTATGTCAAGGATGATGTTCTCCTCATTATTACAGGTGGCCGGTATAACCTAGATAGGTAGCCCATCATGCACTTTCCTGAGGCTAAAGAAATCTTGTATACTAGGTCAATCCTGAACTTAGGGTAGGAGCATTTAGGCTTTTTTGAAATATAATGAGTATAAAATGATATAAATCTTGACTTGTTTTAATGTAGTATTTAAAATAAGCCTGTTGCTTTGTATAATGTGAAATAGCTGTGAATATAAATCGATAAAATTAATAAAACTATATCGAAAAATATTGACTTAACTATCTAACTATGGCATAGTATGTAGTGTAGTATTCCTTAGAGTCATAAATGGCCGATTAGGGAAATAGCTATTAATAGGAGGATAGGTATGCTGGATTGTGAACAAAAGCGAGTCGCTGAAGACCAAATTATAGAACACTTTGATACCATACAATTGTCTACCAAGGATAAAATCATTGTAGAAGAGCATGAACGTTTATCTCAACATTTGATTTATGAGATCATTCGTCGCGACGGTATTGAAGAATTGATGCGACCCTTTAAGTCCCTCTTTCTCTCTGGGGTAGGGGCAGGCATTCTAGTGAGCTTTTCTTTTGTATGTATGGCTGTATTGCAAAGCTTTTTGCCCAATCAACCTTGGGCACCGCTCATTACCAAGTGGGGCTATACGGTGGGGTTTGTCTTGGTTATCCTATGTCGAGCCCAGCTCTTCACAGAGAATACTATTACCACAGTAATCCCTCTTTTTAAGCCTTTCACTTGGGAAAAGTTAGGTGCGGTTTTGCGTTTATGGCACCTTGTTCTGGCAGGAAACTTGGTGGGGACCAGTTTGGTTGCTGTATTCCTGACTACACCAGGTCTTCTAAACCTTGACTTCATCGTAGAAATGCAGGCTATTGCCCATCATGTGAGCGCCTTTACCTGGCAAGAAAACCTTTTGCGGGGAATTCCATCAGGTATCTTGATTGCCGCTATCGTATGGATGATGCCGACAGCCCGACAATTTGCCCTCTTCTTAGTGGCTTTCATTACCTATTTCATCGCCGCTGGTGACTTTACTCATATTGTGGTAGGGTCTTGTGAGATGATGTACGCTGTTTTGAATGGCATGGCTAGTCCCTATGACTATATTTTCCAATTCCTCGTGCCTGTAGGGGCGGGGAATATCATCGGCGGTACTGGCGTCTTTACCATGCTTGGCTATCGTACGATCAACGGGGAATTACAAGAAAAATAAGTATGTATTGTGTGGGAATTATAGCAAGGCCCACGAGTAGGAGTGTAAACAGATGACTGAACTTTTGAAAGAATTTAAAAACTTTGCCTTCAAGGGCAACATGATGGACCTCGCTGTAGGTATGATTATTGGCGCTGCTTTCACAGGCCTCGTTAATTCTGTGGTAGGTAATTTGATTATGCCAATCATTTCTATCTTCACAGGCGGCATTGATTTTAATAATATGTACTTAGCTTTGAATGATAACGCTCGTGCTGTTCAAGCAGCTGGTGGTGATTTAGCTGCAGCTAAGGCAGCTGGTGCGGTATTCGCTTATGGTACATTTATTACCGACTTCATCCAGTTCCTCATCTTGGCTTTCGTAGTATTCATGCTTATTCGTTCCATGAACAAACTCATGCAATTGGGTAAAAAGGAAGAAGAGGCAAATCCTACTACAAAAGCATGCCCATTCTGTAAGTCTGAAATTGCCATTGAAGCAACCCGTTGCCCTCATTGCACATCTGAACTCGACAAGTAAAATAACGTAGCAGAACCCTCGAGGACCTCTAGTCATGACTCGTATACGAATGTCAGCTCTAAAGGTCCACGAGGGTTCTTTTTCTTTTCTTTATCCAGTTTTAGCCTTAGCGGATTATTGTATTGGTTAAGGTGCCAATGTCGGAAATACTAATGGAAACTTGATCGTCTTCTTGGAGGAAGCGTGGCGGATTGAAGGACATACCCACGCCAGATGGGGTGCCGGTGGCGATGATATCGCCTGGTTCTAAGGTGATTCCTTGAGACCAGGTGGCGATGAGGTTAGGGATAGAGTGTATAAAATCATCCGTGGTCCCGTGTTGGCGGAGCTCACCGTTGACTTCGGTTTTAATTTCGAAGCGTTTTGGCCCTTTTTCGCTGATGAGAATGTAAGGTCCCATGGGAGCAAAGGTATCGAGAGATTTGCTGCGGAACCATTGGGAGGTAGATTTTTGAAGGTCTCTGGCAGATACATCGTTTATGATGGTGTAGCCGAAGATATAGTCATAAGCTTCCTCTTCAGTGATGTGAGAGCCCCGTTTGCCGATGATAACCGCTAGTTCGCCCTCGTAGTCTACTTGATTTGTGCAGCCTGCGTGGAGGCGGATGTTTTCATTAGGACCAATCACTGCGGTAGGGGCCTTGGAGAAGAAGGTAGGGGCAGGTGTGGATTGGCTATTGTCCAATTTGCCTTGTAGTTCTCCTACATGGTCATCGTAGTTGAGTCCCACGCAGATGATGTTTTTCTTAACCTGTAAAGGTTGGGTAATGAGGACATCTTGTAGGGGATAGGAGGTAGCAGATGGAGCTTCCCGGTGCTTTTGCATAGCCGTAGCTAACATGAGAAGGGCTTCGTCGCCACCTTCAATTAGTTCGTCGATGGTTTCTGGTAGGAAGGTAAAGGTGGCCTCTTCTAAATCTTGAGCGGATAGAATGGTGTTTGTTTCGTCGTCAATAACGCCCCAGGTATGGATGCCTGTGAGGGTTGTGAAAGCTGCAATTTTCATATAAACCTCCTAAGTTTGTTCGAGTCTGAGTACTTCTCTTGTATTATAGCATGGTGTAAGCTAAGAGGCCCTGGGTTGCTACAGTTTTTTTATAAAATATGGTAAAATATATAGACTGTTGCACGAGGAGGATTAGACGTGGAAGAGAAAGAAATACAAGCATCTGAAACCGAAACGGTCGAGACCGTTAACTTTATAGAACAAATTATTAACAAAGATAATGAAGAAGGGGTCTATGGTGGCCGCGTTCATACCCGTTTTCCGCCAGAACCAAATGGCCACTTGCACATTGGACATGCGAAGTCCATTTGCCTTAACTTCGGTTTAGGTCAGGAGTATAATGGCTTAACTAACCTTCGTTTTGATGATACTAACCCTGCTAAGGAAGATAGGGAATACGTAGACTCCATTAAGGCTGATGTGGAGTGGTTGGGTTTCTCCTGGGATGGGGAGCCACGCTATGCATCTGACTACTTCCCTAAGATGTATGACTATGCGAAAAAGCTTATCTCTTTGGGCAAGGCCTATGTAGATGATCAAACACCTGATCAAATCCGTCAAAACCGCGGTGATTTCTCTACGCCTGGTACGAATTCACCTTTCAGAAATCGGCCTGTAGAAGAAAACTTGGCCCTCTTTGAAGAGATGAAAGCAGGAAAATACAAGGATGGTGAGAAGGTTCTTCGCGCTAAAATTGATATGGCAAACCCAAACATCGTTATGCGTGACCCTGTCCTCTATCGCATTGTTAATGCGGACCATCATCGGACAGGATCCGAATGGAACATCTATCCTATGTATGACTTTGCCCATCCAATCGAGGATGCTATTGAACGCATTACTCATTCCGTATGTACCTTGGAATTTGAAGTACACCGTCCTCTCTATAACTGGGTTTTGGAAGATTGGGATGATACAGAAAAACCTAAGCAAATCGAGTTTGCCCGCCTTAACATTACTAAGACTGTTATGTCCAAGCGTAAGTTGCGGGCTCTTGTAGAAAATGGTTTGGTGGCTGGTTGGGATGATCCTCGTATGCCTACTATCTCCGGCCTTCGGCGCCGTGGCTATACACCGGAGTCTATCCGCGATTTCTGTGACCGTATTGGTGTGGCCAAGGCGGATTCTACAGTGGACGTGGCCCTTCTCGAATTCTGTGTTCGTGAAGACCTTAAACTCAAGGCCAACCGTCCTATGGTTGTCATCGATCCTGTAAAGGTTATCATTGATAACTACCCTGAGGGGCAATCTGAACTTTGCCACGTTGAAAATAACCCGGAAAATGAGGCTTTAGGTAGCCGAGATCTCACTTTCTCTCGAGAAATTTACATCGAACGGAATGACTTCATGGAAGAACCGGTTAAGAAATTCTTCCGCCTGGCACCAGGCAAGGAAGTTCGCCTCAAGGGGGCTTACTTTATTACCTGTCAATCCATTTGTAAGGATGAGAATGGGGTTATTACAGAAATACACTGTACCTATGATCCAGAAACCAAGTCTGGTTCTGGCTGTACTCGTAAGGTCAAGGGTACCTTGCACTGGGTAGACGCTAATAACTGTGTTGATATAGAAGCCCGCCTCTATGATTATCTCCTAGATGAATCCATCGAATCCGATGATTTCTTGGAACAATTCAATACCAGTTCCTTGCAAGTTATGCATGCTAAAGGGGAAGCTTACTTGGCTAACACCCAACCTGGGGATCACTACCAATTCTTGCGCCAAGGCTATTATGTGACGGATAAAGATTCTACAAAGGACCATATTATCGTTAACCGTATTGTAGGCCTCCGAGATTCTTGGTCTAAGAAGGCACAAAAGAAGTAGGAGGAAATTTATATGAAAAAGCAACTAGTAAGATCTATTATTGGTGCAGGTCTAGGGCTAGCTGTTTTGGCGGGCTCTTTGACCCAGGCGGCGAGTCCTAGCAAGTCCTATACAGGTGTCAACGCCTTGAATCAAGCTGAGGTTTTGGGGAATAAGGCCCCACAAGGCGTCACTATAGGTACTAATGATGTAAAAATGATGACCCTTAATCAAGGCCGTGAAAGTGTAAAACAATCCATCTTGGATGCCGGTGCTATGCATGCAGATGTTTACCAACTTATGTATAAGTCTGGGCCTACTGTAAAATATGCTACCTTGGCAGATATCAAGTTGGGCCTAAACGGGGCACGGCAACTCTTGGGCGCTAATGCATCAGATGCAAAGGTTCTCAATGCTCATTTGGCAGGGGCTATCAATAGTGATAGTCGATATGGCTATAATTCCATCATGCCTTACCGAATCATTGAGCCTATGAAAGTTGTTGGTAAAACGTATGTGGGAACTATTCAAACAACTACAACACAGGCGGAGGTTACCTACCGTGAGAATGTGCATCTAGTCATTTATGATGATAAGTATGGCGGTCCATCTGTGCGAGCGCTAGCACTGAATGCAGATGATGAACAAGGTTTGTGGCCTCAATTGGCAACCCTTATGAAAGTAAAATAAGCTTAGACTTAAAACAGTCCACTTATAGTGGGCTGTTTTTTTATGACTAGGGCTAGAAAGCCCACTAATATTATTAAAAATGAAAACATATATCAAATAATTTTGATAAATATTTTCAAAAATGTAGCTATAGCTACTTGAAAAATGAGTTTAGTACTGATATGATAACCATAGAAAGTGAGTATGGTTATCAAGTAGTTGAGGTAATGAACTTATGACTGAATCCATTAACTATATGATTGGCTTTCATTGTGGCCCTACCTTAATGGGCTTTAAGGTATCCAATCTAGTCTGCATACCCAGTGAGTGCAATCAAGCTTGGGAAGAACTCCTAGCTTCTTATAATGAACAGTTTAATAAAAAAGACCTCTTCTTCTTTGAAGTGTGTCGCTGTAAACGGCGGCGCATGCTATTGGTTTATCGCAAAAGCCAATTGGAATCATACTTACGGGATCGTAAGAACATGGCCTTTTTGATGGGTCAGGGTTATACCCCTCAAATGACTCTGGAACAACTTTTGGGCCGGTTGCGAGACCGCATGGAAGAAAGCCTTAATTTCCCTCATGAAATTGGTCTCTTCCTGGGTTATCCTCTTGCGGATGTAGCCTACTTTATGTTCACCGGTGGTGAAAATTATAAGATCTGCGGTGAGTGGAAGGCTTACACCAATGTTAAGCAAGCGGAATATACTTTCTATCGTTTCGAATTGTGCCGTCAATATTGCCACGGGCAGTTGTTGGATGGCCATTCATTTTCTTCGTTAGTGGCGTAGACGCCAGGAGGTAAACCTATGGTAGGTGTATTTTATTGGTCTGGTACAGGCAATACAGAAGCAATGGCGAATGCAGTAGCAGAAGGTGCTAAGGCTGCAGGTCAAGAGGTAACGTTAGAAGCAGTATCCGGTATTTCCGTTGATGATGCTGCTAAGTTTGATAAATTGGCTCTTGGTTGTGCTGACATGGGTGCCGAACAATTAGAAGAAATGGAATTTGAACCTTGGTTCACAGAATTAGAAGGTAAATTAGCTGGTAAAAAAGTTGTTATTTTCGGTTCTTGGGGCTGGGGTGGCGAATGGCTTGGCCCATGGGGAGACCGCGTAAAGGCAGCTGGTGCGGAGCTTCTCACAGAAGGGCTCAAAATTAATGGCACACCAGATGATGCTGGCTTGGATGAATGCCGTCAATTGGGCAAAACATTAGCGGAAGCATAAAACCCAGCAAGCAAGTAAGAATCCATATACAAGCAAGAATCTCCTAAAAACCTACATGAATAGATCCTGCACTGGCAGGTCGATGACCGCTCCTCCATGAGGGGCGGTCATTTTTGTATAGGTTAGGTGCTTGCTTTGGTATATAATGGAACAATATAGATCAGTTAGGAGGTTTTTATGAGTCGTTTTACAGTGACCTACACCATCGGTGTTAGCGATCAGGCTGAGGCTAAATCCATTGCAGAAGCTCTTGCAGTAGAGCAGACTATTGAATTTCCTCCGGAGTTGGTGAGGGATGATTTTATTAGCAATCAGGTTAAGGGTCGGGTAGAGGACCTTGTAGGAGAGGGCACTCACTTCCTAGCTAAGATTTCCTATGATGAAGCTTGTACCGCCATGGAAGCCACTCAGTTTTTGAATGTTCTTTTTGGTAATTCCTCATTACAGCCCCATATATGGGTGACAGATTTTAGCCTAACACCAGCAATGGAGCAGGTCTTTAAGGGACCTCGCTATGGTCTTAAAGGCTTACGAGAACTCCTTCAGGTACCGACTCGCCCTATGATTCAGGCCGTGGTTAAACCCATGGGGACGGATACAAAGACGCTAGCCAATATGTGTGCTGCCTACACTCGGGGTGGTGTGGATGTTATTAAAGATGATCATGGCATTACTAACCAGTCGTTTTCTGCCTTTAGAGAACGGGTAGCCTCTTGTGCAGCCGCTGTGGCAGAGGCGAATGAAGCGACGGGAAATAGGGCCCTTTATGCGGCTAATGTGTCAGGCGATGGTACTGATGTATGGGAGCGAGCTTTTTATGCTAAAGAGAACGGGGCTACAGCCCTTATGATTACACCGGGCTTAGTAGGCTTTGGTTGGATGCATAAGTTGGCCTCTTGTGATCAGTTGAATTTACCAATTATATCCCATCCCGCTATGCTGGGAGGCTTTGCCTTGCCAGGCCTATCGGGTATTGCTGACTATCTATGGTTGGGGCGAATCCCTCGGATGATGGGGGGCGATATGCCAATTTATGTATCCTATGGGGGGCGGTTCACCTTTACCCGAGAACAGGTTTTGCGGATTGCTGCCGCCATTCGTGAGCCTTTTGGGTCCATGCCAGCGGCCATTCCTTCTCCAGGTGGAGGGGTCACTGATCCACGTTTGGCTGAGTTGGTTGACCTCTATGGGAATGATACTATGTTTTTGGTGGGGGGAGATATGTTTCGCCGCGGTCCTAATTTAGAGGATACTATGAAGTACTTTGTTGATCGATTGGAAAGCCTGCAAAAGTAAGGCGTACGTAGTCGTTGTTGGCTGCTAGCAGGCTTGAGAGGTTCTTGTGACAGATTCTAAAAAAATGGCTGTTCATGTTATTGCTAGTGGTTCTAAGGGTAACTGTACAGCCATCGAATATGGGGATTCTGTGATCCTCCATGATGCGGGTATATCTTGTCGCCGTATCGTAAATGGTCTTAAGCAATTGGGTATTAGTATGGAGCGGGTGGAAGGCGTTTTCATTTCACATGAACACTCAGATCATGTGAATGGCTTGCCTCAATTACTCAAGCAATATGACCTACCGGTTTATACCCGCGAGGCTACTTGGCGGGCCTTGTCGAATAAACTCCTAGTGCCGGATAAGCGTTTGGTGCCTATTACAAAGACTTCCTTTTCTCTAGGTTCTATCGACCTAGAACCCTTTAAGGTTAGCCATGATGCGGCCGACCCTCATGCCATGTGTTATTATGGTGGGGCTTGTAAGGCTACGGTTATGACCGATACGGGTTTGGTGTCCGACTATATGCTCGAGCATATAGATCATACAGACCTCTTGGTCTTGGAAGCCAATTACGATAAAAATATGCTTTTCTTTGGCAAGTATGCACCTTTCCTAAAACAACGCGTCTCTGGTGATGAAGGACACTTATCTAATGCTATGGCAGCGCAAGTTTTGACCATGATGAAGCGACCTGATTTTATGAAGGTCGTCTTAGCCCATCGGTCAGAGAATAACAATACTATGGAGAAGGTGACTTATACAGTGGGCCATACTATCGTCGATGCGGGTATAAAGATTGGTCCAGAAATGCGCTTGACTCATGCCCAGCCGGATCGAAGGGTCTCCATGTACCAAGGAGAAGTAGGCTTTCACGAAGAGGATAAGAATTAGTTATGAAATATACCATTGTATGCATTGGTAAGCTCAAGGAGCCCTACCTGCGGGAAGGGGTAGCGGAGTTCGTCAAGCGGACCCGTCCTTATGGGGGGATTGTCATCCAAGAGCTTAATGAATCTAAGATAGGTGACAAGCCATCGGATGCGGACCGCCGTCAAGTTGTCGAAGAGGAAGGGGACCGACTTCTTAAGGCAGCCCCTAAGAATTCCTATAAGGTTCTCTTAGATGTTTATGGTAAGCCTGTGTCCTCTGAGCAGTTGGCCGAGACCATTTCCAAGCTAGAAGTAGATGGGCGGTCGGATATGACCTTTATCATCGGTGGTGCTTTTGGGGTGTCGGAAAACCTCCGACGAGCTGTAGACTATAAGCTATCCTTTAGCCCTATGACCTTTACCCACCAAATGATACGTCTCCTCTTGGTAGAGCAGATCTACCGGGCTTGTAAGATTAATCGTCATGAACCCTACCATTGGTAAAAAAATCTTGCTAAAAAAAGAGGAAAGATATACACTGACGGTGAAATATATAATTAAGAAGATTGAAATGGAGGTTACTCACTATGAAAGTACAAGATGTAATGAATAAATACCCTGTTACTGTCGCTAAGGATGCACCTATTGCAGACGTAGCAAAACTCTTGGTTCGCCATAATATTTCTGCCGTATCTGTTGTAGATCCAGAAAATACATTGTTGGGTATTATTACGGAAGGGGATTTGCTCTACAAAAAAATTCGTCCTCATGTACCTCATTATGTAAATGTCTTAGGTGCTTCCATTTATTACAATGGCATTGGCGAATATAATGAACAATTTACTAAATTATTGGCCTCCTCTGTGGCAGAATTAATGACAGAAGAGGTTATTACTGCTAAAGCCGATGAAGACGTAGAAGAAGTGGTTGCAGTGATGTTGGATAAACATTTGAAGACAGTTCCTGTAGTGGATGCAAAGAACCACTTAATCGGTGAAATTGCTCGTCGCGATGTTATCGAATTGATTGCTAAGGAAAACGACTAGTTCTAGAAATTTTGGAGCTAGTTAAGAATGGTAATCATCTATCATCTTGTAGAGGAAAGAAGAGGGTCCTAGGAGGCCCTCTTTTTATGCGTCTTTCAAGGCTTTGGGCGGTTTGCACTAATGAAGGATGTATGGTATTATGAGTAGTGCATAATATACTACAGAAAGTTGGGCTCTAAGCCCTATCTATGGAGGACATATTTTAAATGAAAGCAACTCTTAAAAACGTTGACCAACACGTTGTAGAATTAACTATCGAAGTACCTGCTGCTGATGTTGCGGCTGGTATTAAAGCAGCGGTAAAACGCATTGCTTCTCAAGTGAACGTTCCTGGCTTCCGTAAAGGTAAAGCACCACGCAATGTCATCGAAATGAACTATGGTAAAGAAGCTGTTTTGAATGAAGCTTACGATTTCCTCGTTAACCAAAACTACACAGCTGCTTTGCAAGAAAATAAAATCGTTCCTGTGTCCCAACCTGAAATCGAACAAGTACAATTTGAAGAAGGTAAAGATCTCATCTTCAAAGCAACTGTAACAAAACGCCCTGATGTTAAATTGGGTGACTACAAAGGCTTGGACGCTAAAAAAGAAGACGCTAAGGTAACTGACGAACAAATTCAAGATCAATTGAAAAACATCGCTGAACAACAAGCGGAAATGGTTGTTGCAGACAAGGATGCTAAGGTGGAACAAGGCGACTTCGCAGTTATCGACTTTAAAGGTACTGTTGACGGCAAAGCTTTCGATGGCGGTGAAGGTAAATCCTACCCATTGCAAATCGGTTCTGGCAACTTTATTCCTGGTTTTGAAGATCAACTCGTTGGTGCCAAAGCTGGTGATGATGTAACTGTAAAAGTTACTTTCCCTGAAGACTACTTTGTAGCTGATTTGGCTGGTAAAGAAGCAGAATTCGCTACCCACATTCACGACATTAAACGTAAACAATTGCCTGAATTGAACGATGAATTCGCAAAAGCTAATTCTTCCTATGAAACAATTGCAGAACTTAAAGCAGACCTTCGCAAGAAAATGGAAGAAGATGCTGAACGCCGTGCTGTTGATGCATATAATGGTGAATTGATCAAAACAGCTGTTGAAAATGCAGAAGTTGATATCCCTGAAGTGATGGTCGTAGATCGCGTTGAACAAATGATTCAAGAATTGGCTATGTCTATGGAAGGCCGTGGCCTTAAATTGGAAGATTACCTCAAATTCTCCAATAAAACTGTAGAAGAATTGCGTGAAGAGTACAAGGAAACCGCTGCTGAAAACGTACGCACTGACCTCGTTCTCGATGCTATTGCAGTAGAAGAAAAAATTGAAGTTACACCAGACGATATGAACCGCGAAATCTTCATGATGGCGCAAAACTTTGGTGCTAACCCACAAGAAGTTTGGGATATTATTGCTAAAGAAGGCCGTGTATCCATGTTGGCAGGCTCTGTAGCTCGCAAAAAAGCAGCTCGTTTCATCGTAGACAATGCTAAAGGGGCTGAAGCTGCTAAATAATTAGCGCTACTTCCTAATTACATAAGCAAGTAAGGTGTAGAGAAAGTCAGATTTTCTGGCTTTCTCCCTTTTGCTACTTTGAACAATCTGTCGACTGGCACGGGTATGGTGAAATTATGTACCTACCTATGGTAGTTGAACAAACAGAACGCGGTGAGCGTTCTTATGATATTTATTCCCGCTTGCTCAAAGACCGCATCGTCTTTTTGGGCGGTCCTATTGATGACTCTGTTGCGAATGGTGTCATTGCGCAATTGCTCTTTCTAGAGGCAGAAGATCCAGATAAGGATATTCACCTTTATATTAATAGCCCTGGTGGCGTTGTGACAGCAGGGATGGCTATCTTTGATACCATGCAATACATCAAACCCGATGTATCAACTATTTGTGTGGGCTCTGCCGCCTCTATGGGGGCCGTTCTTCTTACGGCTGGTGCCAAGGGTAAGCGTTATGCCTTGCCTCATGCACGGGTGATGATCCACCAACCATTGGGCGGGGTTCAAGGGCAAGCCTCTGAAATTGAAATCCACGCTCGCGAGATCTTGCGAATGCGTGAAGAATTGAATGCTATCTTGGCTGAGCGGTCTGGACAAGACATAGACGTGGTAGCTCGCGATACGGATCGGGACAATTTCATGAGCGCTCAGGATGCTCTTGATTATGGTTTGATCGACCAAATTTTAGAACGTCCTTTGGGGATGAAAAAATAGGGGAGGTAAGACGTGAGTTCTGATAACAATAAGACAAAACGTTGTTCTTTCTGCGGCCGCAGTGAGGATGAAGTTAAGAAGCTTATCGCCGGCCCTAATGTTTATATCTGCGATGAATGCGTAGAGGTTTGCGAAGGCATCTTAGCTGATGAATTAGAACCGGAAGCGGATGATCTGGCCGAAGAATTAAAAGATGTACCAACCCCCAAGGAAATTAAAGCCCATCTAGATGAGTATGTCATTGGTCAGGATGAGGCTAAGAAATCATTGGCCGTAGCCGTCTATAATCATTACAAGCGCTTACAAACAGAAGTGGGCGATGATGGTGTGGAAATACAAAAATCCAATGTGCTATTCATTGGCCCTACAGGGTCTGGTAAGACACTCTTGGCTCAAACCCTCGCTAAGATTATGCAGGTACCTTTTGCCATCGCTGATGCGACCAGCTTGACAGAGGCTGGTTATGTGGGGGAAGATGTGGAAAACATTCTCCTCAAGCTAATTCAGGCCGCTGATGGTGATGTGTCTCGGGCTGAACGGGGTATCATCTACGTCGATGAGATTGATAAAATCGCTAAGAAGTCTGAAAATGTATCTATCACCCGCGATGTATCCGGCGAAGGGGTACAACAGGCTCTTCTAAAAATTCTAGAAGGAACGGTTGCCTCTGTGCCACCGCAAGGGGGGCGGAAACATCCTAACCAAGAGATGATTCAAATCGATACGACTAACATTCTCTTTATTTGTGGTGGCGCCTTTGATGGTATGGACAAGGTCATCACTAAACGGACTGCCAAGAAGACGCTGGGCTTTGGTGCAGATATCGAACGGTCCGATGAAAAGGATATTTCTGCTATCCTTAGAGAGGTGGAACCAGAAGATTTGCTTAAATTTGGCCTCATTCCAGAATTTATTGGACGTTTACCAGTCATGGTAAGCTTAGAACTCTTGGATCGAGATGCTTTGATTCAAATCCTCACACAACCTAAAAATGCTTTGACCAAGCAATACAAAAAGCTCCTTGAAATGGATGGGGTAAAGCTCGAATTCCAACAAGAAGCATTGGAAACAATTGCCGATCTGGCTCTACAACGTAAAACTGGTGCCCGTGGTTTGCGTGCCATTATTGAAAAGGTAATGAAAAATGTAATGTATGAAGTGCCATCCGATCAATCGGTAAAAACTTGTATTATTACCCGTGAATCTGTAACAGGCACAGGCGAACCAATACTCAAAAATGAGTAAGACACTAGTCTATTGATACTTTCAAAGGCACTCATTTCAAGAGGGATGAGTGCCTTTTATCTATATAAGGAGGATGTATGAACGTATTAGAACAAGGAATTCCAACAGTACCCCTACGTGGTATGGTGGTTTATCCTGATCTCGTCATTCACCTAGACATTGGAAGAGAAAAATCCATCCGTGCTGTAGAAGCAGCTATGGAACACGACCGCATTTTAGCGGTGGTGGCTCAAAAGGATGATGATATAGAAAACCCTACCATCCACGAAGTGGGAAGGGTAGGTACCCTAGTAAAAATTAAACAAATGTTACGCCTTCCTGGCGGTATTGTACGGATCTTAGTAGAGGGCATTAGCCGTATCATGGTTCTTAATTTTACCTCTACAGACCCTTACTATGTGGGCGATTATGACCGCTTGCACTCTGTTTACGATGATGATGTAGAATTGGAAGCCTACCGTCGTTTGGTAGAAGCTAAATTCAATACCTGGGCAGAATCTAGTAAGTCTATTACAGAAGAAGGCTTGGGTCGGGTGGCTGATCAAAAAGATCCATCTGCTTTTGCAGACCAAGTGGCTTTCTTGTTGCCTGTTGATAATAATCGTCGACAACAACTGTTGGAAGAACTTAATGTAGCTCACCGCCTTAATATGATTGTGGGCATATTGAATACAGAACTACAAATTGCAGAATTGGAAAATTCTATCAATAATCAGGTTCGCCAATCCATGGAAAAACAACAAAAAGAATATTTCCTCCGTGAAAAAATCCGCGTTATCCATGAAGAATTAGGCGATAAGGGGGATCCAGACCAAGAAGCAGAAGAGCTTCGTGCTAAGTTCAAAACTTTGGATTTGAGTCCTGAAACCTATGAGAAAATCGATAAGGAAATTTCTCGTTATGCCCGTATGCCTCAAATGATGCCAGAGGCGACTATCCTACGTAATTACTTGGATTGGGTCCTTGAATTGCCTTGGAATATTTCCTCTGATGATACCCTAGATATTAAACAGGCTAAGGATATCTTGGATGCTGATCATTATGGCTTAGACAAGGTTAAAAAGCGTATCTTAGAATTTTTGGCTGTCCGTAAGTTGACCGGTAATATGGGTGGCTCTATCCTCTGCTTGGTGGGCCCTCCAGGTGTTGGTAAAACATCTATTGCTTCTTCCATTGCCAAAGCCATGAACCGTAAATTTGTACGGGCTGCTCTTGGTGGGGTGCGGGATGAAGCCGAAATTCGCGGTCATCGTCGGACCTATATCGGAGCCTTGCCAGGTCGCATGATTCAAGGCATTAAGAATGCAGGGGTTAAGAATCCTGTATTCCTCCTTGATGAAGTAGATAAGTTGGCTTCTGACTATAAAGGAGATCCTTCTTCCGCTCTCTTGGAAGTCTTGGACCCAGAACAAAACTCAACCTTTAGTGACCACTTTATTGAAATTCCTTTCGACTTCTCTGATGTATTCTGGATTACTACAGCTAATGTGGCATCTAACATTCCGGGCCCGCTTATGGACCGGATGGAAGTCATAGAGTTGTCTTCCTACATGGAGGAGGAAAAACTTCAAATTGCTAAACGCTATTTGGCGCCTAAGCAAATTAAAAAGAACGGTTTAGAAGACCATAAGTTCAAGCTCTCTGACGCAGTATTAAAAAAGATTATTTCCCAATATACCCGTGAAGCCGGCGTTCGTCGACTTGAAAAGACCATCGCCAAGGTCTGCCGTAAGGTGGCCTATAAAATCGTAGAAGATGGAGAGGTAGCACCTAAGATTACCACTAAGAATCTGCCAGGCTACTTGGGAGCTCCTATCTTTGTTGAAGAAGCCCGTGAAAAACGGCCACAAGTAGGTCTCGTGTGCGGACTTGCTTGGACTTCTGTAGGGGGCGTTGTCTTGCCTTGTGAAGCGTCCACTATGGATGGTACCGGTAAGTTAGCTCTTACGGGGAGCCTAGGTAAGGTTATGCAGGAATCCGGCCAAGCGGCTATGTCCTATATTCGCCACAACGCTAAGGCACTTAAGATCCAGTCTGATTTCTACAAGACGATGGATATTCACGTTCATTTGCCAGAGGGAGCTACACCTAAGGATGGCCCATCAGCAGGTATTACCATGACCTTGGCTATGGTATCTGCCTTGACTAACCGTAAGGTTCGATCTGATATCGCTATGACAGGTGAAATTACATTACGGGGCCGTGTATTGCCAATCGGCGGACTTAAGGAAAAACTTTTGGCTGCCTTAGCTTACGGTGTGAAAGAAGTTCTCATCCCTAAGGGGAATGAAAAGGATATCGAAGAACTTCCTGATTCTGTTAAGGAAGGACTTATTATCACGCCTGTCAAGACAATGGATGAAGTCTTGGCGAAAGCTCTCTTATAATAGTTGTCTTGTTAGGGAAGGTCTGGATATGCAAAAGAAAAAACAAGTGAAGGCCAAGGGTCCAAAGCCTCTATATACGAGAAAAGAAGTGGCTGGACCGCGCATCATTGCCTCCCAATATGTAGCATCTGCGGTTAGACCTGATCAATACCCAGAGGGTGATACGGTAGAGGTAGCCTTCTTAGGGCGGTCTAATGTGGGAAAATCATCCCTCATCAACTCTCTTTGCAACCATAGAGGATTAGCTCTCGTATCGGGTACACCGGGGAAAACGCGGACCATTAACTTCTTTGCTATCGAATCTAAAGAGGATATTAACGAAGAACAGGAACGACGCTACCATTGGTACCTAGTGGATTTGCCTGGTTATGGTTATGCAAAAACGGACCGGAAGGCCAAGTCCTTATGGTCTGGTTTCATTTCTGACTATATCCTTAATTCAGATCGTCTTATGCTTCTTTGCCTCTTGATTGATAGTCGTCATCCTGATTTGCCTATCGACCAAGAAGCCTTCAACTGGCTTAAAGAGGCAGGGGTTCCTCTGCAAATCGTCATGACAAAGATGGATAAGCTCAATTCCTCGGAACGACAAAAGTCGCTTAATGCTATTGCCGCCCAATTTCCTACGGATAGATCACCCATTCCCTATAGTTCTTTGAAGCATATGGGACGGGATAAATTACAAGCTTGTATTAATGAAATTATTAAAGGAGACGGTCACTAATGGAGTTTACAAAAGACAATATGAAAGCCGTCTTAGCGCAAGACCTCATGGCTGTGGAAGCTAACTTAAACGAGGAATTTGCCTCTGATGCTAGTGACTTTAATGCTCTTGTAGCGCCTTTGTCGGCTGCGGGCGGTAAGCGCTTACGGGCTCAATTGGTCCTCCTCATCGCTAACGCAGGTCATGGATCTAAACTAGAAGATCGGGTTCATATAGCAGCCGCTGTTGAAATGCTACACCTAGCCACCCTCATCCATGATGATGTGTTAGACCAGGCCGATATCCGGCGCGGAGAGGCTACCATTCATACCCATAAAGGTAATAAGGTGGCCATTCTCTCTGGTGATTATCTCTTTGCTAAGGCCTTTCACTATGTATCCCGTATGGATTCTATGGAGTATCTGCGGATTTTCTCTCATGTCATTACCTGCTTGGTAGAAGGGGAGTTCATGCAGATGGAAGATGCCTATCGCATGGACCAAGGGATGGACCGCTACCTAGCTAAAACCCAAAAGAAAACAGCAGACTTTTTGGAAGCCTGCATGGAATTGGGTGGGCTCTTGGGCTCTTGGGCTCCCGACCACATTAGACTGTTAAAGGCCTATGGCCATGCCTTGGGTATGGGATTCCAAATTACGGATGATATTTTGGATTACCGAGAAACTTCTGAAAGTACGGGTAAACCAGTGGGGAATGATCTCAAGGAAGGCCTCTTGACCTATCCGCTCCTCTCTATTGTGACCGATCAAAATAAGGATCAATTGGAAGCAGATGTAAGAGCCTTAAGTCATGGAGGCAATTCTCAAGGAATTATCGATTATGTGGTGGCCCAAGGAGGGCTTGAAAATACCTTAGCCTTGGAAGCTAAATATCGACAAGATGCCTTGGAGGCCCTTGATCAGTTGCCTGATTTTGTAGATAAGGAAATTCTCTATAAGGTTGTGGACGGCTTGGCCAGCAGAAAGGCGTAAGGATGGAAGCGTTTAAAGCGACAGACTATGAGTATCCGCCTAAACGGCCATCCCTGGATAGCGTACTTCGGCAAAAGAAGCGGCAACAAGAGTTAGCCCGTCAACAGGCAGCTTATAAAGCTGCAGCTCAGGCTGCTAATCAAGATGAATCCTTAGGGACGGTAGCTAATGCCTTAGCGCATATGCCAGATGAAGAGGCCCCACTACCTGAGACTCCTATGACCGAGATGGAGCAGAAGATGCTCGATGAGGCCCGGGAAATCTCCTTGGTGGGGCATTTGACCGAGCTTCGTCACCGCATTATCATTATGGTAGTGGCTATCCTAGTGGGAGCCTGTATCTGTTACTACTTTGTAGATGAGATTATGGCGCTTATTGTGGCACCTGCAGGTAAACTCTATTATATGAGGCCTACAGAAGCCTTCTTTACCTATATGAAGGTGGCCTTGGTGGCTGGCACCATTGTGGCATCGCCTGTGGTTCTCTATCAGGTATGGTCCTTTGTGGCCCCCGCCTTATCACAGCGAGAGCGGAAGTTAACCAATTGGATTCTACCGACTGCTATCGGTTTATTCGGGGCGGGAATTGTATTCTCCTATGCCTTTGTTCTGCCGGCAGCAGTTAAGTTCTTCATTGGTTTTTCCACAGAGGAATTACAACCGCTTTTTAGCTTTGGCCAATATGTGGATTTTGTCATTTCCTTTATTCTTCCTTTTGGGATTATTTTTGAAACTCCCTTGATCATTACGATTTTGGGCTATTTCAACTTGATTACATCCAAGTTCCTTAAGGCTAAGCGAAAGATTTTTATCCTCTTATCCTTTATTATCGGCGCCGTTGTTTCGCCTACACCTGATGTGTTTTCACAATCCATGATTGCCTTACCGATGATTGTCCTCTATGAATCAGGGGTATTTATTGTCGGTAAGATAATGAAAAAATAAATTTATTTGGGAGGCAGCATGAAAACCTACGAAAATTTGACTACATATAATCCAGGAGAAATTGAAAAAAAATGGTACTCATTCTGGGAGAATGAAGGGTACTTTCACGAAGAAGTAGATCCTAATAAAGAACCTTTCTCCATCGTTTTGCCACCTCCAAATGTTACAGGTATGCTCCATATGGGACATGCTTTGGACAATACTTTACAAGATATTTTGATTCGTTTTAAACGGATGCAAGGCTATAACGTGCTTTGGATGCCTGGTACTGACCATGCGGGGATTGCTACCCAAATCAAAGTAGAAGAAATGTTGGCTAAGAACGAAGGTAAAAGCCGCTATGACTTGGGTCGTGAAGAGTTCGTTAAGCGCGTATGGGAGTGGAAAAAAGAATACGGTGATACCATCGTAAAACAAATTCGCTCCTTAGGTGCTTCTTGTGACTGGAGCCGGGAGCGGTTTACCCTCGACGAAGGCTACTACCATGCCGTCCGTGAAGTATTCGTGTCCCTTTATGAAAAAGGTCTCATTTATCGAGGAGAACGGATTACCAACTGGTGCCCTCGCTGCCAAACAGCCCTCTCTGATGTAGAAGTAGAACATGAAGATGAACATGGTCACTTGTGGTATATCAAGTACCCAGTAGTGGGGGAAGAAGGCCGTTTCGTAACTGTGGCGACTACCCGTCCTGAAACTATGTTTGGGGACGTAGCTGTAGCGGTTAATCCTGATGACGAGCGCTATCAAGATATCATCGGTAAGCACTTACTCTTGCCATTCGTCAACCGTCAAATTCCAATTATTGCGGATGACTATGTAGATGCCTCCTTCGGTACAGGTTGCGTAAAAATTACGCCAGCCCATGACCCTAATGACTTTGAAATGGGTCAACGCCATCACTTGGAATCCATCTTAGTTATGAACCTAGATGGGACCATGAATGATAAAACTGGTGACTTCTCCGGCATGAACCGGGAGGATGCTCGTAAACGGGTGGTTAAGGAACTAGATGAACAAGGTCTCTTGGTGAAAATTGAAGACCATGATCATGCAGTAGGTCATTGCTCCCGTTGCCATACTATCGTGGAACCAATCACATCTAAACAATGGTTTGTAGATATGAAACCATTAGCTGAACCCGCCCTTAAGGTGGTTAAGGATGGCGATATAGAGTTCGTTCCAGAACGGTTTACTAAAACCTATACTAATTGGCTCGAGTCTATTCGAGACTGGTGTATTTCTCGCCAGCTCTGGTGGGGCCATCGGATTCCAGCTTGGTACTGTCAAGAGTGTGGTGAAACCATCGTATCTCGTGAGGATGTAACTGAGTGTCCTAAGTGTCATAGCCACAACTTGAAGCAAGACCCTGACGTGCTCGACACCTGGTTCTCTTCTTCCTTGTGGCCATTTGCTACTATGGGCTGGCCTAATAAGACGGAAGAACTTAAACAATGGTATCCTACATCTGTCCTTGTGACCGGCTATGATATCATCTTCTTCTGGGTTGCTCGCATGATTTTCCAAGGCTTGGAATTCATGGGTGAAAAACCATTTAAACACGTCTTCATCCATGGTCTCGTACGGGATAGCCAAGGTCGCAAGATGTCGAAGTCCTTGGGCAATGGGATTAATCCATTGGAAGTCATCGATCAATATGGGGCAGATGCCCTCCGCTTTACTCTTGTTACAGGTAATACACCTGGTAACGACATGCGTTTTTACATGGAACGGGTTGAAGCTAATCGTAATTTTGCCAACAAGATTTGGAATGCATCCAAGTTCGTTTTGATGAACCTTGATGGCTTTGACGAAACATTCAAACCAAGTCATGATGATCTTACCTTGGCGGATAAGTGGATTCTTGAAAAATATAATGAAACCATTGCATCCGTAACCGACAATCTCAATAAATTTGAATTGGGTGAAGCGGCTAGCACCGTTTATGATTTCATTTGGAATACCTACTGTGATTGGTATATCGAGTTAGCTAAACCTCGCCTCTATAATAAGGATAATGGTCGAGATCGAGCAGTGGTACAATACCTCTTGGTAACTATCTTGCGCCATATGTTGGAATTGTTACATCCATTTATGCCATTCGTGACAGAACATATTTGGCAACACTTGCCACACCAAGGTGAATCCATCGTCATTGCTCCTTGGCCTCAGGCCATTTCCTTAGGGGATAATAAGGAAGCGGCTCGTCACATGGAAGTGGTTATGGAGGCCATCAAGGGTATTCGCAATATGCGGGCTGAAATGAATGTTCCTTTGGGCAAAAAAGCACCGGTTATTTTGGCCGTAACGGATGAATCCTTACGGACTACCGTACAAGACCATGAAGATTACTTCAAGACCTTGGCTTGGGCTGACCAAGTTCAAGTTTTGGATGCGGATGCGGCAAAACCTGAAAATGCTACGGTAACAGTTGTTAATGGTCTGGAAGCTTATCTCCTCCTCAAAGATCTCATCGATGGGGACAAGGAAAGGGAACGGATTGCTAAGGAAAAGGCGACCGTTCAAAAAGAAATTGCTCGCCTAGAAGGCAAGCTCAACAACCAAGGCTTCTTAGCTAAAGCTCCAGAAGCAGTGGTTGCTAAAGAAAAAGAAAAATTAACGGAATATAAGGCAAAACAAGAAGCATTATTAGAACGGGAAGAATTCTTAAAGACGCTCTAGGAGGTTCCATGACATACGAGGAAGCACTGACCTATTTAGAAAGTTTATCATCCTTTGGTATTATGCCAGGACTAGATCGGATTCGTGCTTTAATGGATCGCTTGGGGCATCCAGAGAGATCCTATGCAACCATTCATGTAACAGGGACTAATGGTAAGGGGTCTCTTACGGCTTATTTGGGGTATGCCTTGATTAATAATGGATTCAAGGTGGGGCGATTTACATCGCCTCACCTTGAATCGTATAGGGAACGATTTGTCATTGGTACAGACCTTATTTCTGAAGACGATTTTTGTCGGGTTATAGGTGCTGTTAGAGTAGCCATTGAAAGCTTGACCAGTCAAGGAATGGAAAGCCCAACTCAATTTGAAGCTCTCACGGCAGCAGGCTTTCTCTATTTTGCTCAGGAGAGAGTAGACTACGCAGTCATAGAGGTAGGCTTAGGAGGGCTCTTGGATTCGACTAATGTACTAGAAAAACCGGCCCTATCTATCATTACTAATGTTTCCTTAGACCATACAGCCTACTGTGGGTCTACTATCGATTCCATTGCCCATCATAAGGCTGGGATTATTAAGGAAACCGTTCCTGTAGTTACAGGGGCGCAAGGGGATGCCTTAGTCATCATTCAAGATACAGCTGTGGAACATGGCTCACGTTGCTATGCTTTAGGCCGTGATTTTACTGTGGTTAACCGTGAAATAGAAGGTCTGCTTCAAGTGGTTCGTGTGGATACCTCTGATGTAGAGCTAGGCAGTAGTCATGTTTGTACCTATCCAGATGTAAGCTTGAGGACACGTATGTTGGGCCCTCACCAAGCTGACAATATTGCTTGTGCCTGGATGGCTTTAGAAATACTGATGGCGGAGGATTCTCGAATCCAAGCAGATAATTGCCGGGCTGGCTTGAGTTTAGCCCAGTGGCCAGGCCGATTTGAAATCATATCCTACCAAGGACGCACCTTTATTTTGGATGGGGCTCACAATGCAGGAGGGGCTCAGTCCTTCCATGATACCTATGAAGAACTCTTTGGATTACGACCTAAGACCTTGATTATGGCTATTCTAGGGGATAAGGATTATGGGACCATTATCGATACGATTGTCAATTCACAAGATCGTGTCTACACACTCCAAGCACCGACACCTAGATCTCTGACAGCTCAAGATTTAGCCTCTGTAATTGGTCCGCATGCTAAGCCTATGGAGTCCATGTATCAAGCCTTAACAGCGGCAGTAAATGCAACACAAGAAGGGGATGTGATTGCCGTCTGTGGTTCCCTTTATATACTAGGATGGGCGCGCCAATGGATACGCCAAAACGATGGACACGAGTCCGCATAATTGAATATTTAATCTATGCCGTAGCCTTTCTCATGCCCCTCCAGCCTATGGCTGGGGACGTAGCCCTCTGGTTGGCTATGCTATTGGGGGCTTATGATAGTCTGCGTAGGGGTGATATGCATAAGCCGAGTGGCTACTTGTCTTACCTTGTATTAGCCTTTTTGGCTTGGTCGGGACTCTCGTCGATTACTTCTCACTATGCCCTTTGGTCGTTAGGAGGTTGGACTTATCAAGTTCTGCCAGCAGTGGGGATTTACTTCCTCATGTCCACTTATATGGTGGGGGCCGAACAGAGACGACGCTTCTTAGAAGTATTCTTAGGGTCTGCCCTTTTTGTCTGTTTGATTGGTCTTTATCAGTATATCTTGGTACCCCTTCCTGAAATGCAGGAATGGGTAGATCCACAGGCCTTTCCAGAACTTAAGCGCAGGATGGCATCGACGTTACTTAACCCTAATCTCTTGGGGGCCTATTTGCTCATGGCTTTGGCCGTGGTAGGTTCCTATCTCTTGGTCTATGGGAAAGCTAAGGATTACAGGTCTGTTTTTAAGGTTTTGCCTATAACTATCCTCTTAATCCTCTGTATGCTCTTGACCTATTCTAGGGGAATTTGGATTTCCTTCGCAGCTATGGTCTTCTATTGGGCAGTCGCTGTGGATAGGAGAATCTTCCTAACCTTCTTATTGGTGCCTATCGTTCTCTTCTTCTACCATGGGGAGGTGGCAGTTCGCCTTTGGTCCCTCTTTATGGGGACAGATACGTCTTCTGCGATGCGGTGGGCTCTTTGGGATTCTACCTCCTATATTATTAAAGACTATCCTATCCTAGGGACGGGATGGAATACCTTTATCAAGGTCTACCCAGATTATAACTACTTTATTCAGGATCCTGTGGTTCGTATGTTCCATGCACATAATATGTACCTGAATTATTTAGCAGAAATCGGTATACCTGGGACCTTAATTCTAATGGTGACTTTTTTGGGTCATGTCCTTAAGGCTAGCCGCCTCAAAGGAACTCGCTTTATGCGAGCTGCCCACTATGGGGTAGCAGCCTTGGTTGTAGCCATGCTTGTGTCTGGTCTATCCGACCACGAGCTCTATAGTCATCAAGTTAATATTATATTCTGGCAACTTTTAGGATGGGGGGCTGCCTTGATTAAATCATCTAAGTCCTGGAAGGAAGCTGATTTGGTCAATAAGGGCAACAGGCTTACCCAGATAGAAGGATAGAATATTTTCAACTGCACTTTCACTCGGCTTAGGCCCTATGGTGGTGCAGTTTTTTTTGTCCTAGAGGGCTTTGTATGATTAGTACTAAGTTTTATTACTTGGTACTAGAAAATGACCTCACTTTGCGGTATGATAGATATGTAATTTAATGTGCACTAGGAGGCATATATGTCATTAGTACAAGAAAAAATTGATGCATTGCGCGCCAAGTTGGATGCTGTCCAAGAAGGTGGCGGTGAGGCTCTTGTAGAAAAACAACATAAGCAAGGGAAGATGACCGCTCGTGAACGCTTGACCGCATTGTTTGATGAAAATAGCTTTGTCGAAATGGATCAATTGGTAAAACATCGTTGTACCAACTTTGGTCAAGAGAAAAAAGAATTACCTGCTGATGGTGTGGTAACGGGTTATGGTACCATTGAAGGTCGGTTAGTTTATGCTTACGCCCAAGACTTTACCGTAGCTGGTGGGTCCTTGGGGGAAATGCACGCTAATAAGATTGTTCGCATTCAAGAAATGGCTTTGAAGATGGGGGCACCTATTATCGGCATCAACGATTCCGGTGGGGCACGTATCCAAGAGGGTATTGATGCATTGGGTGGCTTTGGCCGTATGTTCTTCCAGAATACCCAAGCCTCTGGTGTAATCCCTCAAATCTCCGTTATTATGGGGCCATGTGCAGGTGGTGCCGTATATTCTCCTGCTATTACAGACTTTATCTTCATGGTGAGAGATACCTCTCAAATGTTCATTACCGGTCCTCAAGTTATCAAAACTGTAACTGGTGAAGAGGTGACGGCAGAAGCCCTTGGTGGGGCTGCTGCACACAATGCGGTATCCGGCGTAGCCCATTTTGCAGCGCAAGATGAAATGGATTGTATTCAACAAATTCGTCAATTATTGACCTTCTTGCCAAGTAACAATGTAGATCAAGCACCAAGCCTTGAACCTACAGATGATCCTAATCGCATGGATGAGTCCTTAAATGATCTTATGCCTGATAATCCTAATATGTCTTATGATATGAAAGATGTTATCCGGGCTGTTGTTGACAATGGGGACTTCTTTGAAGTACAGGCATCCTACGCACAAAATATTATCATCGGCTTTGCTCGTTTTGATGGTAAACCAGTAGGGCTCTTGGCTAACCAACCAAATGTTATGGCTGGTTGCCTCGATATCAATGCTTCCGATAAGGCGGCTCGCTTTATTCGTTTCTGTGATTCTTTTAATATTCCTTTGGTTAACTTTGTCGATGTACCAGGTTTCTTGCCTGGAACTAAGGAAGAGTGGGGGGGCATTATCCGCCATGGAGCCAAGATGCTCTATGCATATTGCGAAGCCACTGTACCTAAAGTAACGATTATCACCCGTAAGGCTTACGGCGGTGCTTATATTGCTATGTGTTCCCAACACTTGGGGGCTGACCAAGTCTTTGCATGGCCAACAGCGGAAATCGCAGTTATGGGGCCACAAGGGGCAGCTAATATCATCTTCCGCAAGGATGCTGATAAGGAAGCTAAAACAGAAGAATATGTACGTGAGTTTGCTACACCATATAAGGCTGCTGAACGAGGCTATGTAAACGGTGTTATTGAACCACAACAAACCCGCCCTTACATCGTCAATGCCTTGGCTATGTTAGCTACGAAACGGGAAAGCCGTCCTGCTAAAAAACATGGCAATATGCCATTGTAGGAGGGGCTTATGGAAGTATTATCACAAATTCCTATGTTCGTGTATGTGGTGGGCATAATCGCCATCATTATCGCTGCTATTATCATCGCCTGGGTTGTCATTAATATGGCCAAGGGCAAGGAAATTATCGTGGCGGCAGTAACACCTGACACGGAGGCACTTGAACAAGAGGTGCCTGAACAAGAAACGAAAAAGGTGCTGGCCCCAGTTCGCGTGGAAGCCCCTGTGGTGATTGCACCACAACCTAAGATTCCTGTAGTGCCACCTGCACGGCTCGCTAAAACAACGCGCTATGCGGTGCATGACTTGGATGAAGAGCTAGTGGCTGTTATTATGGGTGCTGTTTGTGCTATGGGTTACTCTCCTGCACAAGTTGCATCTATTCGTCCATTGGCACAAACTATGAGCAACTGGGCTTTGGAAGGTCGCTTCCAAGCACACAAATCCTTATAAGAATTAACTGGGGGACCAATTATGAAAACTTTTAACGTCACTGTTAATGGTAAATCCTATGAAGTACAAGTCGAAGAAGTAAAGTCTAATAAGCCTGCTAGTAAAGCACCATCTGCGCCTAAGGCGGCAACTACAGCACCAGCTCCAGCTCCTGTAGCCGCACCAACGCCACAAGCGGCACCTACTGTAGCCGCTGGTGCTAATACGGTGAATGCGCCTATGCCAGGTAAGGTTATCGCTGTAGCTGTCACTGTCGGTCAAACCGTTAAGAAGGGGGACTTACTCCTCACCTTGGAAGCTATGAAGATGGAAAACGAAATCTTTGCACAAGCTGATGCTGTAGTATCTGAAGTTCTTGTTGAAGCGGGGCAAACCGTTCCGGCTGGTGGTCCTATGATCGTTTTAGGCTAGTTTTAGGCTAGTTTTAGGCTAGTTTCATAGTTGCTAGAATCTTTATAGAAAAGTTGAATACTGTCTAGGCATATAGGGGCTCCTTAGGGAGCCCTTTTTACATGTATTAGCACTTCGTAAGCTCTTGTTTTACTCTTGTTTTACCCTGGTCTTAAATTGCCTTTACAGTATTTCTCTTAGACGGATCTAACTATAGTATTTTGCATATTGTTTTATATTGAGAATAGTATCAAAAATTAATAAGGGCTTAAATGAGAACATCATATTAGTCATGTCGTGGTAAAATCCTTGGTGGTTTACTAGGGAATTAGAAAATGATAAATAATATCAAATACTGTTAAATAGCGGTTTATCATGAATTTAATGCAATGGAAACTTGCAAAAAAATAATAGGAATTTAGCTTTTAAATTGTTTGACAAAGGGGAGGGCCTGTGTGATAATGAGAATGTAGTAAGGCAAGTGCCTAATTTTAAATGATAACAATTAAGCTATATATTTGGAGGTTTATCATGAGAGTTATTTCTGACGCTTGTATCAAATGTGGTTCTTGTGCATCTGTTTGCCCAGTGGCAACAATCACTGAAGGTGAAACTCAATACGTTATTGGCGATGCTTGCATCGATTGCGGTTCTTGCGAAGCTGTTTGCCCAGTATCCGCTATCTCCGCTCAATAATCTTGAGCTCACAAAAAAGCCCCTTATGAGGGGCTTTTTTTATTGCTCCTAAAAAGAGGCTATCGTATAATAAATAAGTAGTGTTACTAGTTGTTGGTAACACTCTTATTGTCTTAGGGGACTGTTAGGACAGACTCGTTTTATTTGAGGTTGCCTGTGTTTTATATTGTTACACTCGCTTGGCTCATAGTAGACCAAGCTTCTAAATATTATGTACAGACCCATATGGCTTTGGGACAGTCCATCGTGGTAGTTCCAGGCCTTTTTCATTGGACTTATATTTTGAACCATGGGGCCGCATTTGGTATTCTTCGGGACCAACGGATCTTTTTCTTGGCTATTGTAGTCATTCTATTTGCTTGCATGATTTACAAGTATAAGGAAATCGCCAAGGGACCAAGCTATCTTAAGATTGGTACAGGCTTGCTATTGGCGGGTGCCGTAGGCAATGCCATCGATCGTTTTGTTCAAGAGGGGGTTGTAGACTTCTTCGATTTTCTTATCTGGCCCATTTTTAATGTAGCTGATATAGGAATTGTGATAGGGATCCTCTTGGTGGCCTACTATATGATTACAAGTGATAGTGAGGATGAGTAATGAATACACATGATGTACAAGTGCCCCAAGAGGGGCAGGGCTTGCGCTTGGATCTTTTTTTGACTGACCATATAGAAGGGTCTCGGTCTTTTATTCAAACTATTATCAAGGATGGTCATGTAATTCTTAATGGTAAAAAGGCTAAGGCTAATAGCCGTCTTAATGAAGGAGACCATGTAGTTTGGTCCATCCCAAAACCGGAAGCGACCGAAATTGTTCCAGAGGATATCCCTTTGAACATCCTCTATGAGGACCATGATATTATTATCCTTAATAAGGCTCGTGGTATGGTTGTCCATCCAGCTTTGGGAAATTATAGCGGGACTTTGGTTAATGCCTTGCTATTCCATTGTAAGGATTTATCAGGTATCAATGGAGAAATTCGCCCTGGTATTGTCCATCGCTTGGATAAGGATACGTCTGGTGTCATGATGGCAGCAAAAAATGATGCTGCCCATATTGGCTTAGCAGCCCAAGTGAAGGCTCACTCGGCTCGTCGTTCTTACTACGCCTTGGTACAGGGCAATATTACGGAAGAGAAGGGGACTATTAAGGCTCCTATAGGGCGTCATCCCAAAGACCGCATGAAGATGGCCGTAGTCTTTGAAAACTCTAAAGAGGCGGTTACTCATTTTACTGTGGTGGAACGGTATGGCCATCACACCTTAGTGGAATGTGTTTTAGAAACAGGGCGGACTCATCAAATTCGTGTGCACTTTGCCTATATTGGTCACCCTGTGGTTAATGATCCTTTTTATGGCTACCGTAAGATGGACTTCCCTATCATAGGCCAGGCCTTGCATTCTAGGACCTTGGATATAGTTCATCCCATGACAGAGGAAAAGATGCATTTTGAAGCACCATTACCAGATGATTTTAAGGCTTGTATTGCATTTGCTAAAGACTACCATCTTAGAAAGTAGGAGTGACCATGGGTCAAGAGCGAGTATTATTAGACCAAGCGGCGATTATGCGGGGGATTCGTCGCATAAGCCATGAAATATTAGAGCGTAATAAGGGATTAGATAATGCTATTATCATAGGTATTGAGCGTCGAGGCCTTCCCTTAGCTAAACGGTTGCAGGCCGAAATTCAAGCCATTGAAGGGGTGGCGATAGAGTGTCAACCTATGAATGTGGCTCTTTATCGGGATGATCGAGACCTACGAGTTAAGGAAGGGCATCAGTTCGAAATCGATACAACGGAAAAGTTGGTCATCCTCGTTGATGATGTACTCTATACGGGACGGACTATTCGGTCAGCCCTTAATGCTCTCATGGATGCTGGCCGCCCAAGGGCTATTCAATTGGCGGTTCTTGTAGATAGAGGGCATCGAGAACTTCCTATCCGGGCCGATTATGTAGGGAAGAATTTGCCTACTAGTCATACGGAACAGGTCAAGGTCCATCTCCAGGAAGTGGATGGGGAAGATGCAGTTTTAATTTCACAAGCCTAGAAAAAATAATTTGGTCTCTACCATTAGAGCTTTAAAAAAGCCAGGGGCTGCTAGCTATCGTTAGATAGTTAGCAGCCCCTAGCTTTTTTATGGATAGAAGCATGTGATAGGGTTATTTTTTTATGAAGCGAGGGGATTGGCGGTAGTCCTGACCACCTGATCTAGCTTCTTCGTAGAGAAAACAGAAGCTTTGTAGGTCGCTAGCAAGGGCATCTAGGCGGAGAGATTCTTTGGTGAAAGAGTCTGCCTCTTTGTAGAAGGGAGCCCATTTGTTGATGAGGGGGAGTGAGCGTTTGTATTGACTGAGCCAAGACCGCCCTTTTTGGTCAAAGGCGAGGATGCGGCCATAGCATGGCCCCTTATGTTGGGCTTCTACAATTAGGTCCTTGCTGATTCCAAGAAGGCTATAGGCGCCCATGCGATCTAGGCGGGCATAGGTGTAGCGCTTGCTCTTGATGATCTCTCGCCCTTCTTGCCAACTAGGGGCTTGGGCCCCTTGTATCCACTTATCTTCTAGCCCTTCTGTAAAGTCTTGCAGCCTCTTTAATTCTTCTGGACGCAAGCGGCGAGCTTGGGCTAGTACCATATCGTGGTAACGGTCAGGATTGAGAGAAGCACCCTTGGCTAGGGAATCTTCTAGCAGACTGAAAACCTTGTTGGTAAAGTAAGGCCTTAGGTTAGCGGCCCCGTTTTCATAGATGGCTTCTCTGAGGGCCGTTCCAGAGGGGAGGTGACTACCTAGTTCGCTAGCATGATGGTCACTGTGGCGCTCGATAGGGAGTATATCCATAGTGGAGGCATAGTTTTGGATGGCCTTGATATACTCGAGCCCTAAAAGGGCATTAGGGCTGGCTAGGACGGACTGGGACTCAGGAAGGCTTTCGCCTATAGCCTGGCGGAGGGCGGCCCCATAGGCTTGACCCTCTTTGAGCAACTGGCGGCAAGAGGCTTGGACCTGGTCTTGGCTTGCTATAGAAGCGACCTTTTGCAGGAGCTCCTTATCCGCTACTTCCGAACCGAAAGAAAGGGTCTGAACCCCCAAGGCCTCTAGGAGGCGGATACCTCCTTCCGCGAAGAGTTGGGCGTGGGCCGTGGCGAAGAGGGTGGGTAATTCAATGACCAGATTGGCGCCCCCTTGGACGGCCATGGTTGCTCGATCAAACTTGGAGAGGAGGGCCGGACCGCCTCGTTGGATGAAGGCTCCTGACATGACCACGATACAGATAGCATCAGGATAGTTTTTTTTGATAACCTCTAAATGGTGGGCGTGTCCCTGGTGGAAGGGGTTGTATTCAGCTATGATACCGATGGTTTTCATGGGACCTCCTCATGGCTTATTTTTATGACTTCTTTCATTATAACTTATGTAGAATTTTTTTAGCTAGAATGCTATAATGAACTGTAAAATTTTACATTACAAACGAGGTGAACAGGTGAAAGTTAAAATTAAACGCATCATCATTGCTTGTTTGCTCGGCATCATTGTACTTATTGGTATCTCCGTAGCTATGAGCCGCAACTCGGCCTTAGATACCATTAGCTATGGACACCAGGTTATCCAAGCAGGTCATTCTGAGATTAACATAGCCCTTCCATTTGAAATAGGGGGGCCACAACAGTTAGAATCTGATAATGGCTATGTGGTGGATACGTATCAGGCACCAACGCAACATATCATCATCGATATCGAGGCATGGCAACCTGGTAGAAACCCAACCTTGCCTACGGTAGAGGCGAATGTCAAAGAGTTGACCCATCGCTTTGAACTCAACGGGGTGACGGACCTTGTGACCAAGGATGTACAATTAGAAGGTGCTAGTGCAGTTCGCATGGAAGGTACCTATCGTAGCCGTGGCCTAACATATCGTTTCTATCAATACGCCTTTGAAAGCAATGGCGTTTTGTGGAATATACTCTATCAGTATCCTGTTGATGATACGATAGGGGCTGACATCGTTCAGCAAATTCAAGATCATATTCAAGTGATTCCTAAGAAAGAGGGCTAATAATGAAAGTATTAGTAGTAAACTGCGGTTCTTCTTCCTTGAAGTACCAATTGATTGACATGTCTAATGAAAGCGTGTTGGCACAAGGTTTGGTAGAACGTATCGGTTCTAATGTTGATGCTATTTTCACTCACAAACGTCCAAACGCTGAGAAGTACACCATTTCTCAACCTATGGAAAACCACAAAGTAGCCCTTACACTTGTACTCAACATCCTCGCTGACCCTGAATACGGCGTGGTTAAATCCATGGATGAAATTGCTGCTGTAGGTCACCGTGTATTGCATGGTGGTATGAAATTTGCAAAATCCGTTGTTATCGATGAAGCTGTAATCGAAGCTATCAAAGAATGCATTCCATTGGGTCCACTCCACAACCCAGCTAACTTGCAAGGTATCGAAGCTTGCCAAGCTATCATGCCAAATACACCTCAAGTAGCTGTATTTGACACAGCTTTCCACCAAACAATGCCTGCGGAAAATTATGTATACGCATTGCCTTACGAAATGTACGAGAAACATGGCATCCGTAAATATGGCTTCCATGGTACATCCCATCGTTATGTTGCTCGTCGCGTAGCTGAAATCATGGGTAAGAAACCTGAAGATGTTAATGTTATCATCTGTCACTTGGGCAATGGCTCCTCTATGTCCGCTGTAAAAGCTGGTAAATGCTTCGATACTTCCATGGGCTTCACACCACTGGCTGGCGTTCCAATGGGTACTCGCTGTGGCGATATCGATCCTGCCATCGTTATTTACTTGCAAGATAAACTCGGTATGTCCCCAGCAGAAGTAGATACATTGATGAATAAAAAATCTGGTGTATTGGGCATTTCTGGTGTTTCCAATGACTTCCGTTTGCTTGAGGAAGCAGCTGAAGACGGTAACGAACGCGCTCAATTGGCCCTCGATATGTTCCACACAAAAGTACGTGCCACTATCGGCGCTTACGCTGCTGAGTTAGGTCATGTAGATGCTATTGCATTCACAGCAGGTATCGGCGAAAACGGCATTGATAACCGTGCTGCTATCTGCCAAGGCCTTGAAGTGATTGGCGCTGAATTCGACGCTGAACTCAATAAGGTTCGTGGTGAAGAACGCGAATTCTCCAAACCAGGCTCTAAGGTTAAATTGTTCGTTGTTCCAACAAATGAAGAGTTGACTATCGCTCGCGATACTGTTGAATTGACAAAATAGTTTAACTCCATAAAAGACACTCTTCGGAGTGTCTTTTTGTTTATAACTATTTCACTAATAGGAAAGTCCCTAGTCATGATAATTCCTTTTGGCTATAATAGGGCTAAATGGAGATGGTGGAAGTGAAATAGTTTTGAATCGTAGTGGATAAAAAGGAGATTGGCTATGAGTGGCCTCTATTTGGCATCTAATTCCCCGCGTCGTCATGAACTCTTAGATCAAGTTGGGATGATTCACAGTGTCGTAGCCTCTACCTATGAGGAGGCTAATGATATTTCCCAGATGAGCGTGGCAGACTTAGTTGAGTCACAGGCTTTGGGAAAGGCTCGCTGTGCTGTAGGCGTACCTCAAGATGGCATCATTATTGGGGCAGATACCATCGTGGTTAAGGATGGAGAAATCTTGGGTAAACCTAGTTCTCAAGAAGAGGCCAAGGCCATGCTTCGCTCTTTGTCTGGGCGACAACATGCTGTTTTGACTGGTGTAGCAATTAAGCGAGGCTCTAAGGAAGTAGTCTTTCACGTAACTACCCGGGTTATCTTTCGCCGGCTTATGGAGGAGGAAATTCAAGGCTATGTGGCCTCTGGAGAGCCTTTGGATAAGGCGGGAGCCTATGGTATTCAAGGCATAGGTGCCCTCTGGGTGGAAGGTATTGAAGGGTCTTATACTAATGTGGTAGGACTGCCAGTAGAAAGAGTTTACGAAGAATTAAAAAAGTTTTTGTCTGATTAGTTTCTGATTAGTAGGCTAGCGGTATGCGGATTCGTCTGTATACCGCTTTTTTAGTAACAATTTGTTCTTATGGAGGATATAGCTATGGAAAAAGCCATGTTAGACTATACAAGAAAAGTAGCGGGGCCGGTCTTAGTTAAGGACATGCAGCTAGGTGATCGTCCTCGTGAGAAGTTCCTATCCTGTGGTGGACAAGCCTTAGGTGAAGAAGAACTTCTAGCCATCTTGTTGCGAACTGGTATTAAGGGCCAATCAGCCCTAGCTTTGGGACGGCAAATCTTATCTGCCTGTGGAGGCCTCAAGGGCCTTAATAAGTGGACTTGGCAAGATTTGATGCAGGTACGTGGGGTGGGGGAGGATAAGGCGGTTACTATTTGTGCAGCCATAGAACTAGGTCGTCGCCTTAGCCAGGCTAAGGCTAGAGACGTCCATGTAGATTTTAGCCGGTCAGAGGCAGTCGGAACCTATATGATGGAGCGACTCCGCCATGAATGGGAAGAGGTGGTAGCGCTAGTCCTCTTAAATGCTCATAATGAATTGATTGGTGTGGAGATCATCAGTAGAGGAGGATTAACTACCAGTTTGGTGGAACAGAGAACCGTTTTCCGCCAGGCTATTCGCCATAATGCGGCATCTATTATCTTAGTTCATAATCATCCTTCTGGAGTCATTGATCCTAGCCAGAAGGATATTGATATTACCCATCTCTACCAGAAGGCAGGTATATTGATGGGAATCCCTCTCTTGGACCATATCATCATAGGTGATGGCAGCTACTTCAGCTTGGCTGAAGGAGGCTATCTGTCATAAGAAATTTATTGGTTATTTTTGAAGAAAAAGAGGGACCTATGAATAGAGGGTAGCCCTTAAAAAAAGGGGGGAAATATGCTATTATAAAAAGATGAAATTATAAAGGAGAACTGTGTAAATGAGTTCAATTATTTCCTCCTTTGGGAGAAATGTTTGTATAGATATGGGGACGGTAAATAGCCGTGTCTTAGTGGCTGGTAGATCGGTCATTACAGAGCCTTCAGTGGTAGCTACAGACCCTAAGCGAGAGGGTATTGTAGCCTTGGGCCAAGAGGCGGAAAACCTCATCCGTAGAACCCCTGATGAATTGGGTGAGCTCTGGCCCTTGCGGGAGGGTTTTATTGTTGATTATCGAGTGACTCATACCCTGTTGACCTATCTGATGCATAAGGCATCTCGGTCTGTTCGTCGGTCACGAGTTTTTATCGGTGTTCCTTATGGCATGACTGATGTGGAAATTCGTGCTTTAATGGATGCGGTCATCCAAGCAGGTGCTCGTGAAACCTACTTGGTAGATATGCCTGTAGCAGCCGCTTTAGGCTGTGATATGCCCATCTTTGATGCGGTGGGTAACATGGTGGTTGATATTGGAGGGGGAACTACAGATATCGCCGTTATGTCTTTGGGTGGCGTGGTAGCCGCTCGTACAGTGCCTATCGGTGGCAACGATTGGAATGGAGCCATCTTTAAGTACTTGAAACAAATCTTTTCCTGTTTGGTCTCAGATATTACGGTAGAGAAGATGAAGTGCCAAAAGGGGACGGCTATAGCTCCTATGGATGCCCATGACGATGAAGAGTTTTCATTCGTGGGCCGGGATACGACCACAGGCCTAGTGGTAACCCCTTCCATCCATCAATCGGAATTGTATTCAATCTTACAAAAACCTTTGCAAAGGTTAGTAGCAGAGATTAAAAACGTCATGCGGCAAACACCGCCTGAACTCTTGTCAGATATTATGGAAAGAGGCATCGTTCTTACGGGTGGGGCTTCTCAATTACAAGGATTAGCTGAGCGCCTTTCAAAAGAACTGACTGTTCCTGTACAGGTGGCGGAAGATCCTGAGAATTGTGTCATTAAAGGCCTGGCCTTAGCCGCTAAGAACCAAGGCCGTATGAACCGCTTTATCGTAGCATCCAGAAATAGAAAGGGGAGAAATTAATGCTTACATCGGACCGCAAGTTGGTCATCGTAGTCATTATTATGTCCATACTTCTCGCTATCTTAGGCTATGCGTGGAAGCAGCGGACTAATATTCCCTTTGTTACGGTTCCCTTAGAACGGGTGACAACGCCTTTCTTTTATGGTGCTTCTGATGGAATAGGCCATGGTAAAACGGGGATTGCAATCATTGATGCAATCTTATTTGGCATGGATAGCAATGACCGAATGGAGGCAGAGATTGCTGCTCTCAAGCAACAAAACCTCAATGCGGATGAAGTTTTGGCTGAGAATGTCCGTCTCCGCCAAATGTTAGGCTATCAGCAAAGCGCCAAGCAATTCGTCATGCAGCCAGCTCGGGTAGTCCTCAAGGATTACGGAACCTGGTCTAATACCTTTATCATCGATAAGGGCGCTAATGATGGTATTGCTGTAAATATGGCTGTCGTAGTACCAGCTGGCGTTGTAGGGGTGGTAACGGATGTTTATGCCGACTCAGCCCGTGTACAAACCATTGTAGATCCACGGTCTGCTATTGGCGTTATAGTACAGCGGCCTGAATCGCGTGTTGCCTCTGTACTCAAGGGCAATGGTGTCAACCCATCTGAGCCAACTATGGTCAATGTGGCTAAGGAAGGGGACGTCTTGGTTGGGGATACCCTCATTACTTCTGGCTATGGTGGGGTATTCCCTAAAGGGCTCCTAGTTGGCCATGTAACAGGTCTTACTAATGATCCGGAAGGGTTCGTTAAGAATGCCTCTGTAGAGACTACTGTAGACTTCCGCAAGTTGGAAGACGTTTTCGTTATCATTCGGTCTACCGCAGGACAAGCGGATAAACCTAAAGTCGAGCCTAAATTGGTGCCGCAAACCAATCGGGACCAAGTGGAAGGGGCGAAAGGTGCGGTTAGCCAATGAGATCAATTGCTTACCTATTAATCGGTCTTATGACCTTAGTCCTGCAGGGAACCTTGGTGCCGGCCCTTGTGTCTGGGCCTTGGCTGCCCAATCTAATCCTCGTGTGGATCATCCTCCTAGCCGCTTTGCGATCTCGGCGGGTGGCCCTGTGGACGGCTATCATTGGGGGAATCCTTCACGATACGGTCATTTCTAACTTCTTTGGCCTTCATTTATTTCCTTATGTGATTGTGGCCTATGCCCTCTCTTCCTGGGCACCTCGCATGTATCAAGAACAATGGTATCTATCCTCCTTGACGGTGGCCCTCGGGACTCTCTTGGATGGTCTATTGAGGATGGTCCTCTTATGGACTATGGATGCGCATTTTGCTTGTATTCCTTATTTTATGAACTTTACCCTTCCTGAAATCATTGCCAATACCATCATTGCTATCGGTGTTCATTGGATCCTTTGGCGTTTCGCTCCCAAAGTGGAATATCGTTGGTAGCAGAAAGGAGCTTGTCGTATGCTTTCCATGCTGAAAGGCCTCTATAAAAAGAATAAAAAGGATCGCTTTGACAGCTTCTTCTATGTTGTAGCAGGTATTTTTGTGGTCTTGGGCCTCCGGGTATTCTACCTTCAAGTCTTGGATGGCGAATACTATCGCCAACAGGCGGAAGGCAATCGGATCCGTATTGTTAACATGACAGCTACTCGTGGTGTTATGTACGACCGTAATGGGGATATCGTCGTTTCCTCTCGTCCTTCCTATGTAGTCTCCATCATGCCTACAGGTAAGCCCTTAGAAGAGGGCGAACTAAAGCAATTGGCGGGCTATCTTAAGATGGATGTAGGGAGTATTCAAAAGAAAATTAACGACCATAAGGATGGCTATGAACCAATCCGCTTGGCCAATGATGTTCCTATGGATACGGTGACTATTATCGAAGAACATAGTCATGAATTGCCAGGCGTTTCTATCGATGTAGAGCCGATTCGCTACTACCCATATAATGATACAGCCTCTCAATTGTTGGGCTATGTAGGGGAAGTGTCTGAAGAAGAATTGGCAGACATAAAAAAAGAAGATCCTAATACACAAATTGGGCCTGGTACCATCTTGGGACGAGCCGGTCTTGAAAAGATGTATGATGATGTCCTTCGCGGTGTCGATGGAGGTAAGCAGCTAGAGGTTGACGCGGCTGGTCGCCCTGTGGCGGAAGTAGGCCGTAAAAACACGGTACCCGGTCGATCTATCCATCTTACTATCGATGTAAAATTGCAGAAGGCTGCAGAGGATGCGGTGAAACAACAATTGGATTCTCTCCATGCTAGTGGAATACCAGCCACTGGAGCTGCCTTGGTAGCTATGGATCCCAATACAGGTGCTATCTTAGCTATGGTATCTGAACCAGGCTTTAACCCCAATTGGTTCGCCAAAGGGATTACTGCTAAGCAGTGGATCCAATTGAATGAGGACAAGCGTCATCCTTTCGAAAATCGGGCCATTGCTGGTGAATATCCACCAGGATCTCCTTTTAAAATTATTACAGGGACGGCAGCTCTGGACTTAAAAAAGGTAAGTCCAGAAGAACAAATATTTGACTCTGGCCGCCATTGGTTAATCGATAAGCGCAATGCAGAAGGAGAAGCCTTAGGATGGTTGGACTTTAATAAGGCCTTAGCTAAGTCTGATAACGTTTACTTTTATGAAATGGGTAATCGTTTGGGAATTGAAAATATTGATACCTATGCCAAGTACTTTGGCCTAGGCCAAAAGACAGGCATTAAGTTAAACGGTGAAGCGGCTGGTAATATAGCCAGTCCTGAATATAAGCGACAAGTCTTTGATCAAGATTGGTACCTAGGGGAAACCTTTGACGCTGCTATCGGCCAGTCCTTCCACCTGGTGACACCGCTTCAAATGGCTATGGTCATGGCCCAGGTGGCCAATGGGGGCATTCGCTATGAACCCTATGTAGTGGCTCGTGAAGATAATGCTGATGGAACACCTGCGGAAGTCTTTGGTCCTAAGAAAATAGGTGTTCTGCCAGTAGCTAAGAATATTATGGATATCGTCCGTAACGGCTTGCGGGACGTAACTGCTGAAGGTGGTACGGCAGGGGAGCTCTTTAAGGGATTCTCCATTCCTATAGCCGGCAAGACGGGTACCGCAGAAAATGCTCACGGCAAGGACCATGGTTGGTTTGTGTCCTATGCGCCTTATGACAAGCCACGCATTGTGGTAGTTGCTATTGTTGAGCAGGGTGGTTTTGGGGCAGGATCTGCAGGTCCAATCGTACGGTCTGTATTAGAAGCTTACTTTGGCTTGAGTAAGCCTAAGGATGTTGCCAATGGGGCTAATAATGCCTCTACGGCGAATAAAGGATCCTCTAAGAAGTCATCTAAAAAGATTTCTGATGGGGACAATGGTGAAGAAAATCTATCCTATAGCGGCCATTAATAGGCCGCTATAGAGCTTTTATAAAGGAGTTTTATGGGGACTATAGTAACGATTCTATCCGGTAAGGGTGGGGTAGGAAAAACTACCATTACCGCCTTAGTGGGTGCTGCCTTGGCCAAACAGGGCCATAAGGTGTTAATCACTGATGCGGATATGGGCATGCGAGACCTTGACTTAGTTATCGGCCGAGAAAACGATATCCTTTACAATGTAGTAGATGTACAAAGAGACAAGGAAAACCTAGAACATGCCCTGGTATCGGTATCCTCCAATCTAGATTTTTTGGCTGCTAGCCAGGACGAGTCTTGGCAAGAGGTCAAGCGTAAAAAGTATGCCAAGCTCATGAGAAAACTAGCTAAGACCTATGACTATATCTTGATTGATGGACCTGCAGGCTTGGGACGAGGCGTAGACACATTGGTAGAATTGGCAGATCGGGTTGTAGTTGTAACCCAACCTAAATGGGTTGCTCTACGTAACGCAGGTCGCCTCTTCCAACTTCTACGAGATCGACGCAAATTTGATGCAGTGGTGGTTTTTAATGAAATGAAGGCAGATCTAGGTCAGGACTTTAGCATCTCTGCTATGACCTACCAAGTGGGTGCCGAGTATGTAGGGGCGATTTTGCCTCATTCTGAAGCCTTGGCTAAGGCTTCTCAAGAGGGCCTTTTACCTCTCTTCTATGATGCGTCTGTTAGTGGTCAATTGGAGCCGCTAGTGACCTTTGTGGCCACGGGGCAAGCGGGGGACGAGATGGAAATGGACCAGGCTTTCCATGATAAATTTGGTCCTTCTAAAGGCTTGTGGTCCCGTATAAAAAAGGCCTTTTCTAAGTAGGTAAAGAAAGGAGATTCTTATGTGGCAACGCATTTGGCGCGGTTGGGACTGGACTATTGTCATCTGTACTCTCTTACTAGTGGCCATAGGTATAACGGTGATCGGATCCGCCACGCATGTGAATCAGACGGGCATTACTGCTCAATCTATGGTTCTTCGCCAGTTCCTATTCTTCCTTATCAATGCGGTTTTGGTAATTCTCATGTCCACCTTTGATTACCGACGCTTAAAAGACTACTCCAAGTGGATTTATGGGATTACCATCCTCCTCTTAGTAGCCGTTATGGCTGTAGGGACATCTGCCTTGGGGGCACAACGGTGGATCCAATTGGGGCCAATTACCCTGCAACCGTCAGAATTTACCAAGTTCCTTATGATCGTCTGTATGGCTAAGATGATGGAGGGGAAGATTGGCAAACTAAATTCCTTTAGGGAGGTATTGCCTACCTTTATTTATATTTTGGTGCCTACGGCTCTCGTCTTTTTGCAACCTGACTTGGGAACCTCCTTGGTCTATATGGCTATCTATATGGGTCTCCTCTACATAGCGGGAATTCGCATGAAACTGGTCCGCATCGTACTGGGGATTGGTCTTGTCTTAGCACCATTTGGTTGGTTCGCCCTCAAGGAATACCAAAAACAACGGATTTTGGTGTTCTTGAATCCGAATATAGATCCATACGGGTCGGGTTACCATATCATCCAATCTAAAATTGCGATTGGTTCAGGTCTCCTCTTTGGTAAGGGCCTCTTCCAAGGAACGCAGTCCCAGCTCAACTTTCTACCGGAAAATCATACGGACTTTATCTTCTCTGTAATAGGGGAGGAGTTAGGATTTGTCGGTTGCATGGTGGTTCTTTTCCTCATGTTTATGCTTATCTATCGAGCTATCCGTATAGCTTATACAGCACGTGATAACTTTGGCATGCTCTTGGCAGCAGGGATAGCGACCTATTTTACCTTCCAAATCATGGTTAACGTGGGGATGACCACGGGTATTATGCCAGTAACAGGGATTCCATTACCTTTCATTTCCTATGGGGTATCAGCCCTAACTACTAATATGTTGGCCGTAGGACTCTTGCTCAACATATCTATGCAAAGATCGAAATATATGTTTAATGACTAATAAAGTTACCTTATAGGTTTAGTTTCTGAGGAGAAATTATGATTAAATTAGATACATCTTGGCTACAGCATGTACAAAAGCCAGCCCGTTATACTGGGGGTGAGCTTAATAGCGTAGTTAAGAATCACAAGGATGTGAACGTAACCATCGCCATGAGCCTACCTGACGTATACGAAGTGTCCATGAGTCATCTAGGTATTCGCATCCTCTATGGCCTAATCAATGAACGGGAAGATGCCTATGCGGAACGGGTTTTCGCCCCTTGGACCGACATGGAGGAGGAGATGCGCAAGCGGCATATCCCTCTTTTCTCCTTAGAAACGCGGACTCCTATTAAGGATTTTGATATGTTGGGGGTATCCCTCCAGTATGAGATGTCTTATACCAATATTCTTAACATGTTAGATTTGGCAGGCATGCCTATTTGGGCCAAGGATCGAGACTTGGATATGCCTTTAGTAATTGCTGGCGGTCCTTGTGCCTATAACGTAGAACCCATCGCTGAATTTTTAGACGTGGTGACCTTGGGTGAATCTGAGGAATGGTTTCATGAGTTTATCGATTGCTATAAGGCGGAAAAGAAAGCTGGCTTCCCAGGAGGCAAGGAGGGACTCCTCCGCAAGTTGTCGCAAATTCCTGGGACCTATTGTCCAGCCCTCTATGATGTTTCTTATACGGAATCAGGGGACTTTGAAAAGATTCTTCCTAGGTTTCCAGAAGTACCTTTGAAGATAGAAAAACGAATTGTTGAAGATGTAGAGACAGTCTACTATCCAACTAAGCCAATTGTGCCCTTTATTGATATCGTTCATGACCGTGCTGTATTGGAACTCTTCCGTGGATGTTCTCGGGGCTGCCGCTTCTGCCAAGCGGGTATGCTCTACCGGCCAGTCCGGGAGAAGACGCCAGAGCGCCTCTATGGTCTAGCCAAGGAAATCATCAAAAATACGGGTTATAATGAGATTTCACTCATGTCCTTATCCTCTGCAGACTATTCCATGTTGCCTGAACTGGTAGATATGTTGATGGGCGAATTCCAAGATAAGAAGGTGTCTGTATCCTTACCATCCCTTCGTATCGATGCTTTTTGTATCGATATAGCCAAGCGGGTCCAACAGGTTCGTAAGTCTGGCTTGACATTTGCCCCTGAAGCAGGGACTCAACGGATGCGGGATGTTATCAATAAGGGCGTATCAGAAGAAGACCTCATGGCGGCATGTACATCGGCTTTTAAGTCTGGATGGAATACGGTTAAGCTCTACTTTATGATGGGCCTTCCTACGGAAACAGATGAAGATCTTAAAGGCATTGCTGATTTGGCCTATAAAGTGTTGGATAAGCACCGAGAAATTACAGGCAAGCGCAACGGGTCTGTAACGGTATCGGTTTCCTTCTTTGTCCCTAAGTCGCATTCCCCTTACCAATGGTTCCCACAAGTTGATGTAGAGGAGATTCACCGTCGTCAACAGTATTTGAAATCACAAATTAACAATCGCAATATTTCTTACCACTATCATGATGGGTATACAGGTTACTTGGAAGCTGTTTTTGCACGGGGTGACCGCCGGTTGGCCAAGGTTATCGAACGAGCTTGGCAAAAGGGCTGTAAGTTCGATGGTTGGACAGAACACTTTAAGTATGATACTTGGCTCGAAGCTTTTGAGGAATGTGGCATTGATCCTAAGTATTACTCTTCCAAAGAACGGACCTATGAAGAAGCCCTGCCTTGGGATCATTTGGATTGCACCGTGTCCAAGGCTTACTTGAAACGGGAATGGGATCGGGCCATGAAGGTAGAATTGACGGGTGACTGTCGTCGCGATGTATGCCGTGGTTGCAATGTGTGCCCTGAATTGAATACGTGGATTGTTGATTATAAGGAGGGTGGTAAAGTTGAGAAAGTTACGTTTGGCCTTAAATAAGGGAGAAGAACTCCGTTTTTTATCCCATTTGGATTTCGCCAAGTGCGTAGAGCGTACCATCCGCCGTGCTAATATAGAAATGGCCTATTCAGAAGGCTTTAACCCCCATATGAAGATCTCTTTTTCCTCCGCCTTAGGCCTAGGCATTACGGCAAAGCCGGAATACCTAGACATGGATACTCTTGATCAGGGGTCCTTAGAAGATATCATAGAACGATTTAACCAGGCGGCCCCACGCGGTCTAACAGCCCTTGATGGTAAGTTCTTAGAAGGGCGAGTTAAAAAGATGATGGCTGTCTGTAACTATGCTATCTACCAGGTGACTGGTCCTGTCATCGTCGATGGCCAGGCCTTGGTAGAAGGGGACGGCACTATCCATGAAGAGCTGATAGAGGGGGCTAAGGCAATCAATTGGACTGCAATTTTGCAGGATTTTAACGATAAAGAGCAGGTCCTTTATGAAAAGGTAACCCCTAAAAAGACCAAGACTATCGATGTAAAGCACTTCGTCAAGCAGCCTGTATCCGCTGAGATTCACGATAATGGCTTTGTGACACTAACCATGCATATAGGCATCTATCCGGAAGGAACTATTAAGCCGGGCGAGCTTTGGGCCTTTGGGCGAGATTACTTCGGTTGGCCTTTGACGGATGCCTATGAAATTCATCGACAAGATATTCTCATTCAAGAGGGGGATGACTTGATTTCTCCGCTTGATGTGAAACCATTGGATTAATGTCTTATCTAGGAGGCTGAGAATGGCACAAATACTTGTAAACGTCATGGCTGAAGAAATTCGCATGGCCTTGGTTGATAGCCAGGGGCAAGTGGTGGATTATGTGCTGGAACGGCAAAATAAGAACCATACAGCTAACCATATCTATAAGGGTGTCATTCGTAATGTGTTACCAGGTATGAATGCCTGCTTTGTGGATATTGGGACCGGCCATAATGCGTATCTTAATTTGGCTAAACCTAAACAGACGCAAATCCTACAGAAACTTCATGTAGGCCAATCGGTTATGGTGCAAGTGGTTAAGGAAGAAATGCTAGGTAAAGGCGCTAGGGTTACAGCTGATATTTCATTAGCAGGTCGGTGTACGGTTCTTATGCCCTTTTCTTCTTCGGTCAATATTTCTAAAAAGATTACCGATTCCCAGCAACGGGATCGCTTGGCGAAACTAGGGCAGGCCTACTTAGACCAAGGTTGTGGGTCCATCATGAGGACGGCTGCAGCTAAGGCTAGCGATGAAGATATAAAGGGTGATTTGGATTATTTGTGGCAAACCTGGCAGCATATATCCAAGCGCTATAAATTGGCTAAGCCTGGTACTGACCTATATGCCGATGCGGACTTTTGGTTTCGCCTTGTGCGGGACTTTGCTGGCCGGTCTATTGATAGTATCAAGGTGGATGATCGGGAGGGGCAGGCCCGTTTACAAGACCTCTTGAGGCGGTCTTCTACGACACAGCACATTGAGGTGGAATATCATGACGGGCCAGAACCTATCTTTAAGTTTTATCATCTAGATGAACAGTTGGATAGTTTAATTAATACGGAGGTGGATTTGCCGTCGGGTGGATCCATCCGTATTGACCATACGGAGGCTCTCACCGTTTTTGATGTCAATTCTGCACGCTACACAGGTCAATCCAGCCAGGTGGAAGATACGGCTTTGGTGGTTAATAAGGAAGCAGCCGTAGAAATCTGTCGACAATTGCGCCTTCGTGATATTGGGGGCATTATCGTCTGCGATTTTATCGATATGCGCAAAAAAGCGTCCCAAGAGGAACTCTTAGAAGTTCTTCGCCAGCAGTCCAAGAAGGACCGCATGAAAACAGTTGTATGTGGAATTACTCAATTGGGGCTAGTGGAAATGACCCGAAAACGAGCACGCCAAGGCCTACAATCAGTGGTCTTTGATACCTGTCCTCAATGTGGGGGGACGGGCTTTGTGTTATCGGGTCAGTCGGTTTATATACAAATTCTACGTCGCCTACGGGAACTTAAGGCGCAAGGTAGGCTGCGAACGGATGTAGAAGTAACTATGAACCCTCAAGTTCTTCCTTATTTTACTAAGCAAGTGCTTAGCTCTTTAGAAGACCAGTTGGGTCGGAGTGTTCAGGTGCAAGAGGATTCTACTATGAGCCCTGAAGGCTATTCCATACTCAGTCTTCATTCTTAAGAAAGTGATTAGTTCATGTCTTTACTAGAGATTTGTCTCATTGGTGCAGGCCTTGCTATGGATGCCTTCGGTGTCTCTGTCTATAAGGGTCTGATTATGAAAGAAGGGGAGGGGCTTAAGAAGTTTTTGCTGCCCCTTCTCTTTGGCCTTTTCCAATTTTTTATGCCTATTCTGGGCTGGCTCATAGGTGGGCAATTTACCTCCTATGTAGAAGATTATGCCCCTTGGGTTATCTTTGTGGTCCTAGTTTGGCTAGGCATTAATACTATTCGCGGGGCGGGTAAGGAAGATGAGGGGACAGAAAAGCAGTCCACCAGCTGGGGAGAAATGTTAATTTTGGCCCTGGCCACCTCCATTGATGCTATGGCTGTGGGCTTAGCTTTCGCCTTTATGAACCTAGATGTAGTCTATGCTGCTTCTTGGATTGGGATTGTTACCTTTATCATAGCCTTGGTAGGCATGTACTTGGGCCGCTTTATGGGATCCTTCATCGAGAAACGGGCAGAAATGATTGGCGGTTTCATTTTGATTGTATTAGGGATTAAGTTCCTCATTACTGGGCTCCTTCAATAGCTTGTATGCCTATATGGTCTTTGACGGAGGGTATGCTCCTTCAGATAAAGGAACTGATAAAGGAGGATGCGTCGTGTCAAGAATATAGCTTGACATGGCGCTATTTTTTAAGATATACTATCTGAGTATTAGTTCGGTTTTCTGAACTTTGCAGCCGCACGAAGAAGGTCTCAAAAGCCCTAGCTAGGGCAGGGCTACCATATTCGGCGAGTAACGAACAAGGAGGTGTAATCATGTACGCAATTATCAAAACTGGTGGTAAACAATATCGCGTTCAAGAAGGCGATCTTATCACTATCGAAAAATTGGAAGCAGCTGCTGACGAAACTGTAACATTCGACCAAGTGTTGACTGTTGTAAATGACGGTTCCGTTAAAGTTGGCACTCCACTTGTAAACGGTGCAAAAGTTACAGGTAAAGTGGTTGAACACGGTAAAGGTAAAAAAATCTTGGTATTCAAATACAAGGCTAAATCCAACTACCGTCGTCGTCAAGGCCACCGTCAACCATTCACAAAAGTTCGCATCGAATCCATTAATGCATAATGATTTCCATTGAGATCAATCGCAATCAGGCAGGTCAAGTTGTGGGCTGCCATATTGATGGTCATGCAGGATATGATGATCATGGATATGATATTGTATGCGCTGCAGTATCAGTCTTATCTTGTACTGCAATTCTTGGACTTCAAGAACGAGCAGGTCAAGAAGGGGACTATAGCAATGCATCCGGTTCCTGTGAAATGGTCTTAAGGGGTTTTTTAACTCCGAGCGGACAGGATATTTTAGAGACTATGATTCTCGGCCTTGCTGAGGTGTCTCGCCAATATCCAGAGTTCGTACAAATCTCAGACAAATAGGAGGTGAAATTAATGTTCAATTTCGATTTGCAATTATTTGCGCATAAAAAAGGTGTATCTTCTACACGCAATGGTCGTGATTCCGAATCCAAACGTCTTGGTGTTAAATGCCATGACGGTTCCACTGTAAAAGCTGGCAACATTATCGTTCGCCAACGTGGCACTCACTTCCACCCTGGTACAAACGTAGGTATCGGTAAGGATGACACTTTGTTCGCACTCGTGCCTGGCAAAGTAGCATTCGAACGCGCTGGTCGCTATAACCGTAAAGTAAGCGTATACCCTGTAGAAGCTTAATTTACAATTACTAAAGAAGCAGTCTCGAAAGAGGCTGCTTTTTTTGTTTATTAGACTCCTATAGGAGCCTGATAAATAGATAGTACCCGTTGCATGAGCGTTTCTCTGCAAGATTTATACCATTAATAGAATTGACATAGATTATTAAAATACTATATTCTTAAATAGATTGAATACATATAATCATTCTCAATTTCTATAACTAATACTATATATTGATATGGAGGCTTTATGCATCTGTCAATTAGTTCGGCTTGGCGTACCAGTTTGGTGGTCTTGGGGACTCTCTTTGTCTTGATCTTAGCATCACTCTTGTCTCTATATGTGGGGGCACGGGACATCTCTCTTATACAAATCCTAGGGGACTTGTGGAATCCTGGATCTGGTGTAGACTCTATCGTCGTTCATAGCTTGCGTTGGCCCCGTCTCATGGCGGCCCTAATAGTTGGGGCATCTTTAGCTGTTGCGGGAGCTCTTATGCAGGGGCTTACCAATAACCCCATGGCATCACCTTCCATCTTGGGTATTAATGGAGGAGCTTCCTTGGGATTAGCCCTGGCTATGCTCTTAGTCCCTCAGGCCAGTTTTAATACGACCATTGTTTTTTCCTTTTTGGGTGCTGCTTTGGCGACTGCTTGTATTCTTCTCTTAGCCAAAAAGGTAGGAGGGCGGGCTACGCCTGTTTACTTAGCCCTAGCAGGTACTGCCATGGGTGCGGTGTTTACAGCAATCACCCATATGTTAGCGGTCTTCTTTTCTCTTGCACAAGATCTGTCCTATTGGACTGCTGGAGGTATAGCCGGTGTCCGCCTAGACCAAGTGTCGTTTGTTCTTCCTTGGACATTGGTGGGCCTAGTGCTGGCTCTGGCTGTATCAAAACAGGTGAGTCTCTTAGCCTTCGGGGAAGAGGTTGCTATCGGTCTAGGGGCCAATCTACAAAGAGTCCGTATGGTAGCAGGTTTAGCTGTTTTAATTCTAGCGGGCTCTTCTGTTGCCTTAGCAGGGCCTATAGGTTTTGTAGGCCTTTTGATACCTCATATTGTGCGTCAATTAGTGGGCATTGATTATCGGCGGGTCATTCCTATCTCTGCTCTCTTGGGCGCTTCCTTGGTCATCCTATCAGATGTAGTGGGACGTATGCTTAATCCCCCTTATGAGACACCCTTAGGGGCTGTAACAGCCCTGTTAGGGGTGCCTTTCTTCATCTATTTAGCCAGTCGAAAGGGAGGTAGCAGACGATGAAACAGTTTGTAAAGGTATTTCTCTTAGCGACCCTTCTTCTTCTAGTTATGATTTATGGAGATGTGAGGACGGGATTTTTAGACGTCAGTCATTGGGACTTGCTAATGGCACTCTTGGGCTTAGGAGATCCAGCTTTGGAGATGACCGTTTTGGACTTCCGTCTTGTTCGTATTATATTAGCTCTTTTAATCGGAGTAGGTTTAGGTCTGGCGGGAGCTGTTTTTCAAACCATCTCCCGGAATGATCTAGCATCGCCTTCTATTTTAGGTGTTAATGCGGGGGCTGGCCTAGGAGTTATCCTCTTAGTCTACTTTCTTAACTCAGATACGGCCTTATCTATGTGGGCCTTGGCTCTGGTAGCCCTCCTAGGGGGCTTAGCTACGGCTGGCCTTATTTATCGCTTAGCTTATCACAAGGGTCAGGTTCTCAATCCTCAGGCTCTCATTCTGACAGGGATTGCTGTAGCAGCAGGAATTCATGCTATCCAAATGCTTCTCATTGTACGGCTAGATCCCAATAAGTTTCATGTGGTCAATACATGGATCATAGGGTCTATTGCTAATAATTCCTGGGGCCATGTGGCTTTATTAGCACCTGTGGTTATCATTCTAGGCCTCTTACTCTGGGCCCGCTATATGGATCTTAATATTCTGAATTTAGCGGATGAAACAGCCATTGGCTTGGGCCTTTCTATTAATCAGGCTCGCTTTGTTTACCTCCTTCTAGCGGTCATCTTAGCGACCATGTGCGTAGCCGTAGGCGGGAATATAGCTTTTGTAGGCCTCATTGCTCCGCATATAGCCCGTCATTTGGTAGGGACTAATCATGTCTATTCCTTACCTATTACGGCTTTAGCGGGCGCTATATTGTTGGTGGGTGCTGATTGGTTTGGCCGATCTGTACTAGCGCCAGATGAAATCCTCATCGGCATCGTTGTGGCCATGATAGGGGCTCCGTATTTCTTATATATTTTAGCTAAGACTAAGGCCTAGGGAGGACCGTATGCAATTAGAACTAAAGAATATCACCTCTGGTTATGATGGTCACCCCATCATAGAAGATTTAAATTTAACGATCCCTCAAGGGAAAATAACAGCCTTAATCGGTGCTAATGGATGTGGTAAGTCGACCCTTTTAAAAACCATTTGCCGCATCATTAAACCCATGGCCGGACAGGTCCTTTTGGGCGGGCAGGATATGCATGCTATGGACTCTCGTAGGTTAGCAAAAGAAGTGGCTATTTTGCCGCAAAATCCATCGGCTCCCGGAGCTTTGACGGTCCGAGATCTGGTGATGTACGGTCGGGCTCCTCATAAGAGCTCTCTCTTTGCTCGGTCTTCTAAGGAAGATCGGAAAATGGTGGATTGGGCCTTGGCAGAAACTGATTTGACGGACTATGCAGACAGGGCTATTGCCAATATGTCCGGTGGTCAACGGCAGCGAGCTTGGATTGCCATGGCTATAGCACAGGATACGGATATTCTCTTTCTAGATGAGCCTACTAGCTTCTTAGATGTAGCTCATCAGTTAGATGTTCTCCACATGGTAGAACAACTCAATAAAAAGTATGGGAAGACTATCATTATGGTTATTCATGAACTTAATGAGGCAGCGCGCTTTGCTGACTACTTGGTAGCTATGAAAAAGGGGCAGATTCTCTACCAGGGGTCTCCTCATGATGTCTTTCACAAGGACATGTTGCATGATGTCTTTGGTATTGATGCTTCTGTTATGAATGATCCTCGTACAGGTCGCCCCTTCTGCCTACCTTATTCCTTGAAAGTAGGTTCCTATGACTAAGAAAACCCTATCCCTCAAGTGGCGTATTTTACGTCTGGCCGCCATCGTAGTCGTGGCTTTTTTAGGTGTGATTGTAGGGGCGAAGTTTTACCAATACATGGCCCACCAACATGGACAGGAGGTCCTGGCGGAGACTAAGACTCAAGAGGCTATTGCCAAACGCCAGGACCGTCTCCTCCACCGGTCTAATAGCAGTCAGGCTATTGATAAGGAAAACCAAGTTCGCTTTAAAAATGAGGTGAATGCAGCCCATAAATTGGTAACCCAAGAGGATGGAAAGACCATTGTTCATCATAAATTTGGGCAAACTGTTATGCCCGAAAATCCTCAACGGATTGTGGTTATCCGCATGGAAGATCCCATGTTGGCCTTGGATATACCTTTCTTGGCGGGTAACTATAATGAAAGCCACTACCTCTATAAGGAATTATCTGCCAAGGGGGTAGGGGTTATTTCTGTCAATGACGATGCTAAAACCATCAATTATGAACAGGTACAGGCTCTTCATCCAGATCTAATCATCATGCGGGATTCCTTTAGTCAGTCCGTCTATGATAAGCTCAACCAAATTGCACCGACTGCGGCCTTTAATCTCCGTCAACATGGTGTATCCCTTCTAGCCTTATCGTATGCTATGGGGCGGGGAAAGGAAGGGGAGGCCCGCCTACAAGCCTTCTATGATAGGGTTAAATTCTTCCGTATGGCCCTGGCTGACCATATAGGTCAAGGAAAGGTGGCTCATTTACGGGTTCTCAACAAGGAGGTCCGCCTCTATCCTTACTCGACTAATGATATTAGCCGTTTTATGTATGAAAAGCTCAATCTCAACCCTCCTCAATTGGTTTTAGATGGTGATTACTCAACCACTAATAATGCCATTTCCCTTGAACGATTGCCGGATTTGGATGCGAATTATCTCATCGTATCTGCCGGCTATGGCCCATCATCCAAAGAAAATGCGAAGCTCGCTGAAGCTAAATTGGAGGCCTTGCGCCAAGATCCTGTTTTTGCCATGATTCCTGCTGTTAAGGAGGGACATGTCCTCTATGTAGATACGGGTCTCTGGAATGCCCATGGTATTTTACAAGAGGAAAAGGCTATGGATGATATTTATGAGGCCTGGGGTCGATAATGAGGCGTATACTGGATTTTTAGGATAATAAGACGTAACTTCATAGACCCAGGAATTTCTTTTTAATTCCTGGGTTTTTTGATAGGAATAATAGTGCTATACTAGGTATATCCCTCCTCATTATGTGAGAGCCTAGACTTTCACAGGGAGGCACAAGCATTAATCACCAGGCCTAAGGCCTGTATGAGGTAAGTACCATGTATAATGTAAAATCCCCTCACGCTGAAGAATTTATCAGCCATGAGGAAATTCTTGATACCCTCAAGTATGCGGAAGAAAATAAGGAAAACCGCCCCTTGTTGGATCAAATCCTAGCTAAGGCCGCAACCTATAAAGGCTTAACCCACCGTGAAGCGGCTGTTCTGCTCGAATGTCCTTTGCCAGAATACAAGGAAAAACTCTTTGCCTTGGCTAAGGAAATCAAGCGCAAAATTTACGGTGACCGCATTGTTTTGTTCGCGCCCCTTTACCTGTCGAACTATTGTATTAATGGTTGCGTATATTGCCCTTACCACAGTAAAAACCGTGATATTCGCCGTAAAAAGTTGACCCAAGAGGAAATTAAGGCAGAAGTTATGGCCTTGGAAGCCATGGGCCACAAACGGATTGTTATCGAATCCGGTGAAGACCCTCTCAATAATCCGTTAGACTATATCTTGGAATCCATCAAGACGATCTACTCCATTAAAAAGGATAATGGGGAGATTCGCCGGGTTAACGTTAATATTGCGGCCTGTGAAGTGGAAGACTACAAAAAACTACACGACGTGGGCATCGGGACCTATACCCTCTTCCAAGAAACTTACAATAAGGAAAATTACGAAGCCCTTCATCCAACGGGGCCAAAGTCCAATTACGCATATCATACAGAAGCTATGGACCGGGCTATGCAAGGGGGCATTGATGACGTTGGGATCGGTGTTCTCTACGGTTTAGAACACTACAAATATGATTTCGTTGGGCTCCTTATGCACGCAGAACATTTGGAAGCGGTGTATGGGGTTGGTCCTCATACCATTTCTGTACCGCGTATTTGCCCGGCTGACGATATTGATGTGGATGACTTCTCCAATGCGGTGCCTGATGATGTGTTTGAAAAAATCGTAGCACTTATCCGCGTATCCACACCGTATACGGGTATGATTATGTCCACCCGCGAATCTCAATCGATGCGCGAACGGGGCCTGGCCTTAGGGATTTCTCAAATCTCAGGTGGTTCCCGTACGTCTGTAGGGGGCTATGTAGAAGAAGAAAAACCAGAGGACAACTCTGCACAATTTGATACATCTGACCAACGGACCTTGAATGAAATTGTAGATTGGCTCCTTGAGTTGGGTTATATTCCATCCTTCTGTACCGCCTGCTATCGGGCTGGTCGTACGGGGGACCGCTTTATGGAATTGGCTAAGACCGGGGAAATTCAAAATTGTTGCCAGCCAAATGCTTTGATGACCTTGAACGAATACATCCTGGATTATGGCTCTGAGGAAACCAAGGCCCATGGCAAAAAGGTTATCCAAGAACAAATGGATGTCATTGAAAATAAGGATGTTCAAAAAAAGGCGGCTCAATATATTGCACAAATGAAGGATGGGGAGCGGGACTTCCGCTTCTAATCTAAATGATGAGAATGTAAGGTGAGAATTTTCTTTGAAAATTCTTGGTGTATTCTCATTATATATAAGGGTAATTTCTCACTCCTATTAGTTTTAGGAATGAGAGATTGCCCTTATTTATTTGCTTGTTAGTATTTATAACAGGTATTTTTTACAGCTATAAGAGGAGAAAATAATTGAGAATAATCCTTTATAATTTTTCTCAATTAGGATATAATATAAATAATAATGATTATAACTTGTTTAGTTTGTTCCATATGAGTATAGAATTTAGGAAGGAGGGGCTATGCAAAAACGCTGGTCTATTGAGCCTGACCACAGCCAGGAAGAGCTTCAGTTAGCAGCTGAACTCAAGGTGTCACCTATTGTGGCCAAGCTACTTATTAATCGAGGACTAGGTGATCCGCATAAGGCCCGGCAATTTTTGGCGGCAGATATGGAGTCTCTGCTCAGTCCCTGGGACCTAAAAGGAATGCGTGAAGCGGTGGCTTGCGTGACCAAGACCATGGAAGAAGGCGGATCTATCGTGGTCTATGGGGATTATGATGTGGATGGTATCACCGCCACCTCCATAGTCTATCGCTTTTTGAAACGTTGTGGAGCCTCTGTTTCTTACTATATTCCAGAAAGGCAGAGCGAGGGCTATGGTCTTAATTTAGAGGCCTTAGAAGGCCTTATAGCTAAGGGAACAGACTTAGTGATAACCGTAGATTGCGGTATTTCTTCTTATGATATCGTGGAAGCTGTGCGGGATCGCTTGGCTTTGGTTATCACGGACCATCATGAAGCACCATCCCTTATCCCGCGAGCAGTTGCCGTTGTTGACCACAAACAACCCAATTGTCCTTATCCAGATAAAAACTTAGCTGGGGTAGGCGTGGCTTATAAGCTTTGTCAGGCCATTTGGCAGGAGAGGACGGGGGAAGTCTACCAAGCTGACTTAGATATTGTAGCGTTAGGAACGGTAGCCGATGTAGTGCCACTTGTGGGCGAAAATCGAATTTTGGTTAAGGCTGGGCTCAGTAAAATGCAGGTGCAACCTAACCGAGGCATAGAGGCTCTCATTGATGTAGCAGGTCTAAAGGATCGGAAAATTACGGTTGGTCATATAGGCTTTACCTTGGCACCGCGTCTCAATGCGGCTGGTCGTGTGGCTCATGCAACGCGAGCCGTGGAGCTCTTGACTACGCCTAGTCAGGAGGAGGCTTATGAAATTGCTGAAGAGTTACAGGAAACAAACTTAGAACGGCAGGCTTTGGAACGGGATATCCATGAAATGGCTCGCCAAGATGTCCTCAAGCAAGGATCGGATGCAGATTATGTAGTGGTGGTAGGGGGCCAGGATTGGCATCCCGGTGTCATCGGTATCGTAGCCTCCCGCCTGGTTGAGGAATTTTATAAGCCAACCTTAGTGATTTCTATTAAGGACGGTATCGGCAAGGGCTCTTGTCGATCTATTGATAACTGTAATATGTACGAAGCGCTGCAATCGGCGGAAGATCTCTTGATTCAGTTTGGAGGTCACCAAGCAGCGGCAGGCTTTTCCATCAAGGAGGATAAGATTCCTGCCTTGCGAGACCGTTTGACCCAGTATTGTAAAGAACATCTATCGGAAACCGATTACCTACCCATTGTAGATATTGATAGTCAGGTAGCCATCGATGATATCGATGTGCCCCTCATCGAGGAGATAGAAACCCTAGAACCTTATGGCATGGCTAACCCCACTCCTGTGCTAGCTTTAGAGGAAGCAACTATTAGCGACCTCTTCCTCATGGGTCAGCAAAAAAAACATGCCAAGGTTCTCTTGGAAAGAGAGGATAGCACCATCGATGCTATCGCTTGGAATCGGCCTGATTTACATGCTAGTTTCTTTCCTGGTGATCAGGTGAAGGTAGCTTTCACTGTACAGAAAAATGAGTGGAATGGGCATGTGAGTCCGCAACTCATGATTCAAGATATGGCCCTCTTGGAAGGGCGTTCTTTGACCCTCACTAAGGAAGGTTTGAGGGCTATGTACACTTACGTGCGCAACCTCCTTAAGGGTGGGTCTATGCCTAAGTTCCGGTTGGAAACGGAATTGATTCGACGGCGGCCAGAAGGGCAAACCATGCCGGAGGCTATGGCCTCTCTAGAAGTCTTTAAAGAACTCAATTTGTTAGTGGAAGAGACCACGGAAGAGGGCTTGGAATCCTATCGATGGCAACCGGCACAAGGACAGTTGCACCTGGAAACATCAATTACCTTTATGAAATATAGCGCCTGAGTCATCAACTGATGAATTCTATGTATACCATCGAGTTGATTTGATTGAAAGGAGATGTCTATGACTACGGAAAATCAAGAGGGGAAGGCCCTTGTAGAAAGCGCTAGCTTTAACAAGGACGAAGAAGTAGGTCATTTTTATGACCTTATTGGAGACTATCTACCAGCTGAGGATTGTCGAGACATTAAGGATGCCTTTGCACTAGCTGACGAAGCCCATAAGGATCAACGACGCGTCTCCGGCGAACCCTATATCATGCATCCCTTGGCCGTAGCTACCATCTTAGCTCACCTACAGGTTGATAAGACGACTCTCATGGCAGCCCTCCTTCACGATGTGGTAGAGGATACCCCTTATACGGAAGAGGATCTTAAGACACGCTTTGGTGAGGAGGTAGCTTTCTTGGTCGATGGGGTGACCAAGTTGGAACAATTCCAATATGAAACCAAGGAAGACCGGCAGATGGAAAACTACCGCAAGATGATTTTGGCCATGGCCAAGGATGTGCGTGTAGTTATCATCAAATTGGCCGACCGTCTGCATAATATGAGGACTCTCAAACATATGCGGTCGGACAAGCAAAAGCGTATAGCCCATGAGACTATGGAAATTTACGCGCCCTTAGCTCACCGGTTGGGGATTTTTAACATCAAGTGGGAATTGGAGGATCTCTCTTTCCGCTATTTGGAACCAGATAAGTACTATGACTTAGTGGACCAAATGAAGCAGAAACGTCATACCCGTGAAGAAATCGTCAACGATACCATGAAGCACTTGCAGGAGGCCTTGGATCAAGCAGGTATTAAGGCCAACGTAAAGGGCCGTCCTAAACACTTCTGGTCCATCTATAAGAAGATGAAAAAGGACAATAAGGACCTATCCCAAATTTACGACCAATATGCTGTGCGGGTTATTGTGGATACCGTGCAGGAATGCTATGCAGTTCTGGGTATTGCCCATGGCCTCTGGAAACCTTTGCCTCACCGCTTTAAGGACTACATTTCCATGCCTAAGTCCAATGGCTACCAATCCCTCCATACTACTATCGTAGGGACAATGGGCCATCCTGTGGAAATCCAAATTCGCACCTGGGATATGCATCGGGTTTCTGAATATGGGGTAGCAGCCCATTGGCGTTATAAGGAAGGCAACAAGGGGGGCGACAAGGATTTCGATAAAAAGGTGGCTTGGCTTCGTCAGGTCTTAGAATGGCAAGACACATCCAATCCGACTGAATTGATTAACGCCTTAAAGCTAGATGTGTTCTCCGGTGAGGTTTTCGTCTTTACCCCAAAGGGGGATGTGGTCAAGTTACCGAAAGGGTCGGTACCACTCGATTTTGCTTACCGCGTCCATACAGACGTGGGACATCGGACCGTAGGAGCCAAGGTTAACGACAAGATGGTCCCTTTGGATTACCGTCTTCAAAATGGAGATATTGTTGAAATCATTACCTCTAAGACGGGTAAACCATCCTTGGACTGGCTTAGTATCGTAGGGTCTGCTGAATCTCGCAATAAGATTCGCAACTGGTTCAAAAAGGAAAACCGCGAAGAGAATATCGAGCAGGGACGGGAGGCCTTGGAACGGGAAGCTAAGCGCCTCGGCTACCACTGGAAAGAGCTCTCCTCTGATGAGTATTTAGAGGACGCTGCACGGGGCCTCAAGATGGGCTCTATTTCAGAAATGTTAGCCTCTGTTGGCTTTGGAGGGACCTCTTCCAATGCGGTTCTCCTTCGCTTGATCGAACGTCTCAAGAAGGACCATCATGAAGCGGCTAAAAAGACTGCTGACAACACAGAAGTTATTGAGCGTCTCAAGGCCCGCAAGCAGGAAGCAGTACCTGCTAAGGGAGGGACAGGTATTTTGGTTAAGGGTGAATCGGGCCTTATGGTTCGTATGGCTCGTTGCTGTAATCCTGTGCCGGGAGATCCCATCATTGGTTTTATTACCAAGGGATCTGGCATTTCTGTCCATCGGGCTGACTGCCCTAATATGCGGCCTGGTGCCTGTGATGTGGACCGCCTGATAGAGGTAGAATGGGATGGTGCTACCACAGAATCCTTCCAAGCAACCTTGGAATTGGATGCTTATGACCGCAATGGCCTCTTGATGGATGTGATGGCAACCTTGTCAGAGCTTAAAATCAATGTCATTAATGTCAACTCTCGCCTAGATGAAGCGGAGAAACAAGTACACATGTCCTTGATTATTGATGTAAAAAACGTGCCACAATTGGAGTTTGTCATGACCAAGCTACGTCGTGTAAAAGATGTATACACCATTAGACGAACCAAGGGAGGTGGTATGTAATGTCCTTATCCTTTATGCGCCTAGTCCTAGGCGATTTGGGAACCAATTGTTATATTATTGGCGACCCCGATAGTCAGGAGGCTTTTGTTATCGATCCTGATGATGGTCCCGCTGTAGTCGATACCCTGAAGGAACGGGGACTTACCTGTGTAGGCATCCTCCTGACCCATGGTCATTCAGATCATATTCACGGGGTACAGACCCTTATGGATACCTATGGGGCCCCTGTATATATACACGAGCGAGACTTACCTTGTCTCTATGACCCACAGGTTAACCTATCGGCCCTTCATGGCAGGCCTGTGACTATCACAGGGGGGACCATTAAGACGGTTAAGGATGGTCAACACATAGGGTCTGGAAAAATGGATTTTCAGGTTCTTGAAACACCAGGTCATACGGTGGGTGGTGTCTGCTATTACATGGCACCAGCAGTTTTCGTAGGGGATACCCTGTTTAGGGAATCGGTAGGCCGTACCGATTTTCCAGGGGGTAATTTTGAAACTTTGGTGCAATCTATTCGGACTAAGCTCTTTACCTTGCCAGATCAAACGATGGCCTATCCTGGTCATGGGCCAGAAACACAAATCGCTTTTGAAAAAGAAACTAATCCATACCTATAGTAGATTTCATTTTAATTAATGAGAGAGGGGATACACATGATGAATACAACAATGGAAAAATTGAAAGAACGAATCAAGGATAAAAAATACAAGTTGACCAACCAACGACAAACCATTTTACAGGCCTTCATCGACGCCGATGAAAATCACTTGTCTGCGGAAGATGTCTACCAATTGGTTAAAAAGGTAGCGCCTGAGATTGGCTTGGCCACCATCTACCGGACTCTTGATCTCTTTACTGAATTGGATCTGGTAAAACGCCTTGATTTTGGAGATGGGCGTAACCGTTATGAACTCAATGATGAAGAATTCGCCCATTTCCACCATCATTTAATCTGCGTAAAATGCGGCCATGTAGCAGAATTTGAAGACGATATGTTGGAAACCTTGGAATCTATTATTGCTAAAAAGCTTAACTTTAAGACCATTGACCATCAATTAAAGGTCTATGGATATTGCGGTAATTGCCAAAAGAATATGACCCCAGAAGAACTTGCTGCTATTGATGCCCAACATGGCCACCATTAAGTCATATTCCTATGAGGGTCCTGTTCAATTAGGGTCCATAGTGGCTCACCATGCAGGGGCTGCGGGACTCTTTGTAGCGCATCCGGCCCAAGTGGTCTTAGAGGGCTGCGAAGAAGACCAGGCCTACCGCTTGAAGGTCACCATTGAAGGAACATTAGAGGCTAGCTTTAAGGGGGATAAGACAGTTGAAGGCCGTCGGTCTATAGGCCATGACCTCCTATCTTTCCTTCGTATCTACCAGGGCCTAAATCCCTATGGGGATTGGGGAACTATGGTGGGGGTAAGGCCGACTAAGTTTCTCCATAAAGCGATGAATTCCTACCAAGCCCAAGGTTTAAATCAGGAGGATAGCTTGGCTAGGGCCTTAGCTGACATGAAAGAGATTTTTCATGTTTCGGCGGATAAGAGGAAATTATTGGCATCTATTGTAAATTTACAGCGGCCTCTTGTGGCACACCACCTTGGTGGAGACCGGCATATATCCGTCTATGGGGGAATTCCCTTCTGCCAGACTCGTTGCTCTTATTGTTCGTTCCCCTATGGCTTAATCCAAGACTATGAAAGGGTGGACCAATTTATTGATGCTTTTAAACGGGATGCAGGCCATTTGAAGACTGTCCTTGCCGCTCATAACTTGACGGTGGATAGCCTCTACCTGGGTGGGGGGACACCAACCGCTATCAGCGATGGAGACTTTGAACAGGTTCTTGAGACCTTAGATGGTCTCTTGGGGCCCGGCCTGGAATACACAGTAGAAGCGGGTCGTCCTGATTCGGTGAGCCCTGAAAAGTTAGCATCCATGCTAAAGCATGGGGTTAATCGGATTTCCATTAATCCCCAAACCCTACAAGATCCAATCCTTAAAGCGATAGGACGAGGACATCGGGCCCAGGATATTAAGGACCTCTACCAGTTTGTTAAGAAAACCACGGACCTCGTGGTTAATATGGATTTTATAGCGGGCCTACCGGGGCAAACCTATGGCCACATGGTGGAGAATATGGATTACATTTGTGAGGCCCTGCCAGAAAATGTTACAATTCATACGCTGGCCCTTAAGAAGGGGAGCCCTCTTTATGAAGGGAAGGGCTTAGACCGAGTGGCTTCTGAAAGTCAGGTGGAAGACATGGTAGCCTACGCACGGGAACGACTTCTGTCTATGGGCTATGAACCCTACTACCTCTATCGCCAACAATATATGAGGGGGCAGTTAGAAAATATCGGCTATAGCTTGCCAGGCAAAGCCTGTCAATACAATATTCATATGATGGAGGAAGCCCAATCCATTCTGTCCATAGGACCAGGTTCATCCTCTAAGTGGATGCGCTATCCTGACTACCGTCAGCGTAAACAGCATATGCCGAAGAATGTAGATGTCTATATTGACACTTTAGATCAATTATTAAATAAGCGAAAGCACATTAGTGATACATTTTGGGAGGTCCTGTAATGGCTATTAGAAAGCCGAGAGGCACACAAGATTTCTTGCCAGAACAAATGCGAAACTGGCACTTTATCGAAGAGGCTATGCGCAAACTCACTAAGGCCTATGGCTTTGAAGAGATTCGCACACCAATCTTTGAAGATACGGGGCTCTTCCTCCGAGGAATTGGAGAAACTACCGATGTGGTGCAAAAGGAAATGTATACTTTTTCCACAGGGGATAAGAAGGAATCTTCTTTTACTCTGCGCCCTGAGAATACAGCATCTGCCGTACGGGCCTACTTGGAAAATAAAGTATATGGTAAGGAAGGCGTGACTAAGTGGTTCTATATGGGGCCTATGTTCCGTCATGATAAGCCACAAGCCGGCCGCTATCGCCAGTTCCACCAATTTGGCGCGGAAGTGTTAGGTCCCCAAGGCCCTCTAGTAGATGCAGAAGTCATCTGCATGGTCTTGCAACTCTTGCGAGACTTTGGCCTTAAGGACCTACAATTGGAGGTTAATTCCGTAGGTTGCCCTCAATGCCGCCCTGAGTACCGGGAAGCTCTCATTGCCTTCTTCGAACCTAAGAAGGAGGAGCTCTGCGAAGATTGTCAAAGTCGCCTCTACAAGAACCCTATGCGGATTCTTGACTGCAAGAATGATCACTGCAAGGCCTTGTCAGTAGGGGCTCCCGAAATTCATGAACACCTATGTCCAGAGTGCCATGATCACTTTGAAGGCCTCAAGACTTACTTGGATGCTGCTGGTGTGGCCTACAACTTGAATCCTCGCTTGGTACGTGGATTGGACTACTACACCAAAACCGCCTTTGAAGTCCAATACACTCCACTAGGAGCCCAATCTGCTGTAGCGGGTGGCGGCCGTTATGATGGCTTGGTTGAACAGTTGGGTGGGCCTCATACACCGGCTATCGGTTTTGCTATGGGTATGGAACGGTTGCTCTTAGCCTTGGAAAAACAAGGACTCTTACCAGACGCAGAGGATGCTAAGTCTCTCTTTGTGGTGGCCTTAGGACAAGCGGCGCAAGAGGCGGCCTTCCCCTTGGTACAAGCCTTTCGGTCTCACTATTTGACCGCTGCGATGGATGGGTCAGGCAAGTCTTTTAAGGCACAAATGAAATATGCTGACAAAATTAAGGCTAAATATGTTATTATATTGGGTGATGACGAATTAGCAAAGGGCCAGGCTCTTGTGAAGACGATGGCAACGGGAGACCAAGAAAGTGTCTCTCTCGACGGCCTAGTAGACCACATGGTAGGCTTGCTAATAAACCAATAGATAGACCTGTGAAATCGGCGCCTGTCTAGTATTTGAAAGGATGATAGATTAATGGAAAACATGAATGGTTTGCACCGCACACATGGTTGCGGCACCATCACAGAAGCTCAAGTCGGCCAAGAAGTGACACTTTGCGGTTGGGTTGACCGTCGCCGTGATCACGGTGGCCTTATCTTTATCGATCTTCGCGACCGCTCTGGTATGTTGCAAGTGGTAGCATCTCCAGACCACGATGAAGCGTCCTTCCGCAAGGCGGAAGACGTGCGTAATGAATACGTTTTGTGCGTACGCGGTAAGGTAACTAAACGGGACCCTGAAGCAGTTAACCCTAACTTGCCAACGGGTGCCTATGAGTTGTATGTAGAAGAAATGCGCGTCTTGAATGCGGCAAAAACCCCTCCATTCTACATCCAAGATGACATTGACGTAGATGAAAATATCCGTTTGAAATACCGCTATTTAGACCTTCGCCGTCCTGAAATGCAAGCTAATATTATCTTGCGCCACAAGGTAACTAAGGCTATGCGGGATTTCTTCGATAACCATGGCTTCCTGGAAATCGAAACACCTATGCTCACGAAATCCACACCAGAAGGGGCTCGTGACTACTTGGTGCCATCTCGTGTAAATCCAGGTGAATTCTATGCCTTGCCACAATCTCCACAGATTTTCAAACAAATCCTCATGGTAGCAGGCTATGAAAAATACTTCCAAATCGCTCGCTGCTTCCGTGATGAAGATTTGCGGGCTGACCGTCAACCTGAATTTACCCAGCTCGATATTGAAATGTCCTTTATCGACCAAGAAGATATCTTGGCTACTATGGAACAAATGATTGCTCATGTCTTTAAGCAAACGATGGGCGTAGACGTGCCTGTTCCTATGCCTCGTATTACCTGGGATGAAGCTATGGATAAATACGGCTCTGATAAGCCTGACCTCCGTTTTGGTATGGCGTTCCATGACTGCACAGATCTTGTAAAGGATACAGAATTCCAAGTGTTCCGCACCATTATTGAAAAGGGTGGCATCGTAAAAGGTATCGTCGTACCTGGTGATGCGGGGATTGCTCGTCGTGAATTGGACGACCTTGTAGAATATGTAAACCGCTACGGCGCTAAGGGGATTGCATGGGCTTGCCACAACGAAGATGGCTCCATCAAGTCTCAAATCATGAAATTCCTGGGCGAGGATACCATCCGCAATCTATTTGCTCATACGGACACTAAACCTGGCGACCTCTTGCTTATGATTGCTGATAAGCCTGCTACCGTGGCTCGTGCCTTGGGCGAACTTCGCTTGGAAATGGCTCGTCGCCGTAACATGATTGATCAAGATAAATTAGCCTTCACTTGGGTAACAGACTTCCCAATGTTCGAATACAATGAGGATGAAAAACGCTATACGGCGATGCACCATCCATTTACCATGCCTCGCCATGAAGACTTGGATATCCTCAAGACCGACCAAGGTAATGTTAAAGCTATCGCTTATGATATGGTACTTAATGGGGTGGAAATCGGTGGCGGTTCCCTCCGTATTTACCAATCTGACATTCAAGAAAAAGTGTTCGAAGCAATCGGCCTTACCTTGGAAGAAGCCCGTGAAAAATTCGGCTTCATGTTGGATGCCTTCCAATTCGGGGCACCTCCTCATGGTGGCTGTGCCTTTGGCCTAGACCGTTTGGTTATGTTGATGGCTAAACGCAAATCCATCCGCGATGTTATTGCCTTCCCTAAGACACAATCAGCTACGGATATCATGTCGCAAGCTCCTTCTGAAGTAGCTCCTAAGCAACTGAAAGAATTGCATATCAAAACCGAAACAAAAGAGGATAAAGAAAAGCTCGTTTAATCTTCATCCTATTTCAGGATCCGTTAGATCTTGGTGATGATTGTATCAGGATTATCACCAAGACCTGACGGATTTTTTCTTGGGTGATTAGGCTGTTGGTATAGGGAAAGAAGGCCTCTAAGAGACCTCCTTTTAAAGTGTGTAACAAGCTAACAAAAAATTTATAGTTTTCTTTTTATAAGGCCTTGAAATTGGGGGGACCTAATGCTATGATTAGGCCATAAAGATAACCCTGCTGTGTGCGTGTGATGCTGATGTTTTTGAGCCAACACATTTACATAGGGAGTCTGGTCTTTCATCTGGCGTGGTGCCCCTTGGGGATGGCAAAGGATGAAATAGGACACCCACCTGCTGTACGCAGGATCAAAAGTCAGCGTTGCAAACGGCATGGTGGGGCTTATTTCTAACCGCTCTTGAAGCGGTTTTTTTAGTTAGGAGATATAGATGGACAGCTTATTTAATGACTTGCAAAGCCGTGCCTTTGAACCTTTGGCAGTTCGTATGAGACCCACTAGTTTGGATGATTTCTATGGACAGGACAAGGCTGTTGGCAAAGGAAGCTTTTTGCGGGCCATGCTGGATCAAGATACTATTCCTTCCATGCTCTTTTACGGGCCTTCTGGAACGGGGAAAACGACCTTGGCAGGGATTATCGCGGCTATGAGCCATAGTCGTTTTGTACAGTTAAATGCGACCAATACGGGTATTTCTGACTTGCGGTCTGTCATCGAAGAGGCCAAAAAATATATTCGGTCTTTCCAACAGCGGACCATCCTTTTTCTGGACGAAATACACCGTTTTAATAAGGGGCAACAAGATGTTCTTCTACCTTGTGTAGAAGATGGGTCAATCATTCTTATCGGGGCCACGACGGAAAACCCTTTCTTTGAAGTTAATCGGGCACTCTTGAGTCGCCTTCGCCTCATTACCCTTGAAAGTTTGAGCCCAGAGGCCATAGGAGGACTCTTGCGCCGAGCCTTGGAAGATTCTGATAGGGGACTAGGGGCTAAAGGGGTTACCGCTGATCAAGAGGTTCTCTTGACCATTGGGGCCTTTGTCAATGGGGATGCTCGTATGGCCCTTAATATTTTGGAACAAGCCGTTGCTATGGTTAAATCAGGAGAGGTCTTGACCCAAGAGGCTCTGGAAAAGGTTTTAGGTCGCCGGGTCTATTCCTATGATAAGAAGGGCGATAATCATTATGACACTATTTCCGCCTTTATTAAATCCATGCGGGGATCGGATGTGAATGCAACCCTTCATTATTTGGCCCGCATGATAGAGGCAGGAGAAGACCCTAATTTTATAGCTCGTCGTATCCTTATTTGTGCAGCTGAAGATGTGGGGTTAGCAGATCCTCAGGCCCTAGTAGTGGCCAATGCAGCAGCCCAAGCAGCCCACATGGTAGGTTTCCCTGAAGCGCGTATTATCTTGTCGGAAGCAGCTTCCTATGTGGCCTTGGCAGAAAAATCAAATTCTGCCTACTTGGCTATCGATCGCGCTTTGTCGGATGTGCGCCACAAGCAATGCGGACCAGTACCGGCTCATTTGCGGGATACTCATTATAGTGGTGCTAAGGAATTGGGACATGGCAAGGGATATGATCTCCCGCATAACCATCCTAGTGGCTGGGTAGACCAGCAGTATCTGCCAGACCAACTACTAGGGGTTAACTATTACCAAGCGGTTGATCATGGGCAGGAAGCAATCCTTCATAAGGCTTGGGAAGAGAGAAAAAAATAGGGTCGTCTCACTATGGTGTTATGACTCCTTTTTATACATAGGAACCATATCCTCCTGTTTGGGCGTTTTGGGTCTATGGACTTAGACGCCTAGAGGGAGGATTTTTCATGCGAAAAAATTTGGCTGAATTAAATCGGTGGGGGAGGGGAGAAGCCTCCCATTTTATTAAGAATAAATGAAAAACTATACTCATAAACTACCATATATGGTATAATTAAATGCTAAATTTACAATATTTTGAGTCTTATAGTCTTAAGGGGATATAGAATGGCAGGAGAAAAAACGAGTACAAAAAGCACTCGGAAAAAAACGACTAGAAGTCGTAAAACAACTGCAAGCCGAAACAAGTCTACCGCAAAACAGGGCTTTTCTTTGCGCAAGGAGGTTCGAGGCCTCTTGTTACTTGCCTTTGCCTTGATCGGCTTTGGAGGCTATTTGGGCGTAGACATGGGCTTTGTGGGAGATGCTATTACTGGCTTCTTCCGCTATGGCTTTGGTATGGGTGGCCTTATCGTAGCGGCCTTTGTCCTCTATTTGGGCTGGCGTATTTTTTATAAGGATACTTGGCCATCTATCAATCGGCGCCGCCTGGGAGCGGGCCTTCTCTTCTTCTTTGCATTGGCCTTTATCAGCTTGGTTTATGTGGATTACGGCCGGGAATTAGAGCCATCTTTCTTTCCTATGAATGGGGGTCTTGTTGGCGGTTTTATTGCCTTTGGACTGCGGACAATCTTTGGCAATGTAGGATCTATATTCCTCGATGTTATTCTTATCATCGTATGCAGTATTGTGGTATCTAATAAATCCCTCAGGAAGGGTCTTCATCTGACTAAGGACAAGGCGCAGCCTCATATCAATGCCGCTAAGGAAGCAGCTGTGGATAAGGCGTATGAAGTAAAAGACCGCTTTGAAGAGTGGAATGAAGAACGCAAGGAAAGACGAGCTATCTATAATCAAGCTAAGGATGACAGTTTCCAAGGGGAAAAGACAGAGCAAAATCTGGAGCTTGCTCAGGAAAAATCAACTCAGCGAGAGCCGGTTACAGAGCCTTTAGAAGCAAAGGCTTCTTCTGATACCTCCCCTTCAGCTTACCAAAAGGCTGCAGCTGCAGCCCTTGCAACAGTAGGTGCGAGTACCCTGTCTAAAGCGTCGGTAGAAGCGGTAAGTCCTGAGGCAGGTGCGTCTGCTATAGGGCCTACAATAGCTGAGGCGGTTGGTGAAGTTAGCCCTGTAGGAGAACCTTCAGACGAGAATGCCCAAGAGGCTACTTATGTACATTCTGACTATGAAGATCCAAGTCCTGAATACCTACCTGATGCAGACTATGAAGATGATGAGCAAGCCTATGCTTATGGGGATCAAGGTGAGGATTATGAGGATGATTCTAATCCTATGGATTACGATGATTCTGATGATTACGTAAGTGCTGAGGGAGGGGAAGAAGGACAGCCATTTGTGGCTAATCATTTCCCATCCACAGAGGGGACTGGTAGTATAGATGCGCTTCCAAGTGCTCCTTTGGGTACTGTTGCTGGCGCTAGTCAAGATATTGCAGATGTCACTGTCTCTAAAGATGGAGAGGTAATCCGTCGCATTGAGGCGCCTTATCATTTCCCGTCCTTGGACATTCTCTCTAAGGGGCCTGCAAGACCAGCCGCAATGGGGGAAGAAGTGGCTCACAACGCCGCTATTTTAGAAGAAACTCTTAAGTCTTTTGGATTGACTGCTCATGTAGTCAATGCCACTCAGGGGCCGGCGGTAACTCGGTATGAAATTCAACCAGCTCCTGGTACCCGAGTATCTAAGATTGTCAATTTAACTGATGATTTAAAAATGGCCTTGGCTGCTACGGACATCCGTATGGAAGCGCCGATTCCAGGTAAGTCTGCCGTAGGTATTGAGGTGCCGAATAAGACAGTTGCTGCAGTTCACTTGCGGGATGTCTTGGACTGCGAAGACTTTAAAAAGGCTGTAGGGGGTATTCCTGTTGGCTTAGGTAAGGATATTGCAGGCAAGCCTGTCATTACGGACTTGGCTAAGATGCCTCACCTGTTAGTAGCAGGTTCTACTGGATCTGGTAAATCGGTTTGTATTAACACTATCATTTCCTCTGTCTTATTTAACCGCAAACCTGATGAAGTAAAGCTGATTCTCATCGACCCTAAAATGGTAGAACTATCTGTTTATAATGACATACCGCATTTGATGGCTCCAGTGGTGACGGATATGAAGAAGGCCTCCGCTGTTCTTCGCTGGGCCGTACGGGAAATGGAATCTCGTTACCGCACCTTTGCCACCTTGGGTGTTCGCAAGTTGGAAGAATACAATAAACGTTATTCCGATAAAGCTATGCCGCTGGTCTTGATTGTTATTGACGAAATGGCAGACCTTATGATGACTGCACCAGCAGATATTGAAGAATCTATCGTTCGTTTGGCGCAAAAAGCACGGGCTGCAGGGATTCATATGATTTTGGCAACCCAACGGCCATCGGTTAATGTTATTACAGGTCTTATTAAGGCGAATGTACCATCCCGTATTTCTTTTGCTGTAGCAACTCAAATTGACTCTCGAACCATTTTGGATGTGGGAGGGGCCGAAAAACTCTTAGGTAAGGGGGATATGCTCTTTAGTCCAATTGGAGCTAACAAGCCTGTTCGTATCCAGGGGGCATTTATTTCAGACGATGAAGTAGAACACTTGGTAGATTTCGTTAAGGGACAAGGTAGACCTTCCTATAATGATGAAGTGACTAAGGAAGAGCCTGTACAAGAAGAAGCTAGCGAGGATAAGTTAGACCCTATGGCGGACGAGTATTTCGAACGAGCCGTAGATGTCATCATGGAAACTGGCCAAGCCTCTGTGTCCATGTTGCAACGGCGTTTCCGTATCGGTTATACCCGAGCAGCCCGCTTGGTTGATATGATGGAAGATATGAAAATTGTTGGCCCTTCTAATGGGGCTAAGGCTCGGGAAATTTTGATGACCCCAGCCCAAGTTAAAGAAACTTACTTTAGTAAGGGGCAATCCCAAGGGGATACCCATCAATAAGGAGAGTAGAGCGTGACTCAATTAGGGGAAGAGTTACGGCGCGAACGGATGCGTCGTGGCTTGACATATAAGGATGTGGAGCAGCGTCTCCACATTCGGTCTGCTTACTTAGAGGCCCTAGAAGAAGGTAATTATGATGTCATTCCCGGTCAGGTATATACAAAGGGGTTCATTCGTAATTATGGTAATTTTCTGGGCCTTAATGGTAAGCGCTTAATCGTGATTTACAAGCAGGAACATGAATCGGAACAGACCTTAATGCCCTTACAGGCGGCTCTTGAAGATGGTAGCCTAGAAGGAGGACGGTCAGGAGCCCTAGCACGGGTAGAAGACACCCAATCTCAAGGTCAGTTGGGATCCAGCCGCAACCTGCTCTTAACCTGCGTGATAGCGATTATCTTGCTAGTCTTTTTAGGTTGGTTGATTCTATAAGAGGATTGTAGGATGGGACGATTTTTAATTACAGAGCCAGAAGAAATGAAGGCCTTAGGCTGGGATGAGTTGGATTTCGTCCTCATCAGTGGTGATGCCTATGTGGACCACCCTTCTTTTGCGGCAGCCGTCATCGGCCGTTATTTGGAGAAGAAGGGCTATCGAGTTGGTATTATTGATCAGCCGGACTGGCATGATGTAGAGTCCTTTAAAAAATTGGGTAAGCCTCGCTTGGCCTCCCTAGTTACAGCGGGTAATCTGGATTCTATGCTCAATAAATTTACCGCTGCTAAAAAGGTGCGACGGGAAGATGACTATTCCCCAGGTGGTGAAGCCGGCCATCGCCCAGACCGGGCTACCTTGGTTTATGCTAACCGTATGCGAGAGGCCTTCCCTCAAGTGCCGGTAGTTATTGGGGGTATCGAGGCATCTCTACGCCGTTTTGCCCATTATGACTATTGGTCTGATAAAGTTCGGGGATCTATTCTTTTTGATGCTAAGGCGGACATCCTTGTCTATGGTATGGGAGAAAAGCAGATTGTCGATATAGCGCAGGCCTTGGATAAGGGAACCTGGCGCGAAGATATTAGGGATATCCGCGGTATTTGCTACATTAGCAAGGATATTCCCCAAGGGGATTCTGTTATCTGTCCTTCCTTTGAAGAGGTTAAGGCTGATAAGATGGCCTTTGCCGATGCCTTCCGTCTCCAATATGATGAGCAAGACCCTTACTATGGACGCCGTCTAGTGCAGGCTCATGGCAACCGCTATCTAGTGCAAAATCCGCCAGCTTTACCATTGACCCAAGAGGAAATGGACGATGTATATGACCTGCCTTATACCCGGACATGGCATCCTAAGTACGATAGTTGTGGGGGTGTTCCGGCCCTTTCGGAAGTACAATTTTCCTTGGTATCACACAGGGGTTGTTTTGGCTCTTGTTCCTTCTGCGCTATTACGAATCATCAAGGACGGATTATCCAAAACCGCTCTCACCAATCTTTGATTGATGAGGCTAAACGAATGATTTCTTTGGATAACTTTAAAGGCTACATCCACGATGTGGGAGGACCAACAGCCAACTTCCGCCATCTTGCCTGTGATAAGCAGGCTGTTTATGGTGCCTGTCGCGGTCGTACCTGTGCGGCTCCAGAGCCTTGTGACAATCTCAATACCAATCATGATGACTACATCAATCTCCTCCGTAAAATTCGGTCTCTCCAGGGGGTTAAAAAGGTCTTTGTTCGATCTGGCCTTCGCTACGATTATGTGTTGGCGGATCATAATAAAGCCTTCGTAAAAGAACTTTGCCAATACCATGTATCTGGTCAGCTTAAGGTAGCGCCAGAACATATTTCCAAGAGAGTTACCACCATGATGGGCAAGGCGGGTAAAGAAGAATTTTTAACCTTTAAGCAATGGTTTGAAGAAGCTAACCGCCAGTTGGGAAAAAAGCAGTATCTTGTTCCTTATTTCATGTCTTCTCATCCAGGTTGTACCTTGGAAGATGCCATTGAGTTGGCTGAGTTTCTTAGGGATCAAGGCATGTATCCAGAACAGGTGCAGGATTTTATTCCTACCCCGGGATCTTTATCTACTTGTATGTACTATACAGGGATTAACCCCTTAGATGGTAAGCCTGTTTTTGTAGAGAAGAAGGGGCGGGGCAAGGCCATGCAACGAGCCCTCATGCAGTATCGCAATAACGATAATTATGATTTGGTTAAGGAAGCTTTAATCAAGGCTAACCGCCGAGACCTTATTGGCTTTGGCCCGCAGTGCCTAATTCCACCGCGCCCTATTGGTCGCCATAAGGGGGATAGTAAAGGGCAGGCTAATCGTAAACCTATGCGGGGACAAGGTCGACATACTACCCCTAAGGGGATGGGTCGACCTAAGGACGATGGGACTGTATATGGAAGTCCTAAAAAGGGGAATAAAACGATACAAGGCCGCCGTACCTTTGTGGGGAAAGCAAGATCTTAATGCCTATGAGGTATAGGACTTGATTGAGAGGAAACTTAGCAGGAAAGAACTATTCCTGCGTCAAATAGAGAGAGGAGAGCATCTATGAGTCGCTGGCGTTCTATGGCAGCTTTGGGCCTATTTGTGGCCCTCATGATGGCCTTTGGCTTCTGGTACTCCTACCAGCAATCCCAAGCCAGTCCAGATGTACCTATTAAGGCAACCATCACCATCTATACGGACTTGCCTAATAATTTAACTAGTTTTATAGCGGATAAGTACCAAGTAGAACGTCAAGTGCGGGTTAAAATCATGCCTTTGACTGGTGCGCAAATGGCTCGCCGCATGAATCCTAACTACTTGGACCAGGAGGGGGATATCATTCTTACCTCGAAGGATAATTTGGTCTTAGGGGCTAAGGGCCATCACCTCTTGGGTATGTATTCGGAAACTATAGACCTAGTACCGCCCCAATTTAAAGATGATAATGGCGCTTGGGTGGGAACCTGGTACGACCCTATTATCTTTGCTCAAAATACGCAATATTATAATCAGTTGGGACAGTTTATTACCACCTGGTCTACCCTGGCTAAACCAGGACCTTGGACGGTTGTGATGACCGACTATATGGCAGCTGAATCAGCCGCTAATATCTTGTATTCCTTCGTAGAAACAGAAGGGGAAGAGGGGGCGCTGAATTATATGAAAGCACTAGAAGAGCATATTACTCAGCATGCTAAGTACCTAGATACACCGATTCGTCTAGCAAGCCTTAATGAAGTTAATGTAGGCATTGGTAATTACTCCGATGGTCAAGCCTATGCAAAGCAGGGCTATCCAGTGAAGTTGATCTTCCCTCAGGATGGAACCCCTTACTATTTGACTGGTGCAGGTGTATTAAAATCTACCCAACAATACGAAGAATCTGTTAATTTTGTCAATTGGCTCTTAGCGAAACAAACCAATCTAGATATGGCGGTCAATGGCTATGCATTCGTATTTACTAATCCAGAAGTAGCAGATCCGGTGGATTCTTTGGGACATGATTTGGTTCTCTTTAATACCCAGGGTGGCTATACAGTGGAAGGCAAGAAGCAATTATTGGATACATGGCTTAAGCAAGTGCGGTTTTCCCATTAATAAGAAAGGAAATTCATGGAAAAGAAGTTAGGTTACATCAGTCTTGGTTGTGCTAAAAATCTAGTTGATACAGAGGTTATGCTAGGCCTCTTGAAGGAAGACGGCTACGAAATTACAGAGGACTTGTCTACCGCTGACCTCATTATCATCAATACTTGTACCTTTATTGAAAAGGCAAAGGAAGAGTCTATTAATACCATTTTGGAAGCGGCTCAATATAAGCAAATAGGTGCTTGCAAGGGCCTTATTGTGGCTGGTTGTCTGAGTCAGCAATACCAAGATGAACTGTTTAAGGAAATCCCTGAAATTGATGCCCTCATCGGGACTGGTGCTTGGAACCGTATTATGGATGCCTTGGATTCCATTGATAAGGGAAACCGTATCTCTATCATGGATGATATGACTAATATCTATGATGAGCGCATGCCTCGTATGCAAACAACGCCACGCTATTCAGCCTATATCAAAATTGCAGAAGGCTGTAACAATGGCTGTACCTTTTGTATCATCCCTAAGGTGCGCGGAGCCTTCCGATCTCGTACCATGGAATCCATCTTGGCAGAGGCTAAGCGCCTGGCTTCAATGGGGGTAAAAGAAATAGTTCTCATTGCACAAGATACGACCTCCTATGGGATTGACTTGTCTGCCGATGGACAGCCACTATTGACTGACCTTTTGAAAGCCTTGACCAAGGTAGAAGGGATTGAGTGGATTCGTATGCTCTATCTCTACCCGACTTACTTCTCTGACGAACTGTTGGACCTTATCGTGCATGAACCTAAGATTGCTAACTATGTGGATATTCCACTCCAACATATTAATGATAAAATTTTGAAGGATATGAACCGTCGTGATTCTCGGTCAGACATTGAGACCCTCCTTAAAAAGATTCGTGCAGTATCTGATCATGTTACCCTTCGGACTTCTATTATCGTCGGATTCCCAGGGGAAATTGACCAACAATTTGAGGAGCTATGTCAATTCGTTAAGGACATTAAGTTTGATAATATGGGCGTATTTACGTACTCCCAAGAGGAAGGGACCATTGCTGGCGCACGGAAAGATCAAGTGCCAGAAGCGGTTAAGGAAGAACGTTACCATACACTTATGGCTATCCAAGCGGCTATTTCTGAGGAGAATAACCGAAACTTGGAAGGGACTATCCACCAAGCTATGGTAGAGGAGATTGAGGAGGAAGCGGGCCAACGGTTGGCTAAGGGCCGTCTCATGTGCCAAGCACCAGATGTGGATGGCAACATGTTCTTAGAAAATGCTCGTCCAGACCTCTCCGAGGGAGATATTATTAGGGTTGAAGTGGAACAAGGCTTTGCCTATGATGTTGTGGTGAACGAAATTGATTGAGTTGACTAAGAATCGTAGGTAGAGGAAACCCATTTAGGGCCTTCTTATATAAAGAAATTAGGTGATAGGATGATCGTAGAGTTAATTTCTACAGGTTCTGAATTGCTGTTAGGTGACCAAATTAACACTAATGTTTCTTGGCTAGCTACTCAATTGAATAAGAAGGGATATACTGTGGCCTACCAGAGTGTGGTAGGGGATAACAGGGTCCGCATGAAGGCCGCCTTTGACTTGGCGGGCACTCGAGCTGATCTAGTGATTGTCACAGGTGGCTTAGGCCCAACTCAAGGGGATATTACCAGAGATTGCCTGGCGGCCTCTCAGAACATCGATATGGTCCTGAATCCTGAGGCTATGAAGCTTATCCAAATGTCCTTCCAACGGATTGGCCAGGCGCCGCCTGTAGCTAGCCGTCGGGAGGCCATTCTTCCCAAGGGAGCAAGGCTCTTGGAAAATCCAATTGGTATAGCTCCTGGGGTAATCTACGAGGGGGCTAAGGCCACCTACATCCTATTACCAGGGCCTCCTGGTGAAATGAAGGCCATGTTTACAGATGGCGTTCTTTCCTATTTGGATCAATATTTTGGCTCACAAGGAGTTATTCATTCTCACCGCTATGCCATTTATGGATTAGGCGAAGCAGTCTTGGAAGACTGTTTTAAGGATATGGTAGAAGGGCAATCCAACCCAACCATAGCCTTTCTCATTAAGAATGGTTACATAGAGCTTAGGATTACGGCTAAGGCTAGAGATGTAGAGCAAGCAGAGGCCCACCTAGAGCCTTGGGATGATATTATTTTCGAACGATTGGGTAAACATGTAGGCCGAACCTTAGATCTTCCTCTTGAAGATCTACTCAAGACCCTATTAACAGGGTCTGGACATATGGTGGCTACAGCTGAGTCCTGTACATCGGGATTAGTAGGTAAACGGTTAGGCAATACACCAGGATCTAGTGAATATTTTAACGGTGGGATTATATCCTATTCCAATGAGGTCAAACATAATGTGTTGGGGGTGCCACAAGAACTTTTAGATGCCTATGGAGCGGTATCAGAACCAGTGGCTAAGGCCATGGCGGAGGGAACCTGCCGAGTGACCCAATCTACCTATGGTGTATCTACCACGGGTATAGCAGGCCCTGGAGGAGGCAGTGTTGATAAACCGGTAGGGCTCGTCTGGTTTGCCGTAGCTGGCCCACATGGGACGCAGACCTATAAGAGAATTTTTATAGGAGACCGGGAAGAGGTGCGGCAAGCAGCGGCAGAGTCTGCCCTCTATTTCCTTTACTCCTATATTAAGGATGAAGAGGTACTCAATTAAAATTAATTCGAAAATATGTTCGCAAAAATAAAAATATGATGTATAATAGTCTCATAGCTTAAAGAGGTGTATACCTCCTTTGCGATGGTTGCGCATAGCGCTTTATAAATAGAAAGGTAGATCCATGGCTGACGGTAGACAATTAGCATTGGATAATGCATTAAAACAAATTGAAAAAGATTTTGGTAAGGGTGCTATCATGCGCTTGGGTGAAGCAGCAGATCGCATGAATGTAGAGGTTATTCCATCTGGTTCCCTCGCTATTGATATCGCTGTAGGTGTAGGCGGATTCCCTCGTGGTCGGGTGGTTGAGATCTATGGCCCAGAATCTTCTGGTAAGACGACGGTAGCACTTCATGCTGTTGCGGAAGCGCAAAAGGCTGGTGGCGTTGCGGCCTTCATAGATGCAGAACATGCCCTTGATCCTGTTTATGCTCGTAATTTGGGTGTAGATATTAATAACCTATTAATTTCTCAACCAGATAATGGTGAACAAGCTTTGGAAATTACAGAAGCCCTAGTGCGATCTGGTGCTGTTGATATTGTGGTTGTTGACTCCGTAGCAGCCCTAGTGCCTAAGGCTGAAATCGAAGGTGAAATGGGAGATGCTCACGTAGGTTTACAAGCTCGGCTTATGTCTAAGGCCTTGCGTAAACTAACAGGCATTATCTCCAAGTCTAAAACCGTGGTTATTTTCATCAATCAATTGCGTGAAAAAGTTGGTGTTATGTTTGGTAATCCGGAGACTACAACTGGTGGTCGCGCCTTGAAATTCTATTCCTCCGTGCGCTTAGATGTGCGCAAGGGCGAACTCATTAAGATGAATAATGAGAACATTGGTGCTCGCACTAAGGTTAAGGTCGTTAAGAATAAGGTGGCACCACCATTTAAGACTGCAGAATTTGATCTCATGTACGGTCAAGGGATTTCCAAAGAAGGAACTTTGATTGATATTGGGGTTACTATGGAAATCATTAAGAAATCTGGTGCTTGGTACTCCTATGAAGGGGAACGGATGGGGCAAGGCAAGGAAGCGGCTAAGGCTTATTTGGCTGAGCATCCAGAGGTGGCCAATGAAATTGATAGCATCATTCGTGACACCCTTGCGGTAGAACCGGAAGAGTTTGACGTAGTTGGTCAAGAAGAAGAACAAGAATAATGCTTAGTGAGGAACAAGAGCATACCTATGAAAGGGCTATGGACCAAGCTTTACGTTTTTTAGCACCCCGTTTCTTATCCTCCTATGAACTTAGACAGAAGATGATCCGTAAGGGGATTCCGACCAAGTTGATAGACCAGGTTGAGGCCAAATTGATAGAGTATGATTACATCAATGATGACCGCCTGGCAGAACAGGTGGCTAACCTTTACAAGAGGGAATGTAAGCGAGGCCTTTTCTACATTAAAAATAAAATGCGTCTACGGGGTTTGGAGCCAGGCCAACACTTGGATGATTACGACGAAAGACAGGCGGCCTTTCGTGTTATTGAGCGCAAGTATGGCTTAGAACAGGAGCCTCCTGTGGGACAAGAAAAAATTATATCTATATTGCGAAATCGGGGTTTTGGTATGAACTCGATTCGCGCCGTTATTGATGAGCTCTATTCTTGACATAAGAGAGGGCAGAGACTAGAATATAAGGTGCCTTAATAAGGCTTATTAATTTAATTCTAGTTAATAAAAATACGGCAAAATTTATGGAGGCCGAGACTGTTCGGTCTCTTTTTTTTTACCAAAGGAGGTGACTATTATTTTAGAGTACAGTATTATTGCTGTTGTCATGGTTCTTATAGGCTTAGGAGTAGGCTACTTTACCCGCAAAAATATTGCGGAAGGTAAGCTTAATCAAGCTGAAGTTCAGGCTCAACGGATTGTGGAAGATGGTCGTCGACAAGCGGAGGCCCAAAAGAAGGAATCCCTCGTAGAAGCTAAGGAAGAAATCCATAAACTTCGCCAAGATGCAGAGCGGGATAATAAAGAACGACGCAATGAATTACAACGCATGGAACGACGCATTCTTCAAAAGGAAGAGGCTCTCGATAAAAAGCTAGATACAATCGAACGAAAAGAAGAAAGTCTTCATCGAAAAGAAGCGGATATCGATGCTAATCGCCAAAAAGTAGAGGCCCTCTACAAAAAACAAATGGGTGAATTAGAACGAATCTCCGGCATGTCCTTTGATGAAGCCCGCACTAGCCTCTTGACTAATGTAGAACAAGAAATTCGCCATGAAACGGCAGTTATGATTCGCGATATGGAACAAGAAGCTAAGGATACAGCTGATAAGAATGCTCGTAACATTATCGCGGCTGCCATTCAACGATGTGCTGCTGATCATGTGGCGGAAACGACAGTATCCGTTGTAGCTCTTCCAAATGATGAAATGAAGGGTCGTATTATCGGTCGTGAAGGCCGTAACATTCGGGCCTTAGAAACATTGACGGGGATTGATCTTATTATTGATGATACACCAGAGGCAGTTATCCTCTCTGGTTTCGATCCTATGCGTCGGGAAGTAGCTCGTATAGCTCTAGAAAAACTTATCGTTGATGGTCGTATCCATCCAGCACGCATTGAAGAAATGGTTGCTAAGGCTCAAAAGGAAGTGGATCAATCCATTAAGGAAGCAGGGGAACAAGCTACCTTTGATGTGGATGTTCACGGTTTGCATCCAGAAATCGTAAAACTTTTGGGTCGCCTTAAGTACCGTACATCCTATGGCCAAAATGTTCTCCAACATTCCGTAGAAGTAGCTCACCTAGCTGGGGTTATGGCTGCGGAATTGGGCTGTGATGTACAGTTGGCTAAGAGGGGCGGCCTCATTCATGACATCGGTAAGGCTCTTACCTATGAAATGGAAGGCTCTCACGTTGAGATCGGCGTTGACTTTGCTCGTAAATACCGGGAAGGGGAACTGGTTCTAAACTGCATCGGTGCCCATCATGGTGATGAAGAGTTTAAGTGCGTAGAAGCGGTTTTAGTGGCTGCTGCTGATGCTATCTCTGCGGCTCGTCCAGGGGCTCGTCGGGAAACTTTGGAAAACTATCTCAAGCGTTTAACTAAGTTGGAAGAGATTGCAGAATCCTTCGACGGTGTTGAAAAGTGCTTTGCTATTCAAGCCGGTCGAGAAGTACGCGTTATGGTTAAACCAGATACGGTGGATGATGCAGAGTCCAAACTACTAGTTAGAAATATCGCTAAGCGCTATCAAGAAGAATTGGATTATCCAGGTCAAATCAAAGTGGTGGTTATCCGTGAATCTCGCGCCGTGGATTATGCAAAATAAGATTATTGAAATAAGGTTGCCTTTGGCAACCTTATTTTTTGTAGGAAAATAGAGGATTTTTGACGAATTATAAATAAGTAGATAGAGTCAACTTATATATTTTGAGTTAGGACATAAATTTGATATAATTAAAATCTATGGATTAGAGGAAGGTGATGGATTATGGCTCGTTATTTCGGTGATGAATTAAAACAACAAATCATTGATGCCAATGACATTGCAGCGGTCATATCCGAGTATATTTCCCTCAAGAAAAAAGGGCAGAATTACTGGGCTTGTTGTCCCTTCCACGGAGAGAAATCTCCCTCCTTTAGCGTCCGACCAGACAAGGGCTTTTACCATTGTTTTGGCTGCGGCGCTAGTGGTAATGTAATTACCTTTCTCATGAATTACGAACACCTCACCTTCCCGGAAGCCCTGGAAAAATTAGCCCATCGGGCTAATATCCCGCTTCCAGAAGAAGTTATGACTCCTCAACAAAAGGCTCGTGAAGCTCATCGACAACGATTGTATGAGGTAAATCAAATGGCAGAACGCTTTTTCCATAACTGTCTTGTCAAGACGGAAATGGGTAAGCCTGGCCTTGATTACCTTTTACAACGAGGCCTTACAAGAGATACGATTGAGTCTTTTAATTTGGGCTTTGCTCCCGATTCTTGGGACAAACTTTATAAGGCCTTTAAAGACCATGGAGTAGAAGAGAAGACCCTTTTAGAACTTCATTTAATCCGCCAGTCTGAAGGTAAGACCTATGATTTTTTCCGCAACCGTGTCATTTTCCCTATCCATGATGGGCGCGGCCGGACTATAGGTTTTGGGGGACGAATCTTGGATAATGATAAGTCCATGGCCAAGTATATGAACTCCCCTGAATCGCCTATTTTTGATAAGGGGAAGAATCTTTTTGCTTTTGACCATGCCTATAAGTCTATCCGTCAGTCTAAACAAGCAATTTTAGTGGAAGGCTATATGGACGTTATCTCTGCCCATAACAAGGGGGTTACCAATGTGGTGGCTTCTTTGGGGACCGCCTATACTGTGGACCATGGTAAGCTCTTGTCTAGGCAGGCTGAGGAAATCGTTTTGGCCTACGATATGGACGGGGCTGGCCAAAAGGCGGCTAAGCGGGCTATAGACCTGCTGCAGAATACGGACTTTAAGGTACGGGTTTTAGCCATGCCTGATGGTAAAGACCCTGATGATTATGTGCGTAACCATGGGGCGGATGCCTTTCGCTCCTTGGTGTCAGAGGCAGTTAAACCCTTTGATTACCTTTTAAATGAGGCGCTGATTAGGCATGATACCAATACGAGAGAAGGCAAAGAAGCCATCTTATCTAAACTCTTCCCTTATATAGCTAAGGATCATTCTGAACCTAGACGAGAGGCTATGTTGCGGTCTTTGGCCATGCCTCTTTGGTTGGATAATTCTACTATTTATGGCTACTTTCGAGAATTTTTGAAGAAGGGTGACGTACATTTGGTGACAGAAGAGGAAGAGCCTAAGGCGCTGACTCGGGTTGCATCAGATGATGAAGATAAACTCCTCATGCTTATGATAGATAATTCACATTGTCTGTCAGAGGCTCTTCAGTTCATGTTGGTAGAAGACTTTGCCAGTTCCCACCATCAGGAGTTAATTAGGGCTCTTGTTGCAGTCTTAGAGGAAACGGGTAGCCTCACAGGCGAGGCCATAGAGGCTAAGTTGTCTAATCGAGCTCGGCAGGAATATGCCCGTCTCATGGTGGCTGATAGGTCGGGCCTTTCAGAGGAAGCCCTGTATGCCTTAATTGGGTCTGTTCGCTTGAAATCTTTAAAAGACCAATATAAGGTACATTCCATGCAAGCCGACCAATTAAAGCGGGCAGGAGATAGGTCTTTCCTTGTCGAATTACATAAGTGTCAGGAAATACAAAAGGAAATTAAAAACCTACAAGCGGCTATGCGTAAGCCTGGTTAGTTTGTAGATGGCATTAAACCCTAGGGGGTGATATGCGTTATAGAAGAAAGGAAGAGTGTTGTGGCAAGAAAAGCAGCAAAGAAAAGTCAAGTGGAAGAGATCATTGAACAGCTTCTTGAAAAGGGGCGTAAAGAAGGGTCTTTAACACAAAAAGAAATTGTAGATGCTCTTTCTGATCAAGAAGAAATCACAGTGGAACGGTTGGATGATATCTATGAAACATTTAATAAACTTAGTATAGATGTAGTCACAGAAGAACCGGATGAACATGAGTCTGTTCATGATGATATCGAAGAAGAAAAGGATGATGAAGAAGAACAGCATCCAGAAAAGAAGATTAAAATTGACTTGAGTGTTAATGAAGGGGTCAATATTGATGACCCTGTCCGTATGTATCTTAAGGAAATCGGTCGCGTTCCACTCTTGTCTGGTGAAGAAGAAATCGTCTTAGCCAAGCAAATTGAAGCAGGGGAAAAGGAAGATGCTTCTTATAAGGAGATTTCCACGGGTAAAAAGGCTAAGAAGAAGTTGGTCGATGCCAATTTGCGCTTGGTCGTATCCATCGCTAAGCGCTATGTAGGTCGGGGCATGCTCTTTTTGGACTTGATTCAGGAAGGTAACTTGGGCCTTATCAAGGCTGTTGATAAATTTGACTATACCAAGGGTTATAAGTTCTCCACGTATGCGACTTGGTGGATTCGCCAAGCCATTACACGGGCCATTGCTGACCAAGCTCGGACTATTCGAATCCCTGTTCATATGGTAGAAACCATCAATAAATTGATTCGTATTTCTCGACAACTCCTACAAGATAATGGGCGGGAACCAACGCCAGAAGAAATTGCAGAAGGTATGGGAATTACACCAGAACGGGTTCGGGAAATTCAAAAGATTGCCCAAGAACCAGTGTCCTTGGAAACGCCAATTGGGGAAGAAGAAGATTCTCACTTGGGTGACTTTATCGAAGACCAAGATGCTATTGCTCCAGATGATGCTGCATCTTACATCCTTTTGCGGGAACAAATTGAAGATGTATTTTCTTGTTTGACTGAACGGGAACAACAGGTGTTAATTTTGCGCTTTGGCCTTAAGGATGGCAAGCCACGTACCTTAGAAGAAGTAGGACAACACTTTAATGTAACCCGTGAACGGATTCGCCAAATTGAGGGTAAGGCTCTTACCAAATTACGGAACCGTGGAAAACGAGATAAAATTAAAGACTTCTTATAAGAAATAGAGCCGGTAGCTAGGCTTAACCTAGAACCGGCTTTTCCTCTAATTTAGGAAGTTTTATAGCAACATCCTAGCAAGACTTGAGACTCTACCTTGCGTGGAGTCTTAGGCACATTGTATAATAGGGTGTACTTGCGCCTATAGCTCAGTGGTAGAGCCATCGGCTCATAACCGATTGGTCCCTGGTTCGAACCCAGGTGGGCGCACCATATAAGGAGAATGGCTCAGGCTGTTCTCTTTTTTTTTGTTTTAATATAATTAGGGTAGAAGCGAATTTTCTTGCTCATAGTGCTTAAGAGAAGGGGGGATAAGATGAAAGCAAGTAAGATGACAGGTCGCCTAGAAAAGGTCTTTACCCTCATTCCAAAGGCAAAGGCTATAGCTGATGTGGGTACAGATCATGGTTATTTGGCCGTGGAGCTGTTGGTCCGGGGCCGAGCCCAACATGTCATAGCTGGGGATGTTAATCAGGGACCATTGGCGACAGCTGAGCGTTATGTGCGGTCTCGGAATCTATCTGACTCTGTTGAATGTCGCTTGGGCGACGGCCTTAGGATGACAAGACCAGGAGAATTAACGGGTGCTGTTATCTGTGGCATGGGTGGCTTCCTCATGAAGAATATAGTGGAAGGTGGCCCGGAAGACTTGGAATTTTACGTCTTGCAACCTCAAAGCGGGCAAGGACAACTCCGGTCTTACATGGTGGACAAGGGGTATGTGATTGTGCGAGATACCTTCATAAAGGATATGGGGAAATATTACCAGGCCTTTCTAGCCATCCGTAAGGACCGTTTGGAGGATTATGTGAGGGAACATAAAATCGTTAGCCGCCCTTCACTAGAAGGGGTTGAAGTCCTGGATAGTGTTCTGGTGGGGGTTAACCTCTATGAGACGTTAGATCCTAAGTCTCTCCTTTGGGAATTAGGTGGAATGGTTATGGAGTCAGATCGGGACTCTTGGACAGACTACTTAGACCACCTAATCTATATACGTCGGTGCGCTTTGGATGGTATGGGTCCTGCCCTAGAAGCAACGCATAAATACAGAACCATATATGCTGAAATTGACCAACTGGAAAGTATTAGAAAGGAAGGCCTATAAGGCCAGGTGAATAGTATGCCTAGTGTAAAGGATATAATGACACTTATGGAGTCTTGGGCGCCCTTGTCCCTTGCTGAATCGTGGGATAATCCAGGACTTATGGTGGGGTCTATAGATCGCCAAGTAACAGGGATTGTCACGAGTCTAGACCTAACAAAAGAGGCCGTGGATTATACTATCGATAGAGGGTGTAATATGATCATTAGTCATCATCCCCTTATCTTTAAGGGGCTTACATCCATTGACTTGGGCTCTTACCAGGGACAACTTTTGGAAACCTTGATTAAAAATGATATAGCTGTCTATAGTGCTCATACTAATTTGGATATAGCCCAAGGGGGCCTTAATGATATGTTAGCGGCCAAATTAGGGTTAGAGAATTGTTCTGGTCTAGTGCCAGTAGGTCAATCTGATTACTATAAATTAGTGGTATATGTACCCATTAGTCATGGAAATCAAATTCGTCAGGCCTTGGCTGAAGCGGGAGCTGGTTGGATTGGTAACTATAGCCATTGTTCTTTTTCCCTGAAGGGGGATGGCCGTTTTCAAGCTGAGGCAGGGACACACCCTTACCTAGGTCAGGAGGGCCAGGTGGAAGAGGTTCAAGAGGAACGGGTGGAGACCATTGTGCCACAAGACATTTTGTCTAAGGTTTTAGGTGCTATAAGGGATGTTCATCCTTATGAAGAAATAGCTTATGATGTCTTCCCCCTAGTAGAACCAAAAGTAAGACATTACTTAGGCCGCATAGGGACTTTACCAGAAACGTTAACATTAGATCAGTTTAAGCTCTTTTTAGAAGAGGCCTTGCCCCATGCTAAGATTCGTTTTGCTGGCCAAACAACCAATGCCATTAAACGATTAGCTCTATGTTCTGGTGGAGGCGCTGAATTCTTAGGACAGGCGAAGGCTATGGGGGCCGATGCCTACCTAACGGGTGATGTGAAGTATCACGATGGTCAGCGAGCTAGAGAACTAGGTCTCTTAGTCGCAGATGGGGGTCACTTTGGGACTGAAGAAATTGTAGCCAAAGGCCTCAAGGACAAGTTGACGGATCTTGTAAGAGAAAACGGTTGGGACCTATCGGTCCTTGCCTTTGAGGGGCAAGAAGATTTCTTCTTCTAAGACCTTTTAGCTTGGAGACCAAGAGTAAGTATGATAAACTAGGATAGAACAAGTACGAAAGGCGATTGCGAGTCGTAAGATTCGAGGAAAGTCCGAGCTCCGCAGGGCAGGATGCCAGATAACGTCTGGCGAGGGTAACCTTAGGGATAGTGCCATAGAAAAGGAAACCGCCACATCAGTGGTAAGGGTGGAAAGGTGAGGTAAGAGCTCACCAGCAGTCTGGTAACAGGCTGGCTCGGTAAACCCCATCCGGAGCAAGGCCGAATAGGGAAGGGTTGATGTTGCCCGCAGACCTTCCGGGTTGTGCCGCTCGAGCGTGCAGGCGACTGTACGCCTAGAAAGATAATCGCCACTGCGTAAGCAGTACAGAACTCGGCTTATTGACTGCTTGTTCCTCTTTTGAGTTTACTGAAGAGCTAAGGTTCATCATTGGATGAACCTTAGCTCTTTTTTATATCGAATTATTTCCGTTCGTTTTTTGCTTACAAATCTTGTAAAATGAAAATATATAGACAAATAATGGAGGTAGTATATGGGGATTAAAGCAATTAATACTGTAGAAGAATTCAACAGCCAAGTTCTCGGTAATGAGGGCATTGCCATTGTTGATTTCGGCGCAGAATGGTGTAAGCCTTGCCAAGTGATGCGACCTGAAATGGAAGCAGTAGCAGATAAAATGGGCAATCAAGTTCAGTTTTTCAGCGTTGATGCAGACACCCTTAAGGAAGTCTTTCTCACCCAAGAGGTGGAGGGGGTTCCTTCCTTAGTGGCTTATAAAAATGGCAAAGAATTAGACCGCATCGCGGGCTATAAGAAGGCGGCTGTCTTAGAAGAGCTGCTGACATCCATTATTAAGTAGGCCCTTAGAACGCTGAGGTCTATATACATCAGTAATGTGTGCACCTAAAAAGGGGTTAGTAAATCGTTAGTAAGATGATTAACATCCTTTATAACTAGCTTTCATTATTGAGAATGACCTATAAGTGGTATACTAAACAAGTTATTATGAATTGTTTTATAGCATTTCGCAAGCTAAGTAGTGAATAGGAGGCATGACCAGTGAAAAATTTATGGTCCTTATTCCAAGAACGACGCCTTAGTCGCCGTACCTTTATGAAATCTTGCGTGGCATTGACGGCAGTGCTCGGTTTGCCACCTACTATGCTCGATACTGTCGTTAAGGCAGCAGAAACCAAAGAACTTCCTACGGTTATTTGGTTGCATGGGCACGAATGTACCGGTTGTAGTGAAGCTTTTATCCGATCTTCCTCTCCCTTTACATCCGATGTAATTCTCAACATGATTGCGCTTGAATATGACGACACCTTGTCTGCTGCTTCTGGCGCAGCCTTGGAAGGGCACTTGCAAGAACTTATCGCTGGCAAAAAAGGGCAATATATCCTGGCTGTTGAAGGCGGGGTTCCACTCGATGAAGACGGGATTTACTGTATGGTAGGCGGCAAGACTTTCAAACACCAATTGAAAGAAGTGGCTGAAGGTGCTGCTGCTATTATTGCTTACGGTTCTTGTTCCTCTTGGGGCGGTATTCAAGCAGCAAAACCAAACCCAACAAATACAGTAGCTGTTAATGATGTGGTTTCTGGTAAGCCAATCATTCGCGTTCCTGGTTGTCCTCCTATCCCTGAAGTTATGACTGGTGTTATCATGTCCTATGCTTTATTTGGACAAATTCCACCTCTCGATAGCCAAGGCCGTCCTAAACAATTCTACGGTAACCGTATTCATGATACTTGTTACCGTCGTGCCTTCTTTGACTCTGGTCTCTTCGTTGAAGAGTTCGATGATGATGCATCCAAGGCTGGTTGGTGCCTCTATAAAGTAGGTTGCCGTGGGCCAGAAACTTACAACTCTTGTGGTAATCTTCGTTGGTGGAACGGCTTGTCCTACCCTATTCAATCCGGTCATGGTTGTATCGGTTGCTCCGAAAAGGGCTTCTGGGATAATGACACGTTCTATAAACGCTTGGACGATGTAGCTTTACCTAATACCATCACCACTGCTGATACTATCGGTACAGCAGCTGCCTTTGCAGCTACTGGTGCTGTTATTGTTCACGGTGCAGCTACTATCGCTAAATCCAGATTAAAAGACTATAAAGACGAAAAGAAAATGCGTCAAGAAGGTAAATGGGACGATAATGGTCCAACAGACAAAGGGGGTAATCACTAATGAAACGCGTTGTAGTTGATCCTATCTCCCGTATTGAAGGTCACTTGCGGGTTGAAGTTAATATGGATGAAGCCACAGGCAAAGTAGAGGATGCAGTTTCCTCTGGTACTGCTTGGCGTGGCATTGAATTGGTTGCAAAGAACCGTGACCCTCGTGACTTGTGGGCTTTCGTTCAACGGATTTGCGGTGTATGTACAACCACTCATGCCTTGGCTTGTCTCCGCGCTGTAGAAGATGCATTGGGCATTGAGATCCCTAAAAATGCTAACTACATCCGTAATATTATGCACTCTTCCTTGGAAGTTCATGACCATACGGTTCACTTCTATCACTTGCATGCCCTAGACTGGGTGTCTCCATTGGAAGCTTTAAAAGCTGATCCTGCGGCTACAGCGGCTCTTCAAAATACAGTCCTTGCTACGTACAATGTATCTGGTTTGGAACCAGAAGAAGTTAAGTCTACAACTTCCGCTTACCCTAAAGCATTCCCAAAAGCGACAACCCAATACTTTGCAGCGGTTAAATCCAAGTTGCAAAAGCTTGTTGACGGTGGTCAACTGGGTATTTTCTCCGCTCAATGGTGGGACCATCCAGACTATCAATTGTTGCCACCAGAAGTACATTTGATGGCTGTATCCCACTACCTCAATGTATTGGATCTTCAACGGGAAATCGTTATTCCTCACGTTGTATTCGGCGGTAAAAATCCTCATCCACACTATATCGTAGGCGGTATGCCTTGCTCCATTTCCTTGAATGATATGAATGCGCCTGTGAATACAGCTCGTTTAGGGGCAGTTGATGAATCCATTAACTTGGCTCATGATATCGTTAATAACTTCTACCTTCCAGACTTATTGGCTATCGGCAAAATTTATGCTGAAAAAGGTATGGTTGATGGTGGCGGCCTCTCCAAGAAACGGGTCTTGTCCTATGGTGGTTATCCTGATGAACCTTACACAGGTATCTCCAATGGTGACTTCTTCAAAAAATCCTTGGTTCGCTCTAACGGCGTAGTTGAAAACTTTGTTGCTGGTGTGGATAAGGCTAAATTCATCCCATTAGAAGGACCAGACTTCATGGATCCACAAATCATGGCGGAAGAAGTAGAACATTCCTGGTTTGAATATCCAAATGGCGAAGAAGCCCTCAACCCAATTGATGGTGTTACTGAACCTAAATACACAGGTCCTAAATCCGGGTCTAAGGATAATTGGGAATACTTGGATGAAGCAGCTAAATACTCCTGGATTAAATCCCCTGTATTCCGTGGTGGTACTACAGAAGTAGGTCCTTTGGCTAAATACATCGTGGTTTATACTAAGGTTAAACAAGGCATCATTACCAACCCAACATGGGTGGAAAAGATGATGGTAGATCAAATCGAAACAGTATCCAAAGTATTAGGCCTGCCAGCTCATGTTTGGATGACTACGATGGTTGGTCGTACCGCTTGCCGTGCTCTCGATGCACAAGTGGCAGCAGCACTTAGCCGTTATTTCTACAACAAGTTGATTGCCAATATCAAAGCTGGCGATACAACCGTGGCTAACTCCGAAAAATTCGATCCAAATACATGGCCAAAAGAAGCTAAAGGCGTTGGTATTCTCGATGCTCCTCGTGGTGGCCTAGGTCACTGGATTCATATCAAGGATGGTCGTTCTGAAAACTATCAATGTATCGTTCCTTCTACTTGGAATGCTTGCCCTCGCACAACCAAAGGGGAACATGGTGCTTATGAAGATGCCATGATTGATACCCATGTAAAAGTACCAGAAAAACCACTTGAAATCGTTAAGGTAATCCATTCCTTCGACCCTTGCTTGGCATGTGCAACTCACTTGTACAACAAAGAAGGTAAACAAATCGTTTCTGTGAATACAGACGCTTTGTGCAAATAAGGGAGGTAGTCTCTTATGTTAATTCACTCCGATAAAAAAGCCTATGTAGTCTTCTCCATTTGGAAACGCATTTGGCACTGGACTATGGTGCTTTGTGTTACGGCCCTTTTTTGGTCTGGCCTCTATATCGGTGATCCAGGCTTTGCGGCTATCTTTGGTAAACCAGAACCAACCTTTATGGTTGGTGCCTGGTATTCCATGGAAAATATCCGCCGCATCCACTTCATTGCAGGCTATATTTTGACATTTTCCTTTGTCATTAACTTTATCGGCATCTTTACCCATCCTGGGGATCGGCTCTTCCCACGACCTTGGGAAAGACGCTACTGGTATGGCCTACGTGAGACCTTGCTTCACTATTTGTTCATTCCACAAAAGAAAGAACACCATTGGTTGCGTAACTCCTTAGCACGGACTGCTTACTTTGGCATGTACTTCCTGTTCTTTGCCATCATCGTAACGGGCTTTGCTATGTATTTCCAAATCAATCCTAATGGGTGGGGATCATTTATCTTCAATCCTATTAATAACCTATTTGGGGAATACAACGTACACGTTATTCACCATTACATCGCATGGTGCTTCTTGTTCTTCACCATCGTCCATGTCTATATGTGCTTCCGGGAAGATTCTTTGGAAGAATCTGGGGAAGTATCCTCTATGATTTCCGGTTTGAAGTATTTTGCTCACAAACCAATCGATGCGGATAACCTCAATACAAAAGCTCATAAGGATGATATTGAGGTACTTCCATCCAAATCCACTTACAATGTATCCGACGAGGATGATAAATAAGATGTTTGAAAATCCGGAAATTACACTTCTCGGCGTGGGAAATATATTATTGACGGATGAAGGTCTAGGCGTTCACGTAATCAATGAATTGCGTGACGCCTATACTTTTACACCGGAGATTAATATCATCGATGGTGGTACTATGGGTATGGAGCTTCTGACCTACATGCGAGGGATGAAGAAACTTCTACTCGTAGATGCTATTAATGGTGGTGAAGAACCAGGTACCGTCTATGAGTTCCCTCATCGGGAGTTAGAACAATACTTTACAGACCATATCTCCGTTCATGAAGTGGGTATGCAAGATATTCTTCGCATTCGCCACATGCAGGAAGATCCTCTAGAAGATGCTATGGTAATCGGCGTAGAACCGGAATCATTAGAGATTGGTTTTGAGCCTAGTCCGACAGTGGCTAACGTCCTTCCTGATGTGAAAGAGCGGGTCCTTAAAGTATTAGCCTCTTGGGGAGTTTCTTATAAGAAAAAAGAAAAATAGAAGAAATAGCTATTTCTGTGTATACTAGAGGAAGGTAACCTTGTTATCTTCCTTTTGTAGTTTAGAGGAGCTTTATATGATACAAAATTATGGAAATGTGCAGGCTGTTCTCAAAGAATTACGCCATGCTCTTGTAGATTTAAAAGAAAATAATAAAACATATTCTGTATATGTGGAAAAAACAGGCCTGACTGATGAGGAACAAGTAGAGGTTTTAGAAACACTTGGTAAGGGGACCGTAGAAATTCGATTCACAGAGACAGAACAACCTGTGTCTTGGTATGAAACACAATTTTCTGGAATCTGGGTAGGGACATTTAAAAACCACAGAGATGAAAATATGCTCCACACTATTGAAGTTTGCCGTTATCCAGAATTGGCTGGGGCTTATGATGAAGATATTGATACGGCCGTGCAAGACATAGACGAATGGATTGCAGCGGCTAGCATTTAATTGAGGGGGACAAAATGAAAAGCTTTTTAAAAAGACAAGCTATTTTGGTGGTCATCGCAATCATTGTAGCCATTGCTTGGTCTGGATGGACAGCTCGCGTAAATATGGTTAAGATGCAGGAATCTATGGCTAGCCAATATAGTCTCTTGCAAAACCAAATGGATAATCGGGCCCAACTGGGTCAAGCTCTTATGGATGAGATGGGGATTTATTCAAACTATGATCCTGAAACAGTAGATAATTTTAAAACGGGTCACAAGGGTATTAAGGAGGCCACTGATTTAAAGAGCCTCATGACAGCAGACGCCAAGGTTGAAGATAGTTTGAATTTAATGTTCATGGTTATAGCTAACATGAAAGACTTGCAAGCTAACCAAGACTTGGCTACCAAACAAGAGCAATTGGTTAAGGCAAGTAAGCAAATTCAACAGTCCGAGAAGGATTATAATGATAGCTTGACCGCCTATAACCAAGAAGTACGCCGCTTCCCAGTATCTATCGTCGCTGAGTTATGCGGTTTCCGCCCCGTTCCTGCCATTCAATTAAATGGTGACGTAAAGTAAAAAATAATTATATCGAAAAAAATAAAAATAGATATTGATACCTATCGATATATATGGTATAGTTATCTCAGATAAAGTATCTTATGTAATGTATATATAGTTTCTAAAGGAGATTAATATCATGAAAAAGTATGTATGCATAGTATGCGGTTGGGTTTATGATCCTGAAGTTGAAGGTATGGCTTTTGAAGACCAACCTGATGATTACGTTTGCCCACTCTGTGGCGTTGGCAAAGACCAATTTGAAGTAGTTGCTTAATTGCTTTAACCCATACAAAAAAAGGGGATGACGGAAAGTGTCATCCCCTTTTTGCTTGTCCTTGCTTCTCAATGACTAGATGGTATCCAAGAGTCTATGACTAGACAGGTGGAAATGAGGGCTAGCATATATGGTAGGAAGAGGCTTTTATCAGGCTATATGTGGTAAAAATGGTTTGACAAAGAGGTCCAGTATAGATATAATGACTTAGTCGAGGTAAGATTATGAAACTGCAAGTAGAGCAAGCAAAAGAACATATAGGAGAGAAATTTCCTTATAGCTATACGCTGCCGGCTACTGAGCTCGGTGACGTAACTGCTTTTCCTTGGAGCCGTCATGATATAACCATTAATGGTGAGTTTTGGTTCGATGGTCTCAACTTCGTTACGGAAGGTAAGATTCAGTCTGAAGGCGATTATGAATGTGCCCGTTGTTTGGTGCCCGTTCATCACGTGCGAACAGACGCCTACCATGAAGTCTATGGTGTCCCTCAAAAGAGCGACAATGTAGAGGACTTGGAGTTTCTTCCTTTTGATGGGGAGACGATTGACTTACGAGATCTCATTCGTGAAACTTTAATCATCAATGAGCCAGCTCAAGTGTTATGTCAGGAAGATTGCAAAGGATTATGCGTTCATTGCGGAGCTAACTTGAACACTTCGCCTTGTTCTTGTGATTCCTTTGTTGTGGATCCTCGATTTGCAGCGCTGAGAGCGTTACTCGATGAATCTGATGATTAAGAATGATTGTATTAAGGAGGTGCAACTCACATGGCAGTACCTAAACGTAGATTGTCTAAATGCCGTCGCGACCGTCGTCGTGCTAACTGGAAATTGGAAGCTCCTGGCTTCGTAGCATGCCCAACATGCCACGAACCAATGATGCCACATCGCGTTTGCCCTACATGCGGTTCCTACAAAGGTTCCCAAGTAGTTGCAAAAGCGTAATCACAACCTCATTGATCGTGATCGAGAGCGTACACCGCATGGTGTGCGCTCTTTTGCTATATAGGGGACATAATTGGGCGGAGAATATGCCTTTATCTTGTGAGGTGGTCATAAGTTAAGTGCCTGAAGAAAGTAAAATTATGACTAAGTGGTCATAATTTCACCATTGAATTTGGAGGCCTTTAAGAGATTTCTTTCCCTTGCTGTAATCTATAGAATTACAAGGGGTAGTAGCTGACTTTCTTGTGGGCGACTATATATAGTAAAATGCCTTGCATTGACTGGCAGTCTTATGTATAATTGAAATGAAGTATTAGTACTTGGTCATAAAAGGTGGTTTCAATGGGTCGGTTAAAAAAACAAGAGCGACAAAAGCAGTTAGCTGAAAAACTGAATATTACGCCCTTTGTTACAGACGAAGAGTTGGCACAGCATTTTTCTGTGTCCGTACCAACCATTCGTTTGGATCGGCTAGAACTGGGAATCCCTGAACTCCGAGAACGGATTAAGGCCATGGCTACAGAACACTCCAATGAGTTTGTAGCGATTCCTCACCAGGATTTGGTGGGGGACTTGATTGACCTCACAGAGGGGCAACAAGCTTTGTCCATGCTTCAGACCACACCGGATATGGTGGATGGATCTGGTTATGTAGATCCACAATACCTGTATGCGCAGGCCAATTCACTAGCAAAAGCTGTAATTGGTGTTCCTGTGGCGACCGCCGGTGTAGGGAATATAAAACACAAAAAACCCGTAACGGCTGGGGTTAATCTAGTAGCTAAGGCTGAGGTTATTCGCCGGACCGCTGGTAAGTACTATATATGGGTTTTCATTAAAGATAAAGTGAAAGAAGTTTTCCGGGCTAAATTTATTATGGAGCCCATCGAGAATAGGGTGTAGAGCATGAGAATTGCAATTGATGCAATGGGTGGCGATTTCGCACCACTCGAAACAGTCCTCGGTGCCATTGCGGCAGTGAAAGAGAACGCTCAAATTGAAGTTGTTCTCGTCGGTGATGAAGTACAAATCAAAGATATCTTGAAGGATAGTGGGGAACTTGATAACCCTCGCATTTCTGTTCACCATGCTAGCCAAGTAATCGGCATGGATGAACATCCAGGACAAGCTCTTCGCAAGAAAAAGGATGCTTCCGTAGTGGTAGCAACCCGACTTGTACACGACAAGGACTGCGATGTTGTGGTAGCACCAGGTTCCACTGGTGCTGCGGTAGCAGCAGCTCTCTTTGGCTTAGGGCGTATTAAAGGGATTGACCGTCCTGTCATTGCCACACCGATGCCTACTGTTAAGGGGATTACGGTTATGTTGGACTCTGGAGCCAACGCTAACTCCAAGCCAAAACACTTGGTACAAGGAGCTATTATGGGCGTTGAATATGCCAAACTTCTTCTGAATAAGGAAAATCCTACTGTGGGTCTCCTCAATATTGGGGAAGAAGCCACTAAGGGAAATGAAGTGGTTTTAGCAGCCCATCCCGTTTTAAAGGGACTCAAGTCCATTAACTTCTTCGGTAACGTAGAAGGCCGTGATATTCCAAAGGGTACAGTTGATGTAGTGGTTTGCGATGGCTTTGTAGGCAATGTTATCCTCAAGTTTGCAGAAGGCTTGGTTGTAGGCTTGTCAGCTATGATCAAGGAAGCCATTATGAATGGAGGATTCTTGGCTAAGTTAGGGGCTCTCCTTGTAAAACCAGCCCTTAAGACCATCGCAAAGAAGGTAGATCATACAGAAAATGGTGGTGCCCCTCTCTTGGGCGTTAACGGTGTCTTTATGATTGCACATGGCTCTTCTAAATCTAAGGAAATTAAAACGGCCATTACCATCGGTAATGATCTAGCAGAACGGAAAATTATCCAACACATTGCTGACGTAATTGAGGAAGAAGGAGCTCAAAAATATGAGTATGATGAATAAATCGGTGGGCATTCTTGGAACCGGTTCCTATGCTCCTGATCATGTGGTGACTAATTTTGATTTGGAAAAAATCGTGGACACCTCTGATCAATGGATTCGCGAGCGTACTGGTATCGAGGAACGGCGGATTGCGCCAGACCACATGACCACGTCCTTTATGGCGGCGGAAGCAGCTAAACGGGCTCTGGACATGGCTGGCCTTACAGCTGAAGACATTGATCTCATCATTTTAGCCACCTTTACAGGCGATATGGCTATCCCATCCACCGCTTGCCGGGTGCAAGAGGCCTTAGGGGCTACCAATGCTGCGGCTTATGATTTAGGGGCTGCTTGCTCTGGTTTTGTTTATGGTATAAATAATGCCGCGGCCCTTATCAATGCGGGTATGGCTGAGAAAGTCTTGGTCATTGGAGCGGAAAAATTATCGCCTATCCTCAACTGGAAAGATCGGTCTACATGCGTTCTCTTCGGTGATGGTGCCGGGGCTGCAGTCCTAGGACAAGTGGATGAAGGCTATGGTCTTAAAGGCTTCGATATGGGAGCTGATGGTCGTGGCGGGTCTTCCTTGTTAATTCCTGCTGGTGGGACCGCTCAATTGCGGACGGATGCTAGTGTGGCTGACGGATCTGCCTTTCTCCAAATGGATGGTCCAGAGGTTTACAAGTTTGCTGTGAAAGTGATGGGTCGTACTGCCCTTAATGCCCTTGAGGATGCGGGCATGGACCTAGATCAATTAGACTTTTTTGTGCCACATCAAGCCAATAAGCGAATCATTGATTCTGCAGCTAAACGCTTGCAGCTAGATGGATCTAAGGTCATGGTAAATGTAAATAAATATGGTAACACGTCTGCTGCTTCCGTGGGGATTGCCCTGGATGAAGCCGTTCGCAGTGGCCGTATTAAACGTGGTGATAATGTTGCGATGGCAGGTTTTGGCGCTGGGCTAACCTGGGCTGGCCTCGTCATGAAATGGTTCTAAGGGGGACTAAAGGAATGATTAAAACTGATATTTGCGATATGTTGCAAATTGAATATCCACTCTTTCAAGGGGGGATGGCCTGGCTTGGTACAGCTGAATTAGCAGCTGCCGTATCTGAAGCCGGCGGCCTTGGCATCATCGGTGCAGGTCATATGCCACCAGATGTATTCCGTAATGAAATTCATAAGTTGAAAGAACGCACTAATAAACCTTTCGGTTGTAACATCATGTTGATGTCTCCTTTCGTAAAAGAAGTAATGGAAGTCGTGGTAGAAGAACGGGTTCCTGTTATCACAACAGGAGCTGGTAACCCAGCCGCTTATATTCCTGCTATGAAGGAAATTGGGACTAAGGTTATTCCTGTTACCGCTTCTGTTATGTTGGCTAAACGCCTCCTTCGCGATGGCATTGATGCTATTATCGCAGAAGGGACAGAGTCCGGTGGCCACGTAGGGGATATTACGACTATGGCCTTGGTTCCACAAGTTGTGGATGCCGTGGATGTACCGGTTATCGCGGCTGGCGGCATCGGTGATGGACGCGGTGCGGCGGCTGCCTTTGCCTTAGGCGCACAAGCCGTTCAATTGGGGACACGCTTTGTTTTGTCGGAAGAATGTATTGCTCATGAAAATTACAAGCAAGCTGTCTTGAAGGCAAAAGATCGGTCTACTGTTAAGACTGGTTTGACTACGGGCCATCCAGTGCGGATTTTGCAAAATGCTCTCTCCAAAAAATATGCTGAATTGGAATTCTCTGGTGCTCCTAAAGAAGAACTTGAAAACTTGGGCGCTGGTACTCTTCGCATGGCAGCTATTGAAGGGGAAGTTAAGAATGGCTCTGTTATGATCGGTCAAATTTCTGGCATGCTCAAGGATATTAAACCTTGTGAACAAATTGTCAAAGACATCATGGCAGAAACCGAAGCGGTTATTGCTAATATGCAAAAACTCGTTAAATAAGGTTACAATATAAGGAGAAGGTCATGAAAACAGCATTTGTATTTCCAGGCCAAGGGTCTCAAAAGGTAGGTATGTTACAAGACCTCTATAATGAGTTCCCCATTGTAAAAGAACGTTTTGATCAAGCCGATCAAGCACTTGGTTATTCCATTTCTAAGCTTTGCTTTGAAGGTCCTGATACAGAACTTCTCAAAACGGCTAATACGCAACCAGCTATTTTGACAGCATCTGTTGCTTGCTATGAGATCCTCAAGGAAAAAGGCTTTACCCCAGATATCGTAGGGGGCCACTCTTTGGGTGAATACTCTGCGATGGTAGCTGCTGGTGTTATCGACTTCAAGGATGCGGTTTACTTGGTTCATAAGCGAGGCGAGTTTATGCAAGATGCCGTGCCATTGGGCCAAGGTGCTATGGCGGCTATTATCAATTTGGATCGCGATACGGTCGTAGCCATCTGTGATCAAGTGACTGAGGAAGTTGGTTCTGTACAAGCAGTTAACTTTAACTGCCCAGGGCAAATTATTATCTCTGGTCAAACGGAAGCGGTTGAAAAAGCTTGTGAACTCATGAAGGAAGCTGGCGCTAAACGGGCTATCATGTTGCCTGTATCGGGTCCTTTCCACTCCCGTTTGATGGAACCTGCCGCTAAACGCCTTAAGGAAGAAATGGATAAGATTCAATTCCACGATGCCCAAATTCCTGTTGTAGCTAATGTAACCGGTAAGATTCTGACCGATGCTAATGCCATTAAGGAGTCCCTCTTGGTGCAAGTAGCTAGTCCAGTTCTCTGGGAAGACTGCGTAGCAGAAATGGTTAACTTTGGGGCTGAGGCTTTCGTAGAATGTGGGCCGGGTAAGGTGTTAACAGGCTTCACTAAAAAAATTAATAAAGAGATGAAATTGGCTAATGTAGAGGACTTGGCGTCCTTGGAGAAATGCCTTGAATTTTTAGAAGGGGTTAGATAAAATGCACTTAGAAGGTAAAGTTGCTCTTGTTACCGGTGCCTCTCGCGGTATTGGTCGTGCTGTGGCCATTCGTTTGGCGCAGGCAGGAGCTGATGTAGTGGTTAACTATGCTGGTAGTGAAGGGGCCGCTCAAGACACTGTAGATGCCATTGAGGCCTTGGGCCGCAAGGCTATTAAAATCCAAGCGAACGTAGCTGATGCTGAACAAGTAGGAGCCATGGTTCAAGAGGCTCATGATGCTTTCGGCCATATCGATATCCTCGTCAATAATGCAGGCATTACCAAAGATGGACTCTTGATGCGCATGAAGGACGAAGATTGGGATGCCGTTTTGGATATCAATCTCAAAGGCACCTACTTGGTGACTAAGGCAGTTTCTAAAATTATGATGAAACAACGGTCAGGGTCCATTATCAACATGACCTCTGTTGTAGGCGTTATGGGGAATGCGGGTCAAACTAACTATGCTGCCTCTAAGGCTGGTGTCATTGGTTTTACTAAATCCTGTGCCAAGGAAATGGCGTCTCGTGGCATTCGCGTGAATGCTATTGCACCGGGCTTCATTCACACAGAAATGACAGACGTTTTGTCTGATAAGGTAAAGGATGCTATGGTGGCACAAATTCCTTTGGGCCGTATGGCTCAACCTGATGAAGTTGCTAATGTAGCAGTCTTCTTGGCAGCACCATTCTCTGCTTATGTAACGGGCCAAGTCATCAATGTTGATGGCGGCATGGTTATGTAAGACTGGATGTTGCCAAACAAATATACACTGAAAGGAGGTGAACCATAATGACTACATTTGATAAAGTAAAAGAGATCGTTGTGGAACAATTAGGCGTCGACGAAGCTGAAGTATCCATCGATTCTACATTCATCGATGATTTGGGCGCTGACTCCTTGGACATCGTTGAACTTATCATGGCATTCGAAGAGGAATTCAACGTTGAAATCCCTGACGATGTTGCAGAAAAAATTAAAACTGTAAAAGATACAGTAGAATACATTGATTCTGCAAAATAAGCTACTCAGCTTATCATTGCCACCGGGAGGGGAACCTTGTGTTCCCCAAACGGTATTACTAACTAGGAGGAAGTAACGTGAAGCTCCCAGAACTTCGCATTGGCAATCTTATTGCTAAGGTGCCTATCATTCAAGGTGGCATGGCAATTCGGTTGTCTACAGCTCGTTTGGCAGCAGCCGTTGCAAATGAAGGTGGTATCGGCCTTATTGCAGCATCCGGCATGCCATTAGATGAATTGCGATACGAAATTAAATTAGCACGAAAATTATCACCTACGGGTATTATTGGTATAAATGCGATGGTGGCGGCGTCTGCATTCGCAGATCTCGTAAAAACAGCCATCGAAGAAGGGATTGACCTCGTCGTAGCTGGCGCTGGTTTCTCTCGTGATATGTTTGCTTTGGGTAAGGAATCTGGTACCCCTATCGTACCGATTGTTTCCTCGGCCAAATTAGCAAAGATCTCTGAAAAGTTAGGTGCTGCTGCCATCATCGTTGAAGGTTGTGAAGCGGGTGGCCATTTGGGTACAGATCGGTCTTCTCGTGAAATCGTTCCGGAAGTGGTGGCCGCTGTTAAGAATATTCCTGTTATTGGCGCTGGCGCTGTGCTCGAAGGTAAGGACATCGTTGAGATGCTTAAATTGGGCGCTTCCGGCGTACAAATGGGTAGCCGTTTCGCCGCCTCTGAAGAGTGTAATGCATCCGATGAACTTAAAAAAATGTACGTTCGCGCTGAAAAACCGGAGGATATTGTTTTAATTGATTCTCCAGTAGGGTTACCAGGCCAAGCGATTAAAAATAAATTTGCTGAATCTATTTTGGATGGTACAGTTCCACCACCAACGCGATGCGATCGTTGTTTGAAGCACTGTTCCCGCAAATTCTGCCTTATCCGCGCCCTTCAACGGGCCCAACAGGGGGATGTAGAAACAGGTCTTGTCTTCTCTGGCAACAATATGCGCCGTGTAGATAGCATCTTACCAGTTAAGGATATCTTTGCAAAACTTCAATCCGAAGTGGCTGCAATCGATTAATTAGTAGTGGCTTAGGCCTAGAATGAGGTAAAACTAGTGAAAAAACGTGTTGTAATTACAGGGGTAGGTGCCATTTCTCCAGTAGGCATCGGTAAAGAATTCTACAATGCTTTGCTCAATGGGGAGTCTGGTATTGGTCCTATTACTTTCTTTGATGCTAGCGACTATGCGACACGCATCGCAGGCGAAGTAAAAGACTTTAATGCTGCAGACTATGGTATTGATAAAAAAGAAGCTCGCAAAATGGACCGGTGCTGCCAATTCGCAGTGGCTGCCGCTTTGATGGCTAAAGAAGATGCGGGTCTTGATATGGATAAGGAAGATCCTGATCGCGTAGGTACTATCGTAGGTACTGGTATCGGTGGCATTAATTCCATCCATGATGTATATGTTACTTTGTTCGATAAAGGCCCAGGCCGTATTAGTCCGTTTGCAGTGCCTTTGATGATCGCTAACATGACATCTGCTCAAGTAGCTATCCAATTGGGCCTTAAAGGGCCTGCTATTACCGATGTTACCGCTTGTGCTGCAGGTACTAATGCCATCGGTGATGCCTTCCGTAAAATCCAATATGGCGATGCCGATATCATGTTTGCTGGTGGTACAGAAACAGCTGTATCCCCTGCAGCAGTAGCTGGTTTCGCATCTATGAAAGCTATGTCCCGTCGCAATGACGAACCAACTAAGGCATCTCGTCCATTCGATCGCGACCGCGATGGTTTCGTAATGGGTGAAGGGTCTGGTATTGTTGTTCTTGAAGAATTGGAACACGCAAAAGCTCGTGGTGCTCATATCTACGCTGAAGTTGTAGGCTATGGTTGTAATGGCGATGCTTACCATATTACCTCTCCAGCTCCTGGTGGGGAACAAGCAAGAAAATGTATGGAATTGGCTATTAAAGATGCTGGTTGTGCCTTGGAAGATGTCAACTATATCAATGCTCATGGTACATCCACTGGCCTTAATGATAAGAATGAAACCTTGGCTATCAAAGCTTTGTTTGGTGACCACGCTAAGGACATTCTCGTTAACTCCACTAAGTCTATGACTGGTCATTTGTTAGGTGCTGCTGGCGCTATCGAAGCTGTGGTTATGGCTATGGCGATTGAAACTGGCAAAGTTCATCCTACTATTAACTGTGATAATCCAGACGAAGGCCTAGACCTTGATTACGTACGCGAAGGTGCACGTGATTGCAAGGTTAAGGTTGCCTTGTCCAACTCCTTTGGCTTCGGCGGTCATAATGCTACCTTGGCAGTACGCCGCTACGAAGACTAATGGGGTGCCGTACTCATAAGACGCAATTAACACAAGCTCGTGAAGACTCTCTTCATGAGCTTGTAGCGCGTTTAGACCTACCTCTAAGAGGCATCGACCTCCTTCATGTAGCCTTTACCCATACGTCTTATGCGAATGAACACAAAAAATTAGGCCTTCATCATAATCAGCGCTTAGAGTTTCTAGGTGATGCTGTCTTGGACCTCATCATAGGGGAGTATCTCTTCCATAATTATCATGATATGACGGAGGGTGACTTAACCAAGATTAAGGCAGCTACTGTTTGTGAGCCATCTTTAGCCGCTGTAAGCCGGCAGTTAGATCTGGGCAGGTATTTACTTATGGGGCATGGAGAAACCATGAGTGGCGGCCAAAATAGGGAGTCTATCCTGGCGGATACATTTGAGTGTTTGGTGGGAACCCTCTACCTGGAGGCTTCATATGAAGAAGCCAAGAAGTTTGTCTTACACTATCTCATGGACAATCTTAAGCAGGCCCTCTTAGGTAAGCGTGGAAATGACTATAAGACAATGCTTCAGGAGTTTGCTCAGGAAGATGGAGACTGCCATATAGAATATAATTTGGTTTCTGAGTCTGGTCCAGATCATGCTAAGACTTTCACCATGGAAGTCGTCATTGAAGGTAAGGCCTATGCTAAGGGCACCGGTAAGTCTAAAAAGATAGCCGAACAAGCGGCAGCTAAGACCACCTTGGAAATATTGCAAGCAGAGGCTTAAATCTAGGCTTTGTTACATTAGCCAGGTGAATCTAAAATAGCCTTTGAGCAAATAATACTATGTATAAAAAGCGAGCCTTGGGCTCGCTTTTTATGTGGTAAAATTAAGGTGTTTGTAAGGTTTTACATTAGCGTGTGTGAAGGGCCTGGCTTATGGCTCGTAGGAAAGGAGGGGCTCTTGTGAAGGCGAGTAAAGGTTCTGTGACTGGCTTGTATAAGCGCAGGGAAGACCGGCCAGAAAGACCTAAGAAACGAGGGCTTATACCCTTCTTTATACCCCACCTAGGGTGTCCACAAATTTGTTCTTTTTGTAATCAACACCGGATTGCTAAGGAGAAAGCCTTAGATAGCCGCACCAGTCAAGAGCTACCTAGCTCTCTACCATCGGCTCAGGATGTTAAGGCCACCATAGAGGAATACATAGGTTCGGGCCGGACGGATAAGTATTGGGAAGTAGCCTTCTATGGAGGTTCTTTTTCGGCTATACCAAGAGCTTGGCAGGAGGCCGTATTAGCCTCCGCCTATGAGGCCTTACTAGAGGGCAAGATTGACGGCATTCGCTGTTCAACCCGCCCTGATGCCCTAGCCTTAGAGGATATAGACTTCCTCTTGGAACATGGTGTGACCACAGTGGAAATCGGTGTCCAGTCCATGGATAACCAAATTTTACAAATGGCCAATCGAGGCCATAATCGGCAGGATGTGATAGATGCAGTGGGGCGCCTTAAGGAAAAGGGTATGACCATAGGCTTACAAATCATGCCAGGCTTAGCTGGTGAAACGTGGACTAGTCTAGTGGAAACGGCCGTGGCAATTAAGGACTTGCAGCCTGATTTTGTGCGGATCTATCCGGTCCTTGTCATTGAAAATACGGATCTAGCTGATGCTTATCGAGCTGGGGATTATCAAGCCTTGACTTTGGATCAGGCCGTAGCTTATGGGGCCTTTCTCAAGGACTATTGGGAAGCGGCCGGTATCGAGGTCATTCGGACAGGCCTACAGGCTACGCGGGAGTTAGACCAGGGAAGAGGGCTAGTAGCTGGACCCTACCACCCATCCTTTGGGGAACTGGTGGAAAATAAGAGGTGGAGAGACCGAATTCAAAGCCTCATGGATGATGTGCTAGCCCATTTGTTGGTTAATAAGCAAAATGGATTAGAGGAGCCCCTAGAAATCCATGTATCCTATCCCTTAACCATGACCTCCCAGATCAAGGGCCTCAAGTCAGCTAATGCAGTTTACTTTGAGTCCACCTATCCGAACTTCAACTGGTCTTGGAAGGGTGATGACACAAGGGTTACCATCCGTGTGGGTAAGCTGATTTTTGTGCTATAATAAATACCATATGGATTGTTGGTAAAGAATTCTTTATTACTGGTATGAGCCCTCCCTGAGGGAGGGCCTTTTTATCTTGGACAGGAGGTGACGTCATGCAACTATTGCGCTTAGAAATGAAGGGTTTTAAATCGTTTGCTGATAAGACGGTAGTAAAATTTTCTCCTGGCATGACGGCTATTGTAGGTCCAAATGGGTCAGGGAAATCAAATGTTACTGATGCCATGCGTTGGGTATTAGGAGAATCCAATGTCCGTAATCTGCGGGGGCAAAAGGCGGAAGATATCATCTTCTCTGGTACGGTTAAGCGCCGCCCTATGGGGGCTGCAGAAGCGACACTTGTCTTTGATAATTCCGATGGAACACTGGATGTAGATATGGCAGAAGTAGCTATTACCCGCCGTATCTACCGGTCTGGTGAAACGGAGTTCATGATCAACAAGCGCAAATGCCGCTTAAAGGACATCCATATGCTTTTGGCTGATACGGGGCTCGGTAAGGATTCTATGGCCATCATTGGGCAGAACCGCATCGATGCCATCCTGAATTCCAAGCCTGAAGAGCGACGCCTTATTTTTGAAGATGTAGCGGGGATTTCCCGATTTAAGCTCAATAAGGAAGACGCTCTCCGTCGGATTAATGCTACTGAGCGCAATATGGAACGGGTGGGGGATGTTATGTCCACCCTGGAAGATCAACTAGTGCCCTTGGCAGACAAGGCTGAGAAGACCCGTCAATACATGGAATTATCGAGGACTAAGCGAGAATTTGATGGGGCTTTGGGCTACCATGCTTATAAGACGGCTGACCGCCTCTTTACTCGATTTGAAAACGATAATCTAGCCTATCAGGCAGAAGATACAGAATTACAAAAGGAATTAACCCTCTTAGAAGCTAAGCGGCAACAGCTGCAGATGGATGCGTCTGAGGGGCAAGATAAACTCAAGGCCTGGGAAGAACAATTTGCGCAAGTACAACGGGAGGAAGAACGACTCGTAGGTCAACTGCGACTCTTGGAAGAACAGGGCAAGTCGGCTGAACGTGATCGAGATGACCGCAAGACACGCCTGTCCGAATTGCAAGCCACTAAGGAGGCAGAGGGACAACAAGTCCTCCTCTTGGACAAGCTCATAGGGGCCGACCAAGAAATTTTGTCTGCCAATGAAGGTGATTTGCAAGCTTTAGAAGCAAAATACCAAGAAGCCGGCGCCAAGCTCCAAGCCGAGCAGGCTAAGTTACAAGCCTTTCAAAATCAGGCGAATTCTCGTCAAGAACAACACCTTGAAATCATGGCGGATATGGAGCGGGTCCGACTATCTATAGATGATAAGGCCCGTGAATTAAGTCGTTTGGAAGAGGATTTATTAGTCCTCAAAGGAGACATAGAAGAGAGTCATCAAGCCTTAGCTCAGGCTAAGGAAAAGGCTGCTACAGCCCAAGCTGATTATGATTCTGCTCAGGACCAATGTGAACGCTTGAGCAATCAGGAAAAGGCTATGATTTCCCGTATGCGGGATAATCAAAAGCTCATGCAAAAGGCTCAAAATGATATCCAAAAAGCCCAAGGCCGCTTGGAAGTATTAGAGCAATGGGCTGAACAACACGAAGGTTATATGGAGGGAACTAAGAATATCCTCAAGGCTAAGGAAGCTTGGAGTCGGGATGTTAAAGGAGCCATCGGCGACCTCTTTACGGTAGAACCTAAGTTTGCCTTAGCCATTGAAATTGCCTTGGGGGGTGCGGTTAATCATGTTGTGACGACTACCGCTAAAGCTGCATCACAGGCGGTATCCTATTTGAAGCGCACCCAGGGTGGTCGCGTGACCTTCCTGCCTATGGATAGTGTTAAGGGGCGTCTACTAGAAACGCCAGCCTTAGGAGAGGCAGGTGTCATGGGCCGTGCTATCGACTGCATAGACTATGATTCGTCTTTTACAGGCGTCTTTCAACAGCTCTTGGGACGTACCTTGGTGGTGGAAGATATGGATCGGGCCATTGAGATTCAGAAGAAGTATAAGCAATCCTTACGCCTAGTGACCCTTACAGGGGAACAATTCCAACCAGGAGGTTCTCTCACAGGGGGTACTCATAAGCGTCGTAAGGCTTCTGTTCTAAGCCGTAAGGAAGAGATGGTCCGCCTCTTAGAAGAAGTGGATCAAAAGAAAGAGAATCTACGATGCTGGCAAGAAGAATTAGATCATGACCAATCCCATATTGATGCGGTTTCTGCGGACCGTCAATCCTGGGAGGAACAACGACAACATCGCTATCTTCTCAAGGTGGCGGGTGATACCCAGGTAACCAATGAAGCCCACCGCTTAGCAGGCCTAAGAAAAGACCTTGACCGAGTAGAGGTGCGTAAGTGTGAACTGACCGAGGGTATAGAGCTTTTAGGAGAGCGCTCAAAAGAACTACAAGGACAATTGGATACCCTTGTGGCTAGCCAAGATGCTTCTGATTTGACAGCCTCTCTTATGGCGGCTATTCCGAAACTTCAAGAAGATCAACAAAAGGCTTATGAAGCGTTTACTCATATGCGGCTCCAATGTCAAAGCTTGCGGCAAAGCATAGAAGACCGCAAGCGTCAAAAGGAAGCGCGGCTGGCATCCATTGCAAACTTGGACCAAAAGCTAGGTCCACTCAGTCAGTCCCTAACTCAAGTGGAGGTGCGTCTTGCACAAGGTCTTCCACAAGAGCGACAAGCTGCTGAGGAAGCCTTGCAAGAGATACGAACGATGTCCGCTGAATTAGGGCAAAAACGGGATCAAGCCTATGCTAAGACCGCCAGTGAACGGCAGGCTATGGAGGAACTCCTGCAAGAGCAACAAGACTTGACCAACCGACAAAAAAAGGTACAAGCTCGACTCTTAGATATGGAAAGTCGTCTGACTCGCTACAAAATGGAAGCGGAGCGAGCACAAGAAAGCCTTCAAGAAATGGGCTATAGTTTAGAAGAAGCAGGAGCTATCATCTTAGATGGTTCGATTAATGAATGGAAGCAGGCCCAGGCTAATCTCATGGCTCAAATAGCAGCCCTTGGACCAGTCAATCCTACTGCTATGGAAGACTATGAAGAGGCCAAGGGGCGCTATGACTTCTTGCAAGGCCAATTAGCTGATCTCGAAGAGGCTAAGGGCCAGTTAGAGGCGGTTATTGAGGAGATGGACAAGGCTATGTCTACCCAACTTCTAGAGGTCTTAGACCTTGTGGGCAAGCGTTTCCAAGAGGTCTTCAGTCAATTGTTTGGCGGTGGATCTGCCCAAATTGTCCTCACAGATCCAGAGGCTATCTTGACCAGTGGCATTGATTTTTATATTCAACCTCCTGGGAAGAAGCGACAACAGTTGACCTTGCTTTCAGGGGGAGAACGGGCTCTTACAGTTATCGCTCTCTTGTTCTCCTTCCTCTTCTATCGACCAGCACCATTCTGCGTCTTGGATGAGGTGGATGCAGCTTTGGATGAAGCTAATGTAGAACGCTTCTCTACGTATTTGAAACACCTGGATCACAGCACGCAATTTATTGTTGTTTCCCACAGAAAACCGACTATGGAAGCAGCAGAAGTTCTTCAAGGGGTAACCATGGTTGAACGGGGCGTTTCTCGCCTCTTGACCGTATCCTTTGAAGAGTTGAAGGAGGAAGTATCCTAATGGGATTTTTTGATAATATTAAGAAGGGCCTAGAAAAGACGCGTAAGTCCTTCGTGGCCAATGTAGAACATATCGTTATTGGTTATGCCCAAATTGATGATGACTTTTTGGATGACTTGGAGGGGACTCTCCTCACTTCCGATTTAGGACCTAAGACGACGGAGTACCTCATGAAGGAAGTGCGCCGTGGGGTTACAGAAGGGATTATTAATGATACGCGGGATGTATTACCATTTATGGAAGACCGCATCACAGAAATTCTATCTGCCCAAGAAGAAACCCTAGACCTTCACCATCCAGAAGTAATCTTGGTGGTAGGCGTAAATGGGGTAGGAAAGACCACGACCATTGCCAAGCTAGCTCACTATTATGCGGACCAGGGGAAGAAGGTTATCATCGCCGCAGCCGATACCTTCCGGGCTGCTGCAGCAGATCAATTATCCGTATGGGGCCAACGAATCAATGTGCCCGTTATTAAGCATAAGGAAGGGGCTGATCCGGCAGCTGTTGTTTATGATGCCATGGAGGCAGCTAAGGCCCGGAATGCAGATTTTGTGATTGTAGATACAGCAGGCCGCCTTCATACTAAGGTAAACTTAATGGAGGAACTCAAGAAGATAGGCCGTGTTGCAAATAATCATGTAGAAGGTGCGCCTCATCAAACCCTCCTAGTTTTAGATGGCACAACCGGTCAAAATGCGGTATCTCAGGCTAAGCTCTTCGGTGAAGCTGTTCCTGTGAATGGCATTGTGGTTACCAAGTTAGATGGTACAGCCAAGGGGGGCGTGGTTATTTCTATTAAGGAAGAATTAGGGGTCCCTGTTCGTTGGATTGGTATAGGCGAAGGTATGGATGACCTACGTCCATTCCACGCTAAAGAATTTGCAGCTGCTTTGTTTGATAAAGGAATGGTGTCTAGTGACAAGTAAGTTTGATCGCGATTTTATCGAATCCCATGTAAAAGAGGAAAATGAAAAAAATCAATACCATGCGCCCTTGGAGGCTATGGATACCATCGTACCTCTTATTCAACACTTTGGGGTGGATATTTATCGACCTATTACCCGCTTGCTCCTAGCTAATTGGCAAGAGTTGTCGGCTCGTATTGAAAATTACGGTCCTGATGAATGGGCGAAGGTGAAGGCGGTGGAAGTGTCTACACCAGAATTGACACCCTTTGCTATTGCTATGCTCATGGAAGTCTTGGAAGGGGAAGACACCCTCAATCAAGATCCGGAAGTGGGCCGTAAGTTGACCGACGAAGAACTGAAGGCTATTCGGACGGCACAAGACCAAGTGGATACGGCCTTGGATTCCGCTGAAAGTAAATAAGGAAGACTAGCATTTCTTGCTAGTCTATAGGTATGTGTATGAGGCAGGGTTTTCCTGCCTTTTACTATAATAAGAGGTGGATTATGGCTAAGACATATAAACAGGAAGTAGAAGGGGGACAACCCTTTCATGTAGAGGCTCCCTTTGTCCCTACAGGCGATCAGCCACAGGCAATTACTTCTCTGGTAGAGGGGGTTAAGAGGGGGGATTGGGCTCAAGTCCTTTTGGGCGCTACCGGTACGGGTAAGACATTTACTATGGCCAAGGTGATTGAAGCTGTTCAAAAACCAACCCTGGTTATTGCCCACAATAAAACCCTAGCGGCCCAACTTTGTGCAGAGTTTAAAAACTTCTTCCCCCATAATGCGGTGGAATACTTCGTGTCTTACTATGACTTTTACCAGCCAGAAGCCTACATTCCTTCCTCTGATACCTATATTGAGAAGGATGCGTCTATTAATGATGAAATTGATAAGCTTCGCCATAGCGCGACCATGAGCTTATTTGAGCGACGGGATGTCATTATCGTGGCTTCCGTATCCTGTATCTATGGCTTGGGGGACCCAGAAGATTACTCTGATCTAGTCTTGTCCCTCCGTCTGGGCCATGTTAAGACTCGCGATGAAATTCTCCGTAAGTTAGTAGATATCCAGTACAGTCGTAATGATATGAACTTCGTCCGCGGCACATTTAGGGTTAAGGGGGATACTATTGAAATTTTCCCAGCCTCCTATTCAGAAAAAGTGGTACGAGTGGAACTTTTTGGCGACGAAATAGACCGCCTGGTGGAATGTGATGCCTTAACAGGTGAAGTCATCGCTGAACGTAAGCACGTAGCCATCTACCCTGCCTCTCACTATGTTACGACTAAGGAAAAGATGGATGTAGCCATTGCCCGTATCGAGGAAGAATTAGACCAACAATTGCAAAAGCTCAAGTCCCAAGACCGCCTGTTAGAGGCCCAACGTTTGGAACAGCGGACCCGCTATGACATTGAAATGATGCAGGAAATGGGATATTGCTCGGGCATTGAAAATTATTCACGCCATATGTCGGAACGCAAGGCAGGGGATGCACCTTATACCCTAATCGATTACTTCCCAGATGATTCCCTTATCATGGTGGATGAATCACATGTGACGGTTCCACAGATTCGGGCCATGTACAACGGGGATAGGGCCCGTAAGGAATCCCTTATCGAATATGGTTTCCGTCTTCCGTCGGCCTTAGATAACAGACCTCTAAAATTCGATGAATTTGTAGAACGGATCAATCAAATCATCTATGTGTCTGCTACACCTGGCCCTTATGAAATGGAAGTGGAGACCAATGTAGCGGAACAAATTATCCGCCCAACGGGCCTCTTGGATCCATTAATCGAGATACGGCCTATTAAAGGGCAGATGGATGATCTCTTAGGGGAAATCAAGAAAACCGCCCAAAAGGGAGAGCGGGTTCTTGTAACCACTTTGACTAAAAAGATGGCGGAAGATTTAACGGACTTCCTCAAGGAAATGGGAGTTCGGGTCCGCTACCTCCATTCGGATATCGTTACTATCCAACGAGCTGAGATCATTCGGGATCTCAGGGCTGGCCTGTTTGATGTTCTAGTGGGGATCAATCTCCTTCGGGAGGGCCTAGATATGCCAGAAGTCTCTTTAGTAGCTATTTTAGATGCCGACAAGGAAGGCTTCCTCCGGTCTGATACGGCTATGATCCAGACCATAGGTAGGGCGGCCCGTAATGAACATGGTCGCGTAATTATGTATGCTGATCGCATGACTGGATCCATGGAACGGGCCATCGGTGAAACCGAACGGCGTCGGGCTATCCAAGAGGCCTATAATAAGGAACATGGCATCACCCCTAAGACGATTCATAAGGAGGTGCAGGACCTCATTGAATTGACCAAGATACAGGAGGATTCAGAGGTCTCTACCGTAGATTTAGCGGAAGATGCAGTTTATGCTGACGACCTCGATGCAGCCGCTGCTGGTGGTGTGGCCAAGAACGGTAAAAAGGGCAAGGGGAGTCGCAAGAAGTCCAGTCCTAAGACGGATTCTAAGGGTGTGGTCTACGGGACTCCTCTTGCTAGTCCGAAAGTGGCCGATATGACGGCAGAGGATCTCTTTAATCTCATTGAAAAAACCAATGCGGATATGAAGGCTGCTGCTAAGGTTTTAGACTTTGAAAGGGCTGCTGTTTTGCGGGACCAATTAGGCCAACTGCGTCAGCAGTGGTCAGATATGCATGAAGCGGGCCAATCTAAGATAGCGAAACCTAGGATGCCTAGAGGTTCTAAAAAAACACATCAAGGAAAGTAAGTAAGAAATTAAACGAGCTTTACTAACTATAAAAGACTAATCCTTATACCTACTTATGGAGAAAGGAATTTGCATGAAAGATCAACTCATTGTGAAGGGTGCACGCCAACACAATTTAAAAAATATAGATATATCCTTACCAAGGGACTCATTTAATGTTATTACTGGTTTGTCAGGGTCTGGTAAGTCTTCCTTGGCCTTTGATACCATTTATGCGGAAGGGCAACGACGCTATGTTGAATCCTTGTCCGCCTATGCCCGTCAATTCTTGGGCCAAATGGATAAGCCTGACGTGGACTATATAGAGGGCTTGTCCCCAGCTATTTCCATCGACCAAAAGACCACCTCTCGCAACCCCCGTTCTACAGTGGGGACGGTTACGGAGATCTATGACTACTTGCGCTTGCTTTTTGCCCGGGTAGGTCATGCCCATTGCCCACAATGTGGGAAACCCATTAGTCAACAGACCATCCAACAGATGACGGATGATGTCATGACTTTCCCAGAAGGATCAAAGATATTGATTATAGCCCCTATGATTCGAGGCAAGAAGGGGGAACATAAGTCCGTCTTTGATCAGCTTCGCAAGGAAGGTTTCTCCCGGGTCCGCGTGGATGGAGTGGTAAGAACCTTGGATGAAGATATAGACCTTCAAAAAACCAAGAAGCATGACATCGATGTAGTGGTCGACCGCTTAGTGGTCAAAGAGGGTATTGAAAGTCGCCTGACGGATTCCATGGAGACCGCTGCTAAGTGGGGGGAAGGCTTGGTATTGGTAGCAGAAGTTGATGGGCCTGAACACATGTACAGCCAACACTTTGCCTGCCCTGACTGCCATATTTCCTTCCCTAAAATTGAGCCTCGTATGTTCTCCTTTAACTCTCCCTTTGGGGCTTGTCCGGCTTGTGCGGGGATCGGATCTACCATGGAAGTGGATGAAGATATGGTCATCCCTGATGGGTCTATTTCCTTTGCTAATGGAGCGGTAGTGGCCTTGTCCAACAACCCCAATGCGTGGTTTATGCGGCAGTTAGAGGGCCTCTTGCGGCAGAATGGCTATTCTTTGAATAATAGCTTTGATGAACTCCCTAAGAAGCTTCAAGAAGAAATTATGCATGGGTCCCGGGAAAAGGTATCCTTCGACTATGAAAACATGCGGGGGGAGGTAAAAACCTTCCATACCGAATATGAAGGTATTTTACCTATGGTTAAACGCCGTCATTCAGAGGCTTCTACTGATGCTATGCGGGAAGAGTTTGAAAAGTTCATGTCTATCAAGCCTTGTACAACCTGTCATGGCGCTCGACTTAAACCAGAAGTACTGGCCATCACCGTAGGTGGCAAGAACATCGAAGAAGTGACTGATATGACTATCAAGGAGGCAGCACAATTCTTTTCATCCCTTAGCCTATCTCAGAGAGAATTGGTTATTGGGGAGCAGATTTTAAAGGAAATTAAGGCTCGTTTGGGCTTCCTTAACAATGTAGGCCTGGACTATTTGACCATGAGCCGAGCTGCGGGGACCTTATCTGGTGGGGAAGCCCAACGGATTCGTTTGGCCACCCAAATTGGGTCTGGCTTGGTAGGGGTTCTTTACATTTTAGATGAACCATCTATCGGCCTCCACCAACGGGATAATGACCGCCTTATAGAAACCTTGAAGGGCCTTCGTGACTTAGGCAATACCCTTTTGGTGGTTGAGCATGACGAAGACACTATGCGGGCGGCGGACTTTCTCGTAGATATCGGCCCCGGAGCTGGTGAACATGGGGGCCAGGTCATCGCGGCTGGTCCTGTGCCAGAGGTTATGGCTAATCCTAAGTCCATTACAGGTCAATACTTGGCAGGCAAGAAGGTTATAGCCCTTCCTGAAAAACGACGCAAGCCTGGTAAGGCTGCCATCGAGGTACGAGGGGCTAAGGAAAATAACCTGCAAAATATCAATGTTAAATTCCCTATCGGCCTCTTTAATGTGGTAACCGGGGTATCAGGTTCTGGGAAATCTACTTTGATCAATGAAATTCTTTACAAGGGCTTATCTAATAAGCTTTACCGAACCTATCACCGGGTCGGCAAGCATAAAGAGATACGGGGGATGGACTATGTGGATAAGGTTATCAATATAGACCAAAGTCCAATTGGACGGACACCACGGTCCAACCCTGCTACCTATACTGGCGTTTTTGATGCCATTCGGGAACTCTATTCCCAAACTCCAGAAGCCAAGATGCGGGGCTATAAGCAGGGGCGCTTCTCCTTTAATGTGAAGGGGGGCCGCTGTGAAGCCTGCCGAGGTGATGGTATTATCAAGATTGAAATGCACTTCTTACCAGATGTCTATGTACCTTGTGAAGTTTGTAAGGGCGCCCGTTATAACCGGGAAACCCTTGAGGTTAAATATAAGGGTAAGTCCATAGCAGATGTTTTAGATATGACCGTGGATGATGCGGTTGATTTCTTTGCAGCTATACCTAAGATTCACCGCAAGATGATAACCCTTCAAGAGGTAGGCTTGGGCTATATTCGTCTAGGGCAACCAGCCACTACCTTGTCTGGTGGTGAGGCTCAACGGGTTAAGCTGGCGACAGAACTAGCTCGTCGATCTACGGGTAAGACTATGTACATCTTGGATGAACCAACTACGGGCCTTCATGCGGAGGATATTCGCAAGCTTCTCTTAGTCCTTCAAAAGCTGGTAGATGCTGGCGATACTGTAGTTGTTATTGAACATAATTTAGATGTCATTAAAACGGCAGACTACATTATAGATTTAGGCCCTGAAGGAGGGTCTGGTGGGGGGACTGTCATAGCCAAAGGGACCCCTGAAGATGTAGCTAAGGTAAAAGAATCCTATACAGGACAATTCTTGGGACCAGTCCTAAAACGGACTCGCACATTTATGGAGGAAGCAGATAATGCCTAGTGAGGAACTACTAGAGAAGGTCAGTCATCTACCGACCAGCCCTGGCGTTTACCTCTGGCGGGATAAGTATAAGCGAATTATCTATGTGGGTAAGGCCATTAACCTCCGCAACCGAGTCCGGTCTTATGTTCGTCACGATGCCAATCGGGCCCCTAAGGTGACAGCTATGATGAAGCATGCTGTAGATGTGGAGACTATACAGACTAAGACGGAAATGGAGGCCTTGATCTTAGAGAATACTCTAATTAAGGAACACCATCCCAAATACAACATCATGTTGCGTGATGATAAAACCTATCCCTATGTAAAAATTACGGTACAAGAAGACTTTCCTCGCCTCTTTATGACCCGCCGTCTCCTCCGAGATGGAGCTAAGTACTTTGGACCCTTTACGGATGTAGGGGCTGTTCATGAGACTATTAAGCTCCTCCGCCAGTCTTTTCCCCTTAGGACCTGTCGGTCTATGAAGGTGGATAGGCCGTGTCTCCAGTATCATATGCATCGCTGTCAGGCTCCTTGTGCAGGCTATGTATCGAAGGAAGAATACAAGTCCTATATAGATCAAATTATTCAACTCTTTGAAGGTAAGGCCATACCGCTCCTAGATGACCTCAAGAAGGAGATGGAAGAGGCGGCAGAAGCCATGGAATTTGAAAGGGCTGCTATTCTTAGGGACCGTTTGCAGGCAGTGGATAAAATTCAAGAAAAGCAACGTATGGTGACGCAAAAGGCCAACGATATCGATGTCTTGGGCTTTGCCATGGACGATCGTCTAGCCTGTTTGCAACTCCTCTTTATTCGATCTGGCCGCCTCTTAGGGCGGGAGAACTACTTCGTACAAAACGAAGGGGATCGGCCGGATGAAATCATGACGGAATTTATCAAGCAATATTATGGAGCCTCTACGTTTATTCCCAAAGAATTGCTTCTTCCTATGAAGTCAGAAGAAGAGGCCCTTTTCCAAGATTGGTTTACCGATATGAAGGGGCAGCATGTGACTATAGGGGTGCCGCAAAAGGGCTATAAACATGACCTGATTAAGATGGCCCATGAAAATGCAGAAACCTTTTTGGCAGAACGTCACCGCCAGTGGCAGTATCAGATTGATAAGTCTGGCGGTGCTGTAAAGCGTTTGGCCCAGGTGTTGGACCTACCACGCCTGCCTGAACGGATGGAGTGCTTTGATATTTCCCATACCCAGGGCACGGAAACCGTAGCCTCTATGGTAGTTTTTGAAGGTGGCAAGCCGGCCAAGAAGGAGTATCGTAAGTTCAAACTCCGCACTACAGAGGGTAAACCGGATGACTTTAAGTCTATGGCGGAAATCATGGAGCGGCGCTATGGGAAGGAAACGGATTGGCCTATGCCAGACCTTATCATCATCGATGGGGGGAAGGGGCAACTGAATGCCTCCATCCCTCTCATTCGTCAGGTAGGGGTGACCGATGTGCCGGTTATATCCCTAGCAAAACGGATTGAAGAAGTCTTCGTAGAAGGTCAATCAGAATCAATCATCCTTTCTCATCATTCGCCAGAGCTTCAACTCTTGCAACAAATCCGGGATGAGGCCCATCGCTTTGCCATTACCTTTCACCGTAAGTTACGGGGTAAGCGTAACCTAGAATCCATATTAGACCACATTGAGGGGATTGGTCCTAAGCGCCGGAAGGGCCTCTGGGCTCGTTTTCCAACTATGGAGGCCATGCGGCAGGCCTCCGTAGAAGAATTAGCCCAGGCAGATGGTATGAATATGGTAGCGGCCCAAAAGGTATATGACTTCTTCCGCCTGTCCAAGATGGAGAAGCAAGAAGTTTTAAAACAATAAATCTAGTGGCGAAAGTTGCTTATAATAAAGGACAGCTCGTACGAGCTGTCCTTTTATTTTGGCTCTCTGCACCCAATCTCTCTCGAAGTGCTTATATTTTTCTGTGTCTTCTTGGCTGTAAGATCTAATTTGTTTTAAAACCTATCATTGACAAAGGAATTAAAATAAAATACAATAAGTCCATATCCTATATAAGTAGTATGAATATAATTTGTTGATATACATTAATAGAAAGTAGGTTGACTGGTATGAGTCAAGAAGTAGATGTGAGCAGAGTTAAAGATCCTTCTATTGCAGAAGCACGTAAGGAAGTGGAGTTTCAACGGGCTATGAACCCATGCCCAATTGACTTCTCTGAATTCCAATCCTCTAATCCTCGCCAAGGGGAACAAAAAGAGTATGATGGTTCAAACTTTAATAAGCGCCAAAAGTATTCAGACAACGAAGAACCTCAATTCACTACAGATTTTGGTAATGAACCTGGCCAATTGCCAGTGGAAGCTAATCGCTATCGCTTAATCTGGTCTAAGCATTGCCCATGGGCTCACCGCATTAAAATCGCCATCGATCTCTTGGGCCTTGATAAGGTCATCTCCGATGGCGTGGTTGATCCATTGCGTCCTGCTGGGGTCGTTGGTGACTGGTTCTTCACCTTAGATCCAAACGATGTGGACCCTGTATTAGGGATTAAATCCCTAGGAGAGGCTTATCGTAAGGGAGACCCTAACTATGATCAACGGTCTACTGTACCAGCGATTGTAGATGAAAAAACGGGTGCTGTTGTTAATAATGACTACCATGACTTGGTCATCCAACTCTATAAGGGCTTCCAAGACTATATTTCCCCAGATGCACCTGATATTTATCCAGAAGAATTGCGGGCCGATATTGATGCCTTGAACATCGTAATTTACGCGGACGTTAACTTGGCTGTTAATTTGGCTGCCTTGGTTACCAGCCAAAAGGATTACGAATATTATGTAGAACGGGTCTTCCGCCGATTGGATTGGTTGGAAGAACGTTTATCTAAACAACGGTACCTCATGGGTGATACCATTACGGAACCGGATATCCGGATTTTCCCAACTTTGGCTCGTTTTGACTTGGTCTTCTATCAAAAATATTATGTCAATAGAAAACGTCTTCGCGACTATCCAAACCTTTGGAACTATGCTAAAGACCTTTACAGTCATCCTGCCTTCGGAGGCACCACAGACTTTGACTCCATGCGTAAGCGTTTCTATGTGGTAGACCATACGCCATTTGAAGATTTGCCTCGTCTCGTACCAGTAGGTCCTGATGATGCAGATTGGAAAGAACCAAACGACCGAGCTCAAAAATTCGCTAAGTAAGATGAGTAAGTAGGTGATTGGGTGGATGCCTTAACACAGGAACTGATTAATTGCATAGAAACCACAGATGTGGCCCAAAGGTCAGATCTTTTGGAACAGGCACAGAAGGCCTTTCTTGATTACTTAGGAGCCATGACGGCTGCCTTTGATAAGGAAGGGGTTGGGTCTCTTAAGAACTTTCTGGACCTATCTAAGGCCAGTGACAAAGCTTTATATTATGGCTTTGCCTCTCACTATTTAGATTATGATGATGCACAGGCTAACCTGCAGGGGCATTTTTCCACAGTTATTTATTCAGCCCTCTTAGCCATCTTAGATGAGGAAGATTCTTGGGCGGATTTTTTAGAGGCCTATGTAGTTGGGGCTGAACTGGAGGGAATTTTTGGTTACTTGATTAATCCTTCCTACCGTTTGCAGGGCTGGCATCCTACCGCTACGGTAGGCCCTATGGGGGCTGCTGCGGCAATAGGAAAATTGCGAGGTCTAGGAGGGGAGGACTTAGCATCTCTCTTATCCCTGGCGGCAACCCAGTCTTCTGGCTTAGCGCTTCAGTCTGGATCGGATGGCAAGCCCCTTCATGCAGGACTAGCCGCCCGCAACGCCGTATGGGCTTACGAGCTCTTGCGAGACACCACGCTAAAGGCAGCGCTTAACCCTTTTGACCCGCAAGAGGGATGGTTTAAGGTGGCGGCTAATAGGATCATTCAAGAGGGAGATTTTGCCAGGGACTGGCTCAAGCCTGGGCAGATTATTAGCCCTGGTCTTTGGACTAAAGAACACCCTTATTGCTCCGCTGGTATATCCGGCGAGGCCTGTGCTAAGGCTCTCTATGACCGGTGGAAAAATGATTTCCGAGTAGACTTGGATACTAACCAAATGAAAGGACAGCAAGTTAATTCCATCTGGGACAATGTAGAGAAGGTGGACATTCACCTACCTCCTGGGGCAGCTAAGGGCATGCACTACCGCCAACCTGTAAGCGGCCGCGAAGGCCAATTCTCCTTGGAATATGTAGTTTGGCAGGTCCTCACCTATGGGGAAGTAAAAGACCAACTCTTTTTCCTGGAAAAAACACCAGCTGACTTTCATAAAGCTTTGCCGAAGATCCATCGTTACAACGACCTGCCCAAGGTGGCGCAAGACGTGCGTCTAACCCACATAGATGTGACGTTTACTGATGGTCGCTCATGGACTAGCCAAGAGGATAGACCCAAGGGGTCTCCAGGCCGTCCCTTTAGCCTGTCAGATATAGTAGGCAAACTGGAGCAGGGCTTGGATAAAAAGACCATCAAGAATCTTATGACAGCCTTGCCTGATTGGAATCAGCCCAAGGCTTATGAGATAGCTAAGCAACGATTGGCGTCTTCCATTGTTAGAGGCTTAGACCTAATATAAGAGGCCTTCTATCCCCATGTAGGCCTCCTAGTCAATATATAAGCTATAGATAGAGAGACTTGTATCCATTGGAGATACATATGAAATAGATTTTATAAGAGGTAGATTAGATGTTTACATTAAAAAGCAAAAAAATTCTTAAATTAGTAACCCTTGGAGTAGCTATTTTAGGCACCTTAGCTATAGCTGGTTGTGGCGGGGATGATAGTTCTAGTAAGTCAGCAGCAGCTTCAGATGCAAAAACGATTGTTGTAGCTACACGAGGAACATCCAAACCATTCTCCTATACCGATGATAATGGGGAGTTGACAGGTTATGATGTGGAAATTCTTAAGGCTATCGAAAAAATCGATCCTAGCCTCCACTTTGAATTCAAGCCTATGTCCACAGATGCGGCTTTTGTAGCTATGGATGGTGGTCAAGTAGACCTCATTGCCAACCAAATGCGCCGTAATCCAGCACGGGAAGCTAAGTACTTATTCACTAATGAAGTGAATGATTATTCTGTCCGCAACTTAGTGGTAAAGGATGATAATAATTCCGTTCATTCTTTGGCTGATTTACAAGGGAAAAAGGTGGTTGCTACGACAAACTCTGAATTCGTAGATATGGTTAAGAAGTTCAATGAAACAGCGGCCACACCAATTGAATTAATTTACACTGATAAAGGGGCTGCTGAAACTTTGAATTTGGTGGCTACTGGCCGTGCTGATGCAGCAGGAGAATACAAATATATCGTTGAATCCGCTGTAAAAGAACGGAAATTGCCTCTTAAAATCGTAGGTGACACCTTAGCTGTCGTTCCTACTTACTTCGTCGTTCGTAAGGGTGACGGCATGGATGACGTGGTTAAACGCATCGATGCAGACATGAAGAAACTCCGTGAAAACGGGACCTTAAAAGACTTATCGGAAAAATTCCTCGGTGGTGACTACACAGTAGAACCTGGTAAGTAAGGGGGTCAGTCCTATGGCTGTAATGCTAGCATTGCAGCCTTTTCTTCTTAATTTAGAAAGAGATGTCCTATGGAAGCATACTTTAGCCTATCCTATATGATTAAATCCTTTCCCATCCTCCTGTCCTATGTGCATGTAGCTATTCTTATCGCAGTAGTTGCAACTGTCTTAGGGACTATCTTAGGGGCCTTTATAGCTCTGGGAAGGGTGAATAAGGTACCAGTTCTTAACCAGATTTTGATTGTTTTTATCTCCTTTATGCGGGGAACCCCATTCTTGGTGCAACTCTTCTTGGTTTACTTTGGGGTTCCAGAAATTCTGGGCCACTTGGGGGTCAATGTAAGAGGTTTGCCAGGTCTCATCTATGTATATGCGGTCTTTACCCTCCACATAGCGGCCTATAGCGGAGAGATTCTCCGAGCCTCCATTGGCCAAGTGGGGCAAGGGGAAAAGGAAGCGGCTAAGGCCTTGGGTATGACGGGATTTCAAGCCTATCGACGCATTGTATTTCCACAGGCCTTTCGTCTATCCATACCGCCTTTGACCAATGTGGTTATATCCATGATTAAGGGCACAGCCTTGATCTTTAACGTAGGGGTTGTCGATATGATGCGGAAGGCTGAACTCCTAGGAGGTAATAGCCAACGCTATTTAGAACTCTTCGTAGATGCGGCTATCATTTATGGTATTTTGATTTTTATCATTTCCCTCTTGGGACGATTTTTGGAAAAACGCCTGTCCTTGATTCAGGAAAGACCTGAGCAAGTCCTAGTTAGTGAGGATTAATTATGCAAGCAATCATCGATCCAACCTTTATGGTAGGGGCTTTTGAATTCGTTTTACCATATATTAAGGTGACCTTGGAAATTACCTTTTCCTCCGTCATTATTGGTACCTTCTTAGGGCTCTTATCCTGTGTCTTTAGAGAAAATAAGGTACCTATCCTATCCCAATTGAGCCAGGCCTTTGTACTCATCTGTCGGGGTCTGCCGAATATGGTTCTCCTTTATTTAGTCTATTATGGGGTCCCTATGTTCTTGCTTTATTTAAGTCAAGAACAAAAAATTCATATTCCCTTTGAACATGTACCAGCTGTAGCCATCGCTATCATTGGTCTCTCCCTCCATACAGGGGCCTACTTGAGTGAAATTTTCCGGGCTGCTTTGGAGGCTGTGCCTAAAGGTCAAGTCGAAGCAGCTTATGCGGTAGGTATGACTTGGTTCCAGGCCTTTCGCCGCATCGTCTTACCGCAGGCCCTTGTATTTGCCTTGCCTCTCTTTACCAACCAATTTCTCAATACTATGAAATCGACGTCTATCGTCTTTGTTATCACTGTTATGGAAGTATTTGGGGCGGCCAAGCTCTATACAGAAACCAATGCCCGCTATTTTGAAACCTTCATAGTAGTATCTCTTATTTTCTGGGGCTTGGGTATATTCTTTGAATATTTGTTCCACCGCTTAGAAATTTGGGCTAGTGCCTATAAGCGGGGCAACATTAATAATTAAGACTAGGCAAGTCTACTAGGAATTCTGAAAGAAGAAAGCATATGATTGAAATTACGAATGTACATAAATCCTTTGGGAAGCGTGAAATCTTAAAGGGTGTAGATATTACTGTTCCTCGCGGTTCTGTAACGGTCATTCTAGGCCCTTCTGGGTCTGGTAAGACGACCTTTTTACGAACCCTTAACTTTTTAGAAAAGGCAGACCAAGGTCACATGCGCCTCGGCGACATTCAGGTGGACTTAGCTAAGGCTAAAAAGAAGGAAATCCTCAATGTACGGCGCCACACCTCCATGGTTTTCCAATCCTATAACCTCTTCTCCAATAAGACAGCTTTGGAGAATATCATGGAAGGACTCGTGACGGTTAAAGGCCTTAAAAAGGCTGAAGCCAAGGAGATCGCCCAAAAATATTTGACTGAGGTGGGGATGGCTGATTATGGCGACTATTATCCAGTTCAATTGTCTGGTGGACAACAGCAACGGATTGGCATTGCTCGGGCTCTGGCAATGGATCCTGAAGTCATTCTCTTCGATGAACCAACCTCCGCTTTGGACCCAGAACTAGTGGGTGAGGTTTTGGCGGTTATTAGGAAAATCGCCAAAGAACTAAATGTGACTATGATTATCGTGACCCATGAAATTGGTTTCGCCTCCGAAGTGGCGGATCAAGTGGTATTTATGGAGGGGGGGCGCGTAGTGGAAGAAGGAAAACCACAAGATATTTTGGTCCATCCTAAAGAGGCGAGGACCCGAGAATTCCTTAGCCGCTACTTGACCTTGCCACCTGATACAGCGGTTGACTCTGCAGCTCTGTAGTCTTTGCTAGAAGGAGGAGCCCTAGTATGGAAGAATTCAGATTGTTAGACAGAAGGGATCGCGAGGCTTATCATCGGCTTTTGGTTGGTGGTTACCAAGCCTCCAAGGAAGCAGGTATTGATTTTAAGGCGGCAGACTTTAGTCCTCAGGATTCCTACCAGTGGCTAGAAGATTTCCCTACCTATGGCCTCTGGGTGGATGATGAGTTGGTGTCATCCATATCCCTCCGCCTTCCTTGGTCTAAAAAACCTGGCCCTAGTCTGTATCCTCATTTAGGACATGTGGTAACAGATCCTAAGCATAAGAGAAAGGGCTATGCTCATAAAACCTTGACCTACCTAGAAGAGGTCCTTGTAAATCTCTATAAGGCGCACAAAATTACCTTGGGGACAGCGGCAGAGCATCCCTGGCTCTGCACCATGTATGAGTCCTGGGGATTTAAGAGATATCAAGAAACTACCTTACCAGGTAATAAGCATGTAACTATTTATTTTGAAAAGTTCTTATAATGGATTCTAAAAAGCTAGATTAATCTTCTTTTATAGAGGCTTAATCTAGCTTTTTATGGTTTTTGTGTATCTATGAAAAGGCTTGTGATTTTAGTATGATTAAGCATATAGAGGATTCCTAGGAGGTGCCCCATGGCTAACCATAATTTAATCGGCTTAGAGTCAATGCTTCGATCTACACAGGATACCTATAGTGACTTGGGCTATCAATCTGAACCCTTTCCTTATACAACAGCCTCTTTCTTAGAGGCTCATGCCTGCCTGTTTGGCTTGACGGTAGCCTCGGCTAAGACGGCTAAGGTGCTTGAGCTAGGTGGGTCCTATGGGGGGAATGTCATTACCCAAGCCTTCCTTAATCAAGAGGCCCATTATACGGTAGTAGACCTGTCCCAAGAACAAATCAAAGGGGGCCAGGCCATCGTGGATGAATTGGGCCTTACCAATATCAAGTTGGTCCATAAAAATATTATGGATTTGGATGAATCCTTTGGTAAGTTTGATTACATCATTGCTCATGGTCTTTATTCTTGGGTGGATGACCAAGTGAAGGATAGGGTGTTGGACACTCTACGAGACCTGCTTGAAGACCATGGCGTAGCTTACCTTTCCTACAATACCTATCCGGGCTGGCATACCATGGATGAAGTTCGTCAACTTATGCTCTTTGCCAATCGACCTCATCCAGAAGCACCACAGAGAGATCAGGTACAACGGGCTAAATATGTGGCATCTATGATTGGTACAAAGATTATGCAATATGATGATTTGAAGGCCCGTAATAAAAAATTCCTAGGAGCCCTTCGTAAGGTAGTGGGACAGGCGGACTATTATGTGGGCCATGATCATTTGGAAATCCATAATGATCCTCTTTACTTGCAGGAAATAGCTGATCGATGGGAGGCTAAAGGCTTAACGTATGTATGTGATAGTGACTTAACCCTGTCTTTTGTGGATGCCCTTGATAAGGAGCTAGCCATTAGCTTGGCCAAACTGGCACAGGATGACCGAATTGGACAGGAGCAATATTTAGATTTTCTCTTGAATACGTCCTTTAGAAAATCAATTCTGGTCAAAGCTTCTCAGGACCATAAAAAAATCCTAAGTCAACATAGAGGCATTTCCTCCATTACAGCAGATGTATTAGAACAGTTCCATTTCCGTATACTAGAAGGGGAGTCTATTTTAGATACAATCCCTCATGCTCCTATACGAGAGGCCTACCAATACTTTATCGGTAAAGAGGATACCTTCACGTTTGACGATATGTTAGAAAGAATGCCTCTTGCCTATCGGGAAGATTTGGCTGCTATCATAGCCACTCATATGATTGAAGGCCGACTTGCCTTCTCGTGTCATCCAAGCAAATTCGTAGCTTACCAATCTAACCAAGTCTATGTGCCAACGGAAACTACTAACTTTGTGGCAGCCTTGATTTTAGGTGCAGGCCAAGGTCGCATTGTCTTAGGTACCCATGATAATGAAGCAGCTCCTTATATTAATTCCATTGATTTAGAGATTATGTCGATCCTCAAGGAACCTAAACTAGAGGCGGATATCTTGGCAGCTATGGAAGGTATGCCTATTTATGATACATCGCAAGATGATTATCATGAGCTGAGCCCAGAAGAATACTTGCCGATTGGTCTCAGCCATATAGAGAGACTTGGCTTTTTTAAGAAAAAATAAGTAGCCATTCAGTTTAGTTCCTGGTGGTCATAAGAAAAGACGCTTTCAGCTAGGAAGCCACTTTCCGAAGGAAATCATGGCTTTCACTGAGAGCGTCTTTTATAGTTTGTTTAAGTTTATTTATGTTGTATATACCAGGTGCGGATGGTATAGAGAACGGCTGCTACGGCTACAGAAGAAAGAAGTCCGATCCAAACACCGTAGGGTCCCATAGGGATAATCATGGTTAAAATATAGGCTAAGGAAATCCCTACACCCCAATAGGCGATGAGGGCTATGGTAGAAATAATTTGTACGTCCTTATAGGCTCTGAGAATTCCTTGCAAAGGAGTCCCAAAAGCATCGATAACAGCAAAAAAGACTGCATAGGAGAGAAAGGACTTAATTAGGGTGAATACTTTCTCATCTTGTGTGAACCAGGATGCAATGGTATCTAAGTGGGTGAATGAATAGGCACAGAGGATGATAGCTATGATGAATGCAATACCTCTGGCTATATAGGAATAAGCTTTGGCAGCTATCTTGTTTTGGGCCCCTAGTTCATAGGCTACAGCAATGGTGGAAGCCATAGAGATGGAAAGAGGGAAGCAATAGAAAATGTTGGTGAAGGAGATAGCAGCTTGATGGGCGGCGACAACGAGGGTACCAAATTGCACCATAAGGAGACCTGCTATGGAGAAGATAGACCCTTCGAAAAAGATTGAGAACCCAATGGGAATCCCAACAGCTAGCTGTTCTCTAATATAAGTCCACCGAAGTCCTTGCCAGAAACTCAAAAATTTATATCCTTTGAGCTTGGGATGGACGGAACAGATGAGGGCAAAAATAAGGCAATTAGCCCACATGGTAATCACAACGGCGCAGGCAGCGCCCACACCGCCTAGAGCAGGGAGGCCAAAGTGTCCTAAAATGAGACCATAGTTAAAGAAGATATTGAGAAAGAAGGAGAAGATAACCGTCGCCATAGAATAGGCGGTAAGGCCATGGGAGTCTATGGTATTGCGTAGGGTACAGCCCCATAGGAGGGGAAAAACACCGATTGCAAAAACCTTCATATAGGCCATAGTTATCTCTAGAGCGGCGGGGTCCATATTGAGAAAGTTGAGGAAGGGCCTAAGGGCTATGAAGCCTAAGAGCAACATGCTGATAGCAATGGCTGTTGCGATGATAAGCCCTTGTTGGACAATGGTAGTAATAGTGTCCGTTTTTCTGGCCCCTAAGAGTTGGGACAGAATGGGGGTAATACCCAATAGAGTCCCCATGGCCCCCATGTAGAAGGCTATCCAAATGTTGTAACCTACAGACATGCCCGCTAGGTCTGTGGTCCCATATTGACCTGTTAAAAACACAGCGATAAAAGATCCGCCAAGGAGGGCAAACTGGGTGATTGTCATGGGCCAAACTAACCGCAAAAAGACCCAGATTTTTTCTGTGCATGTTTGTGTCGGGTGCATACAATACCTCCAGAATTTAGACTTAACAGTGTCTAGTAGTATGTCTAAACAGTATCTAGTATTATAACAAATTTATGTATTTCCTGAGTAGGGCCATGGTATAATAAATTCATTCTATTCGATATTTATAGGAGGACACATACTTGGAATTATTTAGTACTGCTGGTTTAATAGCCATGTTACAGATTGTCTTAATTGATATTCTCTTGGCAGGGGATAATGCCATCGTCATCGGTATGGCTGCTAAAAATTTACCTGCCCACCTACAGAAAAAGGCTATTTTAGGTGGCACTATAGGGGCCATTATCCTTCGTCTTATTATGGCCTTTGTCTTTGTTGAAGCCATTAACAACATTCCTGCCCTTCGCCTGATTGGTGGTATAGCCCTCCTCTTCATCGCTCATTCTCTCATCTCCGACGATGATAAGGAACATAAGATTGAAGCTAAGGATGCTCTTATCCCAGCTATTACCACTATCATTGTGGCAGATGGTATCATGTCCATCGATAATGTTCTGGGCGTTATTGGAGCGGCTAACGGCCATATGGGCATTGCTATCGCTGGTATTCTAGTAACCGTTCCTATCATCATGTTTGGATCTAGCCTCTTCATCAAGATTATTGAACGATTCCCTATTATTCTTTATATAGGTGGTGCTATTCTTGCCTATGCAGGGGCAGGTATGTTCTTAGAAGATGATTTGGTTAAAATCGTTTTAGCTCCTTACCATACCTTTATTACCATTGGCTTTATAGCTCTTATTTTCATTCGCGTTCTCTTCTCCAAGTGGTGGCAACGCCGGCAACGGATACAAGCGATTGAAGAAAGACGGCAAGAACGTCGTTCTAGTAAGGGCTAGTTAGAGGAGGATGGGTCTTCCTATGAACCGTTTTGATATTATGAACTACATAAGTGAGCGTTATGATGTGGAACCCCAATATCTTTGGGATACCTATCCGGATTATGCGGTTTTCCGTCATCCTGGAAATGGCAAGTGGTTCGCCGTCATCATGAATGTGGATACCACATCAGTAGATATCAAGCAGGAGGGTCCCCGGTCCATGGTTAACTCCACGGAATGCGACCTCTTAGTCATTAAGGCGGATCCAGAGGATGTGGATTTTTATAAAGAACAAGCGGGCTATGGCCCCGCCTATCACATGAATAAGAAACACTGGTTGTCCATCCTCCTGTCAGGGCCAGCGGATGACGAAGATGTGATGGCCTTTGTGGATCAATCCTATGCCCTTACCTTATAAAGTAAAAGGATTATTAGTGTTCTTAGGAGGAAGCTGTCCATGGGCGTGAATAAAAAAGAAGCTCCACAAGTCTGGCAGGAGGCCCGCTGGACCTATCAATCTCCTTTAGGGTCTATGATTATGTTAGGCCGAGAGGGACTCCTGACAGACCTCTTCTTCCAAGGAGAAGAGGGGCCTTGTGACCTTGGTTTGATTCCTCTTGTTTATTTGCCCATATTCCGAGTGACCGAGGCTTGGCTTGATGGATACTTTGGTGGTCAGCCCACGGATTCTTTGCAAGCTCCTTCTTATGAACTCCATGGGACGGACTTTCAAAAGGCCGTTTGGGCCTATATTGAATCCATTCCCTACGGGCAAACGATGACCTATGGGGCTATAGCCAAGGCCCTTGCGAAAGATTTTGGTCGGCCTAAGATGTCTGCCCAGGCCGTTGGCGGGGCTACAGGCGCTAATCCCATCAGCTTGATTGTTCCTTGCCATCGGGTTATGGGGGCTAAGGGGGCTATTACAGGCTATGGAGGAGGACTAGAGCGCAAGGCTTTTTTGCTTAAATTAGAAAAAATTCAATATAGTACTTGATGAAATCAATGTGAATGAGTTATACTAGGAAAGAAATGAGAGAGATGTGAAGTCTCTTTATTTCTTTCTTTTTTAGTAGTCTTCAATGAGTTCTTATTTTTTTCTAAGGAGACTTATATGGGCTTTATTTCCTGGATTATTATTGGTGGTTTAGCGGGCTGGATTGCCTCTAAGATTATGCATGTCGATGAGAAGATGGGTAAACTTGCCAATATCCTAGCGGGCTTTGTAGGTGGAACCTTGGCCAACTATATCTTACTGACCTTCTTTGGTGTCAAAGGGCTAGATGGGTTTGGCCTGCAATCACTGATTACCTCTATCATAGGAGCGGTCATTGTGATTGGCTTGGTAAAAGCTATCCGCCGATAAATAAAGAAAAGTCTGGGGAGGCTTTTCGTCCAAGGAGAGTGTGTGTTGAATAGAGTGAAATAGGGGGACCTATGGAAAGAGACGATGTTATTTATCAGTGCCTACAAACTGTGCGAGCTTTTAATAAGAGCTTGAATTCTGTTATTTCAAGAAAGGGCGTATTTTCTTCGGAATGGACTATCATGAAGGTTATTCACCAGGGAAGGGAACGATCGCAAACGGAATTGGCTAAAGAGCTTGGCGTAGAGGCCGCGGCTATTTCTAAAACATTAGCTAAGTTAGAGGATAAAGGGCTGATTGAAAAACATAGCTTGCCAGGTCAACGAGGGAAGTTCATTGCCTTAACAGAAAAGGGTGAGACCCTCATGGATCCAATTGGACATTTGGTAGACAAACATAGGACTGCGGCTTTAGCAGGCCTATCTGAGGAAGAGTTACATAAGCTCTTAGAGAGCCTCAAGAAAATTGAAAATAATTTAGTCTTGTAAGCCTTAGTGGAAGCTTACATAGCATGAGAAACCGCAGGTTGTCACGTCAGTGCTTCCCGTGGTTTTTTATTTATATACTGATAAGATATCTTTATGGGTGATTCTATTGAATCAACGAGAATAGAGTGTTACTATACTTAGTATATGAACTATAAGATACTTAGGAGGTTCTATTATGAGTGAACAACTAGATTGGGAAAATCTTGGTTTTGGGTACCACCAAACACCATATCGTTTTGTATCTAACTATAAAGATGGCCAATGGGATCAAGGACAAATGTCCACCGATGCCAATATTGTCTTAAACGAATGTGCTGGTGTTTTCCAATACGCACAAACTGTATTTGAAGGCATGAAGGCTTATTATACTAAGGATGGTCGCATTGTTGTTTTCCGCCCAGACCTTAATGCTAAGCGCTTCCATGATTCTGCAGAGCGCCTTGTGATGCCTCCATTCGATGAAAAGCGCTTTGTAGAAGCTGTTGTTGAAACTGTTAAGGCTAACAAGGACTTTGTTCCTCCTTATGGAACTGGTGCTTCTCTCTATATTCGTCCTTACATGATGGGGACCAACCCTGTTATCGGTGTTAAACCTGCGGATGAATACCAATTCCGTATCTTCACTACACCAGTAGGTGCTTATTTCAAGGGTGGGGCTAAACCAATCACTATTCGTGTGACCGACTTTGACCGTGCCGCTCCTCATGGGACTGGTCATATCAAAGCAGGTCTCAACTATGCTATGTCCCTCTATGCTATTACGGATGCTCACGAACATGGCTATGCTGAAAATATGTATCTTGATGCGGCTACCCGTACTTATGTAGAAGAAACTGGTGGGGCTAACTTTATCTTTGTAACTAAGGATGGCACTCTGGTATCTCCTAAATCTGATTCCATCTTGCCTTCTGTTACTCGTCGTTCCCTCATGTATGTAGCTGAGCACTATTTGGGCATGAAGGTGGAACACCGTCCAGTTCGCTTTGATGAATTGAAGGACTTTGCGGAAGCAGGCCTTTGTGGTACAGCTGCAGTTATTTCTCCAGTGGGTTGCATCCATACAGAAGAAGGGGATATCAAATTCCCAGCAGGTATGGAAGACATGGGTCCATACACTAAGAAATTGTATGACACCTTGCTCGCTATCCAACACTGTGAAGTAGAAGCTCCAGAAGGTTGGATTGTAGAGGTTAAATAAGACTGAAAGGTCCTATGAAAGAAGAAAAAAAATCCAAACACATCGAATGGACCATCAAGTTGGGAGCCATAGGCTCCCTCGTCTTGGTGGCCCTCTTCGTTCACTGGCTAGATCCTAGCTTCTATGCCACCATGCACCGCATCATCCTTAGCCATGATATGCAGCTTATCTCTGAAACCCTTAAGGGTTACGGCCCTTGGGCTGTCTTGGCTACCATCTACCTTATCGTAGTCGTCAATATGGTGGGCTTTTTACCAGCCATTGTTTTTTCTACGGCTTCGGCCTTGGTCTTTGGTTACTGGGAAGGGCTTGTTATAGCCTGGTTTGGGGAATGTGTAGGGGTGACCATATCCTTCTTTATCTTCCGCTACCTTTTGCGGGATAAGGCGGATACACTCATCCATAAGTCTAAGTTCCTCTTAAAGCTAGACGACTTTTCTGAGCAAAATGGCTTTATGGTTATGCTATTTGCTCGAACAGTTCCTTATTTCCCATCGGGCCTCATCACGGCCTTGGGGGCTATCTCCCAAATTACGGTAAAAGATTACATCGTGGCCAACTTGGTCGGCAAGTTTCCGTCCACAGCGGTAGAGATGGCCATCGGCCAAGATCTAGTCAACATCCATGAAAATATGGGACGCTTAGCGGTCATTTCTGTCATCTTCCTCATTATCTACTATGGCATCTATAAGGCCTATAAATGGTATATGCGGCGGACTAAGGAACGTGATCTGGCGCAAGAACAGGCAGAAAGCGATTTCCACCTTCATGATAAGCCTGCAGGGGAGATTAGTTCTGATCAGGAAGAAACTACTGATAGAGCGGTAGATAAGGATGGCCGTAGAAAAGACTAATTACATAGAATCGACTGATTTTGATTTGAATTTAATCAGTAGGCAGTTATCTCTTATAGGAAACCTCCTAGTCCTCGTGACTAGGAGATTTTTTTATGACTTATGAAATGAGCTACCCTATCTATGTGTACAGTATGGGTAGACATTTTATTAATCCCTTAGTTAGTAGTGGAGAAGGGGCGGAGCCTAGAAAAAATTATTGTAAAAGTGTGACGTTGGTTACATTTGCATAACTTATTGTCATAGCCTAAACCATTGATGAAGAATGGGGGCTTTGCTACAATAAACACGGATTATAGACGGGTTTGTCTAAGGTTAGACAGGTCCGATGGGAGTTTCTTTTTACTCTCAAGAAAGTAGGTATTTAGTATGAGTGATTGTCAAGGTTGTCCATCCTCTCAAGGCTGTGCCTCTAAGGGCCAAGCTGGTGGATGTCCATCTCAACAACAAGATTTGCGTGCACCATTGCATCCTAAATCCAAGGTTAAACATGTGATTGGGGTTGTCTCTGGTAAAGGGGGCGTTGGTAAGTCCTCTGTTACTTCCTTGCTCGCAATCTCTCTCCAACGACGGGGCTACAAAGTTGGTATCCTCGACGCAGACATTACAGGTCCATCCATTCCTCATATCTTTGGGGTTAAGGATAAAGCAATGGGCGATGCTGAAGGCGTTCGTCCATGCCAAACAAAAACAGGTATCCAAATTATGTCTTCCAACCTATTGTTGGAACATGATACAGATCCTGTAGTACTTCGTGGTCCTTTAATTGGCGGTATGGTAAAGCAATTCTATTCCGAAGTTATTTGGGAAGATATTGATTACCTTCTCGTAGATATGCCTCCTGGTACGGGTGATGTAGCTCTTACGGTTTACCAATCCCTTAACCTAGATGGCATCATCTTGGTAACTAGCCCACAAGATTTGGTATCGATGATCGTTGAAAAGGCGGTTAAGATGGCAGATCTTATGAAGGTACCCATTATCGGGGTCGTGGAAAATTATGCTTACTTCCACTGTCCAGATAATGATAAGGACTACAACATCTTCGGCCAAAGTCATGTAGAAGATGTGTTGAAGAAATATGACTTAATGTTGCTTAAACGGATGCCTATCTGCCCAGAAATCGCAGAACTTTGTGATAAGGGACTTTTGGAAGACATCGATGCAACAAATATGGAAGACGTAGCTTTACCACGTTAATATGGTGGTTTAGTTAATAGATTATCTGTTGTATTGTGATTGTATTTATCAAGTGATGAGGAGATTCAAATGAAACGTTTGATGAACTGGCTCATCCCTATCATCATTGGCCTAGCTATGTGGTTCTGGCCAACTCCAGATGGGGTGAGCGCGCAAGCATGGCACTTGGCTGCTATCTTTGTAGCCACTATCGTAGGTTTTATCCTTCAACCATTGCCAATCGGCGGCGTAGCCATGATTATGGTTACCATTGCTGCATTGACAAACACTCTTAAAATTGGCGACGCATTATCTGGATATGCAAATGCTTCTATCTGGCTTATCGTAGCTGCCTTCTTATTCTCTCGTGGCTTTATTAATACCGGTCTCGGTAAACGTATTGCCTACAACTTGATTGCAGCTATCGGGTCTAGCTCCTTGCGTTTGGCCTATGCGCTTGAATTGAGTGACTTTATCTTATCCCCTGCAACACCTTCTAATACAGCACGTGCGGGCGGGGTTATCTATCCAATCACTCGTTCCTTGGCAGAAGCTTTCGGTTCTACACCAGACTCTGCTCCTCGTAAGATTGGTGCCTTCTTGACACAAGTTGTGTACCAATCCAATACAATTACATCTGCTATGTTCATGACATCCATGGCTGGTAACACCTTGGTAGCATCTCTCGCAGCAGCTTCCTTTGGCGTTGAATTGACATGGGGTGAATGGGCTATCGCAGCTATCGTTCCAGGCCTTATTTCCTTAATCGTAATGCCATTGTTCTTGTCCTTCGTATTCCCACCAGAAATGAAGGATACACGCGATGCGCAATCTATGATTAAAAATGAACTTAAACAAATGGGCAAAATGTCCTTCCAAGAATGGGTTATGCTCGGCGTGTTCATTTTGGCCTTGATCCTTTGGGCAACATCTTCTATTAACCATTTGTCTGCTACTACAGTAGCCTTGCTTGGTATTTCCATCTTGCTAATTACAGGCGTTTTGAAATGGAATGACGTTAAGTCTGAAAAAGGCGCATGGGATACTTTGGTATGGATGGGTACATTGATGACCTTTGCAACATTCCTTTCCAAATTGGGCTTCATTAAATGGTTTACAGTTGTATTACAAGGTTTCGTACCTGATGGGTCTTGGGTTATCGCATTCCTCTTTGCGGTTATCGTCAACTTGTATGCTCACTATGCATTCGCATCCTTGACTGCTCACATCTCTGCAATGTTCGTAGCCTTCTCCGCTATCGCTATCGGTGCTGGCGCTCCAGTTATGTTGACATTGCTCATGATCGCTTTCACATCCAACCTTTGCATGTCCTTGACTCACTACGCTGCAGGTCCTGCACCAGTATTGTTCAACACGGGCTATGTATCCCAAGGTGAATGGTGGAAATTGGGCTTCATGGCTTCCATTATCAACTTGATCATCTTCGTAGGCATCGGTTCTGCTTGGATGAAACTTCTTGGTATGTGGTAAGCTTTCAATCTATAATGTTAAACAATACAAAACAGATACAAAAAAGAGACACCCTAGGGTGTCTCTTTTTTGTTCTATTCTAGGCTCATTTGCTTTATAATATTGGTAATTATTAGCTATTATCGTAGAGGTAGAATTATGTCTAATACCATTCAATCGTTACTACACTATATCGACGGGTCCACGTCCCCTTATCATACGGTGGATATGAGTTTACAAGAGTTAGTGGATGCAGGATTCCAAGAACTATCTTTAGGAGAGGCTTGGGACTTAGGGCCTGGTGACTATGTGGTGAATGTTTATGGAACAACCCTTTGCGCCTTTCATATAGGGGATGCGGATGGTATGCTCCGCATTGCCTCGGCCCATACAGACTTTCCAGCCCTTCGGGTTAAGCCTAACCCTGTGACTAATACTAAGGGGTATATCAAGCTCAATGTAGAAGCCTACGGAGGCCTCATCCTGAATACTTGGCTAGACCGTCCCTTGGGTGCAGCGGGCCTGGTTGTACTCAAAGATGATAAGCCTTTTGCTACAGAGTCAGTCTTGGTAGATACACGACGGCCGGTGGCTATTATTCCTAATTTGGCCATCCACATGAACCGTAAAATGAATGATGGCGTTAAGCTTAATAAGCAAGTGGATATGCTCCCCTTAGTTATGATGGAAGGGGAGGAGATGGACCTAAATGATGCTTGGCTTCACTTGTTGGCTAGAGAGGCTGACTGTGACCGCGACGATATTCTCTCCTATGAAATTACACTCTATCCAGTGGAAAAAGGGTGTACCTTGGGATTCAATGATGATTTTGTGTCAGCCCCTCGGTTGGATAATCTAACTTCTTGTCGATCGGTACTTCAGGGCCTCCTAGAAGCGGCGGATAAAAATGTACCCGGCCTCCGCCTAGGAATCCTCTTTGACAATGAAGAGGTAGGATCTCGAACTAAACAGGGTGGCGCTTCTATGATGTTGCCACAGATTGTTAATCGCATTTATGGTGCTATCGGTAAAAGTGCTGAAGTCTTAGCACAAGATATGGCTAAGGGTTTTATGATATCTGCCGATGTGGCTCACGCATTGCACCCTAATCATCCAGAAAAAAATGATATTACCAACTATCCTTTGTTGAATAAGGGCTTGGCCCTCAAGTCTGCAGCCAGCCAATCCTATGCTGGGGATGCGGTGGCACAAGCGACCGTGAAGGCCCTCTGTGATGAAGCAGATATCCCTTGGCAACACTATGTAAATCGTTCTGATGAGCCTGGTGGATCCACGGTGGGCTCGATTTCCTCTGCCATCTTTCCCATGCGGACCATGGATGTGGGTATTCCTATTTTAGCCATGCATTCTGCGCGGGAAACCATGGGGCAGAATGATCAGGAGGCCTTAGATGCCTTGATGAAAGCTTTTTTAGGGGGCTACTGAGGAGAGTGTATTTGACAGAGGCGGAATAAAAATAATAAAATTAATAAAAAGTGATACATATCACAAGTTTTTAGCCTGTTTAGGAGTACACTAAGGGTATATATGAATAGGCTTTGCTTATACTAGATTATTGGTAAAGCAAGTTACAAGTGTGTGAAGGAGTCTCATTATGAAAACATCCACAAAAGCTCTCATCTTGGCTGCTGTAGCAGCTATGTCTATTGGCTTCTCCGGCTGCGGTTCTAGCCAAAAAGATGCACAACAAGCTAGCGCTCAAGAGCAAGCAAAACCAGAACAAACATCCGTAACTATCTTTGTGCCAAAAGAAGATGGCTCTGGTTTAGCGGAACAAAAAGTGACTATGGATAAAGTCGCTGCACAACCTATTCAAATTCTTCTCCAAATGGTTAAGGCTGATGGTGGCCGTACCTTTGGCCCTAAAGAACGCATTTACAATGTATGGTACAAGGGCAAGACTGCTATCGTAGAAGTAAGCCCTCAATTTGCAGAAGGCCAAGGGAATGCAAAAGAAAAGGTTGATGCCATTGTTAAGACCTTACGTAAATGCGATGGTATTGACAACGTTCAATTCGCTGTAGAAGGTGAACTCGTCAATAAGATTGGCGATATTGATGTATCTAAACCTTTGAACTAAGATGCGTCTCGTATAGCTTGTAAGAGCTGTAATGTGAACTAACATTGCAGCTCTTATTTTTTAGAGGAGGTTTATATGCTAGAAAAAATTAAGGGCCTAAATAAGAAAACGGCTATTCCTATTGTAATAGGCCTTATTGTAGCCCTTGTTTTAGCCGTATTTGGGGTTAAGTATTTTTTTAAGATGAACCCTCAAATTCACGGTGGTAAATTGCCGGTAGTGGAAGCCGAGATGACTACGGCCCCTAATGTACCTAAACCGCTCAATCGGGATTATCCAGTCCGTAATGTAGTTAAGCTAGAAGTGGCAGAAGGAATAAAAACAGTAGCACCAGGCGTAAATTACAAGTACTGGTCCTTCAATGGCACAACACCAGGTCCTTTTATTCGCGTTCGTCAAGGGGATGAAGTAGAAGTTCATCTGAAAAATCCATCGACAGAACGTATGCCTCATTCCATCGACTTCCATGCTGTGACTGGTGAAGATGGTGGCATGGCTGCTTCTGAAGCTATGCCAGGAACAGAGACAACCTTTGTATTTACTGCTATGAAACCAGGTCTTTACCTCTATCATTGTGGGTCCATGCCATCCCCTGCTATTCACGTGGCTAAGGGTATGTATGGCCTCATCTTGGTAGAGCCAAAAGAAGGTATGGAACCAGTTGACCGAGAATACTTCATCGTGCAAAGTGAACTCTACCTTAATAAGGCTGGCGATGCGGCCCATGGTGAAACTAATGAAAAGATTGCTAATAATGATCCAAACTTAGCAACCTTAGATTTCCAAAAGGCATCTAATGAACAACCAGACTATGTTGTCTTTAATGGGGCACAAGGCTCCTTGACTGGTGCCCGTGCTCTCCAAGGCAAGGTGGGTGAAAAGGTCCGGTTATATGTAGGTAATGCAGGCCCTAACCTTAACTTCCCATTCCATATCATGGGGAACATCCTTAATACTGTAATGGTAGAAGGTGGTAGCCTAGTCAACCATAATGTACAAACGACGGATATCCCTGCAGGTGGGGCCGCTATCATTGAAATCAATTTAGAAGAGCCAGGTCACTTTACCTTCTTAGACCATGCTCTTATGCGTTCCATGAAGGGTGCTATGGGTGAGTTGATTGTAGAAGGCCGTAAGAATCTGCGCATCTTCCAAGGTCAAACCAATGTGACATCCGCTTCTGAACAAAATTAAATAGCTAGGTATAAACCTATCCTATAAGGCTTGCTACTTAGGCTAGTCTTACTTATAGGAGGCCTCAATCGTAGTAAAGGTTGGGGTCTTCTTTTTATGTGCCAAGAATAGGTCTAGGGATTTACATAGGTAAGAGCCTGTTTTTATTTGGCCTAGGGCTGTATTGTGTATACATATATAGAAAGTGTTGAGAAAGCACACATTTATGCGTAAAATATAATGTATACATGTTAAGGAGGAGTCGACTATGAAAAAGATTAAATCTGTATTGGTTGCCAACAGGGGAGAAATCGCCATTCGCGTCTTCCGGGCTTGCTATGAAATGGGCATACGAACGGTTGCCATTTATTCTAAAGAAGATACCTTATCCCTCCACAGAAATAAGGCTGATGAAGCCTATTTGGTAGGGGAAGGGAAGAAACCAGTAGAGGCTTATCTTGACATAGATGACATCATCCGTATCGCTAAGGAACATGATGTAGATGCCATTCATCCAGGCTATGGGTTCCTGTCTGAAAACGCAGAATTTGCTAAACGTTGCCAAGAAGAAGGAATTATATTCATTGGTCCTCGTCTAGAACACCTCATCATGTTTGGTGACAAGGTTAACGCCCGGGAACAAGCAAAATTGGCTCAAATTCCAATGATTCCAGGTTCCGATGGTCCCCTTAAGGACTTTGAGCAATTGGAAGCCTTTGCTGCTGAGCATGGCTATCCACTTATGATTAAGGCCGTTAACGGCGGCGGTGGCCGTGGTATGCGGGAAGTGGCTAAACACGAAGAACTGCGAGAAGCTTATGACCGAGCTAAATCGGAAGCTAAGGCAGCCTTTGGTGATGACCGGGTTTATGTAGAAAAACTCATCGTAGAACCTAAGCATATCGAAGTACAAATTATAGGGGACCAACATGGTCATGTGGTCCACCTCCATGAACGGGACTGCTCCATCCAACGGCGTCACCAAAAGGTGGTAGAAGTGGCACCAGCTTTTGCCTTGCCACAAGAAACGCGCGACGCCATCTGTCAAGCAGCGGTTAAACTCATGAAGAACGTTTCCTATGTGGGGGCAGGGACTGTAGAATTCTTAGTTACCCCTGATGGGTCATTCTACTTCATTGAAGTTAATCCTCGGATCCAAGTAGAACACACCATTACGGAAGTGATTACAGGGGTTGATATCGTTCATACACAAATCCGTGTAGCCGAAGGCTATGCTTTGGATGATCCTAAGATTGGTATCACGTCTCAAGATATGATTCGTTGTCAAGGGACGGCCATCCAATGCCGGATTACGACAGAAGACCCAGCTAATGGGTTTATGCCAGATACAGGTGAACTCATGGTCTATCGGTCTGGCGGTGGTTTTGGTGTTCGCTTGGATGCTGGTAATGCCTTTACAGGGGCTATCGTAACCCCTTATTACGATTCTCTCTTGGTAAAGGCGACAACCTACGGGTTAACCCATGAAGAAACCGTATCCAAGATGCTTCGGACCCTTCACGAATTCCGTATTCGTGGGGTGAAGACAAACATTCCTTTCTTGATTAATGTGCTGGAACACCCTGACTTCCAAAAGGGTGATTATTCCGTTAACTTCATCGACGAACATCCAGAACTCTTTAACTTGAAACCTGCCCGTGACCGGGGGACAAAACTCATGCGCTATATCGCTGATGTGACCGTCAACGGCTATACCGGTAAGGGCAAGGAGGATAAGCCAGACTTTGCGCCTATCCAAATGCCACCGGCTCTTAAGGATGCTCCGCAAGCAGGGACTAAGCAAAAGTTCGATCAATTGGGCCCTGAAGGCTTTGCCAAATGGGTATTAGAGCAAAAGCAGGTTTTCTTCACTGATACTACTTGGCGGGATGCCCACCAATCCCTCTTTGCTACGCGCTTGCGGTCCATCGATATGGCTCGGGTAGCGGGACTAGCGGCCCGTGGTGTTCCTAATCTCTTCTCCTTGGAATGCTGGGGTGGTGCTACCTTTGATGTAGCCTATCGCTTCCTCCATGAAGATCCTTGGGAACGGCTCCGCATGTTCCGTAAGGAAGTGCCTAATACCCTCTTACAAATGCTCCTCCGCGGTGCCAATGCTGTGGGTTATACATCCTATCCGGACAATGTAGTTCGTCACTTTATCGCACAAGCGGCTAAGAATGGGGTAGATGTCTTCCGTGTCTTTGACTGCCTCAACTCGGTAGAAACCATGTCTGCAGCTATCGATGAAGTTCGTAACCAAGGTAAGCTTGCGGAAGTAACCCTTTGCTATACAGGGGATATCTTGGATAGTTCCCGTCCTAAATACAACTTGGACTACTATGTTAAGATGGCTAAGGATCTACAAAAGGTGGGGGCTAATACCATCGCCATTAAAGATATGTCTGGTATCTTAAAGCCACAAGCAGCCTATAATTTGGTGTCCGCCCTCAAGGATGCTGTGGACCTTCCAATCCACCTTCATACCCATGAAGGTTCTGGTAATGCTATCTATACCTATGGCCGGGCTATTGATGCGGGTGTTGATATCGTTGATGTAGCTTACTCCGCCTTCTCCAATGGTACAAGTCAACCATCCATGAATTCCCTCTACTATGCGCTGGAAGGTCATGAACGACAACCGGTACTCAATACGGACTACATGCAAGCTATGTCCGACTACTTCGGTTCTATCCGCCCTTACTACAAGGGTATAGATAAGGGAATCTCCTATCCGAATACTACCGTTTATACCCATGAAATGCCAGGTGGTCAATATTCCAACCTGGAACAACAAGCCAAGTCCCTAGGTCTAGGTGATCGGTGGAATGAAATTCAAAAGGTGTACCATCAAGTCAATATGATGTTTGGCGATATTATCAAGGTAACACCATCTTCCAAGGTAGTTGGCGATATGACCCTCTTCATGGTTCAAAATGATTTGACCCAAGAGGATATTATGACCCGCGGTAGAGAGCTAGATTACCCACAATCAGTTGTGGAATTCTTCCAAGGCCGTTTGGGCATTCCTTACCAAGGCTTCCCAGTAGAACTTCAAGATATCATCCTTAAGGGTGATAAGTCCTGGCAAGAACAGGCTAAGGCGGCTCTAGCACCTGTTGATTTCGCAGCTAAGAAGGCTGAGTTGGAAGAGATGAAGGCGCCGACTACAGAAGAAGACTTGTCCGCTTACTGCCTCTATCCAAAGGTATACGCTGACTGGCAAGCCTTTGTACAAGAATTTGGTGATGTGTCCATCTTGGATACGCCAACCTTCTTCTTCGGCATGAAAGCAGGGGAAGAGATCAATGTAGCCTTGGAAAAGGGGAAAAACCTCATCATTAAGCTAGTCTTAGTATCCGATCCTGATGAAGAAGGGAACCGGTTGGTTCGTTTTGAATTCAATGGTCAAGCACGGACCATCAAGGTTCACGATAAACAAGTGAAGACCACTGGCTTAGTACGTCGTAAGGCTAATAAGGCTAATCCTAACGAAATCGGTGCAACCCTATCCGGTTCCTTGGTGAAAGTAGCAGTTAGCCTAGGCCAAAAGGTGAAAAAGGGGGATGTCCTCCTCGTTACAGAAGCGATGAAGATGGAAACTACCATTACCGCTCCTAAGGATGGGACGGTTGCGGAAATCCTGGTAACCCCAGGGTCTCGCATTGAATCTGGTGACTGCCTCTTGGTTCTACAATAGAATACAATGCCAAAAGCTCTCTTAGGGATGACTACAAGATATTGTAGTTTAGCCCCCCTAAGAGGGCTTTTTTTGGTAAATTCTTTCAATATATGCTAGTATATAAGATGAATCATTGGGTGTAGTGTGTCTATCTAGCTGGAGGTCAAGCTTATGAGATGCCCGTTCTGTCAACATACAGATACAAAGGTTACCGATTCCCGTACAACAGATGATTCTAATAGCATTCGTCGCCGGCGGGAGTGCAATCATTGTGGCCGCCGTTTTACTACCTATGAAGTGGTAGAAGAAGTCCCCCTTATGGTTATTAAGCGGTCAGGTCGCCGCGAACTCTTCGATCGAGGTAAACTTCTCAACGGTTTGCTTCGTTCCTGTGATAAGCGGACCGTATCTACGGAGACCATGGAAGAAGTGGTCAATGAGGTAGAATGTCAAATTCGCAATGAAAATCTTGAAGAAGTAACAACTGATCACTTGGGTGAATTGGTCCTAGATCAATTGCGAGATATTGACCAAGTTTCCTATGTTCGATTCGCTTCTGTTTATCGTAAGTTCGATAACATCGATTCCTTTATGGATGAGCTAAATAAACTTAAGGCCTTATCTGAACAAAAGAGCAAGAATAAGAACAAATGATTGATTTACACTGCGATACCATGATGCAGCTCTTGGACCATCCTCAATCGGGTGATCTCTATGAGAATGCATGGAAGATCGATATTAAAAAATTGTGGGCCGGCCATAGCAAGGTGCAAGACTTTGCCCTCTATATAGACTTGGGCGAGACGGATAAGCCTTATGAGCGCTACCAGGCTATGCGGCAAGTCTTTGAAAAGAATATGCTTACCTATGGTGAGCACATTCGCCATATCAAATCTGTTCAAGATTTAGATGCCTCTTATGCAGATGGCAAGCTAGGAGCCCTCCTATCGGTAGAAGAAGGGGGCGTCTTTGAGGGTTCCTTAGAACGATTGGACAAGGCCTATGAGGAAGGGGTTCGCCTTATTACCATTTCTTGGAATTATCCTAATGGTCTCTGTGAACCTCATTGTGGGGACCCCAATAAAGAATTGACGGAGCTTGGTATAGATTTTGTTCATCGGATGGAAGAATTGGGGATGATTGTGGATTGTTCCCACCTCAATGATGGGGGAATCGCTCAATTGGATCAGCTCATGACCAAGCCTTTTATCGCATCTCACTCCAATGCCCGCGCCTTGACCCCTCATAGTCGTAATTTGACGGACCAACAAATACGCATGATTGCCCACAAGGGTGGGGTGATTGGCCTTAACTTTGCTAACCACTTTTTAGGAGCGTCTCCTATCTCTCGCATTGATGATATTGTACGGCATGGCCTTTATATCCATAAGGTTGGGGGGGCCGATGTAGTGGCCCTAGGAACTGATTTTGACGGTATTGATCCTCAGACTGAAATCCAAGATATAGGCCATATGGACCGCTTGCGGGATGCTTTCCTAAAGGCTGGCATGAAACAAGAGGACTTGGATAAACTCTTCTGGAAGAACGCTGATCGCCTGTTGCGCGAAATTATATAACTAGTAAGGGAGGCTCTATGTCTATTAATCCCATTATTACACAACGCTTTGATGACCATTTGGATACCTACACTAAGATGCGGAACCATATGGAGGAAGTCCAAGCGGCGGCAGATATTTGTAAGCTAGCCTTGGATGAAGGCCATAAGATACTCTTCTGCGGCAATGGTGGATCGGCGGCGGATGCCCAACATTTAGCTGCTGAATTGGTAGGACGCTTTGTAAAAGAACGCCGGTCTTTGCCGGCTATTGCATTAACTACGGATACCTCCATTTTGACGGCTGTAGCTAATGATTATGACTATGATCAAGTTTTTGCCCGTCAGGTGGAAGGCCTAGGGCAAGCAGGGGATGTATTGGTAGGGATTTCCACATCTGGTAATTCCAAGAATGTGTTAAACGCAGTAGAAGTGGCCAAGAAGCAAGGCCTAAAGACCGTGGCTTTTACAGGGCAAGGGGGCGGACAACTAGGTCACTTATGTGATGCTACCGTAGCTGTGCCTGCTAAGACGACGGCCCGTATCCAAGAAATGCACATCCTAGTGGGCCATATTATTTGTGAATTGGTAGAGGAAGATTATGATTAAGAAAACCATTAACAATTTCTTACATGACAGCCTTCCTAAGCTTCGTATAGCGGTCATCGGTGACTTCATGGTGGACCGCTATGTATTCGGAGATGTGAATCGTATCTCTCCAGAAGCGCCGGTGCCGGTCAATCGGGTGGACCATATGAAAGAAGTGCTAGGTGGCGCAGCCAATGTGGCGGCTAACCTTGCCCAATTGGACACCCATGTTTTCCTAGGTGGGGTGGCAGGTCAAGATGACCATGGCCGCCTTCTTAAGGATCTCCTGGACCAAAACCACATTGATAGGGCCGGTCTCGTGACCTCTAAGGACCGCTCAACTATCACTAAAATGCGGATTTTAGGGGCCCGGCAACAGATGATGCGCCTAGATTTTGAAACCATTCGCGACGTCAATGAAAGGGAAGAAAAAGCCCTTACCAGCTGGCTGTCTAAACTCTGCCAAGCTGGTCTCGATGGTATTGTCGTATCTGACTACGGCAAGGGTGTTTGCACGGATTCCGTCCTGGCTCAAGTTTTTGCTATGGCTAACCAGTATGGTATTCCTACCATTGTGGATCCAAAGGGGACCCAATGGGATAAGTACAATGGGGCTACCTTTATTACGCCTAATGTAAAAGAACTGTCCGAGCGTGTGGGTCATACCGTAATCAATGATGACCAACATGTGGTAGAGGCGGCTAAGGAAGTCCTAGCTAGCAATGATTTGCAATATGTCATTGCTACCCGATCGGAACAGGGGATTTCCATCATAGCCAAGGATGGCCGTACCTGGCATAATCCAGCGACCCAGCAAGATGTTTTTGATGTGTCTGGTGCCGGCGATACGGTGGTGGCCATGATGATATGTGCCATTGCCTCTGGCTTGTCTATGCGGACCGCCCTTCATGTGGCCAATGGAGCCGCCGGCATCGTAGTCTCTAAGGTAGGGACCTATCCAATCCATAGGCAAGAGCTCATCGACCTTTGGAAGTCCTTGCAAGAGGGCAAGGTGGTACAAAAGTCCCTCTATAGCCGTGAGGAAATGAAGGAACTGGTAGGCCAATGGCAAGACCGGGGAGATACAGTGGTCTTTACCAATGGCTGCTTTGATATTCTCCACCGTGGACATGTGACCTACTTGCAGGAGGCTGCCCAGTTGGGTGACCACCTCATCATCGGCCTTAATTCCGATGCTTCTGTAGGCCGCCTCAAGGGGCCTACGCGGCCCTTGGTAGCAGAGGCTGACCGGGCCTATCTTTTGAGCGCTCTTGCTTGTGTGGATGGGGTAGTTATCTTTGAAGAAGATACACCAGCTGAGCTCTTGGAGAACATTCGCCCTAATATCTTGGTTAAGGGGGGCGACTATCAGCCTGACCAAGTAATTGGCCGCGATTTTGTTGATTCCGTACAAATTCTATCCTTTAAAGAAGGATATTCAACTACCAATGTGGTAAATAAAATAGCTAGCTTAGCTAAGGAGGGTAAATTATGATTATCGTAACAGGTGGGGCCGGTTTTATTGGTTCTAATTTAGTTAAGGCTCTTAACGAACGAGGCCGTAATGACATCATCATCGTGGATGATTTGACAGATGGTCGTAAGGCCCGTAACTTGACCAACTTAGATTATTTCGATTATATCGATTGCATCGACTTTGACCAAGCTATCGCTGACGGGACTTTTGACTGTGGTCCTATCGACGTAGTTTTCCACAATGGTGCTTGCTCCGACACCATGGAATACAATGGCCGTTACATGATGCATAACAACTATGAAGGGTCTCGCAACCTCTTCCATTACTGCCAAGACCACCGTATTCCCTTCATCTATGCATCCTCTGCATCCACCTATGGCTATGGCCGTAATGGCTTCCGTGAGGACCCAGAATGCGAAGAGGCCTTGAATCCGTATGCTTACTCCAAGCTCCTTATGGACCGCTACGTGCGTAAGTTTGAAAACCAATTAGAATCCCAAGTGGTAGGTCTTCGTTACTTCAATGTATATGGCCCTAACGAATGCCACAAGGACAAGATGGCCTCTCTCGTTCGCCAAATGTTCTACAAGAACCAAGAAACTGGGGAAATTACCCTCTTTGAGGGGACTGACGGCTATGAAAATGGTGGTCAAACCCGTGACTTTATCTATGTAAAAGACGTGGTTAACGTCAACCTCTTCTTCTGGGAACACCCTGAATTGTCAGGTGTATTCAACTGCGGTACGGGTCATGCCCACACCTTTAACCAATTCATGCAAGCTGTTATTGACTATGCTGGCAAGGGTAAGATTACTTATATCCCATTCCCTGAAGTCTTGAAGGGCAAATACCAATCCTTCACAGAAGCGGATACCACTAAGTTGATGTCCGTAGGCTATGATAAAGGCTTTACCAAGATGGAAGATGCCGTAGCAGAATACTGTGAATTGTTGGAAAACAATGAAGGCTATATTCGCCGCTAGTAATTAATAGGTCAGTAAGGCTGAGGGGGCTAGGTATTAGCCTCCTCCACTTTACGTGTTTGAGGAGTTATATGGATAAGGTCTTATTTCTCGATCGAGATGGTGTCATCAATGTGGACACTGGGTATTTGCACCGTCAGGAAGACTTACACTTTGTAGAGGGCGCCCAAGAGGGTTTGGCTTTAGCTGTTCAGCATGGCTATAAACTTATTGTGGTAACCAATCAAAGTGGGGTTGCTCGAGGCTATTACGGAGAAGACGATGTAAATACCTTGCATCGACATATGAATGACATGTTGACCGCTGCTGGAGCGCCTATAGAGGCCTTTTATTATTGTCCCCACCACAAGGAAGGGGTCGTGGCCAAATACGCCATAGATTGTGACTGTCGTAAGCCTAAACCAGGTATGCTCTTACAGGCTATGAGAGAGCATGTTATAGATTCACAGAAATCATTCTTGATTGGTGACTCACAACGGGATGTAGAAGCCGCACAGGCCGCAGGCATCCGAGGCTACCTCTTTGAGGGAGGATCGATGCTGGATTTTGTAAGATCTTGTTTACGAGAAGAAGGAGAAGATGTCTAATGAAGGATTACCAGAATATACTCATCATTAAGATGTCCTCCTTAGGGGATATTATTCATGCCTTGCCAACCCTCTATGCCCTTCGCCAAAACCTTCCTCACGCCAAGATTACCTGGGCTGTACACCCTCAATTTGCCCATATTTTACCGGGTAAACCTTGGATTGATGAGGTTATCTTGGTGGAAAAGAAGGGACTCAAGTCCCTTTCCTATATACGAAAGCTCTGGAAGGACCTCCATAGTCGTCACTTTGATATGACCTTGGACCTCCAATGCATTGCTAAATCGGCCCTTGTATCCTTCTGTTCTGGAGCCCCTGAAAAGTATGGCTACTGGGAACTGCGGGAAGGGTCTCAATTGGTTAATAAGGCATTGGTGGGTGACCATAAGTACGACCATGTTATCGAACGCTACTTGGATACGGTAAGGGCCTTAGGTGGTCAGGTTGAAGACCTCGTTTTTCCCCTGTCTAGAAGTCAGGAGGATGCCCTAGAGGTTAAGCGCAAGTTAATGGCTCAAGGCTTACCGGAAGCAGTCATCGATAAGGGGGATTATATCGTTATTGCTCCAGGTGCTCGATGGGCTCTTAAGGAGTGGCCTGTTTCTCATTATGCGGAACTTATCAAGCGCTTTTTGGACCAAGGACAATGGGTAGTTCTTATGGGTTCTCCCGATGACTACCAAAAGTCCCAATCTATTTTGAGTATGGTGGAAGATCCTCGCCTCATCGACTTAACGGGGCATACGAGCCTACCGGAATTAATTGAGTTAATCGGGGCTAGTAAACTTTATATTTCCGCCGATACGGGGCCTCTTCACCTAGCTAATGCCCTTAAGAACCCCCTTATTGCTATGTACGGTACTACATCACCAGAGCGGACCGGCCCCTATGGGGGTGACCATGTCCATATCATCCAGTCGCCAACCTCTAGAGCGACGGCTAAAGAACCACTGGTTAAGGATCCGGACTGCATGGGCCATATTTCTGTGGACTCCGTTTGGGAGGCTTATCAAAAGGTAAAGGAGGAGGGACATGGAACTCAATCATAAACGAATCGTTGTCACCTTCCTTATGCACCTAGGGGATGTCATTCTGACCACCCCTTTCTTGGAAGTTTTGCGCAAGGCAGCACCGGATAGCCACATTACCTATGTGATGGATGAGAAACTTCAGGATGTTATGAAGTATAACCCCTATATTGATGATCTCATCTTGGTGGATAAGAAGGGTCGTCATAATTCCATTGCTGGCCTCAATCAAGTGGCCAAGGAAATTAATGCCAAAGGACAACCGGACATTCTCATCAACCTCCATCCCAATGAGCGTACCTCCTACTTGGCTTGGAAGATAGGCGCTAAGGTAACGACAGGTATGAGCCACTTCCTCTTCCGGCCTTTCATGACTAAATACACCCGCCTTGATCGTAAGACTCGCCACGCAGCGGATATGTATATCAACGTCCTAGAACAACTGGGTGTGACTGACACGGATAACCATGGATTACATATATCTACCTGTCCAGTCTGGGAAGATGCAGCTAAAGCCTTTTATAAGGCGCAAGGCCTTCAAGAGGGGGACAAACTAATTGGTTTTAATGTGGGGTCGGCGGTCGTAGAAAAACGGTGGCCTAAAGAGCGATTTGGCGCTGTGGCTGACTACTTTGCTGCTAAGGGTTATAAGCCTGTCTTCTTTGGAGGGCCTATGGACCAAGACATGGTTCAAGAGGTGGTAGGACAGATGAAGACCCAACCCATTGTGGCTACAGGTCACTTTTCTATCGGCCAACTCGCAGCAGCGATGAAGGCCTGTTCTCTGATTATTACTAATGACTCAGGCCCTATGCATGTGGCCATCAGCCAGGGGGTGCCAATTGTAGCCCTCTATGGGCCATCTAACCCTATGTTCTATGGTCCCTACAAGGCGAGAGCTATTATCTTGGAATCCATGGATCACTATGAAATTGGTAAATCTATGAAGCAGATTATCAAGGAAGGTCACTATAAGGGGATTTCCGTTATCACCCAAGACCAGGTGATAGAGGCGGCTAATCAACTGTTAGAAGATACAAAATAGACTATGCATTACATCATATTTGACTTGGAATGGAATCAGCCCTATGCCAATGATATTTCCTTTATGAAGCGGGCTAAAATGGCCCTTGCAGGGGAAATTATTCAAATTGGGGCGGTAAAACTGAATCACGAGCTGGAACCCATCGACAAGTTCACTATGATGGTCAAGCCACAATACCTCAAGTATATGCATAAGCATGTGGCTGAGTTGACGGGCATTACCGCGGAAGACCTCAAGCGTGGTGTCCTCTTTCAGGCGGCCTTTCACCACTTCATGACTTGGTGCGGACAGGATGCGGTTCTCCTATCTTGGGGGGCGGATGACATGCTCATCCTGCGGGAAAACCTTATGCTTCACAAGATGCAGAAGACCATCTTGCCGGCTTGGTTTGACGCCCAACTGATTTATGCTTATGAAATGCATGGAGACGCCAAACAGGTGTCCGTAGAGGGGGCGCTAGAAGAATTAGGCCTTACCAAGGGCAACCGCAAGGCCCATGATGCCCTCAATGATGCCTACTTTACGGCGGAGATATGCAAGCATATTCCCTTAAAACAGGGCATTGAGCACTATGAAACTATGAAGAAGGGGGCACCCAATCCCTTCCTCTTTCCGCAAAGCCTTAGCTTTTTCGTCTATGATAACTTTGACGATAAGCGGCGGGTCCTCCGGGACCGACGGGTACGCATAGCCCATTGTCCTTACTGTCAGGCGCCTTTATCTCTTCAGAAGATGGAGCACATGACGGGGGACAAGCATCTGTCTATAGGGACCTGTCCTAAGCACAAGGACTTTGCCGTTCTCTGGAAGGTCGGCCGCTACCAGGCAGGGCGTGGTGATCGTAAGTATTATGTCACCAAGATGCTGACCCATACGACGGAGGAAATCAAGGCCTACTATAAAGAAAAGGCCCGTATCAATGAAGAAAAAGAACGCCGCTATTTAGAACGCAAGGCCTTAGGCCAGAAAGGATAGATTATGGAACGTAAATACGCTTGGCATAATTACACAAAAACAGACCTTAAGAAGGTCAATGACTTAGCCGATGGATATCGTTCTTTCCTAGACAATGGGAAAACTGAACGGGAGTGCATTGTACAAGCTGTAGCAGCAGCCCAAGAAAAAGGCTATAAAAACCTTACAGACTTGGTGAAAGAGGGGACTGCTCTTAAGGCAGGGGATAAGGTGTATTATGTTCACATGGATAAGTCCATTGCCCTCTTTAACATCGGTCGACAAGATATAGAAGAAGGGCTCAATATCTTAGGGGCCCACATCGATTCGCCACGTATTGATGTAAAACAAAACCCCCAATACGAAGATTCTAATCTTCTCTTCTGGGATACCCACTATTATGGGGGCATCAAGAAATACCAATGGGTGGCTATGCCTTTGGCCATTCATGGGGTCGTTGTCAAGAAAGATGGCAGCAAGGTGACCATAGCCATCGGTGAAAAGGATACAGATCCAGTGTTCTGCATTACAGACCTCTTACCTCATCTTGGGCAAGAACAAATGCAAAAGAACGCAGCCAAGGTCATCGAAGGGGAAAATTTGGATCTTCTCATTGGGTCTCAACCTGTTAAAGGAGAACTCAAGGAAGGGGTTACCAAGTTTATCAACCGCATCTTTGAAGAAGACTATGGCTTCGCCGAAGAAGACCTTATGTCTGCTGAATTGGAAATCGTTCCGGCTGGTAAGGCCCGCGAAATGGGCTTTGACCGGTCTATGATTATGGCCTATGGTCAAGACGACCGGGTTTGCGCCTATACCTCCTTGGTGGCTATGCTTGAGGTAGATAAAGTGGACCGCACCACATGTTGTCTCTTGGTAGATAAGGAAGAAATTGGCTCCATGGGGGCTACGGGTATGCAGTCTAAATTCTTTGAAAATGCGCTGGCTGAAGTCTTGGCCTTGTTAGGTAAAGAATCCAATCTGGCTGTGCGTCGGACCTTGGAAAATTCTCGCATGCTCTCCTCTGATGTGAGCGCTGGTTATGACCCGCTGTATGCATCTGCCTTTGAAAAGAAAAATGCCTCCTTCCTAGGCATGGGCGTAGTATTTAATAAATTCACTGGTTCTCGTGGTAAGTCTGGATCCAATGACGCTAATGCGGAATATATGGGCTTTATCCGTCGGATTATGGACGACCACAAGGTGACCTTCCAAACGGCTGAGTTGGGCAAGGTTGACCTAGGCGGGGGCGGTACTATTGCCTACATCATGGCCCTCTATGGGATGAATGTCATCGACTGCGGCGTGGCTGTCTTGTCTATGCATGCCCCTTGGGAAGTCACTTCCAAGGCAGATATCTACGAGGCTAAGAAGTGCTACATAGCCTTCTTACAAGCAGCCGACCAATCTTTATAAGCTGTGGTTCTCTAATTGGTAGAGAAAAGACTATTCTTACAAGGCTTTCTATAAGCTATCCCTTGTAGGGGTCCCTAGTAACTCGTATAATAAAAAGAAGTAACAGTAATAGTGGAGAGGAGTTATATTCGTGAATTGGAAGCGTAATATGATGATGTTAGCCCTCGGCGCCTGCGCTCTTGTAGGTCTGGCGGGCTGTGGTAATGGACCTGGGTCCAATGTGAAACACGTAGGTGTCATTCAATTGGTAGAGCATCCAGCTCTTGATGCGGCTAATAAAGGCTTTGTACAAGGCTTAGCTGATAACGGCTTTAAGGAAGGGGAAACAGTGGAAATCGATCAGCAAAATGCACAGGCTGACCAATCCAACCTCAATTCCATCGCCCAACGTTTTACCTCTGATCGCAAGGACTTGGTGTTAGCGATTGCAACCCCAGCAGCCCAAACTATGGCAAATGCTTCTCATGACATTCCTATTGTAGGGACGGCCATCACCGATTACGTACAAGCTAAGTTGGTAAAAGACAATCAAAAACCTGGTACCAACGTAACAGGCACATCCGATATGAGTCCAGTGGATAAGCAAGTGGACTTGATCTTGGCCATCAAACCAGGGACTAAGAAAATTGGTACCGTTTACTCCTCTTCTGAAGTGAACTCCCAAATTCAAGTGGACAAGATGAAAGCTTATGCCGCTACTAAGGGCGTTGAAGTGGTAGAAGTGACCGTATCCAATGTCAACGATATTCAACAAGCAGCACAAAACCTAGTGGCTCAAGGGGTTGATGCCATCTATACACCAACGGATAACGTGGTAGCATCAGCTATCGGTAACTTGGTAGCCATTACTGATGGAGCCAAGATTCCTGTCTTCCCAGCGGAAGAAAACCAAATGAAGGGTGGCGCTGTCGCGTCCTACACAGTAGACTATGAAAAATTGGGCTACCAAGCAGGCGTCATGGCAGCTAAGATCCTCAAAGGGGAAGCTAAACCAGAAGATATGCCAATTGAAACGCAAAGCGAACTCAAGTTGGTTGTCAATAAGGATAAGTTGGCTCAATTGGGCTTGAGCTTGCCACAAGACTTGCTCACAAAAGCAGTGGACTATAAGTAAGTAGAAAGGGACTTTCATAATGAACTGGAAAAAAGCATTAACAATGGCCTTGGGCGTAACCCTTCTTGCCTCCCTAGTAGCTGGTTGTGGCAATGGTAATACAGGGTCCAATGGGGGCAAACAAAAGGTAGGCGTTATCCAATTGGTGGAACACCCATCTCTTGATGCGGCTAATAAAGGCTTTGTACAAGCCTTGGCAGATAATGGTTACAAGGATGGCGATACAGTCATCATCGACCAACAGAATGCCCAAGCAGACCAATCCAATCTGAACTCCATCTCCCAACGCTTTGTATCCGATAAGGAAGATTTGGTCTTAGCCATCGCTACACCAGCGGCCCAAACTATGGCTAACAATAGTAAGGATATTCCAATTCTTGGGACTGCCATTACAGACTATGTATCCGCCAAGTTGGTGGAATCCAATGAACACCCAGGTCATAATGTAACGGGCACCTCCGATATGGCGCCTACGGAAAAACAAATCGATTTGATTACGCAAATCTTGCCAAACGCTAAGAGAATCGGCATTATTTACTCCTCCTCTGAAGTGAATAGCCAAGTGCAAGCGGACATCGTAAAAAAATATGCGGCCTCTAAGGGCATCGAGGTTGTAGAAGCGACTGTTTCTAACGTCAACGACATCCAACAAGCGGCCTCTAACTTGACTACACAAGGGGTACAAGCCATCTATGTGCCAACTGACAATGTGATTGCATCCGCTATGAGCAACTTGATCAATGTAACTGATGCTGCTAAGATTCCTGTATTCCCTGCCTTCGATGCGATCAAAGAAGGGGGCTTGGCAACCTATTCTGTGGATTACTACCAATTGGGTTACCAAACAGGCTTGATGGCTGTTAAAGTCCTCAAAGGGGAAGCCAAACCAGCTGATATGCCAATTGAAACACAAAAGGAATTCAAATTGACACTTAACAAAGACCAAGCAGCTAAATTGGGTATTACCATCCCACAAGCTGTTCTTGATCAAGCACAATAATCTGAAATAGGGAGGAGGTCTCCTCCCATTTCTACTAGGAGGATGTAATGACTGATTTAATTATTGGCACCATAGGCCAGGGTCTCTTGTGGTCCCTTCTGGCCGTCGGTGTGTTCTTGACCTTCCGCGTCTTAGACATTGCGGATTTGACGGTAGAAGGGTCATTCCCAATGGGGGCGGCCATTTCTGCCATTCTTTTAATCAACGGATTCAACCCTATTGTCTCCATCTTGGGCGCTGCTGTGGGCGGTATGATTGCCGGTGCGGTAACCGGATGGATTCATACCAAACTCAAGATTCCTGCTCTTTTGGCGGGGATTTTGACCATGATTGCCCTCTATTCTATCAACCTTCACATCATGGGTAAGGCCAATGTGCCTCTCCTCCGCGTGGATACGATCTACACCATGTTGGGCCAAGTCTTGCCATTGGACCGAACTTTAATGTTGGCCATTGTAGGCCTTATCGTGGCTGTGGTAACCTGCCTTGTTCTCTTCTGGTTCTTCGGCACTGAAATCGGGGCAGCCTTGCGGGCCACAGGTGTTAATCCACAAATGATTCGGGCTCAAGGGGTTAATACGGATACAATGATCGTTCTTGGTCTCCTCTTGTCCAATGGCTTCGTTGCCGTATCTGGTGCCTTAATTGCCCAAGGTAACGGTTATGCCGACGTCGGCATGGGGATTGGTACCATCGTTATCGGTTTGGCTTCCGTTATCATCGGGGAAGTTATCTTCGGTACTAAGTCTTTCGTACGCAGCCTCATAGCTGTCGTTTTGGGGTCTATCGTATACCGGATTGTTATTGCTATCGTTCTTTACATCGGTATGCCACCAAATGACCTTAAACTCTTCACTGCTGTTCTCGTTGCCATCGCACTTTCCTTGCCAACATTGAAAGCTAAATGGTTGGCTCGTCGTTAGGAGGTTTCATATGTTAGAAGTAAATAACTTGGTAAAGACCTTCTTTAAAGGCACAGTCAATGAAAAAACAGCCCTTAGAGGCATTGACCTCAAGTTGGAAGAAGGGGACTTCTGTACCATCATCGGTGGTAATGGTGCCGGTAAGTCTACCTTGCTTAACTCCATTGCGGGCGTATTCCCAGTGGATGAGGGGACCATCAAAATCGGCGATGTGGACGTAACTAGCATGGCTGAACATAAGCGGGCTAAGTATATTGGCCGCGTCTTCCAAGACCCTATGGTGGGGACAGCTGGTAATATGCAGATTGAGGAAAATCTCATCCTCGCTATGCGCCGCGGCAAGAAGATGGGGCTCAAATGGGCTTTTAAACCGGAAGAACGAGACTTCTTTAAACAACGGCTATCCCTCTTGGGCTTGGGGCTAGAAGACCGCTTAACGGCTCGTATGGGCCTTCTCTCTGGTGGTCAACGGCAGTCCATCACCCTCTTGATGGCCACTATGATAAAGCCAGAACTTCTCCTCTTGGACGAACATACAGCAGCCTTGGATCCTCGGACTGCAGAAAATGTACTCCAATTGACCGATAAGTTGGTTAAGGAACACAATATTACCACCCTTATGATTACCCATAACATGCGCGATGCCTTGCGTTTTGGTAACCGTTTAATCATGATGGATGCTGGTAAGATCATCTATGACGTGCGGGACGAAGAAAAGGCTAAGCTCACCGTAGCGGACCTCTTGGAACGCTTTGAAATGTCTGAAGGTGGCTTGTCTGACCGTATGGCCTTGTCTAATTAAGGACAAAAAAGTAAGGGAAAGGGAAGATCCTATTTACAGGACCTTCCTTTTTTTTGTATACTAAGAGAGGTTATTTGACCAAACGTAGACTAAGTTTTCGACACTCCGACGGTTACTTAAGTCTAACGAGATTCGTTTTATAGGAGGACAACATCATGTTGACTACAGAAGCAAAATTGAACATTATCAAAGAATACGCTACTCACGAAGGTGACACTGGTTCCGCTGAAGTACAAGTAGCCATCTTGACTGCACGTATTACATACTTGACAGAACATTTGAAAGAACACAAAAAAGATCATCACTCCCGTCGTGGTCTTTTGAAATTGGTTGGTCAACGCCGTAACATGCTTGACTACCTCAAGAAGACAGACATCGAACGTTACCGTTCTTTGATCGAAAAATTGGGCCTCCGCAAATAATCGGATTCCTAGTAAAAGCAGCAACGCTAGTTGCTGCTTTTTTCGTTATTGAAGTCCTTTTATGAGTGGTGCAAAAGGTTTAAAAGAAGTATAATTAAGAAGTATATAAAAGGTATAAATAGGAGGCAGACGGAATGGAACAATTCCAAATGGACTTAGCTGGTCGTACCCTGACTATTGAAACAGGGGAACTGGCAAAACAAGCTAGCGGTGCCGTAATGGTTCGCTATGGCGATACGTGTGTATTGGTAACGGCAACAGGCTCTAAAGAAGCCAAGGACATTGACTTCTTCCCACTCACTGTGGACTACGAAGAAAAAATGTATGCAGTAGGTCGTATTCCTGGTGGGTTTATCAAGCGGGAGGGGCGTCCTTCTGAATCGGCTATCTTGAACAGCCGCCTCATCGACCGCCCAATCCGTCCGCTCTTTGATAAGGGTGTCCGCAATGAAGTGCACGTAGTGGCCACTGTTATGTCCGTGGAACAAGATAACGATCCATCCATCTGTGGTATGATTGGCGCTTCCGCAGCCCTTGCTTTATCCGATATTCCTTGGAATGGTCCTATTGCTGGTGTTCGCATGGGTCGGGTTAATGGTCAATTTGTGGTTAATCCAACCCAAGAACAATTGGCAGGCACTGACCTTAACATCATCGTTGCAGGTACAAAAGATGCTATCCTCATGGTTGAAGGGGGCGCTCAAGAAGTACCTGAAAAGGATATCTTGGAATGCATCATGGCAGCCCATGAAGAAATCAAGAAAATTGTAGCCTTCCAAGAAGATATGGTGGCTAAGGCTGGCAAGGAAAAACGGGTCTTCCCTAAAAAGTTGGTGCCAGAAGATATCGAAGCAGCTGTTCGTGCCTTTGCCTATGATAAGTTGAATACCGCTGTTCGTTGTGCTGATAAGCAACAACGGGAAGCTCAACAAAATGAGGTCTTTGAAGAAACCTTGGGTCACTTTGAAGAAACCTATCCTGATAATACGGATGATATCAAAACTGCGTTAGATGCTTTGGTAAAAGAAATCGTTCGCCATATGATTACGGTCGAAAAAATCCGTCCAGATGGTCGTCAATTAGATGAAGTTAGACCTATTACCTGTCGCGTAGGTGTATTGCCTCGTACCCATGGGTCTGGTCTCTTCACCCGGGGGCAAACCCAAGTACTGAACGTAACTACCTTGGCACCATTGGGTGAAAAACAAACCATTGATGGCATTGGGGCAGAAGTGGAAAAACGCTACATTCACCATTACAACTTCCCATCCTACTCCGTAGGGGAAACCCGTTCCTCCCGTGGTCCTGGCCGTCGTGAAATCGGTCATGGTGCTTTGGCTGAACGGGCCTTGGTACCTGTTATTCCATCTGAAGAAGAATTCCCATATGCCTTGCGTCTAGTGTCAGAAGTATTAGAATCTAATGGCTCTTCCTCCATGGCTTCCGTATGCGGTTCGACCTTGTCCCTTATGCATGCAGGCGTGCCAATCAAGGCACCTGTAGCAGGTATCGCTATGGGCCTTGTGACCCAAGGGGAACACTATACAATCTTGACCGATATCCAAGGTATGGAAGATGCCTTAGGTGATATGGACTTTAAGGTGGCTGGTACCGCTAAGGGCGTAACAGCTATCCAAATGGATATCAAGATTTCCGGTTTGTCCCGTGAAATTTTGGATGAAGCCCTTCAACAAGCTCATAAGGGTCGTGCTCATATCATGAGTATTATGTTGGATACTATCGCGCAACCTAATGACCATATGTCCCCATACGCACCTCGTATTACGACCATCCAAATCAACCCTGATAAGATTCGCGATGTCATCGGTCGTGGTGGTGATACTATCCGTGGTATCATCGACCAAACAGGTGCTACTATCGACATCAACGATGACGGCACTGTGTTCGTAGCTTCTACAGACCAAGAAGGGGCTAAAAAGGCTATCGAAATGATTGAAGCCATCGTAAAAGAAGTAGAAGTGGGCGAAATTTATGATGGTAAGGTGACCCGCATCATGCAATTTGGCGCCTTTGTAGAAGTGCTTCCAGGCAAGGAAGGGCTAGTACATATCTCCAAATTGGCTCATGAACGAGTGGAAAACGTAGAAGATATTGTAAAAGTAGGGGATATTGTGAAGGTTAAGGTTATCGAAATCGATAAACAAGGCCGTATTAACTTGTCCCGTAAGGATTGCTTATAATTGTTAAGGTCTAAGAAGGCAGCGTGAGCTGCCTTCTTCCTCTTGCTAAAGGAGAATGTAGTATGGATATTCGCGGTTTTGAAGTGGTGTCTAGCTTTGAAGGGCAAGGCATTACTATACCAGAACGTAAGACTAGCCAGTCTGCGGGTTATGATATAGAAGCAGCCGAAACAGTGACCCTAGAACCCGGCATGGTTAAGTTGGTGGCAACGGGTATTAAGGCTTTTATGAACTACGATGAATACTTGGCCCTCCACGTTCGCTCTAGTCTAGGCATAAAAAAACACCTCATGTTGGCTAACTCTACCGGTATTATCGATAGCGATTACTATAACAATGATGATAATGAAGGTCATATCATGATAGGTCTCTTTAACTTTGGGCAAGATAGTGTAACCATTGAAAAGGGCCAACGCATTGCCCAAGGGATTTTTGCTAAGTACCTCAAGGCAACAGAAGACGATGCCCAAGGACTCCGCGAAGGCGGTATAGGGTCTACAGGTAACTAGGGGGCACTATGGCAATTAGCAAAGAAGTACAAAAGTCCTCGAATCTCAAGTTCGACGGAAAACTCATCAAGGTGACCTATGATATTGCAGAGGTCAATGGTCGGGATGCTTGGCGGGAGGTTGTTCATCATCCTGGTGCTACTGCTATCGTGGCTATTACCAATGATGGCAAGATTGTCATGGAACGGCAGTTCCGCTATGCTTTGGGGCGCCCCCTCTTGGAAATTCCAGCTGGTAAATTAGACCCTAAGGAAAGTCCTCTTCACTGTGCCCAACGGGAATTAGCTGAAGAAACCGGTTACCGGGCTAAGGATTGGACGGACTTAGGCGTTATCTGTACCAGCCCTGGTTTTTGTGATGAAGTTCTCCACCTCTACTTGGCTAGGGATTTAGAAGCAGGGGAAACCAATTGGGATCCTGACGAATATGTAGAATTGGAATATATGACCTTGGACCAAGTTTTAGCAGCTATGGCTAAGGAAGACATTAAGGATGCAAAATCCTTAGCTGCTCTTATGTTGGCCTTGCCTCACCTCAAATAAGGAGGTCTCTCTTGGTATAGATACAGGAGAGAGCTGACCATACGCAATAGAAACCTAGTTACTAGGATGAAAAGAGGCCCTAGGGCCTCTTTTTTAGGAGGATGCTATGTCATTTAATCGAATCATACTCTTAGTGATGGATTCTGTAGGAGTAGGCCATGCGCCAGATGCGGACCGCTTTGGTGATAAGGGGGCCAATACTTTGGGCCACATAGAAGAAGCAGCGGGTCCTATTATCTGTCCTACCTTGCGGTCTATGGGGCTAGAAGAGATTGCAGACTTGACCCGGACTAAGGTTCCTGTCAAAGGAATTTTTGGTCGCCTCCATGAAGTATCTAGAGGTAAGGATACCACCTCCGGTCATTGGGAGATGATGGGTCACCCCGTAGAGGTTCCTTTTCCAACCTTTCCTCATGGCTTTCCCAAGGAAGTTATGGATACCTTTACCCAAAAGACCGGCTACGGTTACCTGGGGAACGAGGTAGCCTCTGGGACGGAAATCATAGAACGCCTAGGGGCAGAACACTTAGCAACAGGTAAACCAATTATCTATACATCGGCAGATTCGGTTTTTCAAATTGCAGCCCATGAGGATGTGATTCCCCTCAAGGAACTCTACAAGATGTGCGAAATCGTCCGCCAGGAGGTTTGTATAGGGGACTATTATGTGGGCCGGATTATAGCACGGCCTTTTGTAGGGCAAGCAGGTTCCTTCGTAAGAACCGCTAACCGTCATGACTATAGCCGGATGCCAACCATGAAACTAGACCTGGAACGCCTGCAGGAGGGTGGGGTGCCAACCATAGGGATTGGCAAGATTGGGGATATCTTCGCCCATGTGGGCCTAGACCAATCTTATCCATCTAAATCTAATAGCCATGGTATGAACCAGGTAGCGGGCCTTATGGCCTCTAGTTTTCAATCCGGTTTTATGATGGTCAATCTAGTGGAATTTGATTCTCTTTATGGCCACCGCCGTAATGTAGAAGGCTATAAGCGGGAAATTGAAGGTTTTGATTATCAACTCAAGGGATTCTTGAATACCCTCAAGGATAATGACCTTGTCCTTATTACAGCAGACCACGGTAATGATCCAACTTGGACGGGTACCGACCATACACGGGAACTAGTTCCTCTCTTGGGCTACCATAAGGGACTGGATAGGCCTATTCCTATTGGCGATAGAGATAGCTTTTCAGATATCGGTGCTACGGTCTTGAATAACTTTGGTCTTAAAGGGCTACATGGTAGAAGCTTCTTGGACTTAATTAAATAGAGAGATAGAAAAAAGGACTCCTAAGGGAGTCCTTTTTGTTTGCCTGTAATTTTTGGGAGAAATAGGTCAAATATGACCTAAAAAGTGATTGGTAGGAAAGTTGGTAGGATATAAAAGGGCTAGATAGAAACTATACAGTAGGTTTATGTATTAGAAGAGAGGAGTGGTTCTATGTATGTGGATTTAGCCCTAGATGAATTATTTCGTCTAGGGTTTCAAGAAAATGTCTCTGATATTCACTTTGATTCTTGTCAAGAAGGTTTACGAGTTCGTTTTAGAAAAGATGGTTTTTTAGAGGATAAGCGCATTATATCAGGTGAAGAAGGAGAGCAGATGGTTAATCGCATTAAGATTTTATCTGGATTAGATATAGCTGAGAAGCGCTTACCTCAAGATGGTCGACTACAACTCAAACTTGATAATCATATGGTGACCATGAGAGTATCAACATTGCCAGCAATTTATGGAGAAACTGTAGTATGTCGAATACTGGGCAATGAAGGGGCTCAAAAGACTCTTTGCCAGTTAGGAATGAATGATGAATTATATCAGCGGATTCAACAACTCTTATTAAGGCCTTATGGACTATTTCTTATTACTGGGCCAACAGGATCCGGAAAAACATCTACTTTATATTCTATTTTACGATTGGTAGCTAATGAGCAAACTAAATTGATCTCTTTAGAGGATCCTGTAGAAGCCTCAGTTAAAAATGCAATACAAGTAGCTATTAATGAAAAGATAGGATTTTCATTTGCGAATGGATTGCGATCAGTTTTGCGACAAGATCCAGATACTATTATGATTGGTGAAATCCGAGATGTAGAAACTGCTAGGTTAGCTATTCGTGCAGCTTTAACTGGTCATAAAGTTTTTTCTACCATTCATACAAACACAGCAGCTGGCGTAGTGGAGCGCTTGATTGATATGGGGGTTGAAAAATACTTATTAGATGCAACCCTAATGGGGGCTATCTCTCAACGATTAGTTAGGAAGGTACAGAAAGATGGTTCTTATCGAGGGCGTTTTGCAATTTTTGAATATTTAGAGGTGCCCATAAATTATAAGGGACAAAAACCAGTAGAAGAATTAGTTGTAAAAACTTTGCGAGATTCAATGCTTGAAGCAATTGAACAAGGTTTATCAACAGTAGAAGAAGGCCGACGTTTAGGTCTTGAGGTGTAGACATGGATAAATGGCTACAAGAGATACTAGATTTTGCCCTACAGAAAGACGCAACAGATATACAGTTGGAAGAGGATTCTTTAGTTTATATGAGACAAGAATCGGGCCTTGTAAAAACTAATTTTGTTGCAAAAGTATTTTCTTTTGAGAGTCTCTATGTAGAGCTAGGGATAGAGGCCTCAAAGTGTATTAAGAATTCTTTTGATGGTGCTTTTTCTTATGGTTCTACTCGAGTTAGGTCGCATTTGTATTTTGCTAATGGTAAGCGTTGTGCCACATTAAGGTTATTACCGCAAAAGGATTTATCACTAGATAGAGATCCTGATATCATCCTATTGCAAAATATATGCCAAATGAAAGAAGGGCTAGTTCTAATTACTGGCCCTACAGGATCGGGGAAAAGTTTTACTCTTGCTATGTGCATATCTTATATTAATCATAATTCTAAGAAACATATAGTAACTTTAGAGGATCCAATAGAATTTACTTTTTGCAATGAAGAATCTCTTATCCATCAAAGAGAATTAGGACGAGATATAAGCTCTATGGCTATTGGTATTCGGGACGCATTGAGAGAGGATCCTGATGTGATTATGGTAGGTGAACTTCGTGATAAAGAGACCATTGAGGCTGCTATGCATGCAGCTGAAACAGGACATTTAGTTCTTGCTACTATGCATACTCAGAGAGCTCTTATGGCAGTCAATCGTATTATTTCGATATTTCCATCTGAACAGCAAGAAGAAATTAGATCGCAGCTTTCTCAAATTCTTAGAGTTGTGATATGTCAAAGATTAGTTCGATTTAATGGTAAGTTTATTGTTTTAAGAGACATTTTAATCAATACACCTGCAGTAGCAAATTTAATTCGTTTACGAAAAGAACCTCAAATTGTTTCCTTGCAAGAAATGCAACCACCAATGCGTACATTTGATATGGCTGTAGATAGTGCATATGAGATCTGGGGAAATAAGGAAGTCTTTAAACAAGCTTTAGGGGGACATTTATGAAGGAATTCCTTTATAAAGTTAATCTGAATGGAATTACTGTAGAAAGACGTGAATGGGCAGAAACTAAAGAAATTCTTGCTAAACGATTACAGCTACAGGGATTAATAATTCTTTCAATAGAATTAGTGAAGGGAACACATAAATTTAGCAATTGTTGGACGGATAAAGAAATAATCTCTTTTTCTCATCGAATGGAACTCTTATTTAATGCGGGGCTGTCCCTTCGAAGAATTATGGAGTTGCTAATTAAAAGACCTAGCAAAATTCCGTATGGATCGATAAAGGCTTCTATAGAACGTGGACAAAGCTTGGCACAAGTACTAGAGGAACATGGATTATCTGCTTTGGCAGTTGCCATTATTACAGCTGGCGAGGCGTCAGGAACATTGGGTCGTAGTTTTTCCTTTATAAAACAATTTTATGAAAAAAGACTTTTATATCGGAAAAAGATAGTAGGAACAATGATATATCCAGCGTTTCTTTTAGTTTTGATGATAGCATTTTTCCTTGTCACTATGCTTATAATATTGCCTAATTTCAGGCAAGTATTTATTACTATGCATGTTGAATTACCTTGGATGACGAAATTTTTGTTTGCATTATCCGATATATTAAAAGAACACTATATGATTATAATGTTTTCTTTTTGTATTTGCTGTTTAGGAGTCATATTTCTATATAGACAAAAGTACATTAAATATAGAGTACATAAATACATATGGAATAAGGGGATTTCTTTGGAGTGGTTGGCAGGCGTTCAATATATGAGTCTTTTGCGAATTTGGTCTATATTGTTAGATTCAGGTATTTCAATAATTGATTCAGTAAAAATTACAAAGGGGCTTTGGATGAATTGTTATGGAAAGGTACAAAGTGATGCATTAATTGAGGATTTAAGGAGTGGACATTCTTTTCATTCTAGTTTAAAAGACAATCATATAGGTACCCCATTTATATGGGATATGGTGATTGTAGGAGAAGAGAGTGGTGAATTAGTTGCTATGCTAGCACATTGTGCTAATTATTATGAGACGATTTTAGACACGTATATTAAAACTATAGAACGACTTTTAGAACCAATTCTTTTATCTATTATGGGTTTAGGAGTAGGTATACTAGTAGCAACTATTATGGTACCTATTTTTAATTCTGTATCTGCTTTAGGGCGTTAGATGTAATTTCAATATACATAAACCTATTATAAATTGAGTTGATAATAGAGAGAGGAGTGGAATCATGGTATTAAAAGGATCTGCTAGATTTAAATATTTTAATAATAGAAAGAGAAGTGAAGGTGGATTTACACTTGTAGAATTAATGGTTGTTATTGCGGTTATTGCTATTTTAGCAAGTATTGCTTTACCTCAATTTTTATCAGCGGGAGATAAAGCCCAGGAAGGGAAAGTAACCGCTGATATGCGAGTAATAAAAAATGCAGCGCAGTTATATATGATCGATCATGCTAGTAGCGTTGCACCTACTGTAGAAGAGTTAGTTCAAGCTGGTTATTTAGCAGAAGACGTGAAAACGCCTCAAAGGGGCCAATATAAAATTGAAGTCAAAGATACCGGAAGCGGTGCTAAATCAATTGTTGTGACGAACCCTGATAAAGCGCAATAAGGATCAAATAGTGTATATACTTTTCTGCTTCATATGGGGCATTATAATTCTCAAAGTATTATTTGATAATGCTGATATTACAAAAATAATCTTTATAGGAACATTAGCCATAAGTATTTGTTTCGGTTGTTGGGTTAGATGGCTGATTCAAAATGATTTACTAGCTTTGTTAGTTACTTCTAATATAGCTCTTCTTTTGATAGGCGCAATCATCGACAAGCAATTTACTATCTTACCTGATGAAGGAGCTATTCTCTTATGTATATTTGGTTTCCTACATAGATTATTAAGAGGAGACTCAATAATAGTTGGAGTCGCATTAGCTATTTTGATTCTGATATTATCATTTTCTCTATCTTACTTAAGTCATAATGGTTTTGGATTAGGGGATGGGAAGTGGTTATCTAGTTTATCTCTTTGGCTAAATGCAGTGGAAATATATGAAATGATTACATTATCATTTTTATTGGCTTTTATGTATATTTTGGTTTTAAAAACTCTAAGAAAAGATATAGGAGAGTATATAGCTTTTGGTCCTTTTATTGCGCTTAGTTTTTGGTTGATTTATAGTATGGGGCTTCAAGGAATATACATATATGAATAGTGATTTTTATAAAAATGCTAGCGGATATATATTAGCTGAATGGATGATAGGATTAGGAATACTAATTATGTGTTTAACGTTAGCTATAAATACTATTACCTATATTAATTGGGGTCCCACTCAATTAGATCGAGAAACACAACGTGTTGTTAGGTATATAAAAAAATTACAGTTAATATCTATGACTGGATATCGAAATGAGAGAGCTTATCCATCATCTATTGATTTATATAAACATCGAATGTTATGTAATTATTATTTACCTAATCAACAAGTAATGGAGGTAGAATTGCCAGCCCCAATTATCTGTAAGTCTATTGGTAAACCTATTTCATTTCTAGTTGATGGTAGACCCTATGGTAGAAGTAGATTAATTTTAGAAGATACTAAAACTGGTGATGCTAATCAGATTATTATTGCTGTGCAAACAGGACGTATTCGTTGGATACCAATAATAAGGAAAGGGCGCTATATAAATGAACAAGAATAGTAATAGCAATGGTTTCATTTATATGGATATACTTTTAGCTGTATCTATATTTATGATTCTATTGCCAACAGTTCTTTCTTTATATGGTCATAGCATTGAAAGCTTATCAAGTAGCTACGAAAGAGATTGGATTATTAATAGGTCTGTGTCTTTGCTAGAAACGGCAAAGGCTAAATATTATGAAAATGGATTAATTGATAATTTTAAATATACTGATCCAAGGTATAGCGATATTTATTACGAGAGTTCGTCTTGGAAAGAAGATAAATTTGGAGAAATTTTTCTTGCTTATCAAGTAACATCATATAAAAACCTCTCTCCTATTTATAGCTTGAGAACTTATTTATCGTTTGATGATAAAGATAAATTAACTCTTTAAAGAGATACCTGAGTTAACTAATTTTCAATGAAAGAAGGAAATGATTGGTGAATTTTTATACTAAAGTAATTAGAGTAAAACAACAAGGCTTTCATAATGATAGAGATCATTTTAAGTATGGTGATCGTGTGCCTATTAATAGGAATAATATGTCAATGGATTGGACAAACTCTTATATTAGGGGAGAGACTACGATCTATGATTGTTGTTATGGAAGATGGGCGCTATATCCGAACGCTAGTGAGCGAACGCATTAGATATGCTAAAGGAGTGACCACCGTATCATTAGATGGTAATGATATCTCTATTAAAGGAGATGATGATAATTATCATTATCGTTTAAATTCATTAATAATGCGTAGAGTGATGAGTGATGGTACACAACAGCCAGTAAGTGGAACATCTATTTCCAACAAACCTTCACAAATTTTAATAAGTCCATTAGACGGTCTATCAATATTTGATAAAGGTAAATATCAAGATATTAGTCTAAACTTTAAAGTTTATAAACGTTCTTACCTAGGAGACCATAATATATGGAATGGTCAGGGGTTAGAAAGTGAGTATATAGTTAGTAGAAATATATATCCCTGGAATCGCATGATGGCTCATATATACAAATCTAAATAATTAGTAAAAACAGAAACCTTAATTCAAAAGGAGTCGATGATGAAAGAACAGGGCTTTATATCCTATGTGGTAATTATAATCATGACCAGTTTGTTTACAATAGGAGTCTGGATTCATCAAATAGCTTTAAATAATAAATCTAGCACAGATGATGAGTGGATATTAACGCAGGGGACATATGTCTGTGAAAGAGGAACTATATGGCTTTTATCATATGTACAAGAGTCGCAATTTGATTTGCAGAAAACATATATATTAGAAGATGAAAATGATTGGAGACTTGTAGTGGGTCCTCCTGAGCATGATACTTGGGTTGAACCTTATATAGTAATTAAAGCTACTCATAAAGTAACAAATTTAACAAAACAAATGCGAGTTGGCTATGGAATAAATTCCACTAATGGGAATATTGAAATTCATCAGATTAGAGAGTTTTAGAGGCAATGATGTATATGGAACAAATAAGAATAAATGATGACATGCTTTATCCGAATTTTGATGGATTAGATACTAGAACTTTAATTGGAGAACCACTTCATTTAGCTAAAGGTTATATGTCAGTATCATATGATAGTGAAGGGTTTTATGCACTGAGGGGGAAAATTATAAATGATAAATTAGTTATATTAGATGCCTATTATGAAAAACGTTCTACTGATGTACCTTATCTAGATGTAATTTCATTCTTGCGATCATATGTACCAACAAATGAACCTATGGCGATTGTAGGTAACTATAAGGCAGTCATGAAATCAGTTTTTATTGATTTAGATAATACTGATGTTGAAACACTTGTTGCTTGGAATGCAGATACTTTTACTAATGTGCCAGAAGGTACATATGATTATGAATTTTTTACTCGGCACATACCTGGATCACAAAATGAAGGCTTGCTTTATATTGTAGGCCTTAGAAAAGATGACCTTTATGAGGTTTCAAGTGCTCTTGATGTAGCTGAATCTAGAATAAAAATTATAGACTATTGGCCTGCTCCAGCCCTTTATATTTATCCTTACCGTAATGGGGTTGTACTAGGTAATGTTGAGGAGGGAATATTAAATTTATATGGTTGGTGGAATGGTGGATTTATCTGTCATAAGCAATGTGATTTACAGATTAAGCTAATTCTTGATAATTTAAAACAAATAGAAGAGGAATTTTATAAATATGGGATTGAAGAGATTCAATCACTTGTAATATACAATAAAGGATCTATAGATGATGAAGAATTGCTTATTGATCTTGATGCTATTTGTCAAGAATATGGAGAGATTGGTAAGTTACCTATCATTTATAAAAATGGTACCGAACAATTAGTTAGGGATGAATCGCTTCCATGGATGATTACACTGGGGCTTTTGATGCGGGGGTTAAATTATAGTGATATCAACCGTTGATGCTAAAGAGATTAATTATGTATCACGAAAAATGCGGCTAAATCAATGGTTTCATCAACATAGATATGGATTAAAGATCACCTTCGCAGTCATTATTTGTATATGGATAGGATGTCTTTTTAGGGCCTATAATAGTTTTGCTATTTATAGAAATACCACAAATAAGCTAGAAACTATTAAAAATGAAGAATCTACTATAGTAGCACAAGAGGCGGAGCAGTTTTATAATGGTGCTATAGAAAATATGCAGATATCTTCTAATTTGAATAGTTATAATTATCGCATATCTATTTTAAGAACATTAACAGATGCCATTGTTGAATTGCAAAAAAAAGATAATAAAAGAATTTGGATTGAGAGGATAGAATTCCAAGATCAAAGTATTAGTATTAAAGGGATTGCATCTGATACGAATACAGCGTCGACTCTAACAAAAATATTGCCTAAAGGTAATGGTGTGGAGGAGTATCATGAAGAAGAAACAGCTAGTACAGATAATAAAGGATATATATTTACTATTACAGGAAATTCCAAGTCTTCTTCCACTATCTAAACGAATTATTTTATTATTTCTTTTCTTATGTGTTAGTACTACTTTTTTAAGCTGTTACTTTAGTAATTATTATGATTCACTTAGTGATTCTTTAACTTTGGATATTCGTAAAATAGAGAGTCATAAGGAGAGTAATACCTACTTAATGCAGACTAGATCTTATAAAGTTATTGAGAAGTGGCAGGAGAAAATAAATAATAGGAATTTTTGGCATCATGAAGTGATGAGAATTCTTGGCGATGAGCCACTACTTGTTAGTAAAGTTGACGATAGTCGAGATGGTTTTCATGTTGATGTTGTGGGAGATTATTTAGATGTTCTCATGTGGATGGATAAGATTATGAATGAGATGCCTTATATCCGTACCATCCCTGAAGAAATTACATATACAGCAGCCGGTACTAAATGGAGATTTCTAATTTCAACCTAAATTTATAGATAATTCTCATAGTCGATAAAAGAGGAAGGATTTACCTTCCTCTTTTTATATGTCTTACTTTTTATATGTCTTATATGAATTGTTTTATTAGGAACTTCTATCTTGTTTCTAATCCTACTTCTTCATTTCTAAATTCTTTTCCTCCAATCCTTAATCTTCCTTTATATTTACTGGCCTCCCTTTAATTTACCCCTCATATGTAGTACAATAAATAACGATATTGATTGTATTAGAAGTGGGTAAGTATGAGTAGTGTGAAAAGAAACATTGTACTCATAGGTTCCATGGGCAGCGGTAAGTCTCACTTTGGCCGGAATTTGGCGGAAAAGTTTGGCTGGCAGTTTGTGGATACGGACCGAGTACTAGAGGGATGTTACGGATTATCCATTGCTGAAATTTACCGTAAGTTAGGGGAAAAAGGCTTTCGCCGAGCTGAGATGGACCTCTTGAAGAAGGTCTGCCTCTACCATGAGGCTGTCATTAGCTTTGGTGGTAATTTCCCCATTGAGATGAAGACCCTACGCGGTCTTAAAAAGTATTCTTATATCATTGGTATCCGGGCGGCTAAGTACCGCATTGTGAACCGGGTTAATCGCCGGGTGGGCAAGCGACCTACCATGGACTACACCGATGTAGCTGGTTTTGTCCATACCATGATTAACCGTTGGAAGCCAGTGTATAGGAAGTGCGACTTTATTATTGATACTACCCATGGCCGCACTCATGACTTGATCGAACGGATTAAGCAAGAGTTAGGGGCCCAGGAGGTCATCTTTAAGAAGCGCCGTCTCAAACAAGCCGGTAAATGGCAAGGCCGTAATCGTTCTGAGTCAGATGACAATCAAAAAGTTGAAGTCATCGATTAGCCTGGCAGCTCTCGCGTGAATCTGCCAGCTACCCTCTGGGTAGGAAGAGATTGTGTTAAGTTAATACGCTAAAAGGGACCGGTACTGTAAGGGTAGCGGTTATTTGTCTATTCTGGGGAAGTTAGGATGCTAGCTTTCACAGGGTTAGGGAGAATTATGGATAGTCAGTTGATTAAAGAAAAGATTTTACATAATAAGAAGCGCATCTTGGCAGCCTGTGTAGCCATCGCTGTTATTGGTGGAGGCGTATACTATTACCAGGCGCAAGCTGCAACTAAACAGGAACAGACTCAATACACGACGGGTAAGGTAGAGCGGGGGACTGTGGCCTCTCTTATCACTTCTACGGGGACCATCAATCCTGTGAATTACGTCGATATTTCTACTAATATCGCCGGCAAGTTGGATTCCGTTTTGGTTAAGGAAAATGACCACGTTACCAAGGGTCAAGTCATCGCCTACATCGACCCTCGTCAATTGCAGGCGTCAGTTGATGATGCCAAGGCGGCCTTAGACCAAGCGCAACTTAATGTGGACCGCTATGGCACCTTGGTTAGCCAAAATGCCATCGACCGTAAGACCTATGATGATGCGGTTACTAGCTTGGAACGAGCCCAAGCGACCTATGACCGAGCCCAAGCTAACTTGTCCGATGCCACCATTACGTCTCCTATGGACGGCTATGTCATCGGGACCCCTCTCAAGGCAGGCCAAACCATTTCTACAGGAAACTCCACCCAAATGATTATCGCCACTGTGGCGGACTTATCCCAATTGGAAATCTACCTGACTGTAGATGAAACGGATATTGGCCAAATTAAGGACGGCGCTCAAGTAGACTTCACCGTCGATTCCTTGCCAGGCAAGACCTTTACAGGTTATGTATCCCAAATTGCCAAGGGCACCAAGGGCGCCATGGGGACGACTTCTACCAGCGTAGTTTACTACACTGTGAAGGTATCTATCCCTTTGGATATTGCAAGCAACTTCTTGCCAACTATGACCGCTCGTGCCTCCATCCATGGGGAAGAGCAAAAGGATACTCTCAAGGTTCCTTTGACAGCAATCCGTACGGATAAGCAAGGGGAGTATGTCTACATCATCCGCGATGGCAAGCCTGTGCGCCAATCTGTAACAACAGGGATTACAGGGGATAACTCCATCCAGATTCTCAAGGGCCTCTCTGAAGGGGATGAAATCGTCGTATCTGGAGATGTAGGTGGTACCACCAAGAGTAATAACCGCATGGGTCCATTCTAGTAGGTGATGGTATGGTAGATAATGAAGTTATTTCCATCAAGGGGGTCACCAAGACCTACGTTAATGGCAAGCTCAAGGTGCCTGTTTTGCACGGCATCGACTTGTCCATTAGGGAAGGGGAGTTTACCTCTATTATGGGTCCTTCAGGCTCTGGTAAGTCCACCTTCATGAATATCCTGGGGGCCCTGGACCGACCTACATCCGGTTCCTATGTCTTAGATGGAAAAGAAGTAGCCAACTTATCTGACGATGAGCTGGCTTATGTAAGAAATAAAAAAATAGGCTTTGTATTCCAGTCCTTTAACCTCCTATCCAAGTTGACCGCCAAGGAAAATGTAGCCCTTCCTATGGTCTATGCTGGTGTGGATAAGGCCACCCGCAATGCCCGGGCGGAAGAGCTCTTGACGGCCGTAGGTCTTGGGGAGCGTATGGATCACTTACCGGCGGAAATGTCCGGTGGGCAACGGCAGCGGGTAGCTATCGCCCGAGCCTTGGCTAATGATCCAGCCATCATTATGGCGGACGAACCGACAGGCAACCTAGATTCTAAGTCCACCGTTGAGGTTATGGACATCTTTATGAACCTCTACAAGCAAGGGCGGACCATCATCTTGGTAACTCATGAACCAGAGATTGCTACCTATGCGTCCCGCAATGTAGTTCTTAAGGATGGTCTTATCATAGAAGACAAACCTAACCATCATATGGCAGGTCTAGAAGGAGGTGCCCATGTATAAAGAATCATTCCTTATGGCCTGGGCCTCTATCGTCGCCAACCGCATGCGGTCCATTTTGACTATGCTGGGGATTATCATAGGCGTAGCCGCTGTTATCACTCTTGTTTCCATCGGTAATGGGGTGACCAAGCAGGTAACGGATTCCATTTCGTCCTTGGGGTCCAACCTCTTAATCGTCATGCCGGGGGCGCCACGGACACCGGGTGTAAAGCCGTCTGCAGGTTCTCAAAAGTCCCTCAAGGTAGCGGATTATAAGGCTATAGCCAAGATGGACGAGGTCAAAGAGGCTTCTCCTGTGACCAATGGTTCCTATACGGTCATCTATGAAAACCAAAATACCAATACCACCGTATCCGGTGTGGATATGTCCTATCAAGATATCAACTCCTTGACCATGAAGGATGGTCACTTCTTTACCCAGAAGCAAATCGATACCCGAGAACGGGTGGCCATCATCGGGTCTACCGTTGCTAAGAACTTGTACGGTACAGACAATCCTATTGGGACCACCATCCGGGTTAAGAACATTCCTTTCACTGTTATTGGCGTATTGGAATCTAAGGGGTCCTCTGCTATGGGGGCTGACCAAGATGACGTTATCCTCATTCCTTATACGACAGCTATGGAACGGGTGGAAGGGAAGGACTATCTCCGGACTATCTATGTGGCGGCTAAGGACGGCACTAATATAGACCGTTTGCAAGCGGATATTGAAAACCTCCTTCGGGTTCGTCATAAGATTAAAGATCCTAACCTGGATGACTTTAACATTACCAACATGTCTTCCATCATGAAGACCATGCAGGAAACCACTAGTACCTTAACCCTCTTCTTGGGGGCTGTAGCGGCTATCTCCCTCATCGTAGGGGGCATCGGCATCATGAATATAATGCTTGTGTCCGTTACGGAACGGACCCGGGAAATCGGGGTCCGCAAGGCTCTGGGGGCTACCTACCGGGTTATTGTTACCCAGTTCCTTATCGAAGCTGTGGTCATCTCCCTCATGGGTGGTATTATTGGAATTATCATTGGGATTTTGGCGGCCTATGGGATTTCTGCTGCTACTAAAATGCAGACCGTTATTTCCATACCGACCATCATCGCTTCCTTTGCCTTTTCCATGGGTATTGGTCTTATCTTCGGCCTCTATCCAGCTCAAAAGGCGGCCAAGCTCAATCCTATTGACGCCCTGCATTACGAATAATAGACTATATCAAATCCTAGTTGGACCAGGCTAGCCTCTAGGGCTGGCCTGTTCAACTGGGATTTTTTGCTTGCAGTACACAATAAAAGGACTATTTTTTATTAGTTTTCTAAGGGTCTCTGGTGTACAATAGACCTAGATATAAGGAGGATATACGCCATGGACACATTAGTTACCTGGTTCCGCCAGTGGATCAAGGAAGATAATTTTAAGTGGACAAACGATATGGACTTAGTGGATGCGAGTCCTGGACATATTGAGTGTCTCTTTCATACCCATGGAGAACACGCCAATTTCCGTGGCGACCTTCACGGTGGTGTATCGGTGACCTTTGCCGATACTCTTATGGGGGTTTGTGCGGCTACGCTAGGTAAGTCTGCCGCCACCATTACCTTGGATGCTAACTATGTGAAAGCTGGTATTGCTGGTGATACTTTGCGGGGCGTGGTCAACGTCGACCATGATGGCCGCAAGATTATCGTCATGAATGCTCATATCTATGATTCTGTGGGCGATGTTATTACCATGGTGCGAGGTACCTTCTATGCCTTAAAGCCCTTTGATTTACCAGATTTGCCTTGGATGGTCCTCAATCAGAAGGACCGCTAGATTTCTATAGCCTGACTACACCTGTAGGCGGGCTATTTGTATAGGTGCGTAAGCTGTTATTAAAGGGGGTGAGGGCATGGATAAGCTGGGTGAAGGAAGTCCTAAGACCATGCATTGGCGGGCTCTAGTCTATCTTTTGGCGGTCATACAAATGGGGGCGGGTTCTATCATCATTGGAGTTCTTTCCTTTATCCCTCTCTTTATTCAGGATTTAGGCGTAGCTGACCAAGGGGCTGCTGCTACTTGGGCTGGCCTAGTGGCCGGTGTGACCCCTTTAATGGTGGCCTTGTCGGCGCCTTTTTGGTCACGCAAGGCCCACCAATATGGGCCCAAGCCCATTATGATGGCTATCCTGATAACATTGGGTTTGGCCACCTTAGCGGCAGCCTTTGCCCAGTCGCCAGGCCAGCTCTTGGTTTGTCGGACAATTCAAGGCTTGGTGGGTGGTTATGTTCCTATCGGTCTTCTCATCATCACTTGGATGGTTCCGGAAGACCATGTGGACTGGGCTATGGGAACCTATCAGGCCTCTCTGGTCATGGGCTTGGTCTTGGGGCCCCTTATGGGTGGTCTTGTTGCCGATCATTTTGGCTATCGAGCGCCATTTGTCTTCTTTGCCCTAGTGGCTGGTCTCTGCCTCTTGGCCCTCTGGGCCTTCTTGCCATCCATACCCGGCAAGGGTAAGCAGGAGGAGAGCAATTCTACCTTAGGCAACCTCAAGTATTTCTTGGGTATTAAGAGGGTCCGACTCCTAGTCTTTATGCAGTTTCTCTGCAATTTTGGGCTGACCGGTATTGGCCCCATCTTGCCCCTCTACATAAAAAACTATATGCCTGTAGACCCTAATTTAATAGCTACCATTGTGGGCCTTATCATCTTTTCGGCGGGCATCGCGTCAGCTATAGCTTCCTTTAATGTAGGGCGTATCAGTCAGCGCTTTCCTCGGCGGTCCATCCTAATGGTAGCTACCCTAGGAGTAGGTTTTACCTTTATTCTTCAATACCTTATGTGGGACATTTGGGGCTTAGGCTTCTTTAGAGCTTTAACGGGCATCTTTATGGGATTGGTTATGCCGGTGGCTAACGTCCTCATAGGTCAGGCTGTTAATCCAGATAAGCGAGGACTGGTATTTGGAGCCGTGTCATCCGTAGTGATGATGGGCAATGTGGTAGGGCCTTTTGCATCGGGCCTCATTGCCAATGTCTTTGGCTACGGCGCTGTCTTTTGGACTACCGCCTTGGCCTTCTTTGCTGCATGCTATTTAATTTCTCGACAAGATAAGGAGACTGCAGAACATGCTAATGCGTAATGAATGGAATGACACCATGCTCATGGACCTCTATGAATTGACTATGGCTAATGGCTATTGGGCAGGTGGCCATAGCCAAGACTTAGTAGCCTTTGATGTCTTCTTCCGCAAGAATCCTGATAATGGTGGCTATGCTATCTTTGCCGGATTAGAACAGGTTTTAGCCTACTTGGAAAACCTACATTTTTCCGACCAAGATATAGCCTATATTCGGAGTCTGAACCTCTTCCCTGAAAGCTTTTTATCCTACCTCAAAGACTTTTCCTTCAAGGGGGATGTATATGCTTTTCCAGAAGGCTCTGTGATCTATCCCAATGAGCCGATTATGACCATCGTAGCTCCTCTGATTGATGCACAAATCATAGAAACCTTTGTGTTGACACAAATTAACCATCAATCCCTCATAGCAACCAAGGCTGCTCGTGTGGTTCGGGCTGCTAAGGGACGGGGCGTAGCCGATTTTGGGGCCCGTCGTGCTCATAATGTGGACGCTGCTGTGTATGGGGCGCGGGCGGCTTATATTGGAGGCGTAAATTCCACCGCTACGGTCCTTGCAGGCCAAGCCTTTGGGATTCCTGTGTCCGGTACCATGGCCCATTCTTGGGTTATGTACCACGATTCTGAATATGAAGCTTTCAAAGCCTATGCAGAACTCTATCCTGATAATGTAGTCCTCTTAGTGGATACCTATGATGTGCTTCATTCCGGCATTCCTAATGCTATTAAGGTGGCGCAGGAGGTATTGGCCCCTATGGGCAAACGCCTTAAGGGGATTCGCTTAGATTCTGGTGATTTGGCCTACCTATCTAAAAAGGCGCGAATTATGCTAGATCAAGCAGGTCTTCAAGATGCTATCATTGTGGCCTCCAATTCCTTAGATGAGGCCACCATTACCTCCCTCTTAGACCAAGATGCTAAGATTGATGCCTTTGGTGTAGGGGAGCGGATGATTACAGCTAAATCTGACCCTGTGTTTGGTGCGGTTTATAAGATTGCTGCTGTTCATAAGAATGGTCAATGGGAACCCCGGATTAAAGTGTCTGAATCGGTGGAAAAAATCACCAACCCAGGCCTTAAGAAGGTATACCGCATCTATGGAGAAGATGGTCATGCGGTGGCTGAACTCATAGCCGGTCGTCAAGAAACGGTCGATCTATCTCAGCCCTATGCTTATGTAGACCCAGAAAAACCATGGAAGACCCTATCCTTTGAAAATTGTACCTACAAGGAAATGCTCCGTCTGGTGGTTAAGGATGGGGTACGACTCTTACCTCATATCCCACTAGAAGAAATCCGATCCTATGTAAAGGTTCAGTTAGAACATGAAATCTGGGATGAAGAACAACGATTCTATAACCCTCATAAACACTACCTAGATATGAGTCCATCCTACTACCAGGAAAAGATGGACCTCTTGCATAAGATTGGCCGTTAGGCGGTCACTATACTTCATTAGAAAGGATTCGGTATGTTAGACAATCCTAAAGAGATAAAAGATAGATTGGTAGATTGGATTCGGGACTACTTTGACCATAATGGCCCAGGCTGTACAGCGGTAGTCGGTATTTCTGGGGGCAAGGACTCATCAGTAACAGCAGCCCTCTGCGTGGAAGCCTTAGGAAAGGACCGGGTTCTGGGTGTCCTTATGCCCGATGGCATCCAATCCGATATAGCGGATGCCATCGCCCTAGTAGAACATCTAGACATTAAGCACCTAGTAGTCAACATTGGAGACACTACCAAGGCCCTCACCGCTGCTATTGAAGGGGCAGAAGGATTTGGTCTAGTAGCAACAGGTATGAGCCGTGATGGGGCCATTAATATGCCAGCCCGCATCCGTATGACCACTCTCTATGCGGTGGGCCAATGCCTACCTAAGGGTGGCCGCGTGGCTAATACCTGCAATCGGTCGGAAGACTATGTAGGCTATTCCACTAAGTATGGCGATGCAGCAGGGGACTTTTCCCCCCTACAAAATATCTTGGTGGAGGAAGTTCGCCAACTAGGGTATGAATTGGGCCTACCCGAATTTCTCATCGATAAGACGCCAAGTGATGGCCTTTCTGGTCAAACGGATGAAGATAAATTGGGCTTTACCTATGCGCAGTTGGACCATTATATTTTGACTGGCAAATGCCAAGACCCAACTATAAAGGCCAAGATTGACCGTATGCATGCTATGAATTTACATAAGCTACAGTTGATGCCGGCCTTTACAAAATAAGAAAGCGGCTTGTGCCAGGGAACACAGTCTTCTACTGGTTACAAGTCTATAATGAATAGCGTATATAAATACTCTGTATAGTAACTGGTATGTGGAAGTTTCCACTATACTAGCTATCAATATGTTGTGATATCTAAATGGGAGGTATCTATGAAAATTGCAGTAACCTATGACCGTGGTAATGTGGGCCAGCACTTTGGTCGTACACAATTCTTCAAGGTCTTCACTGTAGAGGAAGGTAAGTTAGTTAAGGGTGAGTTGGTGCCAGGTGGTGAACACGGCCATGTGGCCAAGGCTCAATTCGTTAAGGATCATGCTATCGCTGTCATCATTTGTGGTGGCATTGGTCAGCCTGCTGTAGCAGGGGTCAAAGCGGCTGGAGCAGAGGTGTATCCCGGTGTAACAGGGTCGGTAGACCAAGCGGTACAAGATTTTATAGCTGGTCAATTGAAGTTCAACATGGATGCTATCCACGCCCCTCATGGTGAACACCACCATCACGAATGATGGTCACCTATATCTTTTTGGGAGATTCCCTAACCCATGGTTATGGGGTTCCTAAGGGGCAGGGATGGGTAGAACGCTTGGCCCATGACCTAGCCTTTAAGGACTCGTATATGCAAAATCACGGGAAAGATGGGGATACCCTTCAAGGCATGTATAATCGTTTGGAGAAAATTCTATCGGCCCAAGTAAGGGCCCCTAAGCCTCATGGATCATCAGAGCTAGTGGAAGAAGACGCAAGCAAAACGGCATCTACTCTCTGCCTCTTGGGTGGCACTAATGACATCCTTATGGGGCGGTCAGCAGACTATTGCTTTAAAAAATTACAAGGCCTAGTTGGTCTGTGGGAGGATAGCCTAGGGTTAGATAGGGTAGATCTAACTAGCCAAGGAAGGGGGCTTGTAGTAGCCCTCTTACCGCCCCTTGATTACGATCCCTTTGATCAAAATCCTATCTTAGAGGCCTATAATGCTAAGATAAGGTCCTATGCAGAGAATCGGGGCCTAGCTTTGATTGATTTCTATACACCTCTTAAGGAGGCGTCGGACTTCGGTTTAGTGGTTTACGAGGGAGATGTTCATCCTAATAGCTTGGGCTATACAATCATGTACCAGGCGGCTAAAGAGTGCTTGCTTGGCTTGTAAGCTTATTCCTTATGGTAGACCGTGAGGTTATTTCATGAGGTTAGCTTATGATGCTAGAGGGTTTAATGTCCTTTATAGCTAGACAATCCCTTGATAAATCCTGTATAATTACAGTGTTATAGGTGTCTTTAAGGACACTGGAAAATACCCATATGAGGCGATGAAGAAATCGGCCTCAATCACTAGCGTGAGTACAGAGAGTGGGGCGTGCTGAGAGCCCGCATCATGCGATTGAGTGCCTTTCATTTTGGAGCTGCGAATTGAACTAGGAGTAGGTTCGCCGTATATCTGCGTTAAAGATCTTGAGTACTAATTAGGGTGGTACCGCGTAGTGATAACCTTCGCCCCTTTCCGGGACGGGGGTTTTTATTTTTATAAATGGAGGAATGTATGGAAGAACAATTGCAAGCCCTCAAGGACTTGGCTTTGGCTGCTGTTAATAAGGCTGATTCACAACAAGCCCTACAAGATGTGCGGGTTAAATACTTGGGCAAAAAGGGGGAGATAACCTCTCTCTTGAAAGGTTTGGGTAAATTATCCCCAGAAGAACGCCCTAAGATGGGGGCCTTGGTTAACCAAGTGCGCGTGGCTGTGGAAGAGGCCTTAGACAAGGTTAAGGCTAACATGGACCGGATTGAAATGGAACATAAGTTAGCCTCTGAAGAAATCGATATTACTCTGCCAGGTCGTCAACCAGTAGTGGGTCATATTCATCCTTTGACAGCTGTTAACGAAATGATCGAAGACTTCTTTATGAAGATGGGCTATACCGTGGAGGAGGGCCCTGAAATTGAAGAGGATTACTTTAACTTTGAATGCCTCAATTTGCCAGCTGACCACCCAGCTCGCGATATGCAGGATTCCTTCTACATTACCGAAAACTTTCTCCTTCGGACCCATACATCTCCTGTACAGGCTCGGACCATGCAAAAGTCTGGCCATAATGAGCCTATCCGCATGATTGCTCCCGGTAAGGTATACCGTTGGGACTATGATGCCACTCATTCCCCTGTGTTCCACCAAGTGGAAGGCCTCTTGATTGACAAGGATATCACCTTTGCAGACCTCAAGGGGACCATTGAGTCTTTCCTACGCCATATCTTTGGCGAAGAGACTAAGATTCGCTTCCGAACTTCCTTCTTCCCATTTACAGAGCCATCCGCAGAAGTTGATATCTCCTGCGTTATGTGCGGTGGGGAAGGCTGCCGCGTATGCTCTCATACAGGCTGGCTTGAAATTCTAGGCTGCGGCATGGTTCATCCTAACGTACTCCGCATGAATGGCTATGACCCTGACCAAGTACAAGGCTTTGCCTTTGGCCTAGGGGTTGAACGGATTGCTATGCTTCTTTACGGGATTGGGGACTTGCGCCTCTTCTTCGAAGATGATACCCGTTTCTTGAAACAGTTCTAGGAGGTTACGACTGATGAAAGCAAGTTTAACTTGGATGAATGAATTTGTTCCTGTGGATATGTCTCGCAACCCACAAGAATTGGCTGATATATTGACCCAAGCAGGTATTCCTGTGGAAGACGTGATCAACATGGACCCAGGTCTCAAAAAGATCTACACAGGTCGCATTGTTGAAATTACCAAGCATCCTGATGCCGATAAATTACAGGTTTGCCAAGTAGCCTGCCTCACAGAAGAGGGAGAAGCGGTAACCAAGCAAATCGTTACGGCTGCAACTAACGTGGCAGTTGGCCAAATTGTTCCCGTAGCCTACCATAAGTCCCGCCTAGCTGATGGGACCGAAATTAAAAAGGGTAAACTTAGGGGCCAAGTCTCCGAAGGCATGTTCTGCTCTGTCAACGAGTTTGGTATTTCCAAGGACCTCGTACAGCCGGAAGAAGCCACAGGGATTTATATCTTCCCTGAGGGGACTCCTATCGGTAAGGATGTACGTGATCTTTTGATGCTCAATGACTATGTTTATGAGTTCGAATTGACTGCCAACCGTGGCGATTGTTTCTCCATGGTGGGCCTCTCTCGTGAGTTCGCCATTTTGACTGGTCAAAAGGCTAAGTTCCCTGAATTTACAGTGGATGAAAATGATGGACCTATCGCTGGTCGCTTGGCGGTGGAAATCGATAACCAAGAACTCTGCCAACGTTTTATGACCCGCTTAGTCACCAATGTGAAAGTGGGCCCATCGCCTTTATGGATGCAAAATTGCCTTCGCAACTCCGGCATCCGTCCCACTAACAACGTAGTGGACGTAACCAACTTTGTCATGTTGGAATTAGGTCAGCCTATGCATGCCTATGATTATGACCATATTAAGGGGCACCAATTGACGGCTCGCTTGGCTGAAGAGGGTGAAGTCATTCAAACCTTGGATGGCACCGATCGGGAGTTAACCCCAGATATGTTGGTCATTGCCGATGCTGAAGGCCCAGTTGGGGTAGCTGGTGTTATGGGGGGCTTTGATTCTGAAGTTACCAATGAGACGACTTCTGTTGTCTTTGAAGCAGCCGTTTTCAAACCATCTTCTATCCGCCGTACCGCTAAGGCTTTAGGCCTTCGGTCCGAAGCATCTGGTCGCTATGAACGAGGCGTAAACGCTGAATTTACCGCTGTCGCCTTGGACCAAGCGGCTCAACTTCTCCAAAAGATTTGCCCAGAAGCTAAGGTGGCACAAGGGGTTATTGATGTATATCCAATCCCACAAGAAACCGTGAAAATCTCCTTCACTGCCGATCAAGTCAATGCTTACTTGGGGACTCATATTCCTGAGTCCTCTATGGAAGAAATCTTGACTAACCTAGAATTCCATTTGGAAAAGAAGGGCCATATTATCACCGCTACCGTTCCTTCCTGGCGTAATGACTGTACTGTTATGCCGGATATTGCAGAAGAAGTGGGGCGTATCTATGGCTACGACAACATTGTGGCCACCACGCCACGGGCCTTCCTCAAATCTGGGTCTATGACCGACAAGAAAGCCTTGGAGAAAGAAGTAAAACATTTCTTGGCTAGCATCGGTGGTTCCGAGATTATCACCTTCTCCTTTATGCATAAGGATGGGTTGGCTAATATGCTCTTGCCGGAAAGCGATAGCCGCTATACAGCCATTCCTATTATGAATCCAATTTCCGAAGAGTTCCCTTATATGCGAACTAGCTTGGTGCCTGCTGTCATCGAAGCGGCCATTCGTAACCTTAAGCAAAAGAATCGGGACCTCTACCTCTTCGAAGTGGGTAATGTGTATGAACCTAAGGCTCTGCCTTTGATTGAAGTACCTCATGAACGGCCAATGCTAACAGGGCTTGCCATTAATGAGCTAGGGGAAGACTCCTGGAACACAGAGGCCCGCACGGTTGACTTCTACGATGTGAAAGGAGCTATTGATTCTCTCCTTAACTACATCGGCCTCAAAGAATGGGATGTGCGCCGGTCCACAGAACCATATATGCACCCAGGCGTATCTGCCCAATACCTTGTGAATGGTAAGGTGATTGCTAATTTTGGTGAGCTCCACCCACAAGTGGTGAAGAACTTTGACCTTCCTAACAAGGCCTATATCTTTGAAGTAGACTTGGAAGCTATCATGGCCATCGATACACCAGAATTCCGCTACGTGCCATTCTCTAAATTCCCAGGTACCGCTCGCGATTTGGCTATCGTTGCACCAAATTCTGTTTCCTCTCAGGAAATCTTGGACCTCATCCACCAATATGGTGGCCAGTACCTCACAGGGGTTCATATCTTTGATGTCTACCAAGGAGAACACATCGAAGAAGGTTTCCGGTCTATTGCCTACAACCTTCAATTTAGGTCCATGGATGGCACCTTAAATGACGAAGATATCGACCAACATATCGAAACGATTGTTGGAAAATTGGCTGATATTAACTGTAAATTACGCGACTAATTCGCCTATATAGCATCCTATGGGACGCCTTCGGGCGTCCTTATGGTCTTTTCAGAAGACCCTACATGCTATACTCTGTGGCGAATAGTCCTTCATTCGCCATAGTCCTATGGTATGTATTGTCTAGGAGACATTATGATTGAATTATTGGCCCCAGCAGGGTCTATGGAAAACTTTATCGCTGCCCTCGATGCCGGTGCTGATGCCATCTATCTGGGTGGTAAGGGCTTTAATGCCCGGGCTCACGCGGCTAATTTTGATATGGATACCCTCCGCCAAGCTGTTCGATTGGCCCATATTAAGGGAACTGCCGTATATGTGACCGTCAATATCCTCATCGGAGATTCCGAGATGAAGGCCTTGGCTACTTATCTGAAAGAATTAGAAGAGGTAGGGGTGGATGCCATTTTAGTACAGGATTTGGCTGTGGCTCAATTGGCTCAGAAGGTAGCCCCTAAGTTACACCTTCACGGCTCAACCCAGATGACTGCTATGAACTTAGAAACGGTCCGTTTCTATGAGTCTATCGGCTTTACCCGGGTCGTCTTAGGCCGGGAGGTATCCTTAGAGGATATTCGCTATATATGTAATAACTGTAAGGCGGAGATTGAAGTCTTCGTCCATGGGGCCCTCTGTGTCTGTTATTCTGGCCAGTGCCAAATGTCTTCCTTTATAGGGGGAAGGTCTGGTAACCGCGGTTCCTGTGCTCAACCTTGCCGCTTGCCTTATGAGCTTTTAGATCAAGAGGGTCGGGTGGTAAACACCCAAGGTGCCAACTATCTTTTGTCTCCTAAAGACCTTAACTACTCCGAATTTATGGGAGACCTTATGGAAGCGGGGGTTACTTCCTTTAAGGTAGAGGGGCGCATGAAGAAGCCGTCTTATGTAAAGGAAGTCATATCCTCCTACCGGGCTATTATAGATGCTCACGGCAAGGTGACAGACCGAGACCGCAAGGCCTTAGCCTCTGTCTTTAATAGGGGCTTTTCTACGGCCCATTTAGAGGGACTTCAAGGGCGGGATATGATTACCGCTGTTGTCCCTAATAATAAGCATACACATTCCATAGCCAATGATGCTAAGTCTAGGGGCTTATCGGAATTTGAGCATAAGATTCCTCTCTATGCTTACCTAACCATAGAAGAGGGTCCTTACCAAGCAAGTTCTTGGGACCAAGGGCAGGAGGTCAATCAAGAAGGGACTCAGCACACAGGCTTAACCCTCATGACAGAGGATGGTCGGTCTATTTCTGTAGCCCATGATTTTCTTCCTGTCTTGGCCAATAAAAAACCTACTTCTATGGACAAGGTCCAAGACCAATTGGGCCGCTTGGGTAATACCCTCTTTACCTTAGAAGCTCTATCCATACCAGATGGGCCTTATATGTGGCCGGCCTCTGTTCTAAATGAGCTCCGCCGTCGAGCTATTGAGGCTATGGAAGACCTCTTGATTAAGGATCATATTGAAGAGCAAGAGGCAGAGGTGGCTGCCCACACTAATTTAGATACTAACTTGGACCATGCAGTATCCATTTATCAAGAGTCTGAGGAAGCGACTCCAACCAGGATTGAAGCATTCAGCCTTAGGGGACAAGAAGAAGCCCAATCCATGTTGAGGGGCTATGACCATATCATCTCCGCTCGCGTGGATGAGCTAGACTTAGTTAAGGCCGCTATTAGGGGGGGCGCACAAAAGATTGTCTTCGGTGGGGACCGCCTTTACCGGGCTCCTTACCAACAGGCTATTTATAAAGAGGTAGTGGATTACTGCCACGCTCACAAGGTATGGGTTAGCTTAGCGACTCCTCGGGTTATTAAGGATCAAGAGGGTGCGGACTATCATGAAACCTTAACGGCCATGGTAGAGGCACAGCCTGATGCCATTGCCATTCATGCACCAGGTTACATTGTGAGCCTTAAGGATTTAGGTTACCAAGGGGCCTTGGAAGGAGATACATCTCTTAATATCTTTAATAGCCATACGGCTAAGTTCTGGGCCCAACAAGGCTTTGCATCGCTAGCTCCATCTCAAGAACTGACCCTCAGTCAGCTTTCCAAAATGGCCAGAGACCTAGCTATTCCATTAGAGGCTACCGTACATGGGCTGGTGGAAATGATGATTTCTGAATATTGTGTTATCGGAGCCTTTGTTGGTGGAGGCCTTAAGAAGACCTGTAGTCGCCCTTGTCTAAAGGCTTCTTACAGCCTACGAGACCGTAAGGGTGAGGTTTTCCCACTAAAAACGGATCCCTACTGCCGTATGCATATCATGAATAGTCATATGTTAGATATGCGGGCCTATGTGCCAGACCTTATAAAGAGGGGAATTGATATCCTTCGCATCGATGGACGCCAGTGGAATCCAAAGGATTTACAGGCTATGGTGGCCCATTATAAAGCGATTATGCTAGGCCTAGAAGAGGCCCCTCCTAAGAAGGAAGATGATGGGAGAGCTATCACACGGGGCCATTATTTCCGCGGTATTTTGTAAAGGAGGATCGGATGTTTAACCTAGACCTATTAGATTTTTCGGCTATACGGGAACAATTGGCTAGCCATTGTTCGTCTTCCATTGCCAAAGAAATGGCCAAAGAATTAGTGCCTATGACCAAGGCTCAGGCGATTCAAGAGGCCTTAGACGAAACGGTAGAGGCCATGCGGTCTATCTCTACAGAGGTAGAACAACCGTTAGGAGGAACTCGAGATATCCGGGAGGCTACCCGTAAGTCCCGTAAGGACTCTATCCTGACTAAGGAAGAATTGTGGGATATTTCCCTTACCATTGGGGCCTATCGCCGTATGGAAAAATTCTTCCACACTAAATATATGGACTATCCACTTCTGTCCCTTTGGATTCAGGATATGCCTAACTTCGATCGCCTAGAACGCCGTCTTAAACGGGTTTTTGACGATAAGGGAGAACTCTTGGATTCAGCTTCTCCTAAACTTCAAAACCTGCGCATGATCATTGCCAAAACCAAGGAGAAAATTAAGACTGATCTGCAAGCAATCCTCCATGACAAGGACAACCAAAAGTATTTTCAAGAGGCTATCGTAACCCAACGGAATAACCGCTATGTCATTCCAGTCAAGCAAGAATACCGCCATGTCTTTGATGGCCTCGTACATGACCGGTCTGCTACGGGGCAAACCCTCTATATCGAACCGATGCGTCTAGTCAACCTCAACAATGACTTGATGGAAGCTATCATGGGTGAAGAACAGGAAGTCTTGCGGATTTACAAGGAATTGTCTGGTCTAGTTAAGGCTGATTCCAATAACCTTATGGATGCCTGTGAAAAGGTATCCCATGTGGAATTCGTCTATGGTAAGGCCTATATGGCCTTGGCTATGAAGGCACATCCTGCGACCCTTAGTCAGGATCGAGTGGTTAACCTCATGCGGGCTCGCCATCCGTTAATTCCTGCTAATCAGGTGGTGCCTACTGATATCATCTTGGGAAGCAACTATCGGATCCTCCTTATTACGGGGTCTAATACGGGCGGTAAGACCGTCAACCTCAAGACCCTGGGCCTCTTGTCGGTTATGAACCAATCGGGCCTCTGTATCCCTGCAGAATCAGGGTCGACCCTACCAGTCTTTCAAAATATCTTCGCCGATATAGGGGATGAGCAGTCTATCGAGGCCTCCTTGTCCACATTCTCGGCCCATATGACTCAGGTTATTTCTATCCTTAAAAAGGTGGGCCCTAATGATTTGGTCCTCTTGGATGAAATTGGGTCTGGTACGGATCCAGAAGAAGGGTCTGCCTTGGCCGTGTCCATTTTGGACTACTTCCGCCAATCGGGCTGCCTCGCCATGGTATCCACCCACTACAATGAGCTTAAAAACTATGCTTACCATACGGAAGGAATTGAAAATGGCCATGTGGAGTTCGATGAACGGACCTTACGGCCAACCTACCGTCTTAATATCGGTGTGGCAGGGTCATCCCATGCCCTATCCATTGCGGCTCGCTTAGGATTACCGACGGATATTGTCAATAAGGCGCGTGATTATAAGTCATCCTTTGAAAGTTCCGATATGGAAGAGGTCTTGTCTGAACTGAATGAACAATTGCGCAGGACCAAAGACCGAGAACGGGCCCTCAAGAAGGAACTGGATGAAGCCCGCCGTATGAAAGGAAACTTAGAGCGCGAACGCAAGGCCTTTAACGAAAAGAAAAAGCAAGTCCTCCAAAAGGCACAAGAAGATGCGGAAAACCTCAAGCGGTCTATCCGCCTTGAAGGGGAACAAATCATTAAGGACTTGAAACATCAATTCTCTGAAGCCAACAAGGCTAAACGGCAAGATGCGGTAGCCCGAGCTCGCAAGGGTACCTCTGGTATTGTTGTACCTCAACTGGTAGACGATGATCGTAAAGCATTAACCATTCAAGATGTTAAGGTGGGTAGCTCTGTTTACGTGTTATCTCTTCGGTCCTTAGGTACGGTCTTGGCTATTAAGGGCAACCGCCTTAATGTTGATGTTAACGGTCTTACAGCGACGGTTAAGATTGATGACGTGAAGTCTACCACCCGAGAAGAAGTAGCTAAGGAGGAACGGGATGCCCGCAATAGGAATAAGGTGCGGACTAAGAAAGGGAAACCCGTTACACAAGTAGTCCGTCAACAAATGGCCACTACGGAACTTAATATCATTGGGCAAACCGTGGACGAAGGGGTTATGAACGTATCTCGCTTTATTGACCAAGCCCTTTTGGCTGGCATCAGCCAGGTCCGTATCATTCACGGTAAGGGGACCGGTGTTCTTCGCGATGGTGTCCAAGCCTATCTCAAGACCCTGCCACAAGTATCCAAGTTCGAAATGGCTGGGTATACAGAAGGCGGGGCAGGGGCTACCAATGTATATTTAAAATAATAAACGGTTACCTGTATATTTGTGTAATGGGGGGCTTATGAAAAAGATTATTATAGTATTATGTGCTATAGTTTGTTCTTGTATAGGATCGACCTTTGCTACGAATTATGTGGCTGTTACAACTGATCCTCATAGCCAATGGTATGTGGATGTAGATAGTGTGCATGTAATGATTACTAATCATTCACAATATGTGGTTGAGGCGAATTTAAAAAAAGTGGATTCTAGATCTGGCAAAATGAGTCTCTTTGAAACTCACTTTACCTATTATTTAGATGATCATCTCATGGCAGTTATCTTCTTACGGGCTAGTCGAGATGGAGGCTATCGTTGGATTCCTGATTTCAATGCTCAAAATATTGCTATTTATCCGAATATGCCAATTTATGATATAGGCGCCTTCGTTTACAAAGAAGCCTTTAAAAAGTCCTTCTAAGAGTAACCGTTGATACCTATAGAAGGCATATAAAAAAGCCGTCCTGGAGGGCGGCTTTTTTATATGGAGATAACGATGAAGAAAGCCCCTTGCATTAGCAAGAGGCTTTCTTTTATACCACTAGGGAAGTGGACTGTCTTATTCTTTAGACCGTTTCTTTTCCTTAGAGGATTTGGACTTATCGGATTTTGATGATTTATCAGAGCTTGCCTCTGATTTATCTTTATCCTTGTCTTTATCGTCCTTGACTTCTTCTTTAGGGGCTTCCTTAGCGGCTGGTTGGTGATAACCTTGGTTGGCTATATCAGCAGCTCCTGGTGGAACATTAAAGTCACTAGCTGGTGTATTCGCTAAGGCATGGGCCATAAATTCACGGAAGATAATAGCAGGTGTGTCGCCACCGGTGATACCGTGGAGGGTTTGTGACCCATAGTCATCACCCATCCAAACAGCCGTTGCTAGGTCAGGTGTATAGCCGACGAACCAAGCATCCTTGGAATCATCGGTAGTCCCTGTTTTACCGGCTAATGGACGACCGATAGCAGCATTACCACCAGTACCATCAGTAATTACGGATTCGAGCATATTAGTTAAAACATAGGCATCTTTTTCATCTACCACACGATTTTCTTCGATGGTATTTTCTTCCAAGACATTGCCATTACGGTCAACAATCTTGGTGATGGCCGTTGGTTTCACATGCACACCACCGTTAGCGAGGGTTGCATAGGCGACTGCCATATCCAATGGAGATACGCCCTTTGTAAGACCGCCTAGTGCAGAAGATAAGTTGTTATCCTCTGGTTGGAGGGTCGAGATACCCATGGACTTGGCTAGGTCTATGACTTTGCTCATGCCCACTTCGTCTGCCAACTTAACCGCAGGGATATTGATGGAGTGAGTGAGGGCATAGCGGAGGGTTACCTTACCATAGTGTTTCTTTTCATAGTTCTTAGGTGTCCACCCATTATAGTTGACCTCATCGTCCACAATGGTAGTACCAGGGGTCATCCCTTTTTGGATCGCCGCTAAATAAACGAATGGTTTAAAGGCAGAGCCCGCTTGACGGTAGGCTTGGGTAGCCCGGTTGAAGGAGTCGTTACCACGACCGCCCACCATGGCTACAATATAACCGTTGTGAGGGTTGATAGCAACCAAAGCCCCTTGTGGTTGGGTCAAGCCTTGATCATCTGTGTAGAAATTAGGCAGGTTACGTATAGCGCGAACCGCTGCATCTTGGGCATCCATATCAAGGGTGGTATAAATCTTGAGGCCATCCTTGTAAATAGCATCATCACCGTATTTTTCAGAGATTTCTTGGATCACATAGTCAGTGAAGTAAGAGGCGTTGTTGTTGTCTTTTACTTGTTCGGCTTGGTCCTTAGAAATGAGGCTTAGGTCAGCATTTTTAGCTTCGTCAGCTGTAGCTTGATCGATGTAGCCATATTTTACCATTTGGCTCAATACTGTAGCTTGACGTGTCTTAGCTGCTTCTAGGTTGTTGAAAGGTGAGTAGTAGTTAGGACTTTGTGGGAGGCCGGCCAAGAGTGAACACTGAGCCAGGTTGAGGTCCTTAACGTCCTTGCCAAAATAGATGTGGGCAGCGGATTCAACCCCATAGGCCCCTTGACCAAAGTAGATTTGGTTCATGTACATGTTAAGGATTTCATCCTTAGAGTAGCGTTTTTCAATTTGTAGGGCCAAGAGGGCTTCAGAAATCTTACGCTTGAAGGTTCGGTCTTGGTTGAGGAAGGCGTTACGAGCCAACTGTTGGGTGATGGTAGAACCACCTTCTGATACACCTGACCGAACAACGTTTACCGCAACAGCACGGAGGACGCCAATCGGGTCAATCCCGTGGTGGGAGTAGAAGCGGGAGTCTTCCGTTGCTATGAAGGCATTTTGCAAATTCTTAGGAATTTGTGACAAGGGCACAGGTAAACGATTTTCTGTGGCGTGTACTGTGGTGATTAGGTTGCCATGCACATCATAGATTTGCGATGAAGCAGGGGGTTTTACATTTCCTACGTCAGGCAAGCTTTGCATGGTGGCGGAAATAAAACCACAACCTGCACCAGCTACAATCAAAACAAAGAGTATGGAAATGATCCAAATGAGGCGCTTCACCGGCGTTCCCTTAGGAGGCTTAGAAGCTCTTAGGCTGCTACGAGACCGTCTTGTAGGCTTGTTTTGTGTACTCATGAATACCTCGTTGTTACCATGAATAAAGGCATATAATACCTTGTTTGATGTATATTAATCTATAGTATTATAGCATATTTAGCCACTTTCCAGTAGTTGACCCCCTTAATAGAGGTTTTATATAATAACATAATGTAATAGATGTGATAGCCCCAGGGTCTAGAAGATAAGGAGACGATTATGCTTTCAGCTCAAGAACAAATGCGCATTCTCGCTCACGGTGTAGCGGATATTATCCCACGTGAGGACTTGCTCAAGAAACTCGAAAAATCTGTAAAAGAAAATAAACCACTTGTGGTTAAATTGGGCCTGGATCCTACAGCACCTGATATTCACTTAGGTCACACTGTACCTATTCGTAAATTGAAAGCCTTCCAAGACTTGGGCCATCAAGTTGTCATCATCATCGGTGGTTTTACCGCTCAAATTGGTGACCCTTCTGGTAAGTCTACCACTCGTCCGCCGTTGACAGCTGAACAAGTAGCACAAAATGCGGCTACCTATAAGGATCAAATCTTTAAAATTTTGGACCCAGACAAGACTATTGTGAGGGATAACTCTGAATGGTTATCCCAGTATAACTTTGCCGACGTTTTGCGGTTGGCTTCTAAATATACCGTAGCTCGTATGATGGAGCGGGATGATTTCCACAAGCGCTACACAGAAGGGCGTCCGATTGCTGTCCATGAGTTCTTCTATCCACTCATGCAAGGTCAAGATTCCGTTGAGATTCATGCAGATGTAGAATTTGGCGGTACAGACCAAACCTTTAACGTTCTCATGGGGCGTCACCTTCAACAGCAAGATGGTATGGAGCCACAAGTAGCTATGCTCATGCCAATCTTGGAAGGCCTTGACGGTGTACAAAAGATGTCTAAGTCTTTGGGCAACTACATCGGTATCGATGAAGAGCCGAACGAAATGTATGGTAAGGCTATGTCCATTCCAGATGAATTGATGATGCGCTACTTCATGCTTGTAACGGATATGTCCATCGAAGACCAAGAAGACTTAGCGGCTAAATTAGAAGCTAATCAGGTTCATCCTCGTGATGTTAAGATGCAATTGGCACGCACTATCGTCCGTCTTTATCATGGGGAAGAGGCAGCCGCTGCTGCGGAAGAACACTTTAAAACGGTCTTCCAAAAACGGGCTTTGCCTACGGATATTCCAGAATATGTCATGGATAAACCAGAAGGGGAAATCTTTATTCCTCAATTCTGTACAGATGCAGGTTTGACTGCCTCTAATGGGGAAGCGCGTCGGTCTATTAAGGCTGGAGCTTTCAAAATCAATGGCGAAAAATACCAAGAAGAAAATATTACCCTCGAAGAAGGTATGATTGTACAAGTAGGGAAGCGTAAATTCCTCAAGATTAAATTCAATTAACTTTGATTTAAGCTATTTAAAAGATTTTAGCCATTTAACATCCGGCTACAAGATAAGGACCTAACCATTCGGTTAAGTCCTTTTTTGTTATCTATATAGGGCTAGATAAGAGAAAAGTTAATTCCTTATAGGGCAAGCCACTAGTAGCCAAGTCCGTGAGACCTCGCATGCTTAGACTACTTTTATATAGTGCAACATATATAAATAAGTGTTGACTACTAATTATTTGTGTTGTACTATTTATTCATGAAATAGTTTCTTTGCTTATATGCAACTAGGAGGATCTCACAATGAGTCGCGAAACAGCTTATGTACTTTGGTTTGATGAATTGAAACGGGAAGATGTGGATATCGTAGGTGGTAAATCTTCCTCTCTAGGCGAATTAACTTCTTCTACCAATGTTCCTGTACCATACGGCTTTGCTACAACTGCTTATGGCTACCGTCAATTTATGAGCGAAACAGGTTTAGAAGCTAAGATTAAAGAGGCTCTTGATAACCTTGATGACGTGGATAATTCTGCCTTGCTTCGTGAAGTATGTGCCAATATCCGTCAAATGATTTGTGACGCAGAAATGCCAAAGGCCTTGGCTGATGCTATTCGCACTTCATACGAAGAATTGGGTAAAAAAGTAGGGGAAGAAAATCCATTTGTAGCAGTTCGTTCCTCCGCTACAGCAGAAGATTTGCCAGATGCTTCCTTTGCTGGTCAACAAGATACCTACCTCAATGTTCGAGGCGCTGATGTTATCATCCAAAAGGTAAAGGAATGCTATGCGTCCACCTTCACTGATCGGGCTACTTACTACCGCGTAAAACAAGGGTTCGACCACATGGCTGTTGCCTTGTCCGCAGCTATTCAAATGATGGTGTACTCCAAAGCAGCTGGCGTTATGTTCACCGTTGACCTCGTAACTGGTAACGATAATAACATCCTCATCGAAGGCGCTTACGGCCTTGGTGAATATGTAGTTGGTGGTATTGTAACACCAGATAACTTCCGCGTTGATAAGACTAAAATGGAAATCACTGATCGTATGATCAACGATAAAAATATCCGCTTGGTTCGTAAGGCTGACGGTGACACTGTGGAAGAAGTGGTACCAGAAGCAGAAGCAAAACAACAGGTTATCTCCGATGCGCAAGTATTGGAATTGGCTAACTACGCAAAAGCCATCGAAAAACACTACGGTTGCTATATGGATATGGAATGGGGCGTAGATGAACGGGATGGTAAACTTTGGATCTTGCAAGCCCGCCCTGAAACAGTTTGGTCCCGTAAGGATAAATCTGAAGTGGTTCAAACAACAGCTACAACAACAGATCGTGAAATCGTTGTCAAAGGTTTGCCTGCATCCCCTGGTAAAGCTGCAGGTAAGGCCCATGTTATCTTGGATCCAGCAGATATTGATAGCTTCCAAGAAGGGGAAATCCTCGTTACTACTATGACTGCACCTGACTGGGTTCCAGTTATGAAAAAGGCAAAAGCTATCGTAACAGATGCTGGCGGTATGACTTGCCATGCTTCTATCGTATCCCGCGAGTTGGGGATTCCTTGTATCGTAGGTACTAAATCCCGCTCCCAAGAAGCAACTGTATCCATTAAAGATGGCCAAATGATTACCGTTGATGCATCTAATGGTATCGTATACGATGGTATCTTAGAAGACGCTGTGAAAGCTCCTGAAGCACCTGCAGCAGCAGCCCAAGCAACTGAATACATTCCTGTGACAGGCACTAAGATTTACATGAATCTTGGCAACCCTGATATGGCTGAAAAATACGGTGTATTACCTTGTGATGGTATCGGCCTCATGCGGGAAGAATTCATCTGGACTACCTTCATTCATGAACATCCATTGCACTTGATTGAAACTGGCCGTGGGGATGTAGCTGTTAACACCTTGGCAGAAGGTATGCGTAAGGTGTGCGAAGCCTTGGCACCTCGTCAAGTAGTGGTTCGCTTGTCAGACTTTAAGTCCAGCGAGTACCGTGATCTTAAGGGTGGCGATAAATTCGAACCACATGAATCTTCCGCACTCTTGGGGTGGCGTGGTGCATCCCGCTACTACGATCCTAAGTATTTGCCAGCTTTCAAATTGGAATTGGAAGCTATCAAAAAGGTACGTAACGAATTTGGCTTCAAAAACTTGCAAGTTATGATTCCATTCTGCCGTACGGTTGACGAAGCTCGTTTGGTAACCAACTTGATGGCTCAAGAAGGCTTGGCTCGTTCTAAAGACTTCAAGATTTGGATGATGGCAGAAATTCCATCCAATATCATCTTGGCTGACCAATTCAACCAATTCGTTGATGGTTACTCCATTGGTTCTAATGACTTGACCATGTTGGTATTGGGTTGTGACCGTGATAACGAAACGGTTCAACATATCTATGATGAACGCAACTTGGCTGTACGTCGTGCTGTACGTCACCTCATTGAAGTGGCTCATAAGGACGGCAAGACCGTATCTATCTGTGGACAAGCACCATCTGTGTACCCTGAATTCTGCGAATTCTTGATTAAATCTGGCATCGACTCTATCTCTGTAAATCCGGATGCAGTTAAAGCAACTAAGAAAATGGCTGCGCAAATCGAACAACGGATGATGATGGATGCCTTGACCGGTCGCGGTCGTCAAGAAACCGAAGAATTGGAATGGTAATTGACATAGTGACCTAGTTTTATTACGCTAATTGTGAGCGTACAAAAAGAGGAGGCTCTTATGGCCTCCTCTTTTTATAAAGGGGGGATAGGAGTGAATCTTTCAGTACGACAACAGGATATTGTCTCTATTGTGCGCGCTGAAGGGCCGATTACGGGGGAGGCCATTGCCAAGCGCCTTAACCTAACCCGGTCCGCCTTGCGGTCTGACCTGACGGTTTTGACCATGCTCCAGATTTTGGACGCCCGTCCTAAGGTAGGCTATTTTTATATAGGTTCCAGCTCGGAGAAGCAAACGGCCCAACTGATTAATCAATATACTGTGGGGCAAGTGGTATCGCAGGCCATTGTGGTAAGGCCTACTACTAGCCTCTATGATACGGTCGTTACTATTTTTACAGAGGATGTGGGGACTATCCTGGTAGGGGACGATGGTATCTTAGCCGGCCTGGTGTCTCGTAAGGATCTCTTGCGGGCTACGGTGGGTAAAACCGATCCTCATGCCGTTCCTATTTCCATGATTATGACACCCACCTCTAAGGTAGTGTACGTAGAACCATCTGCTAGCTTAGTCGAGGCTGCACAGAAGATGGATGATTTTGAAGTGGACTGTGTGCCGGTTGTTAACGTAGACAAGGTGGATGGCAAGAAGGTCCTTCGCATCGTAGGCCGTATTTCCAAGACTACCATTATGAAAGTTTTCCTTGAATTAAGCCGTATGTAATTGAGGTACAAGATGACTAATAAAACCATTTATGCCATATCTGACTCCATCGGTGAAACCGCCGAGTCTGTGGTTCGTGCTACCGCTAGCCAATATGATAAGGAGCGCTTTGATATTGTACGCGTTCCGTATGTAGAAACAAAAAAGCAAATCGATGACGTCCTCCGCGATGCTCATCCTGGGTCTGATGTAATTTGCCATACCATCGTATCTCCAGAACTTCGGGACTATCTCCATGGGCAGGCTGAGTCCCTCGGTCTTGAAACAGTAGATATTATGGGGCCTGTTATGAATGCAGTAGGCAAGGTAACGGATACAAAGCCCCGCCTTACCGCTGGTATGGTCCATAAACTAGACCAAGAATACTTCAAAAAGGTGGAAGCTATTGAGTTTGCCGTTAAGTATGATGACGGTAAGAACCCAGCTGGTTTCTCCAAGGCGGATATTGTCATCATCGGCGTATCTCGTACATCTAAGACACCTTTGTCCATGTACTTGGCCTATAAGAAAATTAAGGCGGCTAACTTACCTTTGGTGCCAGAAGTGCCATTGCCAGAAGAAATCTTTAAAGTGCCACCTAAAAAGATGGTGGGCCTTATTATCGACCCATTCAAGCTTAACAATATACGGTCAGAACGGCTCAAGTCTATGGGCCTAGAAGATGAAGCCAACTATGCCAACATGCAGCGGATCCAACAGGAATTGGAATACGCTAAGGCAGTGATGCGCCGCTGCCACTGCCAAGTCCTCGATGTGTCCAACAAGTCTATCGAAGAAACAGCTTCTTTGGTTATGCAAATTGTCGAACGCAACAAGATGCAAGAAGAGGAAATCGCTGCAGAACAATAAGATGTACCCGTTTTTATAAAAAGGCGCCCCTAGGGACGCCTTTTAGTCCTATATATCATTTCATTGGGAGGAGGGCCTATGTCGATTCGCCAACAAATTGAGGAACGGGAAGAAGCTATCTTATCTCCTAGGGCAGCTAAGAGTCGTTTGGCTGTACGGGATCATGAATTGGAGCCAGATCCTTTGCGGACGGCCTTTCAACGAGATCGGGACAGAATCATCCACTCCAAGTGCTTCCGCCGGCTCAAACACAAGACTCAGGTCTACATTGCGCCAGGGGACCACTACCGGACTCGTATGACCCATACCTTAGAGGTTGGTCAAATTTCTCGGACCATTGCACGGGCCCTCAACCTCAATGAAGACCTAGTTGAAGCCATCGCCATGGGCCATGATGTTGGCCATACACCCTTTGGCCATGTAGGGGAGTATGCCCTGAGGGATGTGGTGGGGCACTTTAACCACAATGAACAATCCCTTCGCATGGTGGAAGTCCTCGAGAATAATGGGGCTGGCCTTAATTTGACGGCAGAAGTGAGGGATGGAATTTTAGGCCATACAGGTCCTCATATCCCTAAGACCCTAGAGGGGCAAATCGTACGGACTGCAGATCGCATCGCCTACCTCTGCCATGATTTTGACGATGCCCAACGGGCAGGTATGCTCGATGTAAAAGACCTCCCCCTAGAAGTGCGCCAGCACTTTGGCACAACGCCGTCTCAATTAATTACGGCTATGGTTATGGATATGGTTGAGTCCTCTATGGACCAAGATAGGATATCTATGTCTAAGCAAACGGAAGACACCATGAACCTCTTCCGCCGCTTTATGTTTGAAAAGGTATATATGGCACCAGATCTTATTCCAGACCGAAACAAGGGGGCTTATGTAGTAAAACATCTCTTTGGCTACTTTATGGAACATCCAGATCAAATGGAAGAGACTGCTCATGTTAATGGTTTCTATTCGACGCAAGATGTGGTGGACTACGTAGCGGGTTTGACTGATAACTACGCCATTGAACTATTCAAGAAACTCTTTATTCCTAAGATGTGGAATGTCTAAAACCTGGAATATATAGGAGATGACGAATCTATAGGCAAAGTAAGATGTGAATATATAAGAAAAGAGGGGCATGGCATTAGCCTATGTCCCTCTTGTTTTTGTCCTTAACTCTGAATTTGAAAACAGGGGAGAGGGTAAACAAAAAAGGAGCTCTTTCGAGCTCCTTTTTTGTTAGAGTACATGTACTTGTTCTATTTTACGCGCGTGTAATTTTATCAGAACGAAGGCAACGAGTGCATACATTTACTTTTTTAGTTTCACCGTCGACTACTGCTCGTACTCTTTGAATGTTAGGTTTCCAAGTTTTTCTTGTGCGGATGTGAGAGTGAGATACGTTCATACCGCTAGCTGTGGATTTGCCACATACTTCACAAAGGTTTGCCATTTATTTCCACCTCCAAGCATAATTCACAACCATAACAAAATTATTCTATCATAAAAATACTACTTAATCAAGGAGTCTTCTTATGGCCGCATATCCATCTAGCTAGGCGACTCGACGCGTCTTTACGGACAGCGTTTACAGATGACTCATACAGCTAGTTCTGATATACTGTATCAAGAATTATAGCATAGGAGGGAGGGCAAAACAATGGATGAAAATTTAGCTTCTATTAAGGGTCTAGGACCAGCTCGTATTAAACAATTGAATAGCTTGGGCATCCATTCTGTTTCAGCCCTCTTAACCTATTTTCCTAGGTCCTATGAAGATAGGACTAACATCTATGCCATAGGAGAGGCCCAAGCTGGTATGACCCTAGGTGTTATGGGTTATGTAGTAGGGGTAAGAGAAAAACGACCTCGTCCTCGTCTATCCATTGTGGAAATTACCATTTCCGATGGGACAGGGTCTATGAAGTTTGTCCTCTTTAATCAGGGCTATAAAAAGAACTTTTATAAAAAGGGACAGACCCTCTATGGCTATGGCAAGGTAGAAATGGCCTATGGGTCTAAGCAGATGAATACACCTCAGATGGAAACCATTGCAGAAGGGAGCCAACCAGACCAAGGCATTGTTCCTATCTACCCTTTGACGGAAGGGGTATCCCAGTTTGTGATCCGGTCAGCCATCAAAAATTGGTTTGCCGCCCACCAGGATATGCCGAATATCATTCCTTCTGACTTAGGGCAAGCCCACACCTTAATGCCCCGCTATGAGGCCTTTAAGAATATGCACTTCCCAGCCTCCTCTGCAGCTTATGAGAAGGCTCGTTACCAGTTGGCCTATGAGGAGCTATTTATTATGCAAGCAGGCCTGGCCCTCTTGCGCAATAAGGAACAGAAACACTTGGGCTGTCCTATGGGCCCTAACGGATGCTTAGTTGAGGCCTATAAAAAAAGTCTTCCTTTTAGTCTTACAGGGGACCAAGAAAGGGCCTTTAAGGAAATCGCCTTAGATATGGAAGACGAAAGACCTATGCAACGATTGGTACAGGGTGATGTGGGGTCCGGTAAAACTGTGGTGGCTACCCTAGCCCTCCTAAAGGCTATAGAAAATGGCTACCAAGGGGTTCTGATGGCGCCTACGGAAATTTTAGCCCAACAACATGCAGAAGGGATTGAGCCAGCCTTGACCAAGTTAGGTCTTACAGTAGCTCTCCTGACAGGGTCAACTAGTAGGAAGGAAAAAGAAGCCATCTATGACCGTTTGGCGTCTGGTGAAATCGATTTGGTTATAGGTACCCATGCCCTTATCCAAGAGGGGGTCTCCTTCAAACGCCTTGGACTGGTGGTAGTAGACGAACAACATCGGTTTGGGGTTGAGCAACGGGCAGCCCTTCAACGAAAAGGAGCTCATCCTCACGTCTTGGTTATGACTGCAACGCCAATTCCTCGGACCATGACCCTTTCGGTATATGGGGACCTGGCTGTTTCCCTCATCAAAGAAATGCCTCCTGGGCGCAAGCCGGTTAAGACCTATCTAGTGGATTCTTCCTACGACCAACGCTTACGGGCCTTCTATGAGAAGGAAATGGGCCAAGGCCACCAAATCTATGTGGTATGCCCCCTAGTTGAAGAGTCTGAAAAATTAGATGCCAAAGCGGCAGAAGACCTCTATGAATCTCTTAAAGAATATTATGCTGGATCCTATCAGGTAGGTCTTGTTCATGGCCGTATGCGGCCTAAGGAAAAGGAAGCTATTATGGAGGCCTTCCATGAAGGGACCATTCAGCTGCTTGTATCTACAACAGTAATAGAAGTGGGCGTTAATGTTCCTAATGCAACCATTATGACCATTATGGGGGCGGAACGCTTTGGCCTATCCCAGCTGCATCAATTGAGAGGCCGTGTAGGGCGTGGTGACCTCCAGGCCTACTGTATATTAGTCTCCGATGCTAGAACCGATGTGGCCAGAGAACGGCTCCATCTGATGGAAACTACCCAGGATGGCTTTGAATTAGCTGAGCAGGACCTTCTTATCCGAGGGTCTGGACAACTCTTTGGCCTTGCCCAATCCGGTCTACCTGATTTGCGGGTTGCTAATATCATAAAGGATATAGATATACTGCTAAGGGCTCGTCAGGATGTATTGGACTATGCGCGGGATAAGGGAATAGACCATTTAGAGGCGGTTATGAAACCAGAGTTAGAAGCTCGGTTTGGAGAGCGGTTCCTGCGGATATTATATAGTTAAAACTGCTTTCATAATTATTAGAAATCGGATTATAGGTAATGGCAATCCTTCCTTAAAAACACTAATGAAAATTGCTCATGCCTTTGGTAAAAAAATGAAGATTGAATTTGTTTGATTTTTGTACTTGTACTTATTAATTAAAATATGTATAATAAGGAAAACCTATTAATCATTTGTTGAATGGAGGTGCTGTCAAATGCCATTTATTCACGTAGAACTCGTTGAAGGACGAACAACTGAACAGAAGAAAGAACTCGGTCAAGCTATCACTAAGGCCACATGCGATATCATCGGTGTGCCACAAAGTGCGGTGAATGTAATCTTCACGGATTTAAAAGCAGACAACTTAATGCAAAACGGTAAACTCCGTTCTGAGAAATAAGTAAGTAACTACACCTGATATTTCAGGTGTAGTTATTTTGCTATTAGGGCTTTTATTAGAAATACCTATGACTTAATAAGTATCAGGTAGTTCATGACACAAGATGTGGTCGAGCGTCATACATATAGATAGTATTAATGTATTTGTTTTTATATGGTTGCTAAGAGGAGGGCCTATATGAGAGACGATAAATTCGGTATGAGAGGGTTGACCTTTGATGATGTTTTGTTGGTGCCAGCAGCATCTGATATTTTGCCTCATCAAGTGGATTTAAAAACACAATTGACCAAAGATATTTCCTTAAATATTCCTATGATTTCTGCTGGTATGGACACGGTTACAGAGTCTGCTATGGCCATTGCTATGGCTCGACAAGGGGGCTTGGGCGTTATCCATAAAAACATGTCCATTGAAGAGCAAGCTCATGAAGTAGATAAGGTTAAACGGTCCGAACACGGCGTTATTGTAGATCCCTTCTACTTGTCACCACAAGACCTCTTGGGCAAGGCTGATGAGCTCATGAAACACTACCATATTTCCGGTGTCCCTATTACGGATAATGGTAAGTTGGTGGGGATTATTACCAATCGGGATATGCGTTTTGAAACTGACTTGTCTAAGCCAATTGGTCAATGTATGACCAAGGAAAACTTGGTTACAGCGCCTGTAGGAACTTCTTTAGATGATGCTAAGGCTCTTTTGTCTAAGCATCGCATTGAAAAGTTGCCACTCGTTGATGTGGAGGGCAACCTCAAGGGCTTGATTACCATTAAGGATATTGAAAAGGCTACTAAGTATCCTAATTCCGCTAAGGATACTAGTGGTCGACTCTTGGTTGGTGCGGCTGTAGGTGTTTCCAAAGACCTCTATGACCGCATGGATGCCTTGGTAGCGGCTAAGGTTGATGTTCTCGTAGTAGATACAGCCCATGGTCATTCAGCGGGTGTTTTACGGACCTTAAAAGAAATTAAAGCTAAGTATCCACACCTTCCTGTTATCGCCGGCAATGTAGCAACAGCAGCTGGCACAGAAGCCTTGATTCAAGCTGGAGTAGATGCAGTGAAAGTAGGGATTGGTCCTGGCTCTATTTGTACGACCCGAATCATCGCAGGTATTGGGGTTCCACAAATTACAGCTGTTTATGAATCTGCTAAAGTAGCTAGTCGTTATGGTATTCCTGTCATCGCTGATGGGGGTATTAAATACTCTGGTGATATTGCTAAGGCTATCGCAGCAGGGGCATCTTGTGTTATGATGGGGAATATACTAGCTGGTACAGAAGAGTCTCCAGGTGAAACTGTTATCTACCAAGGTCGTAGCTATAAAGTCTACCGTGGTATGGGTTCCTTGGGAGCTATGAAACTCGGTTCTAAAGACCGTTACTTCCAAGCGGAAGCTAAAAAACTGGTTCCAGAAGGTATTGAAGGCCGTGTACCTTATAAAGGTACATTGGCAGATACAATATTCCAAATGGTAGGTGGCCTACGGGCTTCTATGGGCTATTGCGGTTGTCATAACATTCAAGAAATGATTAATGATACGCAATTTGTCCAAATCACGGCGGCGGGCCTCAAAGAGTCCCATCCTCATGATGTAAGTATCACCGTAGAAGCACCTAACTATAGTGGCTGATAAAAGAGGTAATGAAGGTGCGCACAAATCGCATTAGCGTCTTATCCGTTCCTGTGGACGCGATCACCCAAGTTGAGACGGTTGATCGCGTCCAATCATTGCTGCATGAGTCTGGCTTACACATCGTAGTAACGGCCAATGCAGAAATGATTATGCATGCACAGGCAGATAAAGAATTATTTACAATTTTACAAGAAGCTGATTTGGTTATTCCTGATGGGGCTGGTGTCTTATGGGCTGCGGAACAAAAGGGGAACCATTTCCCAGAACGGTGTCCAGGCATTGATGTAGCTAGTGCTTTATTTGCAAAGGCGGCTACAAATCAAACACCCATTTACTGCCTAGGAGCAGCACCAGGCGTGGTCGACAAAGCCATGGCTAATGTACAAGACAAGGTAGGGAAGCTTAACCTAGTAGGGACTCACGATGGCTTCTTCAATGACCGTGAAGAGCAACTGATTGTTGAAGACATTAAGTCTACAGGAGCTAAGTTAGTCTTTGTTGCCTTAGGTGTGCCTAAACAAGAAAAATGGATTATCAATAAACTCGCTGGCCTAGATGGTGTAGTTGCCATGGGCGTAGGCGGGTCTTTTGACGTCATGGCGGGCAATATTAAGAGGGCCCCTAAATGGATGCAAGAAAACCGCTTGGAATGGTTGTATCGCTTAATCCTTGAACCTAAACGCATTTTGCGCATGATGGCTTTGCCTAAATTCATGATCAAAGTGTTGACGAGTAAGTAGTGTAGAGGTGTGACATGAATAACCATATTCCAAAAGGGCCTATTATTAAGGAAGGGTTTCCCCTGATTGGGGCTATGTTGGTCTTAACCATCCTAGCCATCGCCCTTGGCTATTACTATGTGGCGGTCATTCCCTTCGTGTTAGCCCTCTTCTTTGCCAATTTCTTCCGTAATCCTAGACGGATCATCCCAGAAGGGGATGACTTGATTCTCTCTCCTGCGGACGGTAAAATTATGGACATTTCCAATGTCTATGAGGATACCTTCCTCCATAAAGAATGTAAAAAAGTAACCATCTTCCTGTCCGTATTTGACGTTCATGCTAACCGGGCGCCTATTGATGGAAAGATTACCTTCCGCCAATATACCTGCGGTGGTTTCTTGCCTGCCTTTAAAGATGAGGTGGGATTTGAAAACGAACGTCATACCATCTGTATTGAAAATGAACGGACCTCTGTTGTGGTGACTCAAATTGCGGGCCTCCTGGCTCGTCGAATTGTATCTTGGACAGACCTAGATAGCGTCCTTGAACGAGGCCAATTATATGGTATGATTAAATTTGGATCTTGTACTGAAATTTACATGGATCCGAATGTAGAAATCTTCGTAGAAAAGGGTCAACATGTGACAGCAGGAGATGTTGTCATTGGGAGGTTACCAAATGAATAAGTCTATTTTTCCAAATGCCTTAACCGCAGCTAACTTGGCTTTTGGTGTCATCGGTATTACCTTTGCCGCTAAGGGACTAGCAACCTATGCAGCTATTTGTGTCATCCTATCTTTGGTGGCTGACGGTCTAGATGGTCGAGCAGCTCGTGCCTTAGGTGTATCTGGTCCTATGGGGCGGGAATTAGATTCTTTGTCAGACGTAGTCGGTTTTGGTGTAGCTCCTGCCTTCATGCTCTTTGCCAAGGAATTAGGCGACTTGTCTTGGCTCGGTTATGTGCCACTCATCCTTTTCTCTTGCCTAGGCGCAGGGCGTCTGGCTCGGTTTAATATTAAGACAGAAGAAGTACACGGTTACTTCCAAGGTCTTCCTATTCCAGCAGCAGGTTGTTTTGCAGCAACCTATGTTTTGTCGGGGGTAATGGTGCCACAATGGCTCCTCATGATATTGATGATCATCGTGGGCTTCCTCATGGTGTCCAATGTTAAGTACCCTGATTTTAAAGGCTCTTCTGCCATTCGCATCCACAAATGGGTTGTTGCACTTGTGCTTATCTTAGCCATTATTGGTGCCGTTCTTAATTGGCATGCTATCCCTGTTCTTATCTTTGCAGCTTATATCTTGTTTGGTATCTTGAATTCTGCAGTTAATGCTTTTAAAACCTTGTAATCGGAGTTATCCTCAATGAATCATTACCTGGATTTAATCCTGATTCCTGTACAAATAATCATCGTTATTTATACGATTTATTACATTGTATTAGCGGCCTTTGGCATGTGGCGCCGCAAAGAAAAAAAGAATTATACCCCTAAGAACACCTTTGCTGTTATCATTTGTGCACATAATGAGGAAGCGGTAGTCGGGCAACTGATTAAGAACCTTCATGACTTGGACTACCCGGATGATATGTATGACATTTTTGTCGTAGCTGATAATTGCACGGATTCAACAGCACAAGTGGCAGAAGCCGCTGGTGCACACGTATATGTGCGGGAAAATAAGGTAGAGGTAGGTAAGGGCTATGCCATGGGGTGGATGTTCGACCGCGTGGAAGCTATGGACCGCAAGTATGATGCCTATATCATCTTTGATGCAGATAACTTAGTTCACCCTCAATTCCTCCGTGAAATGAATCATCATTTGGAAAAAGGGGAGTCCGTTATTCAAGGTTATCTCAATGCCAAAAACCCAACCGATTCTTGGGTGGCAGGTACTTTTTCCATCATGTTCTGGACGGTTAACCATATGTGGCACTTGGCCAAGTACAATGTGGGACTCTCTACAGCCTTGGGCGGCACGGGCATGTGTATCCGTACAGATATCATTCGTAAGTATGGCTGGGACTGTAACTCACTCACAGAGGATATGGAGTTCTCTATGAAATTATTGAGCCATGGTGTCCGTACCTGCTGGGCCCATGATGCCATCATTTACGATGAAAAGGTAACCGGTTTTATGGCCTCTTGTCGCCAACGTCTTCGCTGGGCGCAAGGTCAGTTCGATACAGCTGGTCGCTATATACCAATACTCTTTGCAGTGGGAATTAAGAAGGGGTCCATTAGAATCTTGGATGGGATTATTCAAGTGTCCCAACCTTACTTCCTCCTCTTAACCACCATTTACATGATCATTTCCACCATCAACTCGGAATTGATCAACTATTGGGGGCAAGAACACGAGCTCTATACCAATATCCTCTTCCAAGTCATCCCTGTAGGGGCGTGGCAAATTATATGGTTCTTGCAATACGCTTTTCCATTGGTAGTCTTGCTACAAATCAAGGTACCACCTAAGTGTTGGTTCTATTATTTAATTTATCCAATCTTTGTGTATTCCTGGATTCCAGTCAATATTTTGGGCTTTATCCGCCGTCATGATAAACGCTGGTCCCACACAGCTCATACACGGGCTGTGGCCATGGGTGATGTAAAATTGACCCGTATGGGGGATATGCACCATAAATGAGTTAAAAGCACTGCCTGTCTTGGGTAGTGCTTTTTTATAGGAGACAACATATGCATATTTTATTATCTAATGACGATGGTATTATGGCCCCTGGTCTACGAGAATTGGCTTATCATCTAGCGAAAGATCATCGCATTACCGTGGTAGCCCCTATGAGAGAGCAGAGCGGCAAGGCCCATGCTATTACTACAGATCGGGCCATTGAATGGAAGGTCTACCCAGCTGAAGAAAATATCGAATGGCATGCTATTGATGGAACGCCTTCAGACTGCGTTAAGTGGGCCCTTAGCCACTACCTTAAGGGAGATAAGCCAGAACTTTGTATTTCTGGTATCAATAATGGCCTTAATGTAGGGTCTGATGCCCTTTATTCGGGTACTGTAGCAGCCGCTATGGAAGCTCTTTTCTTTGGGGTTCCAGGCCTAGCCTTGTCAGCAACAAGCTATAAGCGAGGCTATGGTAAGGAGCTCTATCCAGTGGTGGATCATTTATTAGAATACTATTATGGGCCTCATCCATCTGTAAAAGCCTCCCCTAAGGACCTAGTCCTCAATGTCAATTTCCCTGCGGAGGGTCCCTATACTTGTGATAAGTTGCGGCAATTAGCCCAAGGGACTCAGCACTACCGAGACGCTGTAGAGTTTGAAATGATACGGAGGGGGAAGAAGTACTTTTGGATTGGCGGCAAGAAGGGCCACGATAGGGAAGCAGTCCCTACTGATGTAGATCAAGTTCTTGAAGGCTTCATTACAGTGGTCCCTCTGACTTGGAAACAGGAATATAAGGATTTCCACCTCTAAGCTTTCATAAATTCCTTGTCTGGCTTGAATTACTTGCTTCTATAGGCTATGATTATATACATAGTCCTATATGCCGGAGTGGCGGAATGGCAGACGCTCTAGACTCAGAATCTAGTGATGGTTATCATCGTGTGGGTTCGACTCCCATCTTCGGCACCAGATTAAATCCCCGGTTCTATAACTGGGGATTTTTTATAATCTGTAATAAGATGTATGGTGATTGTCTAATAGAATTTTTAAGAGTTTGCTAAAAATTCAAAAATTGCTATATAAATTGTTTGACAGCCTAGGGCCTTTCTGATAATATACATAGTGTTCCGAACATGCCGGAGTGGCGGAATGGCAGACGCACTTGACTCAAAATCAAGCGAGTAACATCGTGTGGGTTCAAGTCCCACCTCCGGCACCATCTATAATTACATATGTGATTATGTAGCAGAGAGTGGCAGAGCTTGGTAATACCTAGCTTTGTCACTTTTTCTGTATGGCAGAGCTTAGCAGAGCATGGCAATTATTTGCCCTATTTTTGCCCTATCAAAATTAAAGCACCTTACCATGATTGGCAGGGTGCTTTTTTAAAGGAATAAGAAAGTGTATTGACTGCTTACAAAGTTGTAGTGTTACTTTTCACTATTTTAAGTTAGCGCTTATTATATAATGATGTTATAAGACTTATCCTATTCTACATTCCTATAGGAGTTACCTATGAACCAACAAACCATTTACCTTGGAGGCGGTTGCTTCTGGGGCCTTCAAGGATATATCAAACAAATTAAAGGGGTCCTATCTACAGAGGTGGGATATGCCAATGGGGGCTTTCTTAATCCATCCTATGAGGATGTGTGTCATGACTCTGGTCATGTGGAGGCCCTCAAGGTGACCTTTGATGGTGACCAAATTAGTCTGTCCATTCTCCTGCAGTATTTCTTGCGAGCTATCGATCCTTTTTCCCTCAATAAACAAGGAGGGGATAGGGGCATTCAGTACCGAACGGGTATCTACTCAGATAGGCTAGACCTCTTGCAAGAGGCTGAGACTATTTTAGACAAGGCGCAAACTTTTGAAAATCAGCCTTTTGCTATCGAGGTCCTTCCTTTACAGGACTATTCCTCCGCAGAAGATTATCATCAAGATTACCTAGATAAGAACCCAGGGGGCTATTGTCACATCCCTTTAGGACTTGCCTCTGAACCACTGATTGATTTTAATCTCTACCAGAGACCATCCGATGAAGAATTGAAGGCTACCTTAAGTCCTGAAAGTTATCATATAACGCAAGAGGCCGGTACGGATGCACCTTTTAGTCATCCCTATACAGACCTCTTTGAAAGGGGAATCTATGTAGATATTACTACCGGAGAGCCTCTCTTTTCATCTCATGATAAGTTTGCCTGCTCCTGTGGTTGGCCTAGTTTCTCTCGGCCTATCGCTAAGGAAGTGGTTCGCTACTACCAAGATAGGAGTCATGGTATGGTGCGGACTGAAGTTCGCAGTCGGATTGGCAAGGCCCATTTAGGCCATGTCTTTGATGATGGTCCTAATGGTAGTTACCGCTTCTGCATTGATGGGTCTGCTTTGCGCTTTATTTCACTGACAGATATGGAGAAAGCCGGCTATGGGTATTTAGTAAACTATATAAATAATAGATAAGTACTGTATAAATCTAGATAAAAAGAACTAATTCAAAGTAATAACCGCTCACTTGGGATAGAGATATTTCTTGCTAGCTTAGCTAGAGAGAGAAACCATCCCTAGAGGGCGGTTTTATTGTATATAAAGATAGGATAGATATAAATAATTCTCAAAATAAACTTATTAAATGAGAACTGATTCCTATAAAATTAAATTAGGATTTTTGAATATCAAAATATAAAACGATAATAATACTTTATTTTTATCGATTATCCGGATATTGCATAAGTTATTACAAATTGATATAGATTTTCGTTATCGAATATATTGATATTTATTATTATTTTGTTAGAATTATGGTTGGATTAAATATAGAAAGTTTTTAATACTATTAGCTTTCTATATGAGTGTGATTGTTATATAAGGAGTTTAGACATGAACAAGCGTTTCTATCGCAATTGGTTATGTGCGACTCTTTTGTTGTCCATGCCTATGACAACATTTGCCGCAGAATACCAATTAGACGATTTTGTTGTATCGGGAAACCGTATCCACGAAGCACCGATTACAGAGCATAATGAAGTGCCAGGTGGTCAAGTGGCTCGTACGGCCGACTATGGTATCTTGGGTAACCGCGATACCATGACGACGCCATTTAATGCGACCACATTTACGGACAAGACGATTAATGATATTCAAGCTAGCAATGTTACGGATGTAATTGCTAATGATGCGTCTACTAATAACCAAACTCTATCTGGTGCCTCCCAAGCTTGGGCCATTCGGGGCTTCCGAGCCCAACAACAAGACGTATCCTTCAACGGCTTGCATGGTATTGCACCACGATTCTACACAGGGGTAGAAGGGATTGACCGGATCGAAGTTCTAAAAGGGGCATCGGCCCTCTTATATGGCATGTCTCCAAATGGGTCCGTCGGTGGTAACATCAACTATGTACCAAAACGGGCTAAGGCTGGGGAAAACCAAAACTCTGTTAAGCTTTCTTACGGTGATGGCCGTCAATTCGGTCAACAAATCGACTGGGGGACTCGTACTGCTGATGGCAAGTGGGGCGTGCACTTAACTGGTTATCACACCAATGGATCTACTTCCTTTAGCGATGAAAAAATCCAAACAAACTCCGCCTTTGTAGGTGTTGATCGCCAAGGTAGTCGGTCTCGCTTCTACTTAGATGGTGGTTATATCTACAACAATATAGATAACCCACAGTACCGGGTACAATTTGCAGGCATTACGAATTCTCAAATTCAAAATAATTATATTCGCCAACATGGTCTCCCATCTGCAGACCACAATAGAAAATATGGCCTTGCTGATACCTACCGCCACGTAACAGAAAAATTTGGTGCTGCACGGTATGAATACGACTTCTCCAAGAATCTCATCGGTTTTGCTGCCCTAGGTATGCGTCAAACCAAGATGGACTATGCCTATAACGATTATCGTTTACAAGCGACTGGGAATGAACAATATCGTCTCCATAATAATAACCACATAAATAAGGCCGTTTCTGCTGAAGTTGGCTTAAAGGGCAAGTTCACAACAGGCTCTGTAAAACACGAAGTAACTGGTGTAGCAACACGTGTAGCTTGGAAACGCTATATGACCAACCAAACTGGTGCTTGGTCTAATCTAAGTGCGTTAACGCCGTCTACGGTATCTAATTATGCCCACCAATATCCATGGAAGGCTGATCTTAACGATTCTAACTTGCTTTCTGGTGTAGCTTTAACCGATGTTATCTCTACTAAGGATGACAAGTGGACCTTCGTAGTAGGTGGTCGTTACCAACACATTAGCCAGGTTATGAATAAAACCAATAAATCCTACAAGAAGGATGCTTGGTCTCCTGCCTTTGCTGTGGTGCATAAATTGAATGATAAGACATCCCTTTATGCCAACTATATGCAAGGCTTGACCATGGGTGACTTGGTTGACGATACTACCTATGCTAATAATGGTGAGGTCTTGTCTCCTTATAAGACAAAACAAGTTGAAGTAGGGGCTAAGTTCAATACAGGTAAATTCCTCACAACTGTATCTGCCTTCCAAATGGATAAGGCTGATTCTTTGGTAGAAAATCGTGGTGGACAAAAATTCTTGACCAATGGTGCCAAGTCCCGTAATCGTGGTATTGAGATGTCCATCGCCGGGGAACCAAAAGCTGGCACACGGGTAATGGGTTCCCTCATGTTCTTAGATGCAAAATATCGCAAGGCTCCAGTTGATTACCAAGGCAACTCTCTTATGGGTACACCACGTTGGCAAGCAGTGGCTCGCCTTGAACAAGATATCAAATCTGTTAAGGGCTTATCTGTAAACCTTCGGGCTAATTACCAAGGTCCTGCCTACATTGATCAATGGAATACCTACAAGGTAGGTGGTCGCATGACTTGGGATATGGGCGCTCGTTATGAATTCAAGGGCATGGGGGGTCATCCGATGATCTTGCGTGCTGATGTGTATAACATCTTCAACAAGGACTACTGGAATGCCTTGTCTAACCAACCAGCGCTCTATGTTGGTAAAGGCCGTACAGGGGTCATTTCCTTAGAAGCTAAGTTCTAGATTTTCTCTAATTAGTAACTAATATCTGTAAGAATATATAAAGGATAGCTATTATCAAATAGCTATCCTTTTTTTGTTGTGTTTTTATTATATTAAAATAGATCAATACATAGTAAGTATATTATATTAACTTGACAATTTCATACACATGAATAACTAAAATTCATAGTCTTATGTAAAATATATATGATAAATAATATCATTTATACATTATAAATTCATAAATAAAATATAAAATAAATAAGAATTTTTAGTTTGTATCCTACACAGGATAGAAAGGAGGGATTATGACCCAGGGTAGAGTAATAGCCATCCAGTGGGGACTCCTACTAGTGCTTGCAATCTCCCTTGTTTTGGCCCTAGGCTTAGGATCCGTTATGCTCAGCCCTAGTCAGGTGTGGCATATTATCTGGTCCCAGATTACCGGTCAGGACTCTGGTCTCTCGCCAGCCTTGGTCGATATCATATGGGATATTCGCTTGCCTCGAGTGCTCTTAGCGGCTATTGTCGGGGCGGGCCTAGCCTTGTCGGGCCTTATCATGCAGGCGTCTGTACAGAATCCATTGGCTGAGCCTTTTATTTTGGGGATTGCTTCTGGTGCTTCTGTTGGCGCTGTGGGAACAATCCTTCTTGGCGGAACCATCCTTGTGGGTGGCATGAGCTTGGGTGTCCCTATGGGGGCCTTTCTAGGTGCTATAGTAGCAACGTTAGGTGTCCTTCTGTTGGCAGGCATTCGAACCCGTATGTCCACGGTCCGTTTGATTTTAGCTGGCGCTGTGGTCAGTGCCCTATGCACAGCCTTATCTAATTTCATTATTTATATGGCTGGTAATACAGAGGGAATTCAAACAGCTACGTTCTGGATGATGGGGTCGCTGAGTAATGCCCGATGGGATGGTCTGGTTCTTCCGATGGCGATGGTGGCCCTCATGGTGGCTTATTTTGCAAGTCAGGTTCGGTCGCTAGATGCCTTACTCTTAGGGGAAGAGGCCGCTATGACTCTAGGCATTGATGCCAATAAAAAACGGCGTATCTATATGGCCCTTATCGCCCTCCTTACGGGAATTCTGGTATCTCAATGTGGCATTATCGGCTTTGTAGGTTTAGTCATCCCTCATATGATCCGATCCTTGGTAGGTGCATCTCATGGGAGAAACTTACCTATGGTTGTTGTCTTTGGGGCCATCTTTCTAGTCTGGGCCGATCTCTTAAGTCGCGTCCTCTTGCCATCGGGAGATTTACCGATTGGTATTATTACAGCCCTTATGGGAGCGCCACTCTTCATGCGCTTACTCTTTGGCAATGCTAAGAATTTTGGAGGTTGAGATGGACCATATTAGAATTGATAATCTCCACTATTCTGTGGCTGGTAAGGAAATTCTTAAAGGGGTGTCCTTAGACCTAGGTGGGCATGAATTTGTGGGCCTTATAGGCCCTAATGGATGTGGTAAGTCTACCTTGTTAAAGCATATCTACCGGGTTAACCCTATACAAAAAGGTGAGATTTACCTAGATGGTTTGCCTTTAGGAAATATCCCCCTTAGGGAATCAGCCCGCAAGATTGCCGTTATGGGCCAATTTACCAGGATGGACTTTGACTTCACCGTCTTTCAAATAGCCCTGATGGGGCGGACACCTTATAAAATGAGTTTCCAGGAGGATACAGAAGAGGACTATGCTAAGGTCCAGTCAGCCTTGGAAGGAGTTGGTATGTGGCAGGCGAGAGACCGGTCTTTTACAACCTTGTCTGGGGGCGAACAGCAACGGGTCCTCCTAGCCCGGGCCCTGGTGCAAGAACCGGAGTATTTGGTCCTAGATGAACCTACCAACCATTTGGATATTACCTACCAATTAGAACTTTTAAAAATTGTTAAATCTCTTGGCATTGGCATTGTGGCAGCACTCCACGAGCTCAATCTAGCAGCCCTTTTCTGTGATCGCATTTGCATCTTGAAGGATGGCTGTATACAGGCCTTAGGTAAACCTCATGAGGTTATTACGGAGGAGACCCTCTATAAGACGTATGGCGTTCATTCAATGGTCCACTGTGATGAACAAGCGGTCCCTCATGTGCGTTACCTGGTCGATGATCTGGATGAAAATAAGCAGCCCTTGGTGGGAAAACTAGGAGGTAATAGATATGACTAGGACCCTATCAAAGGTCCTGCAGGCTCTGCTAGGGTTAATGGTCACCGCTTTGGTTTTGTGGTTGGGACTCACCCATGGTATGGGCCGAGCTCACGATAGAAGTATAGCCATAGGGCTTGGTCAGAGCCTAGTAGAACTCAGTAACTTTGATGGCGATGGACACCCTTTAATCCAGAGCTACAAGGTTCCTCCAGAGCGAGTTTTAGTGACCTATCCAGGGGCGACAGAACTACTCATAGCGTTGGGATTAGAGGACCGGATTGTGGGGACCGTAAAACCCTATGGGGTGGAACCAGCTTACCTTGCCGGCCCCTATGGACAGTTACCCATCTTAGAGGCACCCTTTGTTCCCTCTAAGGAAGAAGCTTTGGCCTATGAACCAGACTTAATCATTGGTTGGAACCATCACTTTTTACCAGGTGCCTTAGGCCAAGTAGGGCATTGGCAGCGCCAAGGCATTGCCACCTATATCGTGCCGGCCACAGTAAGGCGAGGGAAACCAAGGCTTCAAGGAATACTCTATCCCTTTATCGATGATATGGGAAAAATATTCGGTGTAGAGTCACGGGCAGAGGCCTATAAACAAGGTCTGGATGAGCGGATTAAGGCGGTGGAAAGTAAGGCAAAGCAAAGGGCCTACAAACCTAGCGTCATGATTCTTCAGTCCTATGGGAATTCCACCTATACGGCCTATGGGGAAAATTATGTTATCCAAGATATTGTGGAAAAGGCCGGTGCCCGCCCCTTGGTTCTACAGGGAATGACCGCCGTAGGACCAGAGCGCATTCTGGCCTATGACCCAGATTACATTGTACTGGTTATGTCCGATGAGGATGGAGATAGAGATGCCTTTACGAAAAAGGGGAAAGAATTACTGGAAAAAGATCCAAAATTAGTCCATATGTCGGCTATTATGAGTGGCCGAATTATACCTGTTCCATTCTCTGCTGTTAATAACGGCAACGGTCGCCTTGTTGATGCTCTCGAGTGGATAGGGGCTGGGTTAGATCAATAGTGATAGAAATTATTAGAATCAATGATTTTCTTGTGGAGCTAAGTAGCTTTCAGATTTAGAGATACATATACAATGACTCTTTTATAAAGAAAGGAAAACAACCATGAACAAGTATGTATTACGAGCAACTCTACTTAGCGCTTTAGCTCTCTCGATGACCCCATCTGCTTATGCTGCAGAATACCAGTTAGATGATTTTATCGTAACCGGTACGCGGGTTAAGGCTGATGTGAAGGATGTAGCAGCTAATGTTACGGTCATCAATAATGAAGCCATTGAAAAGGGAAATTATAGCAATGTATCCCAGGCCTTGAAAGCGGCCAATGTAGATGTAGTCGATAAAAATGGCGTATCTTATGCTGTGTTGAATGGTGATAGTCGGGTATTGGTTTTGGTTAATGGGCGTAAGCAAAACTTTGATCACTTAACCGTATCTGGTGCTACTAATGCTACTGACTTAGGCAATATCTCTATGGATAATGTAGACCATATTGAAATTGTGCGGGGACCAAATTCATCCTTGTATGGTGAAAAGGCATCAGCTGGCGTCATCAATATCATAACTAAGGCACCAGGACCTGAAAGTAGAACATCAGTAACAGGGGAATACGGGTCTTGGAACCATCGCCGAGCAGCGATTACGAATTCTGGTGGGGATGAGAATAATCGCTACATGATTACGTATTCCAAGGAAAAACGCGGTAATTATCACTATAAGGATATGAAGGGGAATAGTCATGTTTTCCCGGATTCTAAGATCAACCAAGAGGAAGCGACCCTCCGTTATGACCATTACTTTGGCAATGATAGAGCAACCTTTGATTTTGCCCGGAATCGCAGTAAAAATGGGGGTGGTCTATCCCTACGTAATCCGCTAGCAGGAATTATTATGTACCCTGGGCGTATAGATGATTCTACCGTTACTGACATGGGGCTTACTTATACCTTTAATCAAAAGAATAAGGGCGATGGGACCTTTGTTCGATTGGGCCGTGTACAAGATAAGACCAGTGCTCCATTTAGCTCTAGCTACAGACATAATTTAAAAGGTTTAAGTTTTGAAGGCCAGAAGAATTGGACTCTTAAAAACCATAACCTTGTAGGTGGAGTCTCCTGGGAAGAACAAAAGCTATGGGAAGAAAATGGTGGCGCCATCATGGATGCTAAGGCTAATACCAAGGCCCTATTTGCAGAAGATAATTGGACATTGGGAGATGGCTGGTCCATGAACTTAGGTGGTCGCTATGAACATCATTCAGATTTTGGCGGCAACTGGACATCCCATGTAGGCCTAAATAAACGGATTAGTAATGATACCCATGCGTATCTATCTTGGGGCCAAGCGGTTAATAACCCAACGCTTAAAATGCGCTATGCTGCTACACCATTCTGGATTGGCAACCCTAATTTGGAACAAGAAAAATCTCAAACGGTAACGCTTGGTGTAGATAGTAAGATTAATGATAGATTGAACCTATCCGCTAGTGCTTACCAATCCCGATTAAAGAATGCCCTTAAATGGCAATCTAATCCAGTAGCGGGATTGCCAGGGACTTATGTGAATGCAGATCGGGAAAAACGAAATGGTATTAGCTTGAATGCTAACTATAAGATCAACGAGGCTTGGCGGTTGCGGGCTGGCTATGAATTCTCTAAGGTAGAAACTAAAAATGTTACTTCTTCCTATTTGACAGATACAACTAATACACGGCCTAATGGCTATAGTTTAGGAATCGATTATAGCAAGAATAAGTGGGATGCAAGCTTAGATCTTCATTATGTGACAGGCCGTAGTCAACAACAATTTACAGATTCTCGCTATGTAACATTAGATATGAACCTCAACTACCAATGGACTCCATCCACTAAGGTTTATTTGAAAGGCTATAATTTAACTAATGAACATTATGAATCCTTTGCTAGCACTACATTAGGAGCCTATGCTATGCCAGAACGCCACTTTGTAGCAGGCGTGACACATAGCTTCTAATCCTGCATAAATCTATTGACCAAGCTAAGTGATTTGTATTATCATTAATACATTCTGATTGGGAATTATTATTAATATTGTATGGATGGATAATAATTCAAGTAATTGCTTTAGAATAGGAGTTTATTATGGATTTCATCATGGATGCAGGTAGATTATTCATAAAGGGTGGTTTGGTTATGTACCCTTTATTGATTTGCTCTATCATTGCCATTGCAATTTTGATTGAACGGGTGCGTATGTATAATGCAGCCAAATCTAATATGGAAACATTGAAGGAAAGTGTATCTCAGCTAGTACCACAAGGTAAATGGGCAGAGCTTCGCCAAGTGTGCCAAGACGATGGTGGGGTGGCAGCAGAGTTGGTAGAAACAGCGGCTGCACAAAACCATGATATCGACAAACAAACCCAAGCTTTGCAAGGGGCTGCTGGTGCGATTGCAGCACGTTTGCGGGCTCACCTGAACTACTTGGAAACCATCGTTACCTTGGCCCCTCTGTTGGGCCTTTTGGGGACTGTAACCGGTATGATTGGGTCCTTCTCTGTTTTGTCCGTATCTAATGGTGAACCATTTGCCATCACCGGTGGTGTAGGGGAAGCCCTTGTGGCAACGGCAACAGGCCTTTGTGTAGCTATCATCGCTCTCGTTATTCACGCTTACCTCGTACAACGGGAAGATAATCTAGTATCACAAATGGAAGAAGTAGGTGCTGTGTATATGACCGCATTGGTAGGTGACAATAATGCAGCTTAGGAATTTACGGACTACTAATAAGCCTAAACTCATGATCATCCCTATGATCGATATCATCTTCTTCCTGCTTGTCTTCTTTATGATGAGCATGCTGTCCATGGTGGTTCAAAAATCCGTACCGGTTAATTTGCCGGCAGCCCAAACTGCTAAGGTGGATATTCAAAAGAAGGTGCCTATTACGGTTACTAGCGATGGATCCATTTACGTAAATGATAAGCGTATGGATATCAATGGCATGATTCAATACATGCAATTGGAACAGGCTAAAGGACAGGATATGACCGTTGTATTACGGGCTGATACAGCCGCTCAATACGGTCAATTCGTTAAGGTCTTAGATACGTTGAAGCAATTGAACATCACTAAGATTGCCATCGCTACTGAAAGCAAGTAAAGGAGGGTTTCTATGTCTAAGTGGAAATCGTCTTTTGGGGCTTCGATTATCATTAACGGTCTTCTCTTGGTTGGTGGGGCCCTCTATATCAATTATGCGGCTCCTGAACCAGATGCCAAGCCAGAACCGGTGGAAATAGAACTGGTAGCGGATGCACCATCTGGTGGGGCGCCACAAATTTCGGCTCCTAAGCAGGAAAAGGTTGATATTCCACCAGCTCCTACACCAGAGCAAATCCAACAGATTAAGAATGGGGTGGCTGTGGATGATGTATTACAACAACAGAATCCTAGCCCAACACCGAGCCCAACACCAACGCCAGGGGCTCCGGGAAATCCAAGCGCCAATCCTAGTCCAACGCCAGGACCTGGATTAAATCCTAGTCCAGATCCTGGACCAGGGCCTGAGCCTAAGGAAGATAAGTCCCGAGGTCCACGTGCTACTTACCGGGCAAAACCATCCTACCAATTTGCGGCAGGAGAAAAGGGGCCTTACTCAGCCCATGTGGATATTTCCATTGATGAAAATGGTAATGTATCCGGTGTTAGTCTTGATAGCTCCTCTGGAAATGCTAAGGCTGATGCGGCTATTGAAGCTGCTGCCTGGGAATGGACCTTCTTGCCAGCTTTGGATTCTGATGGGAACCCAAGACCTACTTCTGTAGGTGTAACTATTACAGTTGAATAAGAGGTGCAATAGATTAGCGGTGTACTAATCCTTGCACAAACGATAAGGACTAGTCTCATCTGAGGCTAGTCCTTATGCGTATAAATCTAATTCATTAGTTGCTAGTTAGAATCTACTAGTAATTGTTAGATAGAACTTAGTATACGTCTATTGCGTCTTTTTTAGAATGTAATTGACACTCCTAGACCTTTCTGATAATATACATAGTGTTCCGAATACGCCGGAGTGGCGGAATGGCAGACGCACTTGACTCAAAATCAAGCGAGTAACATCGTGTGGGTTCAAGTCCCACCTCCGGCACCAGATAAAGAGCCCAGTTCTTATGAACTGGGCTCTTTTCTATGTACTGTTTGATTAACGAAAATTTTTATTACATGGTATGTGTAGCTATTGTAGCAAGGGACTAAGAAAGGTCCATTTAGTTTTATGCCCTAAGGCAGTATAATAAAATGGTAAGTAGATAAGGAGGACCTATGCATCTTGGTATCGACATGGTTGAAATCGCTCGCATAGAAAAGGCTCTAGCGGGGCCGGGTTTCCGGGACCGCGTCTATAGGCCGGCGGAGATTGAATATTGCGAGTCTAGAAAGAAAAATAAATTCCAGTCCTATGCGGGTATGTATGCCGCCAAGGAGGCTTTTGTTAAGGCTTTGGGAACGGGCTTTCGCTACGGATCCTGGCAGGATATAGAAGTGGGCCATGATGATTTAGGCGCCCCTGTCTTATCCATTTCTGGTCCTTTCAAATCCTATATGGAGGATAAGGGTCTAAGGCATATGTCTATTTCCGTTACTCATACTGATTCCTTAGCCCTGTGCCAAGTTATTTTAGATTAGAGGTTTCTATGTATTCAAGTAAACCAGTTCCTGTACTCTATCCGGACCAAGCCCAATTCATTGATGGGCATTGTTCACAGTCTTTTTCTATCCCTTTAGACCTACTCATGGAAAATGCTGGGCGGGGTATTGCCGATGTCCTGGTAGAAGACCAGGCTGAAGTGGTCCTTTTCGTTCTTGGCGTAGGTAACAATGGGGCAGATGGTCTCGTGGCGGCCCGCCATTTATTAGAAAGGGGTATTTATCCTGTCCTCTATATATACGGCGACAGGGATAAGGCGTCTGACCTATTCAAAAAGCAGTGGGCCATAGTTGAGACCCTGGGGATAGACCAGGTTGAATCTCTAGACGGTCTTGATTGGACTCAGTATTCTCATGTGGTAGAGGGCATCATTGGAACCGGTCTAAAGGGTAACCTGCGAGAACCTATGCGGGATATCCTCTATACCATGAACGCCTTCGCCAGGGCCCATGCCTGTGCTCTATGGGCTATTGACCTACCAGCTGGTCTCAACGCCTTAAGTGGCCAAGTGGATGAAGCGACGCCTATTTATACGGGTACGATTACCTTTGGCGCCTCTAAGGTAGGCCAATGGCTCTATCCAGGCCGGACCCATTGTGGACAGGTAGAGGTCTTGCCTTTAGGCCTTCCTTGGGAGGATATCCCAGGCCTTTATGAAGATGCCCCTAGGGCTTACCTCTTGGACCGTGAATTCATCGCGGGCCTCTTACAGGAACGCACCCCCTTAGCCCATAAGGGGGTTAATGGACACGTGGCCGTGTTAGGTGGCTCTAAGGATATGCCGGGAGCCCCTGCTTTGGCCGCCAATGCTGCTGTGTATAGTGGGGCCGGAAAGACTACGGTGATTACGGCTCAAGTGGCCTTGGCTGGCCTTAGGAATAGTATTATTCCTGAGGTTATGACCGCTTCTTACCAGGATGATGCAGCCTACGATGCTATTGGAGAACGATTAAGTGATTTACTTGCGGATAAGGATGCCGTAGCCATAGGGCCAGGCCTAGGGAGAACCCAAGAGGCTAGCCGCATGGTACAGAATGCTATTAAGGGGGCTAAAAGCTCCTTGGTAGTCGATGCGGATGCCTTTTATGCGCAGGATTTAGAGGAACTTATCAATGGAGGTTACTTGGCTGGTGCCGTATGTACCCCTCACATTGGTGAGTTAGCCCATATTACAGGACTTTCCACCAAACAAGTCTTGGATACTTATATGGATTTAGGCTTAGATCTAGCTAAGCGCTCTGGTGCTACCTGGGTAATCAAGGGGATTCCTTCTGTAGTGGCAACCCCTGATGGGGAGATTTTTATTAACCCCATTGGTAATCCAGGCATGGGGTCTGGCGGCATGGGGGATACCTTAAACGGTATCATAGCTGCTTATATTGCACAAGGCTATCCATCCAAGCTAGCAGCCCTTATTGGTGTATACCTTCATAGTGCGGCCGCTGATAATTTGGCTAAGGATAAGGCCTGGGGTTATACTGCTTCTGATGTAGCTAAGGAAGTAGGCCACGTAGTTACAGATTTTCTAGCGGATCAAGATTAGCCATAGGGCATGGAAAGTGAAGGATGCTCATGCATATATATAAGAAATACCTTGCCCTAATACTTGTAGTTCTCATGGCTCTCTTAACCATGACGGGCTGTGGGGCCCAATCAGTGGGCCAAAAGGCCCAGACCCTAGGGCAGACCATAGACCAGGCGACGAGCCAAGAAAATCAATACGGGGATAAGGAAGCTCAAGGTAAGCTATCCGTTAGGATGCTGGATATAGGCCAGGGTGATGCTATCCTCATTAAGGTGGGTGATGAGTACTCCATGATTGATACGGGAGATGTAGACCACCGGGAGGCTATTGTGGCCCAGCTTAAACAAGAAGGGGTGAGCCATCTCAAGCGGGTTATTATCACCCATCCTCACGCCGACCATATGGGTGGCTTTGTAGCTATCGCCAAGGCCATACCGGTAGACGAAATTTATGATGATGGCATTGTGGTACAAAACAGGGTCTTTAAAAACTATAGCCAGGTTATCAAGGATAAGGGAATCAAGCATACCGTTTTGCAACGAGGCGATAGTATAGACTTCGGTAACGGCGCTATATTTACCGTTTTGGCCCCATTCCCAGATAACACAAAGACCGATGCCCAAAAGTCTAAAGACCTCAATAACTACTCTATCGTGGGTAAGTTGACCTTTGGTAAGTTCTCCATGCTCTTTACGGGTGATATGGAGAAAGAGGAGGAGGCACAGCTTATACAGGCTGATAACTCAAAACTCTTTTCGCGTATTCTCAAGGTAGCCCACCATGGGTCCAAGTACACGACTTCTTCTAAATTCATCCGGTCTGTTAAGCCGGAGGCAGCCTTTATCTCCTGTGGGCTAGGAAATTCTTATGGTCATCCTGGTCAGGAGACCCTAGACCGATTAAGCAAGGAAAATATACCAGTATATATTACGGATAGAAATGGCTGGATTCAGGTCGACACAGACGGCCAATCTTGGCAAATTTCAAAAGAAAAATAGAAAACTGTGGTATAATAGAGTGCTAGTTTGAGTAGGTGTAAAACTTTCATGATCCTTCATGTAAGTACTGTAGACTAGTAGTGACGTGTTTGAAAGTACAATAGACATACAGTTATAAAATGTTAGGAGTGAGAAGTTTTGCGTAAACTTTTTGGATTCTTGATGGCAGTCATGTGCCTGCTGCCTATCTTGACCTCTTCTGCTAACGCAGCAGAATTAGAAAACATTCGCTGGGTAACGCGTAATGATGCGCCTACGCCATACGTTCGTATGGTTATGGATTTAACGAACCCAGTTAAGGCCAAAGCAGCCATTTCAAAAGATGGCAAAACGACTACGGTAACCTTGGAAAACACGCGAATTGGAAATGTAAACCGAACTATTTCTATGGACCAATCCATCGCTTCTAAAGCGCAGTTGGTTCAGCAAAATAGAAATACCAATGTGGTCATTTCCACACCAAAATCCATGGACGTTAAGGATGTTAAGGTGTTCTCCCTTAAGAAGGATACAGTTAATAAAAAGCCTTACCGCATTGTAGTGGACCTACAAAAGAAGGGCGTCGGCCCTAAAACGACATACTATGGTAAGAACCACGGTAACCAATCTAACGCTGGTCCTACACCAGTTACCTTGCCAACCAAACCACAACCAATTGCTAAGCCATATGTAACTAATGGCGGTTTGAAGGGTAAAACAATAGCTCTCGACCCAGGTCATGGCGGCTCTGATCCAGGTGCTATCGGCAAGAATGGTCAACAAGAAAAGAATATAACCTTGCCAATTGCTAAATATCTTAAGGCTGACCTTGAAAACATGGGGGCTAAGGTGGTTATGACTCGGACTACCGACGTAGACGTATATGCACCAAATGCATCCGGTGTAGATGAATTACAGGCTCGTGTTAACGTGGCTAATAACAATGGTGCGGATGCCTTTGTATCCATCCACATTAACTCCTTTGATAATCCTTCTGTAGGCGGCATTGCGACCTACTATTATGCTAAGACAGGCTATGATGCTAAATTAGCTCAAAAGGTACAAGATCGCATCGCCTCGACACCTGGCTTTAATGGGGATCGTGGCATTCAACCTGGTAACTTGTACGTATTGCGCCATTCCTCCATGCCTGCAATCCTTGTAGAATTGGGCTTTATTTCTAATCCAAGTGAAGAAGCAAATCTGACACAATCCTCTACCCAACAAGATTTTGCACAACGTATTGCTAATGGTATCGCATCTTACTTCGGTGCCTAATAGTATAGGGAGGAGCTTACTATGAAGACTCGTAACCGTATAGCAGCGCTTCTCTTATTGGGTCTTATGTCTATGGCGGCCTTCGGCTGTGATTCCCAAACGGGAACCAATACCAGTCCTGCCAAGACTGAGGCTAGCACAAGCGCACAAAAAACTGCCGATAAGGAAGCAAAATCGGAAAGCGCATCCATCGCCATTTATATTCCTAAATCCGATGCCTCTGGTGTCGTTCTTAAGACTGTAAAGGTGGATGCGGACCAAGCCCAAGATCCAGCGGCCTGGCTACAAACAGCTATGGCCCAAGATCAAGGTCAAGAGTATCCTATTTTTAAGAAGGATATGAAGGTTAACTCCGTTAAGGTTGACGGCTCCACAGCGACTGTGGACGTAAACAATGCCTTCGTCAATACTAAGCGAGGGGTCCTTACCATAGAACTTCAAATGGCAGTTATCGTTAATACACTCATAAAAAATGATGATTCTATCAAACAGGTTAAGTTTACTAATAATGGCAAGAAATTGTCCCTCATCGGTAACTACGACCTATCTGAACCATTGACCTTTATGAAATCGATGGTTAAGAAATAAATAGACGAGCTAGTTAATAAGGCTAGGGCCTCCTGATTCACTCGGTTAGGGGGCTCTAGTTTTTTTTATGTTTACAGACCCTATCCGTGCTATAATTTATCTGTATGTAAGTCCTAGTAAGAGGAGGTGTAGGTCCCGTGAAATTAGGTCAGGTAGGAGAATTTAATTGGATTCAATCCATTGCTCAGGAAGGCCTTGTAAAAGCAGACCGTGTAGCGGTCGGGATAGGGGATGACTGCGCCGTCCTCAAGGAAGCCCTAGGTAAAGACCAATTGGTTTCCACCGATACCATGGTAGAAGGCGTCCATTTCTCCTGGGATTATATGAAAGGCTATGATGTAGGCTACCGCTTAGCAGCTGCTAATATTTCTGATATAGCCGCTATGGGTGGCAAGCCCCTCCATATGGTTATTTCCTTGGCTACCAATGGAGAGGTGGATATAGACCTTCTCAAGGATATCTATAAGGGCCTCATGGCCTGTGCCTCTCGCTTTGATGTCAACCTAGTAGGGGGCGATACTGTATCTACCTCTGGTCCCATGGTTTTGACTGTTACTATTCTAGGTGAGGTCGACCAAGGGCAGGCTATTTTGCGGTCTGGAGCCCGCCCTCAAGATGTGGTCTTTGTAACGGGTGACCTTGGCCTAGCTCAAACTGGCCTTGAGGTCCTTCAAGAAAAACCTGAATTAGAAGATCAGTATCCTATGGCGGTAGACCGTCACCGTCAACCTAAGCCTATGGTCAAGTTAGGCCAAGCTTTTCAGACGTTGGGGGCACACAGCCTTAATGATATCTCCGATGGACTCGCTTCAGAGCTCAATGAGATCGCCAAGGCTTCTGGTTGCCAAATCATGATCGATGAAAAGCTCTTGCCAATCAATGCAAACACTACCCGGTGGTGCCAAATTTCAGGCAAGAATCCATCTTCCTATGCCCTTTATGGGGGCGAGGACTTCCAGCTGGTGGGGACAGCACCCCAAGCCGCTATGGGGGCCCTTCAAGAAATGATTGGAGTGACCTTGATAGGAATCGTTAATAATAAGTCTGATAATCCACAGGTTTCCATGCGCAAGCTAGATGGATCTATGACTATCTTAGCTGCTAAGGGCTATGATCATTTTGTAGATCCAGCGGCAGATCAAGATAAAGAGGAGGGGTAGAGGATGGTCGTTCACGTTACCTATAGAACTGAATCAGTAGAAGATACCCAGAATTTAGGACGGCACATAGGGGCCTTTATGGCTGCCTCCCAAGACCCTATCTGCTTGGCTCTGGTAGGCGATATGGGGGCCGGTAAAACCCACCTATCTCAGGGAATCGGCGCTGGGTTCGGAGTGTTGGAAGAGATGACATCACCAACCTTCGCCCTCATGAATACTTACTCGGTAGGTCGTAAAACCCTTTACCACTTTGACCTCTACCGTTTGGAAAATCCGGAAGAACTGGATACCATAGGCTTTTATGAATACACGGAAGATCAGATGGCTCTTGTAGAGTGGGCCGATAAGTTTCCGGAAGAGATGCCAGAGGAAACCATCTGGATTTATATTGATAAGCATGATGATAGGACTCGCACCTTTCGCATCGAGTCCTCTAGCTTATCACAGGATGAATTAGTTGCCATAGGAGGTTCTTATGTGGTTGGGGATTGAAACATCTAGCCTAGTATCTAGTCTAGCCCTCTTAGAAGGAGATACCCTCTTGGGAGAACTCACCATGCAGGCGGGCTTGACCCATTCGGAACAACTAGTTCCTCATATAGAGCTCCTCTTAGACCAGGCTCAAGTTGATACATCCGATTTGACAGGCATTGTGGTTGCCATAGGGCCTGGCTCCTTCACAGGCTTACGAATCGGCATGGGAACAGCTAAGGCCATGGCCTATGCCTTACAAATTCCCCTCTATGGGGCTATGACCATGGATGGCATGGCCTATAATGTGCCTTATACAGACCGCCTCATTTCGGTCCTTATCGATGCACAAAAAAAGAATGTCTATGAAGCTCGCTATCGCTGGAAAGGGAATCAATTGGTTCGTATCCAAGATCCTATGGTTAAAGCGGCAGTAGATTTGGTGCAAGAATTAGAGGACCAAGGACAAGCCACTCTCTTTTTAGGCGATGGAATTAAGCGGGTGCAAAAGCTTGTGGCGGATAGGACTAGCGCCTCAGAGGACGTCCCTCTCTTTACGATAGGTCCAGCGACGGTTGCTATCCCTCGTGCAGGAGCTATGTTATTGGCTGCTCGAGATTTTAATGGAGGCCTAAATCCATCGAATCCTATGACTATGATTCCTTACTATATTCGCCGGTCTGAGGCAGAAGTTATGTGGGAAGATAAGCACAAGGATGATCCGGAGGCCCTCGCACAGAACCCACAAGTCACTGTGGTTGAAACGGTTAAGTAAAGCTGTATGATTACCAATATATCCTATCGAAGGGCGACTATGGATGATCTGAATGCCTTAGTGGGTCTTGAGTTGGCCTGCTTTTCCACTCCTTGGTCAGAAGCCTCTCTGCGAGAAGACCTACAAGACCCGGATCACAAGTTCTACTATGTGGCAGAAACCACATCGGGGGCAATAGTAGCCTATATGGGTTTGGCTCGCGTCTTAGATGAGGGTCAAGTCTCTAATATCGCCGTTTTTCCTACCTGGCAGGGCCAGGGCATTGGCGAAGGACTATTGCGCTATGTCATAGAGGATCTTAGGGGCTCTACTATATCCGTCATCTACTTAGAAGTTCGTCAATCGAATGAAAAAGCTATCAAGCTTTATACAAAACTGGGCTTCATCATAGATGGGGCTCGTAGGGATTTTTATACCCATCCTAAAGAGGATGCCTATTTATTGTCATATAGATTTTAGGAGGAAGCATGTCTGTCTTAACCCTGGCCATAGAATCTAGCTGCGACGAAACATCCGCAGCGGTCTTGCGAGATGGGCGGACCGTCGTGTCCAATGTCATCTCAAGCCAAGTGCCCATCCACCGTAAATTCGGGGGTGTCGTACCAGAAGTGGCTTCTCGTCATCATATAGAACAAATTCTTCCGGTTATTGATCAGGCCTTAGAGGATGCTCATGTGACCCTAGGGGATATTGATCATATCGCCGTTACCTATGGGCCTGGTTTAGTAGGCGCTCTTTTAGTAGGGGTGGCTGCCGCAAAAGGGCTCTCCTTTGCCACAGGGATTCCTTTAGTGGGTGTTCATCATATGGAAGGCCACATTTTTGCCAATTTTTTGGCTCACCCTGAACTGAAACCTCCTTTCATGAGCTTGGTTGTATCTGGTGGTCATACCATGATTGTCCTGGTGAAAGACTATGAAAGTTTTGAAATTCTAGGGCAAACTCGGGATGATGCAGCGGGTGAGGCTTTTGATAAAATCGCACGCGTCATGGGGTATCCATATCCAGGGGGACCTCATATTGACCGCCTAGCTAAGGAAGGAAATCCTCATGCCATGGACTTTCCTAAGGCTTTGAATGAAAGTGGTAACTATGACTTTTCTTTCTCAGGCCTTAAGTCAGCTGTTCTCAATTACCTCAACGAGGCCAAGATGAAAGGGTTAACAGTCAATGATGTAGATTTAGCCGCCTCCTTTCAACGAGCTGTGGTAGAGGTTTTGGTAGATAAAACTCGCCAGGCTGCAAAGGAATATGGGCAGGATGTAATTACCATAGCTGGTGGGGTGTCGGCTAATTCTGGCCTGCAAGAGGCTATGGCTCAGATGTGCAAAGAAGAAGGCTTCACTTATTATGGGCCGGATAAGATTTTATCCACTGATAATGCTGCTATGATTGGCTGCCGTGGCTACTATATGGCTAAGGCTGGTAAATTCTCAGGCCTTCGTCTGAATGCTAAACCAAGCCTCCCTATTGGGACTGATATGTGGAAGGGGTAAGCATGGTTCAGGCACAAGGAAAAGAGGGAGGCTTTAGGATGGTTACCAATAAGCGGGATCAAGAAGTAGATACCCTCTTAGAACAAACAGACCTAAGTCGTCCTCAAATTAATCTTCTATTGACCATGTCGGACTTCCTGGTCTTTGCCGAATCCGTATCCCAACAGGAAATCCATATCTTTGTGCAGGCAGAGAATGGATTTTTGGCCATCAAGGATGGCCGTAAGGGACGGCGGATTGAAGCGTGGCCGGCTTCGACTATGTCCTTGTGGGAGAACCTTTTTACAGCAGGGCAGGTCTTAGCAGATATAACCACCTATTACGATAAGGATGAGTACATGATTGTCTATCCCATTGTGGATAATGGCGGCAAGATCATAGGGGGCTTATCCTTTACCAACCCTCGAATCGATAGTCAATCCTACAAGGGGCGAATCGAGCGCAATCGGATTTTAACAGAATCCATTTACCAGCTCATCATGGTCGCCCAAGATAGTGGGCAAGATGTATATCAACCTATTTCCTATCAGGATGGCGTTATTATCTTTGATGATACAGGCCTTATCCTCTACGCCAATGAGGCCTCCAACCGATTAGTTAACCTCTTGGGTTTTGACCGTCGTCTCGTGGGATCATCCATCTATGGATCAACCCTGAAGTTATCCTTTTTAAAAGCTTTGATCGATAACCATAAGGCTGATATATGCCAGGAAATCTACCAGGATATGATTATCCGCCAAACGGTCATTCCTCTTTCCTATAGCCGTGGTCAGGGGCGTAATTTCCTCTTCCTCAAGGACCTGACCGTAGAGGCCAAGGTTCAACAGGACCTCTTGGTTAAGAATTCCGTCATCAAGGAAATCCACCATCGAGTTAAGAATAATCTGCAAACTGTTGCTGGTCTTCTACGTATGGAAGCCCGACGGTCTGATCTTCCGGAAGTGCGTAAAGCCTTGCAGGAATCCATATCCCGCATAGAATCTATGGCCTTGGTTCATGATATCGTATCTCATTACGATGAAGATTATATCTCTATTCGTTCTATTTTTGATGAACTGGGTCGTCTTTTGCGGTCTAGCCTTATGAATCAGCAAGAAAAAGTGGAGTTGCTTTATCAGGGAGATGAAGAGGTTATCTCCTCCCATAAGGCGGGTTATGTATCTCTCATTATCAATGAGCTTATCACCAACAGCCTAGAACATGGTTTTAGGGATAACCAAGAGGAGGCTCTCATCAGCCTTACTGTGGAAGACAGGTCTGACCAAATCCTCCTAGATTATAGGGATACAGGTAGGGGATTTCCTCAGAACTTTGATTTAGGTAAATCAAAACGTCTAGGCCTACAAATTATATCTAACTTAGTGACCCACGAACTTAAGGGAAGCCTGAATTTGTCCAATCATCCGCAAGGGGGGGCTCGCATTCAAATTTCCATGGGCAAGGATTAGCCTCTACTTTTTGGTGATTTGATTCCTTTGATGAATAGGTTGTTAAAACTTTCTGTATAGTTAGATATATAAATATTGGATTTGCTTAGTTAAAGGAGGGCGTATGCGCCTGATTGTTGTGGACGATGAGTCCCTTATCCGCATGGATTTGGTGGATATATTAGAAGCTGCTGGCCATCAGGTTCTGGCCCAAGGGACCAATGGAGTAGAGGCTATTGCATTGGCTAAGGAACACCAGCCAGATGTTATCCTTATGGATGTAAAGATGCCAGAATTAGATGGTATCGAAGCGGCCCGCCAAATTGCTCATCAACGGTTAGCGCCGGTGGTCCTCTTAACGGCTTACTCCCAAGAGGACTTGGTCAATAAGGCTAAGGAATCGGGGGTCTATGGTTACCTTATCAAGCCCCTCCGAGAAGAAGCCTTGGTACCTGCCTTGACTATGGCTATGGGACGTTTTCAAGAGGAAGAAAGAGCCCTGGATCAAATTGAAGCCTTAACTCATGACCTAGAAGAACAGAAGTTCATTGAAGAGGCTAAGCATATTATTAGGAGGACCTACGCCCTTACGGAGGCAGAGGCCTATGAGCGGATTCGGTCTTACGCTATGAAAAAACAGGTAACAATAGGGCAGGTGGCCCATCAGATTGTTAAAGCTTCTAAACATAAGTAAATTGAATAAGCACTGATAGTGAATATGCTCTGATGGCCCTTTTTCTAGGAAAGGATTTCAGGGCTTTTTCTATGGCCTGATTAGGATTCAGCAAACTTGCAAAATATTTTTTTGACTTTTTGACTTTATCCTATTGACTTTTACTTTTACTATGGTAGTATAGTACTTGTAAATAGTGGTCTGAGACCACATACCAATAGTAAAAAAAAGGAGTGACCTATTATGAGACCTTTAGCAGATCGAGTAATTGTTAAACTTGTAGAAAAAGAAGAAAAAACACAATCCGGTATCTTCTTGCCAGACACAGCTAAGGAAAAATCTTCCGAAGGCGTTGTGGTTGCAGTTGGTTCCGGTCGTATTTTAGATAATGGTACTAAGGTACCTGTAGAAGTCGCTGTAGGCGACAAGGTTATGTTTGCTAAATACGCTGGCAACGAAGTTAAAATCGACGGCGTTGACCACATGATCTTAAACGAACGTGATATCTTGGCTATCGTCGACTAATTCTTAGTTGATATATAAGATATATGAGAGGAAAGAGGTAATACATATGGCAAAAGAAATTTTGTTCAACGAAGAAGCTCGCCGTGCCCTTGGTCGTGGCGTTGATGCTTTGGCAAATGCAGTAAAAGTAACATTGGGACCAAAAGGCCGCAATGTTGTATTGGATAAGAAATTCGGTGCACCTACTATCACTAACGATGGCGTAACCATCGCACGTGACATTGAATTGTCCGACCCATTCGAAAACATGGGTGCTCAATTGGTAAAAGAAGTATCCATTAAAACTAACGACGTAGCTGGTGATGGTACGACTACAGCAACCCTCTTGGCACAAGCTATGATTCAAGAAGGTATGCGCAACGTAGCCGCTGGTGCTAACCCAATGGTCCTTAAAAAAGGCATTGAATTGGCTGTATCTCGCTTGGTAGAAGAAATTAAAAACAAGGCTATCCCAGTATCCGGTAAGAATGAAATTGCTCAAGTAGCAACAGTTTCTTGCCGCGATGAAGAAATCGGTGGCCTCATTGCAGAAGCGATGGAAAAGGTTGGTAACGATGGTGTTATTACCGTTGAAGAATCCAAATCCTTGGAAACTGGCCTCAATGTAGTAGAAGGTATGCAATTCGACCGTGGTTACTTGTCCCCTTACATGGTGACTGATACAGACCGCATGGAATCCGTTATCGATAACCCAGCAATCCTCATTACTGACCGCAAGATTTCTGCTATTGCTGATCTCTTGCCAACCCTTGAAAAGGTCGTTAAAACTGGTAAAGAACTTCTCATCATCGCTGAAGATGTGGATGGCGAAGCCTTGGCAACTCTCGTTGTTAACCGGTTACGTGGTACCTTCAAGGCCGTAGCTGTTAAGGCTCCTGGATTTGGTGACCGCCGTAAGGCTATGCTTGAAGATATCGCTATCTTGACTGGTGGTACTGTTATCACAGAAGATATGGGTCGTAAATTGGATTCCGTAGAACTCACTGATTTGGGTACAGCTCGACAAGTACGTATCTCCAAGGACGAAACCACTATCGTTGATGGTGCTGGCTCTAAGGATATGATTGCTCAACGGGTAGCTCAAATCCGTGCACAATTGGCTGAAACTACATCTGACTTTGATAAAGAAAAGTTGCAAGAACGCTTGGCTAAACTTTCTGGCGGTGTTGCTGTTATCGAAGTAGGGGCTGCTACAGAAGTGGAAATGAAGGATAAAAAGCTCCGCATTGAAGATGCTTTGAATGCAACCCGTGCAGCTGTAGAAGAAGGTATCGTCGCTGGTGGCGGTACAACCTATATCGATATCATGGATGCTCTTGACTCTATCGATGCCAAAGGTGATGTGGCAACTGGTGTTGCACTCGTTAAACGGGCTATTGAAGAACCTGTTCGCCAAATCGCTTATAACGCAGGCCTCGAAGGTTCCGTTGTGGTAGAAAAGGTAAAACACACTGATAAGGGTATTGGTTTTAATGCCTTAACTGAAGAGTATGAAGACATGGTATCTGCTGGTATCGTTGATCCAGCTAAGGTTACTCGCTCTGCCCTTCAAAATGCTGCTTCTATCGCTTCCCTCGTATTGACTACTGAAACCATCGTAGCTGATAAGGTAGAAGAAAATGCAGCAGCACCTGCTATGCCTCCAATGGGTGGCATGGGCGGTATGATGTAATCTGCCCCTTGATGAAAGCTTACGAAAAGCAATCTCTTGTAAGACCTAGTTGGTAACTAGGGAGAGTGGGACCTCGTCCTTTATGGACGGGGTCCTTTTTTGTATAATAAAGAAGTTAAGAAGCGTATGGGCTGAAAAGGAAAATGATACGATTTAGTAAGATATAAGGAAGAGGAGAATCAGTCATGGAAGAGAGACAAGAAGACCTGCAGGAATTAAAGGGTCATCAGGACAAAGGTCAAGAGAAAGCAAGGTTTAATGCCTATGGGGAAAAAATCATGTCCAAGGAAGAGGTACGTCAGGATATGGCAGACATGCGTAAACGACTCCTCAAACGAAGTCTCATTCGGACAGCTATTATTGTTCTTATCATAGTAGTTTATATGGTATTCAGCCATTAGTAGCCTATAGCTATTCCGCCTTGCATAACCTGGCCGTAAGGGGCTGAGTAATAGGCCTATAGCCGATAGGCATAGTGAAATTGGTCACAAGATAATGACATACTATAGAAAAAATGATACCCTAAATAGGTAATTAGGTTATAAATGAGGATAGATATATGAAAGTTGCAGTCTTAGGTGCATCGGGAGGCATTGGTCAACCCTTGAGCCTCCTCCTGAAAACCATGCTTCCTATGGGGTCTCAATTGGCCCTCTATGGGATTACCAAGAATACCTTAGGGGTCGCTGTAGATTTGAGCCATATCCCTACAGATGTTGCTGTTAAGGGTTATATTGGAGACCAGCTACCACAAGCCTTAGAAGGGGCTGATGTAGTTGTTATCCTCGCTGGTGTACCGCGTAAACCAGGGATGACACGGGCTGACTTATTTGCTGTCAATGCGGATGTCATCAAGGGCTTAGTCGAAGAGGTAGGGCGGTCCTGTCCTAAGGCTTTAGTGGCTATCGTAACAAACCCTGTAAATTCTTTGGTACCAGTGGCTGCGGCTACTCTTAAACGAATGGGGGTCTATGATCCTAAGCGCCTCTTTGGTGTCACTGAATTAGATGTTAGTCGGACTAACACCTTTGTAGCAGAACATGTAGGTCGTAAGACAAGCGATATTTATGTACCTGTCATTGGTGGTCACTCTGGTCCAACTATCTTGCCTCTTTTGTCTCATGTTAAATTTTTTGATTGGAAGACAGAGGATATGGAACGTCTTAATGATCGTATTAAGAATGCAGGAACAGAAGTGGTGGAAGCCAAGGCGGGATCCGGTTCTGCGACATTGTCCATGGCCCAAGCGGCCGCTTGGTTCACCTTGTCTTTGGTGAGAGGCCTATTGGGGGATGAATTAACAGAATGTGCCTATGTTGCTAGCCCCGATATGGATGTGGATTTCTTCGCCCGTCCCATCCGACTTGGCGTAGATGGCATCAAAGAATTCATAGACTTCCAACCAATCTCTGCATGGGAAGAAAAACACCTTAAGGAATTGAAGGCAACCTTGCGTGCGGATATCTCTCAAGGCTATGATGCAGTAGCCCACGAAGCGTAAGCTAATAGGTAGACACCTTTAACGGATGGAAAAAGAAGCTTTTTGAATAAAACGCTCTATTGAATAGAATAAGAAGGACCCGATAGGGTCCTTTTTTATGCTTAGAAATTAAGTCTCAATAAGGGGACTCAATAAGAATTATATTGACTAAGACTAGAGGACTTAGCTATAATTTATGTGTTAATTCTATAGAAAATTAAAAAAGAATAGTATAAAGAGGTATTACATGCAAGAGAAAAAATTGCCTTTTACCAAAGAGCAAATTGAAACGATTATTAAAGACTATCCAACGCCCTTCCACATTTATGATGAAGAGGGAATCTTGGAAAATATGCGTCAGTTCTTGGCTGCTTTCAGTTGGAACGAAGGCTTTAAGGAATACTTTGCCGTTAAAGCTACGCCAAACCCTTACATCATGCGAATCTTACAAAAATTAGGGGTGGGGGCTGATTGTTCCTCCTTAGCCGAGCTTCTCTTATGCGAAAAGGTGGGCATCAAGGGTCATGACATTATGTTTACATCCAATGATACACCTTATGTAGAGTACAAGAAGGCCTTGGAATTGGGTGCCATCATCAATCTCGATGATATTACCCATATTGACTACTTGCTTAAACACCATGGGTCTTTACCTGATACCATGTGCTTGCGCTACAACCCAGGTGACCTTAAAACAGGTGGGAATGAAATCATTGGCCTCCCTACAGAAGCTAAGTATGGCATGACACGGGAACAAGCCTTGGAAGCCTACAAGCAAATGAAGGAACATGGGGTTAAACACTTTGGCCTCCACGTTATGTTGGCTTCTAACGACCGCGATGTTAACGCCCACAAGCAAACCGCTGAAATCTGCTTTGAATTCGCCCTCGAAATCCGTGAAAAGGTGGGTATTGAAATCGAGTTCATCGACCTAGGTGGCGGTGTAGGGGTAGCTTACCGTCCTGAAGAAGATCCTATTGACTTTAAGGAATTGTCTGCTGCTGTTAAAGAAGCCTACGACCGTATTTTGGTTGCCAACAACTACCCTCACGTTAAATTGGCCTTCGAATGTGGCCGTATGGTAACAGGTCCTTTTGGTTACTTGGTGACACGAGCTATCCATAAGAAAGATATCTACCGCCACTATATTGGCTTGGATGCTTGCATGGCCAACCTCATGCGTCCGGCTATGTATGGGTCCTACCACCACATCACTGTAATGGGTAAGGAAACGGCTCCTAAGGATCATATCTACGATGTAACCGGGTCTCTATGTGAAAATAACGACAAGTTCGCCATTCAACGGGAATTACCAAAAATCGACATGGGCGATATTTTGGTTATCCATGATGCTGGTGCCCACGGTCATGCTATGGGCTTTAACTACAATGGTAAACTCCGGTCGGCTGAACTCCTTCTGCATAAGGATGGGTCTGTTACCCAAATCCGTCGTGCTGAGTCCTATGACGACCTCTTCGCAACCTTGGACTTCTCCGACCTATAATAGAGTAAGTGCATGTCAGCCTCTATAAAGAGAGGTTGAACGATGAAAATATAAACACCCCTAAGATTGGTCTTAGGGGTGTTTTTTACGGTTATAGGGCCTGTGGTATACTATAAGTATCAATAGAGAACTTAGTCAGTGATAAGGAGATATCAAGGGATATCTCAAATAGTATAGAGGATTATATGATTGCTTTAGTTATTCTAATTACCAGTCTCATATCGATTATTAGCTTTTTAGCTGCCTTTACCTATGTAGCTACCTTTTTTGGCTTTATTGCGGCTTTGTTGGTCTTGTACCTCATTCGACACCGTCTCTTAGAGTTAATTCTCTTCATCATTGTGTCTGGGGCTTTAGAATTTTGGTTGGTAGCTCAAGGCCTTAACCACCTTATGTTAGTAGGTATCGGGTCAGGGATTGCTTCCTTTGTCTGGTTGGTATGTAAGCTTATTTACCATAATGTGATTGAACAACGATTCCAAAATCGCTAAAGGAGTTGATTCGTATGGATGCTATGCAAAACCTATTAGAACGTCGCAGTGTACGCAAGTATAAGGGTGATCCAATCCCACAAGAGGTATTGGATAAAATTATTCAAGCGGGTCTTATGGCACCGTCTGCTAAGGGAATGCAGAAGGCCATTATTGTTGCTGTTACTGATAAAAAAGTGCGAGATTGCCTGTCTGAAACCAATCGCAAGTATGGCGGTTGGGACCAAGGCTTTGATCCTTTCTATGGGGCACCTGTAGCCTTAGTCGTTTTAGCGCCTAAGGATTATTATGCAGCCGTTCAGGATGGGTCACTTGTTTTGGGAAACCTCATGCTGGCAGCCCATGAGCAAGGACTGGGTTCTTGTTGGATTAATCGGGCTAAAGAAACTTTTGAAGAGGCTGATTGGCAAGACTGGCTTCATGCTCTAGGTGTCCAAGGGGATTATGAAGGGGTCGGGATTTGCGCCCTAGGCTATGCCAAAGGGCCTATTTCTGGACCAGGGGCTCCTAGAAAAGATTATAGACTTTTCTGGTGCAAATAGGGAGTCGTTCTCAATTTCACAATAAACAAATCTTATAATTGTTTCTACTACAGTCCTTTAAAAATTAGATAAAATCTAAGAAATTTTTAATTCCTAGATATTTTAGTAGGATATATCTTGCTATCAATTAGGTGACCATGTATAATGAGTTTAGATGATAATACAAGGCTGGCTGAAGTGGTGAGATTAAAAGTGGCATTCACTTTGGTGAATGCCACTTTTTTCGTGCTTTCAAAGGCCTGTATGTCATAGACACTAATATAGGTACTAGTTCCCATAGATTCAGCCTAGGTAATAGGCTATAAAGGAGTGAATTATTTTGGCAGAATTGCTTAAAGTAACAGGTATTGAGGCATCCGTTGAAGGTAAACAAATCCTCAAAGGCCTTGATTTGACAATCAATAAAGGGGAAATCCACGTAGTTATGGGTACCAATGGTGCAGGTAAATCCACCTTGGCAAACGTTATTATGGGGAACCCTGTATATAAGGTAGACAAAGGGTCTATCGTATTTGACGGCAAAGATATCACCAAGATGGCCGTTAATGACCGCGCTAAAGAAGGTATTTTCATGTCCTTCCAAAGCCCTATTTCCGTTCCTGGCATTACAGTAGAAAACTTCATCCGTACGGCTAAGGCAACCATTACTGGCCAATCCGTGCGGGCCTTGGCTTTCAAAAAAGAATTGAAGGCTAAAATGGACGAATTATCCTTCGATACGTCCTATGCACAACGCTATGTGAATGAAGGTTTCTCCGGCGGTGAACGGAAGAAGAACGAAATTTTGCAAATGTCCATCTTGAACCCTAAATTGGCCATCTTGGACGAAACTGACTCTGGTCTTGACGTGGATGCTGTCCGCATCGTATCCGAAGGGGTATCCCGTTTCCACAACGAAGATAATTCCGTTCTTATCATCACTCACCACAATGCGATCTTGCAAAGCCTTAAACCAGACTTTGTTCACATCTTGATCAACGGTAAAATCGTGAAAACTGGCGATGCATCCTTGGTTGACGAAATCGAAAAACACGGTTACGAACAATTTAAAGCTTTGGCTTAGTGGGAGGCTCCCTAATGGAAGAAAGAAAGAAAACGCACATTGACGATATGAATCGTGGTGTCTATGACATTAAGGACGAATTCTCCTACGAACACATCGCCAATAAGGGCCTAACAGAAGATATCGTACGCGATATTTGGGCCAATAAAAATGAACCTCAATGGATGTTGGACTTCCGTTTGAAATCCCTTGAGATTTACAACAAAATGGAAATTCCAAACTGGATCCCTGATATTTCCGGCTTGGATATGGAAAATATTTACACCTATGTAAAACCTAAGGCTAAGAAGATGTCCGCTAGCTGGGACGAAGTGCCTGAAGACATCAAGGGAACTTTCGACCGCTTGGGTATCCAAGAGGCAGAACAAAAGTCCTTGGCTGGTGTAGGTGCCCAATACGACTCTGAAGTGGTTTACCACTCCATCCAAGAGGACTTGGTTAAGCAAGGTGTTATCTACACAGATATTGAAACAGCCCTCCGGGAACACGAAGACATTGTAAAACAATACTGGATGACCTTGATCCCACCAACTGACCACAAGTGGGCGGCTCTCCATGGTGCCGTTTGGTCTGGTGGTTCCTTCGTATACGTGCCAAAAGGGGTACAAGTAGAAATTCCTTTGCAATCCTACTTCCGCTTGAATGCACCAGGGGCTGGTCAGTTCGAACATACTATGATCATCATTGAAGAAGGGGCGTCTGCCCACTTCATCGAAGGTTGCTCTGCTCCTAAGTACGACGTGTCCAACCTTCATGCGGGTGCGGTAGAATTGTTCGTCAAGGACAATGCAAAACTCCGCTACTCCACCATTGAAAACTGGTCCAAGAATATGTACAACTTGAACACCAAACGGGCTATTGTCGGTGCTCATGGAACCATCGAATGGGTATCCGGTTCCTTCGGGTCTCACGTATCCTGTCTCTATCCTATGTCCATCTTGAATGGGGAAGGGGCTCACTGTGAATTTACGGGCATCACCTTCGCTGGTGAGGGCCAATTCTTGGATACTGGGTCCAAGGTGGTTCATAACGCACCATATACAACATCTAATGTAAATGCAAAGGGGATTTCCAAGTCTGGCGGCGCTCAAATTTACCGGGGCCTCCTCAAAATTGGTAAGAACGCAGAACACTCCAAGGCGACTGTTTCCTGTGAATCCTTAATGCTAGATGATATTTCTCAATCCGATACAATTCCTGCGGTAATCGTGGAAAACGATAACGTAGATATTGGTCACGAAGCTAAGATTGGCCGCATCTCTGATGAAGCCATCTTCTACCTTATGACCCGCGGGATTAGCGAAGAAGAAGCACGGGCCATGCTCGTACGCGGCTTTGCTGAACCAATCTCCAAGGAATTGCCTTTGGAATACGCCGTAGAAATGAATAACTTGATTAATCTTGAGCTGGAAGGCTCCATTGGGTAAGGAGGAACTATGAGTAACCAAGTACTTTTCAACGAACTTCCTAGACCAACCTTCCGATGGTTACAAGTTAATCATACGGAGGGTCAAGTCTGGGGTGACCGTACAGCTGTAGCACCTATCGTGGTAGATGCTAAGGCTGGTATCGTTAGCCCTATCGCTAACCCACAACCACTCAAACCTGCCTATGCAGGGGCTAATAAATCCGTCCTCGACGCAGTTATGAATGCCACTGGTGACTCCTACGCTATTAAGGTGCCTTCTGGCGCTAAGGAAAGCGTGAAAGTAGCCATCAAGGTGGAAGCCTCTCATACCCAAGCGGATGCCCGTTTCTTGGTAGAAGCTGGTAAGGACTCCCAAGTGGAAATCCTTTTCTACTTGGCTGGTAATACGAAAGAGGCCTCTACAGTACAGCTCTTCACTGAAGTTGCTGCTCAAGAAGGGGCTAAGGTAACCATTAAAAAGGTTCAACTCTTAGGTGACAAGGTACAACACATCGAACACCGCTATACCCGCTATGCTGATAAGGCTGATGTGACCTATCTTAATGTTGAAGTAGGGTCTGCTGAATCCTACCTTAACTACGAACAAGACCTCAAGGGCGTAGAAGCCTCTGTTAAACACGACTTGGCTTATATTGGTGGAGATGAACAAAAATTCGATATCGCTATGCTCATGACGCATGAAGCAAAGAAATCCTATTCCGATATCCATACTTTGGGCGCCTTGTCTGGTAAGTCTAAGAAATCCTTCCGCGGGACCTTGGACTTTTTGAAGGGATCTTCTGGTTCTGAAGGGGCTGAAGAAGATACTTGCCTTCTTTTGGATCCAACGGTACACTCTGTATCCTTGCCACTTCTCCTTTGTAAGGAAGATGATGTAGTGGGTAACCATGCGGCAGGGGCTGGTCAAATCGACCAAACTAAACTCTTCTACCTCATGAGCCGTGGTTTCTCTGAAACAGAAGCTAAGCATATGATCGTAGAATCTATGATTCGTCCTGTTATCGACCGAATCGGTGACGAAGCAATTGAAGAAGAAGCGCTCGCAGCAGTACGGGCTAAGATTTAAGGTGAGGCTAGGAATGAAACCAGTATCTGAAGCATATAAAGATTTTCCAATCATGCACAAAACCCATAATGGGAAACGGGTTATCTACCTAGACTCCGGTGCAACCGCACAAATTCCTCAAATGGTCATTGACCGTTTGGTGGACCATATGACCAAGCACAATGGGAACCCCCACCGTGGATCCCATATCTTGGCTGTGGAAGCATCTGAAGCCTATGAAAACGCCCGCGACCGGGTGGTGAAGTTCATCAATGCCAAGCAACGGGAAGAGGTTATCTTCACCCGTAACTCTACGGAATCCATGAACCTCATCGCTCACTGCTATGGCCTTAACAATGTGAAAAAGGGTGATAAAATTCTTATCACTGTGGCAGAACACCATGCTAACTTGGTAACTTGGCAGTATGTGGCCAACCAAACAGGGGCCACCTTGGAATACATGTATTTGGATGACCATGGTCATTTGAAAGAAGGGGAATTGGATAAAATCGACTCCTCTACAAAGATTGTAGCTTTCGCTCATGTATCTAATGTATTGGGCATGGAATTCCCAGTCCGTCAAATCATCGATAAGGCTCACTCCGTAGGGGCTGTGGCCGTCCTCGATGGGGCTCAATCCACGCCTCATATGAAGATTGATGTACAGGCCTTAGACTGTGACTTCTTCGTATTCTCCGGCCATAAGATGTGTGCCTCCCAAGGGATTGGCGTCCTCTACGGCAAGCGAGAACTTTTAGAAGCTATGCCTCCATTCCTCATGGGTGGGGACATGATCGAGTACGTAAAGGAACAAACGACAACCTTCAACGAACTCCCTTACAAGTTCGAAGCAGGCACACCAAATGCGGATGGGGCGGTAACCTTGCACGCTGCTATCGACTACTTGGAACAATTCGGCATGGATAACATCAATGCCTACGAAGAAGAATTGCTGGCTTATGTCTTGCCTAAGATGCTGGAAATTCCTCATGTCCATGTTTTGGGGTCTGAAGATCCTAAGGAAAAACATGGGGTTATCGCCTTCACCATTGATGATGTCCATCCACACGATGTGGCGACCATCATGGATAGCCAGGGGATTTGCGTCCGCTCTGGCCATCATTGCGCCCAACCGTTAGGGGCCTTCTTCCATGTATCCGCATCTACCCGTCTTTCCATGTACGTGTACACACGCAAGGAAGATTTGGATGCCTTCTTGGAAGTATTGAAAACTGTTCGGTCCGTTATGGGCTTTAAGGATTAGGAGAATTCATACATGGAAATGGATCAATTATATACGGACCTTATCTTGGAACATAACCAAGATAAACGTAATAAGCATGAATTGGCTGAATTCACCAATTCTGAACACGGTCATAACCCTTCTTGTGGGGATGATTTGACCCTACAAATCGATGTCAAAGATGGCATCATCAAAGATGCTGCCTACACTGGTTCTGGCTGTGCTATCAGCCAGGCCTCTGCCTCTATGATGATAGACCTTATCAAGGGTAAGACTGTAGAAGAAGCCCTCCACTATGTGGACCTCTTCTTGGGTATGATCAAAAAAGAAGTGACCGACGAAGCTGAGCTGGAAGAATTAGAAGATGCCATGGCTCTTAAGAATATTTCCAATATGCCAGCTCGTGTAAAATGTGCTGTGTTGGCATGGCATACATTGAAGGAAGCTTTGAAGAAATAATTAGGAATCACTGATATAGTATCTTGTCGATGGTAATCTGAGCCGTTTGACCAAATACTTGTCAGTGATTTTTTATGCCAGAAAAATGGGAGTGTACGTATATGAGAAAAATACTTTTATTGATTCTTCTAATTGGTTTACTAGGATCAGCTTGCCAGGCTAAGACTATAGAACAAGTACAAGCAGGTCATGGGATTGGAAATTATAGTGGTTGGATTGTAGCAGATATGACAGAGAATCAAAATGGCATATCTAACCAAGCAAGCTATTCAATTAATATATATAAAAAGTATAACCTGATTCCTGTTGCTTATTGTTCGTCAGGAGGGAGTCACTTAGGTACTTACTATACTTACTATGTTAATCCTACTAATAATTCATTGATTGTAGGGCGGATGGGACTGTGTCCACATGAACAAGTTTTTAATAATAAATTGAAGGCTTATAGTGAAAGTGGGTTAATGGTAGAATATACAGATTTAGGGCCAAATCAAGAGTTGTATAGGAAAATTATTGCTATAGGGAAGACTGAGGTAGAGAAGTATAAACACTTTAATCATTAACATCTTGTAGCATTCAAAAAAAGGATATACATAAAGCAAAGCACACTTACTAGGATAAGTGTGCTTTTTCATCGTTATATCTAATAGAAATATACATTAAACAATTGCGATTTAAAAAAATTACAAAATAATATTGTACTTTATAAAGTAATAGTGTATAGTGTAGATAAAGATAAATGAGTAATTTTAAAAAATTACTTTAGTTTTAATGATGATATATGAGATAAGAGGTGAATTATATGTATATTAAGGATGCATTTTTTTCGAACACAGGCATTTCTCAACATCGTATAGTAGAAGAGCTAGGGAATAATGTGCCAGTATATACCTTATACGGGCAAAATGAACTTTATGAAGATCTCTACGGAGTAGAAGGTAAAGATAGTGATCGAAAACAAATTCGTTCTTCAAGGAGGTTTGATCTTCTACGCAATGGAGACCTCATATTCTCTACGATTTCTGGAGAAGCATCCATTGTAAGTAAGGAACATGAGGGATATTTATTCTCTCAAAATTATATTCGTATGGAGCTCATGAACAATTCAATTGATAAAAGGTATATAGCTTTTTTAATCAATGAAAATACCTATATTAAGAAACAATTTGCTCAACAGCTGCAAGGAAGCAAGGTTATACGATACACATTACGGTTATTAAAAGAAATTGAACTACCTAAATTGCCTCCTTTAATAGTACAGCAGATTATCGGTGATATATATTTTAAAGAATTAAAACTTAGAGCACTTAAACAACGAGTGGCCGAGCGGCAATGTGAGTTAAACTTAACTCGATTGATGGAGGTTAGCAATAATGGCTGATGTTATGAGCGAACAGAAGTTTGAAGAACTATTAATTGGGCAGCTTTCTTCTGGAATCATTGGTGAAATCACCCAAAGTGTTGGTGAGAATAAAGATGCCAATTATAACGGAATCAAGGTGCTTAAGGAAAAGTTATGGAAGTATGAGCCACATATTAAAACTACAGAAGATTTATGGGACAACTTCCGTGCTATTCTTTATAAGCTGAATCAAGATGAATTAAAGCAGCCTTTGAGTGATACTGAATTCGCACAGATTAAAAAGGTCATTTGTGAGCTCTACACACCTTATCAAGCCGGTCAGTTTCTTTATGGTATCAATGGGGTATCTCAAGTAGAGGTAGATTTAGATGATGGTTCGCACCATTTTTTAACTGTTTTTGACCAAAAACAAATAGGTGCTGGTAATACTGTATATCAAGTGGTAAACCAGATTCATAGAAAACCACAAATTGCAGGAAGGCAACCACGTCGATTTGATACGACACTACTAATTAACGGCCTTCCTATTATTCAAATTGAAGAGAAAACGGATGGACATAGTGCCGATGAAGCCCTAAACCAAATGCATCAATATATAGAAGAAAAACAGTATAGTGATATATTCTCTACGGTTCAAATTCTTGTGGCGATGACACCAAAACATATCAAATATATGGCTAATACGACGGCTGACTTATTTAATAAGGACTTTGCCTTCGAATGGCAAAACCCTGATGATAATAAAGTTGTCCGTAATTGGACGAACTTTGCCAATATGTTTTTAAGCATCCCTATGGCTCATCAGATGGCAACTCAATTCACCATTCTTGATGGAACAAAAAATAAACAAATGTTAAAGGTTATGAGACCTTACCAGGTATATGCTACAAAGGCTGTATTGGAGGAGTTAAAACAGGCCGACTTTGATTTGCCAATAAATCGTTTAGGCTATGTATGGCATACTACAGGGTCAGGTAAAACAATTACTTCCTTTAAAACAGCTTGGCTTGCTAGTCGTATGCCAAATGTGGATAAAGTAGTTTTTGTTGTTGACCGTATTGCTTTGACAAGACAGACAGAGGAGAATTATAAGGCCTATGATCCTGAAGGTTCCATAGATGTGGAAGGAAAGCAATTTGATTCAGTTGGTGGGACGGAGAATACTCGAGTACTGAAACGTAAGCTCAATGAAAAAGGAAATGGGATTATTGTTACGTCCGTACAAAAGCTAAATACCCTTATTAGTCGTAAAGATTTTGTGGTTCCTAAAAAACATATCGTTTTTATTGTTGATGAGGCTCACCGGTCAACTGGCGGAGATAGTTTTGAGGAATTACAAAAGACCTTTAAAGGGGCTGCTTGGGTAGGCTATACTGGGACACCTATGTTTGACGAGGTGGTAGGTAAGAAAGGGACTAAGACCCATGAGGTATTTGGTAAACTCTTGCATGCTTATACCATTCGTGAAGCCATTGCCGATAAGAATGTATTGGGTTTTAAAGTAGACTTTGAGACGACAATTGCAGAAAATCAAATGAAGGAGGAATATTTACCGGCCTTCTACAGGACTAAGTATCCTACTTGGTCTGATGCTGACATTAACCATAAGATCGCAAATCTTACAGACAATGATATGGACGATATGATAGAACCTAGTTTCTATGACAATAATCCTGATCATGTTCGTTTAGTTGTTGAAGATATTTTCAAAAATTGGCGTAACAGGTCAAATGATGGTGCGTATAATGCTATGCTGACGACACATGTAGGTGGTAATCGCCCTAGTACACCAATGGCACTTATGTACTTCGAAGAGTTTGAAAGAGTAAACCAGGAACGAGCGACAAAAGGTCTATTTACTCTAAAAGTTGGTGTAACATTTAGTATGAGCACCAATAATGGAGATAGCCAATTAGAGAGTAACAATGGTCTCCTGAGAGCTATGAATCATTATAACGGATTATTTGGCACTAATTTTGGTCTTGATGATGTATCTGGATATACACAAGATTTAACAACTCGCTTAAATCGTACAGCTCAGGATGGTCAATATTTAGATATAGTAATTGTAGTTGATCAGCTTCTGACTGGGTTTGATGCGCCTCAAATGAATACGCTCTATGTAGATCGAACTTTAAAGGATGCTCTTTTAATTCAGGCTTATTCAAGAACGAATAGAATCGCAGATAATCAAGGTAAACCATGGGGACGTATTGTTAATTATAGGTGGCCTATTAAGAACGAAGAACTCATGAATAGAGCTCTAAGTATTTATGCCAATAAAGCTTCGGCCAATGTGCAAGATGTATTGGTAGATACTAATGAATTAATAGATGATGGTATTCTGGCAAAACCTTTCAAGGAACAATTTATGGAGGTAAAACGTATAGTAGACCGATTGGCAGATATTACTGACGAATTTACTGAAGTTCCACCAAGTGAGGCTCATCAAGAAGAAATGTTCCGCCTTATGCGTAAGTATAATATGGGGATGTCTAAGTTAAAACAGTATAATCCTGATGTAATTGATGGGGAAGATGTAGGTTTTGATTATGACGATCCTGATCAACTCGTTGAATTGCTAGGCATGAGTGCTGACCAAGAAGTAGTTTTAACCACCTCACTGTATAACGATTTAAAAGAGCGCATAGCGAAGATACATGATATTCCTGTCGCTCAAATTGAATTATGTATGGTTCATGTGAAAGATGTCAGTGTCAATTACGATTATCTTACAGAATTAATTGAAGGATTAATGAATGCTGTTCATTCACAGAATATGGATATAGCCTCTGATTATAAGGAGAAGATTAAAGACTTTGCTATGGGTTTAGAGGACCGTCAGTATGCTAATCAAATTAATAAAGCAGCAGATGCTATTATGAATGGGACTTATCCTCCTGAAGGGCATACCATAGAATATCCAGTTAGATTAAATACAAGTTTAGATATTATTTGTGAAGCTAATACCATCTTAGCAAAGGATGAGATATTCAACTTCCGTTTAAAATGGGGTATTGTTGATGTAATTACGAATGAAGAACTCTATGCATTGTTTGAACGACATACTGAGGGAAAACAAGATCTTGATAATATGGGACGAATAACTAAATTGAAGAGGGAATCTATTGGTGAATATCGATTGAAATCAACAAATCAAGAAATTACACAATTAAATAGAATTGATTATGGTCTTAGTCTTGTAGATGCATTATATAAATTAGCAGATAAGTATGTAAGCGAAAGATAAGACATATCTAATTAAAAGGGAGGATTTATTGTTGATGATAAAAAAGTTTAATGCACCTAGATTACGATTTCCTGGTTTCACAGATGAATGGGAACAGCGTAAGTTGGGCGAAATATTTGAATACCTACAAAATAATACTCTGTCTAGAAACTCGTTGAATTATAAAAATCCTAATATAAAGAATATTCATTATGGTGATATCCTTGTTAAATTTGATGAGATACTAGATGGATCTAACAAGGATATACCATATATTAACTCTGAACTTGATTTATCTAAATTTAGTAAATCATTACTCCGAGATGGGGATGTCATCTTTTCGGATACAGCTGAAGATGATACTGTTGGTAAAGCAATTGAGTTGCAGAATGTAAATGAGCCATTTATTCTTAGTGGCTTACATACAATTCCTTGTAGGCCTTTAATTACATTTGGTAAAGGTTATTTGGGTAATTTTTTAAACTCGAATTCTTATAGGATGCAGCTTAGACCATTAGTTCAGGGCATAAAAGTTAGTTCAATATCTAAATCTGCCTTGAAAGATACAATGATTGAATATCCAAAAAATCTAGATGAACAAGAAAAAATTGGTAGTTTATTTTACCACATTGCTAAAATGATTACCCTTCATCAGCATAAAATTACTAATCTAATTTTTAAAAAGAAAGCATTGTTACAAAAGCTTTTCCCTATAAATGGTTATCCGTATCCTGAAATTCGTTTTCCTGGATTTAATGATGCTTGGGAACAGCGTAAGCTAGGCAGTATTGGCTCAACATATACTGGATTATCAGGTAAAACAAAAGAAGATTTTGGGCATGGTGAAGCACAATATATTACATATTTAAATGTGTTTCAAAATACAATCTCTGATATAACCATGACTGATAAGGTAGAAATAGATACTACACAAAATGAGGTGAAATGTGGGGATGTATTATTTACTACCTCATCCGAAACTCCAGAAGAAGTGGGTATGTCATCGGTATGGCTTGGAGCTACACCTAATATTTATTTAAATAGCTTTTGTTTTGGTTTTAGACCTAATCAAAAAATTGATCCATATTTTTTGGGATATTCATTACGTGCGCCATATATGAGAGACAAGATTAAGATTCTTGCTCAAGGTATATCACGGTATAATATTTCAAAAAATAAAGTTATGGAACTTGAGATAAGCTTGCCAAACAATGAGGAGCAAAAATTATTAGGGTCCTTCTTACAGCGCATTGATTTGATTATTACCCTTCATCAGTAAGAGCCTTTTTATATTTTTTATCTCTTAGATTGGAGTGATAAATATGCATGCGATATCAAATAAATCTGAATTATTTCATGTTTATTACCAAAAATGGATAGAGATTTATAAAGAAGGTGCTGTTAGAGATATAACTCTCAAAAAATACAAGATAACATTAGGTTGGCTGAGAAAATTAGTACCATCATTACGTCTTTCAGAATTAAATAGAATTGCTTATCAAAAATTATTAAATGATTATGCATCATGTCATGAAAAGCAGACTACTATGGATTTTCACCATCAAGTGAAAGGTGCTATTTTAGATGCAGTTGATGAGGGGTTGATAGAAAGAAACCCCACTCGAAAGGCTATCATAAAAGGCCAGTCTGCTCGAAAGAAAAAAAGTAAGTATTTAAATCAATATGAGTTACATACATTGTTGGTTAATCTGAATCTTTCGAATGAAATTAATTGGGATTGGTTGATTTTTATTATTGCGAAAACAGGTATGCGATTTTCAGAAGCATTAGCATTAACACCAGAAGATTTTGATTTTACACATCAAGTGCTAGTAGTCAATAAGACATGGGACTATAAGGGAATAGGTGGGTTCTTACCAACTAAGAATAAATCATCAGAACGTAAAATTCCTTTGGATTGGCAAACCTGTATGAAATTCTTTGTACTAGTAAAGGATTTACCACAAAATCAACCTATCTTTGTGAGAGGAAGGGTGTTTAATTCTACAGTTAATGGAATTCTATCTCGCTATTGTGAAAAGCTATCTATTCCAGTCATTTCTATTCATGGGTTGCGTCATACACATGCGTCTTTACTTTTGTATGCAGGTGTTTCGATTGCGAGTCTAGCTAGACGCTTAGGACATGCAAGTATGACTACCACTCAGAAAACTTATATTCATATAATTCAGGAATTAGAAAATAGAGATATTGACTTAGTTATGAGGTCTTTGTCCGGACTCGCATAGAGGCAATTTGATCATCAAATTAATAATTTGAAATAAGCTAAATAATATTTTATATTCCTATTTACATAATAATTTTCATGCTATATCATAATCTGGAATTACTTATTAGTTAAAAGGGTTTCCTGCTGATCCACCTTTGGATCAAGCGGATAAAAAGGGCCTTCCTTAGCCGGACGGTTCTAGAAGCCAGAAAGGATGTAATGAATCAAGAAGTAACTATTTCCAAATCTAATATTCGAGGTGCTTTTGGTGCCTTCTTTATTCCTGGTATGTACACTGCCTTATGGGCTGGTTTTGTTCCTTATTTGAAGGCTAAGCTTAGTATTGGCGAAAATGTACTGGGCTCTATGATTTTGGTTTTGGGTCTCGGTTCTTGTCTTTCTATGGCCGTAGCTGGCAAGTTGGTTGAATCCTTAGGTTGTAAACGGACTGTACAGATCGGTTCTATCATCGGTATGATTGCCCTAGCCTTGGTGACCATTTGTTCTACCATCTTTGAAACAACGGTGGCCCTCTTCTTCTTCGGTATGGGGGTAGGGCTGTCATCTGCATCCGCTAACCTCCAAGCTATCTTGACAGAAAAAGTCAGCAAGAAGCACCTCATGGGGGCTTATCACGGTGGTTGGTCTCTTGGTGGTTTTGCTGGGGCTGGCGTTCTCTTACTCTTGATTAAGACTTTGAATCTACCTGTTAACCAAAGTATTTGGGGGATGCTGATCGTACTGGTTCTAGCTATTCTCTTGGTGAGCCAGTTTATGTTGACCTTTGGTAAGGATCCTAATGCCAAGGAGGTTAAGAAGTCTAAATCTCCTTTGTCCTTCCATCCCATCGCTATCATCTTTGGGGTCTTGTCCTTTGTATCCTATTTGACAGAAGGGGCCGTAGGGGACTGGTCAGCCCTCTACCTCTTTGAAGATAAGGGCATTGAAATCCAAGAAGCTGTTATGGGGGTTATGCTCTTTAACGCTACCATGTGTATTGGCCGTCTTTTGGGCAACACCTTGGGTAAACATTTGACCTCTAAACAAGTCGTTGTAGGCGGTTATATTATGGGTGCTATTTCCATGGCCCTCATCGTATTCTTGCCAGGCCATGCATCCATGTACACCTACCTCTTATTGGGGATTTCCTTGGCTATGATTGTGCCAAACCTCTTCTCTGCTATGGGGGAACAAAATGTTATCCCTATGACGCAAGCGGTGGCAACATCCACTATGCTCGGTTACATGGGTATTCTCATGGGTCCTGCCTTGATTGGTTTCATCGCTCATGGGTCTAGCCTCATGATTGCATTTATCTGTATTACGGTCTTGTTAATCCTTTCTGCAGCTATCGGAAAATATGCTTACAAGCTTATTGCAGCGGCTAAATAAATTTCATAGTAAAAGCCCGGCTCTTAGAGCCGGGCTTTCACTGTTACCCATTTTCTCGTATTTGAGTTTAATTTTAATTTCAGGTAGGAGGAAGATAAGATGGGGTCGAATATATAGGTATATAAGTCAGTAAAGAATTTTGTAGAGGAGGAAATATTATGTCAATCCTTAAAAAACTTTGCTTAGGTGCCTTAGTAGGGGCTATAGCCCTAGCACCAGTTTCTGCTAAGGTTGTTACAGGGACTCAAGAAGATACCAATATGAAATTGAAGTATCCCTTGGTTTATACGGATAATCTCTTGTCACAAAGGGCTATCAACACGGATATTGCGAGCTATGTAGGCCAGGCTAGGAAGATGTACTACAATGACCATATTTATCAGGTGAACCAGTCCTATGATGTAACCTATGAAGATAAGAATCTAGTATCTCTTATGTTGACTACCTCCTATTATAATGCGGGGGCCGCTCACGGCATGTACAATGTACAGGGTCTAGTTTATAACAAGATGACGGGTCAACGTATCCCTCTCTATAACTATGTGAAGATTGCTTCTGCTAAGCAATTAGATCAGGGGGTTCGGTCTGGGATTTTAGGCTTTTATAATGGGGCCCATAAAAAGGACAGCATCCATGAAGGCTGGGCTGTCAATTACGCATCTGACAATTATATCTTGCGGGGCCATGGGGTGGTGGAACTCATTTACCAACCTTATGAATTAGGCCCTTATGCTATGGGGAAAACCTTTATCCAATTTACCCCTAAGGCTATTGAATACTTCAATCGGATGAATGGTTAGCCATTTAAATATAGAGATAAACTTTATGTAAATTGTTCTTTCTTTACATAGAAAATATAAGTCTTTACTGCTATAGTTGAAGATAGTTTGTGAAATCTTCATTTTTCTTTACTATAGGAGAACAGTTATGATATGCAATAAAATTACTGCCTTTGGCCTATCCTTAGCAGTTCTTTTGGGCTTGGGAACTTCCAGTCAATCGGCACATGCCATCAGTCAGAATCTTCCACCTAAGACGCAAGCAGCAGCCCCTATGACTATTGTAAGTCTAGATCGGGGACCTATAGCAGGAGGCTGGACCATTAATCAAGGAGCCTTATCTCTCAAGAAACATAAGGACGCAGCTGAGGCCTTTAAAAAAGCTACCAAGGGGATGGTGGGGTATGACCAAGAGGTGGTTGCCTTTTTAGGGTCCCAAGTGGTAGCGGGAACTAATTATTCCTATCTCTGTAAAGGGCATGTTGTCTATCCAAATGCGCAAAATGAATATATTATCGTAAATGTATACGAAGACCTGCAAGGCCATGCAACGATTACAGGATCGCGACAAGTCTTGCCAGTAGCCCGTGATATGGCAACAGGAGCTTGGTCCTATAATCAAGGGAATACAGATGTCAAAAAACATAAAGAGGTGAAGAAAGCCTACGATAAGGCTGCAAAGTCAATTGCTGATGGACGGGTAAGTCCAGTGGCCTATTTGGGGTCGCAAGTGGTTGCAGGGTCTAATTATGCAATACTTGTTGCGGTAACACCGAATAAGGCTTCCCATGAACGCTATTTTGCTATCCTTACTATCTATAATGATTTACATGGTCAATCTAGTCTTATCAAGGCAGAGGCCCTAGACATAGGTCTAAACTAATAGATACTAATTAAATTATATTAAATTAAAAAGAGGGACCGACTTGTGTCGGCCCCTCTTTTCTTTGTACTGCTAGATGTAATAGGTGACTCGTATTTGATGATCCCTCAGGGGATGATTTAGGCCAATGTGGCCTTTTTGGTAGTTACCACTTCAGCTTCTTCAAAAGTAGCCAAGACCATTTTATCAGAGCCTTCAAAGACTCCCTTGTCAACAATTGTCTTAGCCACCTCTTGAGCATCCGCCAATGTGAGGTTTTCACGAGGATTGGCGATGGTAACGGTAGCGGATTTACCGCTGGATGTTTTGAATTTAAGTTGTAACACTTTACTTTCTGTCATGGGATTTCCTTTCTGAAGTAAATAGGTAAAAGAGGGGAGGTCTAGGGACTAATGAGTTTAGACCTCTTTCGATTAGGATAGGGATACTTCGTCGATGCGGATAACATGGAGAAGGTCTTTTCCTTGTAATCCTGCCAAAGCTTGGCCTACTGCTTGTAGGGCGTCATCAGTGGCGGATTCTACGATGCGAGTGTAGGTTACGTCTTTGTGTTTTGGCTTGTTATTTGCATCTACGCCATCAGAAAGACGAAGGACCAATTTGCTCGTGGTTACAGTTCTATCTGCCATGGTGCTTCACCTCCTTTCGCCCAACTACATTGGGGAGGAGGGAAATGTAAAAGAAAAAAGATAAATTTATAGGAAAGAGCTTACAAATTGGTAATAAGGCATACTAAAAAAGGACTAGCTGAGCTAGTCCTTTTTAGAGATATGATGTTTTATTTTTTAAGCATTGATTTTTTAGGCATTGATTTTTTAGGCATTGGATGGTTAGTCATATAGGTATCATTCATAGCTACCACATCTAGAATTACCAAGTCTTCCTTGCCGGTATTAGCGAGACCATGTTTGTTACCTGGGCGGGCAATGGTTACATCACCAGGGCCTACTGGTGTAGATTTACCTAACGTATCAGTGAAGACCCCATAACCTTTCACAATGATGTAGGCATCTTCGTTGTTAGCATGTTGGTGAAGGCCTATGGAAGAGCCTGCAGGAATGGTGAGCCAAGCGATTTCTTTAATAGCTTGTTCTGCGGTTGCCGTAGTCCGTGGGAAGGCATAGGCTGCATGGATAGTACCAGTGCCACCTCCTAATTTTTCCTTATCTTGTTTGAGGAAGTCCATATCCGTGTAAACTTGAGGTAGATCGGATAGTTTGTCAGCTGTGGCTAGAGCCTTGAGGGTTGGAGCAGGGGCTGCTTGTTTGGACATGGCTTGTGTTTGGTTGTTAGCCGATGTAGTTGTCATTGGGGCTGCCATTGGGGCTGCCATTGGGGCTGCCATTGGGGCTGCCATTGGGGCTGCCATTGGAGCTGCCATTGGGGCTGCCATTGGGGCTGCCATTGGAGCTGCCATTGGAGCTGCCATAACAGCTGCAGAACCTAGGCAAACAAGGCCTAAAACCATAGCGCTTAAGGACATTTTTTTCATAGGAATCACTCCTTATCGAAAATAAATAGATTTAAATTATCTATATTATAGCACCACTCTAAAGCCAAGAGAATATGGTAAACTATAAATATATATTATAAGGTTATGCATTATTGTTTGTATTTGTGCAGATTACAGATTGGAATTTCTATGCGTATTGTATTTTTTGATCTCGATGGTACCCTCACTAATTCTGTAGAGGGTATTTTTAAGTCTTTAGACTTTGCCCTGACAGAATGTGGCTATCCTGTCCCTGATAAGGATGTTTTGCAGGAGTTCTTAGGTCCGCCTATCGTATACTCTCTCCAGCATTTCTGTGGTATTTCAGAGCCTGAAAGCAAACGCATTTATGCCAAGTTTCGTGAGCGTTATAGCACTATCGGTAAGTTTGAAAATGAACTTTACCCAGGTGTTCCGGATATGCTCAGAACTCTCCGAGATCGGGGCTACTACATAGCCTTAGCGACGGCTAAACCGGAAGTTTTTGCCAAGGAAATCTTGGCTCACTTTCACATTGACCAATATTTTAACCATGTAGTGGGCGCTGACTATGATGTTAACCGGATTCACAAGATGGATATTCTTAAAAAGGCTATAGCCGATTATGGTGGTCCTCTAGCAATGGATGGGGTGCCCATCGCCTATATGATTGGTGACCGCTCCTATGATATGGAGGCAGCCCTTGCGACAGGCTGTATTCCATTAGGCGTATCCTATGGCTTTGGAACGGTTGATGAGCTCATGAAGGCAAAGGCTCAAGTCATCGCTGCTAGCCCCTCTGAAATTCCTAAGCTCTTGGATCCCTTCTATGGTAAAGAGGGGACTGAGGGAAAATCTGATTTAGGTGATGATCGGTCTGCCTCCTCTACTAGTTCAAGCCAGCCTCGAGGCCGGTTCAATAATTTTGAAGAAGCAGGGGTGCCTTTTGGTTTCTTTGGATCTATCCTCAACACCTTGGGCCTTTTGTCTATCTTCCAAACGCTTATGGGGTCTCATGCTCATGCTCAGGATTCTCAAAGCCATAGTGACCAAGCTAATGGAGAAGTCATGGAAGAACCACAATCGAATCAATCGGAAGAGGCAATCTATCAAGACATCCCATTGGACCAAGACGAAAAAGATGTAGATGATCCTGGCTATATAGACCTAGGAGATGAGAATTCTGATTCAGGATTCTTTGATTCCTTTTTTGACGATTCTGATTTCTTTGGTGACTAGGGAGGGTTCTTTATGCTGTGGCTTATCATGGCCTTTCTATCGGCCTTTTTTGCTGGCATCACGGCTATCCTAGCTAAATGCGGTATCCGCCATACTGATTCTGATCTAGCTACGGCCATTCGTACCCTTGTTGTCCTGGCCTTTGCCTGGCTAGTTGTATTCCTTGTAGGCTCTCAACGGACCCTCTTTACCATCTCAGGTCAATCCTTCCTATTTCTCATCTTGTCTGGTCTAGCAACTGGGGCCTCCTGGCTTTGCTACTTTAAGGCACTGTCATTGGGGGATGTGAACAAGATTGTCCCTATCGACAAGTCCTCTACCATTTTAACTGTCATTTTGGCGATTATCTGCTTTGGTGAAAGCGACCAGCTAGCCCTCAAGTTAATTTGTACGGCTATTTTAGGGTTTGGCACCTACCTTATGATTGAGAAAAAGGCCGGAGAGGCTAAAGTGGACCAAGGTCCTTGGCTCATCTATGCTATCTTGTCCGCAGTTTTTGCAGCCCTTACAGCCATCTTGGCCAAGGTAGGCGTCAGCGGGGTTGAGTCTAACCTAGCTACAGCTATCCGGACCTTTGTAGTCCTTATTATGGCTTGGGCCATTGTCTTTATGAAGGGAAAGCAGGTAGGACTCAAGTTTATTGATAGGAAGGAATTGATTTTTATTATCCTTTCTGCCTTTGCAACAGGGGCTTCTTGGCTTTGCTACTACTACGCCATTCAAAATGGAGTAGTTAGCCTAGTGGTACCGATTGATAAGTTATCTATCCTAGTATCCATTGCCTTCTCCTACCTAGTATTTAAGGAGACCCTATCCAAGCGATCAGCATTGGGCTTAGTCTTATTAGTGGGGGCGACCCTAGTAATGGCGGCAGGGCCATTCTTCTTATAATTACATATAAAAGAAAAAAGAGATTGCCTGAGCAATCTCTTTTTTGTTTACCTATTCATTGTTATCTTTTTTGAGTTTAGCCTTTTTAGCGACCGCTTTCACAACCTTAACACCTGGCTTGAAGAACTTAGCACCCGTTGTTTTGATTTTAATCCGACTGCGGGTTACACGGCCCAGCGCGGTTATTTTGGTCTTGCGACGAGGTTTCATATCTCGCACGGAGCCGAAGTCTCCTCGTTGTACGGATGTGGTTTTAATCTTTTCAGCGCCGAAGGCGGCCCGCAATTCTTTGCTGAGGGTGCCTAGGGCAAAGTCGTTTTCAAAGGAAAAGACGTCTGCTGCGACATAGCCCATTTCAAGATAGGCATGGATGGTTAGGTGGAAGCGAGGTGCAATGGCTGTCATGATTACTTCGTCATCAGAGGCTTGGCAGGATAGTTCGTCCGCTGTAATCCCTGCAGTGACCAAGGCATTAGCAACAGCTTGTTGCATGTCATGGATATCAGATAATTTTTCTTCCTTACAGGTATATAAATCGATTATGAGTTGTTCACCTAATGCGTCTGCCATGGGCGGCCTCCTTCTGAAAATAAACTTAGGTAAATTATATCATCAATTGTCAGTATATAGGAATAGGTCTGATTATTTGACTTTTATATTGACTAAAGTCAAATAGTCAAATATAATAAAAATGTAAAAAGATTGTAGTTGGTCTCAAGATTATCTCAAGACTAACCAATATAGTTGTAATACTTATTAGAGGTGAATATCATGAGTATGATAGCCGATAGAATAGAAAAGTTTATACTAGACCAAATGCAACGAGAACAAGAGAGAGTGGTTCTGAGACGGAATGACTTGGCTTCTGAACTTGATTGTGCACCATCACAAATCTCCTATGTCCTATCCACCCGTTTTTCTCCTGACCGGGGCTTTGAAGTAGAGTCTCGCCGAGGCCTAGGTGGCTATATTCGTATTCAACGGATTCAAGAACCAAGTTTTGAGGCTTTACCTGTAGTAAGCCCTAGACCGATTTATCAATCCACTCATTATAATGATCGACTCATTACCTTAACGGATGTGGATCAGTCCCTCTTGGAACTTTTAGAAGAGGGGCGCCTCACAAAACGAGAGGCCCGTATGATGCACGAATCCTTTAAGGCTATGATGGGTCATTTGCCACAAGAACTCCATAATGATACGGTTAGAAATCTCTTTGCTAACATGATTACAATCATGAAGGAGGAGCGCTAACCCCTACGGATGTGGGGGCTAAAGCATCTGCCACGAAAAGCGCTTAACATGGTATACTAAGAATATGATTAGTAGACCTGTGAGTTTGGTGATAGAAGGTCACGATTCTACGAGAATCGGACCTTCTTTTCTTGAGGAGAATTATGGCTAAGGCTAAGACAGTATTTTTCTGTAATAATTGTGGCGCTGAGTCCTCTAAGTGGATGGGACGCTGCCCTCAGTGCGGAGAATGGAATTCCCTAGTAGAGGAAGTCATTAAAGACACCAAGCAAAGTCGGTCCGCCCTGGGGCGGACTGGTGTGGGTAATGGGGCTGCCATCCCTAAACCTCTCTCACTTCCAGATATCGAAGTGGCTCAATTAGCCCGCATTTCCACGACCTTCCCTGAAGTAGATCGGGTCTTGGGAGGAGGTATTGTACCAGGGGCTCTGATTCTTCTAGGTGGTGATCCTGGCATCGGTAAGTCCACCTTGCTCTTACAGGTTTCACAAAAGGTGGCCGACACGGCCGGTCAAGTCCTCTATGCGTCAGGGGAAGAATCCCAACTACAACTCAAGTTGCGGGCAGAACGCCTTCATATTAATTCTTCCAACCTCTCTGTTTTGGCCGATACGGATTTGGATCGAATTATTGACCAGGCCTTGGAGGTTCGACCAGCCCTCTTGGTAATCGATTCCATCCAAACCATGTACACCGCTGATATCGACGCAGCCCCTGGCTCTGTCAGTCAGGTGAGGGAGTGTACCGCTCGTATGCTCCGCTTTGCTAAGGAGCAAAATATTCCCGTCATGATTATCGGTCATGTTACTAAAGAGGGAAATATAGCTGGTCCGCGCATGTTAGAACATATGGTAGACGTAGTTCTTTACTTTGAAGGTGAGCGGTCTTATCAATTCCGGATCCTTAGATCCATCAAAAATCGCTTCGGGTCTACTTCGGAAACGGGCATCTTTGCCATGGAGGAAGAGGGCTTGGTAGAATTATCCAATCCTTCAGCGGCCCTCCTAGCAGAACGCGCTGATGATGAGTCTGGTTCGGCGGTTATGATTTACCTAGAAGGGGTTAGACCTATTCTTGTGGAAGTGCAGTCATTGGTGACAACGACGGCCTTTGGCATGCCTAGGCGGACCTCTATCGGCTATGACCTTAACCGCCTCATTCAACTTTTGGCGGTCTTGGAAAAACGTTGCGGCTTTACCTTAGGTAACAAAGATGTGTATGTCAATGTTATCGGTGGACTCAAGGTCAATGAACCAGCCTGTGATCTTTCTATGGCCGTGGCCATCGTATCTAATCTCAAGAACCGAGTGGTTCCGGCGGATATGGTCATCCTAGGGGAAGTGGGTTTGACGGGTAATATTCGGTCCATTCCTCGCATGGAGCAGCGGATTGCAGAGGCCACTAAATTGGGTTTTACCCGCTTTATCATCCCCGAGGGTAATTATAAACAGATTAAAACCAAGAAAAATTGCATTAGGATAAAAGGAGTGCGCACCATTCAAGAGGCCATGGAATTGGCTTTTAGCGCAGGCAACTAACATGATTGGTATTGTATTACTCGCAGCTGGCGCAGGGCGCCGTATGGGTCATAAGGATAATAAAATATTTCTCCCCCTTGGGCCCAAGTCAGTCTTACAGTGGAGCCTGTCCCATATATTGGAAGTAAAGAATCTGACACAGGTGGTTATCGTCCATGCGGAGGGAGAAAAAGAAAGAATTCAAGGGCAGGTTAATGACCTTTTGGAAACCTTACCTCATGCCTTACGTGAGGTGTCCATCAACTATGTCCAAGGAGGGGCAGAACGTCAGGATTCCGTAGCCAATGGGGTAGCTACCTTAGGGCCTGCTGTTGACCTAGTTCTAATTCACGATGGGGCCCGTCCTATGGCCCAGGCAGACTTATTCATGAGAACGGCCCATGCAGCTACCCTTCATGGGGCTGCAGTGGTGGCTGTTAAAACAACAGATACGGTGAAACGTGTGTGTGAAGGAGGCCAGATCTTAGAAACCCTCCAGCGGTCTGAACTTTATAATATGCAAACCCCACAGGGCTTTCAACGGGCCCTCTTTGAAGAGGCCTTGGCCCATGCTAAGGACAAGGGGTTCCAGGGGACTGATGACGTATCTCTCGTTGAATTTTTGGGGAAACCAGTCCATATTGTGGAAGGGGATTATAGGAATTGTAAGATTACTACCCCCAATGATTTAGTGGTAGCTAAATCTTATTTAGGTATAAAGGAGGGTCTCATGCGGGTAGGTATGGGTTATGATGTACACCGGCTCGTGGCAGGGCGACCTTGCATCCTCTGCGGGGTTAGGATTGATTCACCTCTAGGACCAGAAGGGCATTCCGATGCGGATGTACCTGTTCACGCCCTTATGGATGCCCTGTTAGGGGCTGCGGGCCTTAAGGATATAGGCTATTATTTCCCACCAGAGGACCCGGCCTATAAAGGAATTTCTTCCATGCTCCTCTTGGAAAAGGTCAATTCTCTGTTGAAAGATAAGGGCCTAAAAGCCTATAATATAGATATTATGGTAATTTCGGAAACGCCTAAACTCAAGCCTCATATCGATGCTATGAAGGATAATTTAGGCAGGGCCTTGGGCCTTCCGCCTGACCGTATTTCTGTAAAAGCGACTACCAATGAGTCACTGGGGGCCATTGGCCGCCGAGAAGGCATAGCTGCTCAAGCTTGTGTGACTGTGATTGAAGGAGAGGTATAGATATGTCTAAGATGAAAGTTCGTTTCGCACCAAGTCCAACAGGCCCATTCCATATCGGTGGGGCTCGTTCTGCCTTGTTCAACTGGTTGTTGGCCCGTAAAGAGGGGGGCACCTTCATCCTGCGCGTAGAGGATACAGACCGTGTTCGTTCCACCCGCGAATCAGAAGAAAACATCAAAGCAGCCCTTAAATGGTTGGGCATGGATTGGGATGAAGGCATCGATGTGGGGGGTGACAACGGTCCTTACCGCCAAACTGAACGCTTGGACATTTATAAGAAGGTGACCGACCAACTCTTGGCAGAAGGCAAGGCCTATAAGTGTTATTGTACGGCTGATGAATTGGAAGCGGTACGAGAAGACCAATTAGCTAAGGGAGAAACCCCTAAGTACAATGGTCACTGTGCTCATTTGACCGCAGAAGAACAAGCTAAGTATGAAGCAGAAGGCCGTCCTTATACCATTCGTTTGCGCGTTCCTACCAATGAAACCTATGCCTTTGACGATATGGTGCGAGGTCATGTATCCTTTGATTCCGCTGGCGTTGGCGACTATGTTATCGTCAAATCTGACGGGCTTCCTGTCTACAACTATGCCGTAGTTATCGATGACCACACCATGGGCATTACCCACGTTATACGGGCGGAAGAGCACTTGTCTAACACACCTCGCCAAATTGCCGTTTATCGTGCTTTGGGTTGGGAAGTACCTCAATTTGGTCACATCTCTTTGATCTTGGGCGCTGACAAGAAGAAGATGTCCAAGCGCCATGGGGCTACTTCTGTAGATCAATACCGTCAACAAGGCTATCTGCCAGAAGCTATCGTTAACTTCTTGGCCCTCTTAGGTTGGGCTCCAGAAGGGGAGCAAGAACTCTTTAACCAAGAGGAATTAATCCAAGCCTTCTCCATGGACCGAGTGGCTAAGAATCCAGCCGTCTTCGATATCGAAAAGTTGAACTGGATTAACTTCAATTACATGAAACAGTTGTCTGATGAAGATCTGCTTAAACTTTGTTTGCCACACCTTCAAAAGGAAGGGTTCGCACCAGATTCTCTCAATGCAGAACAAACAGCATGGTTCACCATGTTCTGTTCTACCATGCGAGACCACTTGTCCTATGGGGCACAAATCGTTGATCACATTGGTCTCTTCCTATCTGACACAGTCTTCCTAGAAGAAGGCCACGAAGAAGAACTTAAGGCTGTTCTCAAAGAAGAATCGGCACCAACTGTATTGGCGGCCTTCCGTGATAAGGTAGCGGCTATGGAAGAGGTAGTTCCTGATACGGTAAAAGCCGCTATCAAAGCGGTTATGAAGGAACATGACCTGAAAGGGAAATTTGTATTCATGCCAATCCGCGTTGCCTTGACGGGCCAAATGCATGGTCCTGACCTTAATAACATCGTGACCCTTATCGGTAAAGATAAGACCTTGCAACGCTTGGATGCCTATCAAAACCTACTTGCCTAATGGTAAGGTAAAGCGCCTATGCCCAGTGCCCTAAATTGACGGTATCTGGGCATTCGTGCTATACTCAAATAGTATATTTATTGAGTTTAATTCCTAAAATTAACAGACTTTAGACCGCATAAATAGACCTAGCAAGACCACTTGTTTAGGTCTTTTGTATTGAATATTGGAGGTTTGGTGTAAGATGAGAGACATTACTGTATTTAACACCATGACACGTCAAAAAGAAACCTTTAAACCGGTTAAAGAAGGGGAAGCAAAAATTTATGTGTGTGGTGTAACTCCCTATAACCATCCTCATATTGGCAACGCTCGTCCTTTTGTGACTTGGGATGTAATTCGTCGTTACTTAACCCATGTAGGCTATAAGGTAACCTATGTGCAAAACTTTACTGATGTGGACGATAAGATTATCAACACCTCTAATGGTGAAGGGGTGTCTTGGGATACTATTTCCAATCAATATATCGACTCTTACTTTGAAGTGATGGATGCCTTGGGTGTCAAACATGCAGATGTATACCCACGGGTATCAGAACACATGGATGATATCATTGCCATGATCACAAAGCTCATCGACAATGGAGTTGCCTATGAATTGGATGGGGATGTGTATTATTCCGTAGAAAAATTTGATGGCTATGGTAAATTGTCTGGCCGCACCTTAGACGATATGGAAGCGGGCGCCCGTGTTGAAGTGGATAGCCGCAAACACAATCCTATGGACTTTGCCCTTTGGAAGGCGGCTAAACCAGGTGAACCATCTTGGGATTCCCCTTGGGGTAAGGGTCGTCCAGGTTGGCACATCGAATGTTCTGCTATGTCCAATAAGTACTTGGGCCAAGAATTTGACTTCCATGGTGGCGGATCTGACTTGATCTTCCCTCACCATGAAAATGAAATCGCCCAATCCGAAGGTTGCACCCATCATCATCCTTCCGTTCGCTACTGGTTGCACAATGGTTTCATCACCATCAACCAAGAAAAAATGTCTAAATCCTTGAATAACTTCTTCTTGGTTAAGGATATTTTGGAAGAATACTCCGCCGATGCCCTCCGTTGGTTCCTCTTGTCTACTCATTACAGAAGCCCATTGGATTTCTCCGATGAACGGTTGGAAGAGGCGAATAAGGAATTGGGACGTTTGGCTACAGCCATTGAAAACCTTCTCTACTTGGAAGCACAAGAAGAAGGGTCTTGTAAGGAAGCAGAAGCCCTCCTTGAAAAGGCCAAAGTCTATGCAGACGAGTTTGAAGCGGCTATGTCCGATGACTTCAACACCTCCTTAGCTACAGCCCCTATGTTTGGCTTGGCTAAAGAAATTAATATCTACTACCAATCCGTACAAAGCCGCGATGGCTCTGTATGCCATGAAACCCTCGACCAAGTGAAGGAAATCTTCAAATTTATGACTGACGTTATCGGCGTTTTGGAAGATACTTGGAAAGGGACGACAGGGGCTGATGCTGAAGAGTATAACAAGTTGATGGATCTTGTTTTGGGTCTTCGTCAAACCTGCCGTGAAAAGAAACAATATGAATTGGCCGATGCCATTCGCGACCAATTGGCAGAAATTGGTATAGTGATTGAAGATTCCCCTCAAGGGGCTCGTTGGAGAAAAGCATAAGTGAAATTTAAACAATTTCAGTTTCTGAAAAACCAAGCCCTTCAAAAATTAAGAGAACTCGATGGAACCGGTACAAGAGTGTCGGTTCCTCAGTCTATAGAGGAGACCCTCCAGGAGGATGTTCTGACCCTGGCCTATATGGGTGATGCTGTATATTCTCTCTATATCCGTAAGCGGGTAACGGCTATAGGCATTCACCGAGTCCAGGTTTTGCATACCTTGGTGACCGCTTTTATCAATGCCAAGGCGCAAGCTGTAGCCTTACAGGTCATCGAGGATGACCTTACTGAAGAGGAAGCATATATCATACGGCGGGGGCGTAACGCCAATGTTAATGTGCCTAAGTCTGCATCGGTTCAAGAATACCGGTGGTCGACGGCCTTTGAGTCCCTCTTGGGCTTTCTTCACGTGACGGGGCAGGATCAGCGTTTGCAAGACCTGATGAACCGGGCTTATTCCTATACGTTAGAGCATATTAAGGTGTAATATGGAAAATTATATTGTGGGCCGCAATGCCGTGAAGGAAGCCTTACGGGGCGATCGGTCTGTACAAAGACTCTTAGTGGCTGATGATAAGGCTCAAAATGCCTTGCGAGACATTGTAACTATAGCTAAGAAGCAGGGTATAGAGGTTCGCTTAGTGCCGCAAAAACAATTGGCCAAGTACGCGGACCAAGTCCCTCACCAAGGGGTGGTGGCCTTTGTTAATGCCATTTCCTTTAAGGATTTAGGACAAGTTTTACAGGAATCCCAAGATCCAGCGCCCTTATTAATTCTTACGGACGGAGTGGAGGACCCTCATAATATGGGTGCTATCATCCGAACTGCTGAGTGCATTGGCGCTACTGCGGTCTTGGTTCCTAAACGGCACAATGCGCCTATCAATGCCACTGTAGCTAAAACCTCCGCTGGTGCCGTAGAACTAGTGCCTATCGTTCAAGTGGGCAATGTAAGCCAAACCATTAAGGGCCTGCAAAAGCAAGGTTTTTGGGTCATGGGTGCGCATATGGAGGGGGACCGGACCCTCTACGAAGCGGATATGACCCTGCCAACGGTATTGGTCATTGGCAATGAAGGCAAGGGCATCAGCCGATTGGTTAAGGAAGCTTGTGACTTCTTGGTGACCATTCCTATGTATGGCAAGCTTAACTCTCTTAATGCCTCTGTAGCGGCCGCTATCCTCATGTATGAGGCTGTCCGTCAGCGGCAGGTGAAGTCAAGTTGATAATGTAACATAAATCCACTATAATAATTATTATGTGGGCTTTCTCTTAGTAAGAGGAGAAACCTCGATGGAACACGTTCAATCTCATAAGACGCGATACGATTTTTCTCGCATGACCGATGAAGAGGTCGTACGTATTGCACAATTGGAACAGCGTGAGGATGCAGTTGATTTCTTGGTTAACAAATACAAGAACTTCGTCCGTGCTAAAGCGCGCACCTATTTCCTTGTCGGCGGTGACCGAGAGGATATCATACAAGAGGGGATGATTGGCCTTTATAAGGCGACACGGGATTATAAGCCAAGCCGTCTTGCCTCATTTAGGGGCTTTGCAGAACTCTGTGTGACCCGGCAAATCATCACGGCTATCAAGTCGGCTACTCGCCAAAAACACCAGGCTCTCAACAATTATGTATCCCTTAGTAAGCCAGCTTATGATGATGATAATGAGCGGACCCTTCTAGAAACCTTAGAATCTTCAGAGGTTACCGATCCGGAGGAAATGTTCCTAGAAGAGGAAGAACTCCATAATCTGGAAGAGGTCATGGGCCATGTGCTCAGTGATTTAGAATGGGATGTTTTGATAGATTACCTCGATGGTGTGTCCTATCAAGAAATAGCCAATCGCACAAACCGCAGTGTCAAATCAATCGATAATGCCCTGCAACGTGTTAAACGTAAATTAGTAACATATTTAGCGTCACGGTCTGGTGCACCGGCGCATCCTAGCACAGAGGAAGGAAGATAATCGTGCAAACAGTATTCATGGTATTAGAAGTAATCGTATCCATCTTGTTGATCATTGTAGTTTTGCTACAAGAAAGCAAAATGCAAGGTATGGGTGGTGCCGTTTCCGGTGCTGCATCGCAAACCTTTGGTGGTAAGGAACGAGGCCTGCAAGGTCTCTTGAAAAAATTGACCATCATTTTGGGCATCATCTTTGCTGTTCTTAGCTTGTTCTTGGGAGCAACCATTAACTTATAATCATCAATAAGCCTGCGATTAAGCAGGCTTTTTGTGTCTTATTGTGCATAGATAGGAGGCATAGGAATGAGACAAAAACTAATTCAGTATTTTAAGAGCATGAGTCCCGACTATGCCCATATCGAGGACGCGGCGTATTTTGCTCACATTAAGGGGTCTAAGGCCCTTAATTCCTTTATGCGAGAAGCGCAATACTTGGTAGATGATGGCATCTTGGAATACGGAGGGGATGATACCTACCGCTTTATGCCTAAGGAGTATGTGGAAGGAATCTTTAAGGGCTACCGTAAGTCCTTTGGCTTCCTCATTACGCCGCCAGGGGAAGAGGATATTTATATAGCTGCTGATAACCAAGGATCTGCTATGCATAATGATAAGGTGGTAGCTCGGGTAATGCGGACTGACCGGCGGACCGGTAAAAAAGAAGGGGTCATTATTGATGTCTTAGAACGGGCTAATGAAACCATTGTCGGCACCTATGATCGCCAACGGGATTTTGGCTTTGTTATACCTGATGATGAACGGATTGGGACTGATGTCTATGTAGACCATGCCAATAACCATGGTGCTCGTTCAGGTGCCAAGGTCTTGGTCAAGCTGACACGCTGGCCAGAAGGGGATCGCAAACCGGAAGGAATTATTACAGATATTCTGGGCTATAAGGGGGATGTGGGCCTTGATATTTCCTGTATCATGGCGGATCACAAGATTCCTTTCCACTTCCCTCAAGAGGTTTTGGATGCAGCCGATACAATAGATACCCGAATTCATGATGATAAAGACCGCTTAGACTTGCGTAAAGAGCAGCTCATCACCATCGATGGAGAAGATGCCAAGGACTTGGACGATGCTGTATCCCTAACAATGTTAGAGTCAGGCCTCTATCGGTTGGGTGTTCATATTGCAGATGTATCTAACTATGTTGTCTCCAATGGGTCTATCGACCAAGAAGCCTATACTAGGGGGACCTCTGTTTATTTGGTAGACCGGGTCGTTCCAATGTTGCCAGAGGTCTTATCCAATGGGATTTGTTCCTTGAATGCGGGGGAAGATCGCTATGCTATGTCCTGTATTATGGATATCAATTCAGCGGGTAAGGTTGTTACGTATAAGATTTCTCCATCTATCATCCGGGTCGGTCGTCGCTGTTCCTACAAGGAAGTTTATAAGGCCCTCAAGGAAGATATCATCCCTGATGATTTAATGCCTTATATGGGTCTTCTTACAAACTTAGAAAGTCTCTTTGGGGTTCTTAATAGTATGCGCAAGCGACGGGGAGCTTTGGATTTTGATTTCCCTGAATACCGGGTTATGCTAGATTCTGATGGAACTCCACTACGAATTGTTCGTCGCGATCGAACCGTGGCAGAGCGAATCATTGAAGAGTGCATGCTCATCGCCAATGAAACCGTCGCCTGTCACTTACGAGATACAGACCGCCCATCCATTTACCGGATTCATGAGGAGCCTGTGTCAGACAAGTTGGAGGCCTTTCAAACGGTCGTCCGTTACCTAGGTCATGAGCTTTCCTTTAAAGGGGATTCAATTAGTCCTCGAGATATCCAAAGTTTCCTCAATTCCATCAAGGGGACGGATGTGGAAGAGGTGGCCCAAATCATGACCCTTCGGTCCATGCAACAGGCTAAGTACTCCATTGATAACCAAGGTCACTTTGGCTTGGCTTCAGATTGTTATACCCACTTTACATCCCCTATCCGTCGCTACCCTGATCTAATGGTACATCGCCTCTTAAAGGCCGACCTTCACTGGAAGAACGGTTATAGTAAGCGTGACCGGTCTGAGGAGTGGATTGCCAAGGCTGCGGAACATGCCTCCATCCAGGAACAAAATGCGGTATCTGCAGAACGAGATACGGATGATCTCAAGAAGGTACAGTATATGGTGCCATTTGTAGGACAAGTGTTCCAAGGCAAGGTCAATTCTATTACCTCCTTTGGCATGTTTGTTGAGTTGGAAAATGGAATTGATGGGCTTGTTCACATCAATATGATGAATGACGATTACTACTTCTACGATGAAGAACACTTCCTCTTAGTGGGCCGTCGCACAGGTCAAACTTACCACTTAGGGCAAGAGGTGACGGTGACCTTGGTCAAGGCCGATATGGAGAAGAAGCAGATTGACTTCGTTCTAGGTGAAGTGGATAATCTCATGGCTATCCAAGATAAGTTGACAAGCCAACAGACTTCACGGTCTAAGGGCTCATCTCATAAGAAGGGTAATCCCTCTAGATCTAAGTCGCATCAAGCAGATGGGGAGAGCGGTCGAAAAACGAATGCTAAGAAAGGCCGGAAGACACATGTAAAAAGAGGGCGGAGAAAATCTTCTTCCACTGATCGGTCTGGCCGCCGGTCTCAATCTAAAAAGCAACGAAATAAGAGTTAATAGCGTGTTAAATAAGTTAGGAGAAAGCTAGATGGCAAAAGCTAAGGCTGACAATCTCATAAGCGATAACCGTAAGGCCCGTCATGATTATCATATTCATGACACCTTTGAGGCAGGTATCGTTTTGACGGGGACTGAAATCAAGTCTATTCGTCAGGGCAAGCTAAATCTTAAGGATTCTTTCTGCCGTATAGACGATAGGGGGGAACTCTGGCTCATGGGCGTTCATATATCTCCCTATGAGCAAGGTAACCGTTTTAACCATGATCCTGAACGGACTCGTAAGCTCCTCATGCACAAGGCGGAAATTGCTAAGCTCTTGGGACAAGTTAAGGAAAAGGGCTATTCTTTGGTTCCTTTGAACTTTCACTTTTCTCGAGGGCTGGTCAAGGTGACCGTAGGCCTTGTAACAGGCAAAAAGAATTATGATAAACGCCAGGATATAGCGGAACGAGATGCTAAGCGGGATATTTCTCGTCGTATACGTGAGCAAGAAAAGTATTAAAGGAGAGGGGGAAAGCCTCAGGAAAGCACCCCCTCTTGCCAAGTCTCGTAGGGGCATTTATAATGTATAAGCTAGCCACCACTCAACCCCATGCATGGGGATGTAATGGTTTCGACAGGGGTGCGTGTGGTATAGATAGCGGGTCGGCGTCCCAAAAGGCCGTAAAACTTTGGAAAAACATTTAAACGCAAAAGAAAACTTTGCATTAGCTGCATAAGCTACGCTCTTCATCCTTGCGCCTGACAGGGGTGAAAGGGCGTCAAACTTCAGGCTGGTCTAAGTTGGCCGTTTCACCGACTTAGGCGAGATCAAAGAAACTGGGATATTCTAGTTTGTCGTTGTACGAACAATATCTGAGACTTTAAACAACGACTGCACTCGGAGAAGTCTATATGGCAACACTTTTGGACAGGAGTTCGATTCTCCTCATCTCCACCACAATAGCTAGCTCGAAAATAGGACCAGATAGGAATCTGGTCCTATTTTTATGTTAGATTCATACATATACCTAAATACATACTTAAAAGTTTATAAAGATATACAAAATCAATATATCGTATATCTGGTTGTATTGACTTTTTCCATGAATTGTGTACCAACAATCATTTAAAAAAGCTAGGTTTTATAAGGCTTTTCAAGCTTTCATAAAGTCCTTAAAATCTTGACTATCCAGTCCATCTTCGATAAAATAGAGTGTATTTAAAAAAGTAATTACTCAATTGTATAAAAGGAGAAAATTTATGAAGTTTCGTTATTCTGCTATGCTCGTAGCAGCCGCTTTGTCCGCTCTATTGGCGACAGGTTGTGGAGCTAATGCGGGGCAAAAGTCTGGAGATGTGGCGGTTAATGCTTACAAAATCTCCGCTTCCGACACGAATATTCCAGAATCCTTCAGTGGTACCATTGTCTCTGAAAATTCTGTAGCTGTTCATGCCCGTGTATCTGGCTATGTAACAGAAAAGTATGTTAAAGGTGGGGATCAAGTGGTTGCAGGTCAACCTCTTTACAAGATTGACTCTCGTCAATACCAAGCTAATTTAGCGCAAGCCCAAGCCCAAGCGGCTAATGCTAATGCGGCCTACCAAAATGCACAAGTAGACTTGGGCCGCTATCAAACCTTGGCAGCTCAAAATGCAATTGCCCAACAAACGGTAGATACACAAGCATCTGCAGCAGAACAAGCTCGAGCTTCTTACCAAGCTTACCAAGCACAGGTTCAAATCGCTGAAGATAATCTCAATGATACTATCGTTTACGCCCCTTATTCCGGCACCTTGGAAATGGATGACGTAGATTTGGGTACTTATGTACAAGCTGGTTCTACTACCTTGGTAACCATTGATTCCATCGATCCTGCCTTCGTTCAATTCTCCTTGTCCGAACAAGAATATTTGGAATTCATGAAGAATCAAACCAATGACCAAGCAGAAGAACTTCAATTGCAATTGGCTGATGGGTCTACCTATGAACATACAGGTAAGCTAGTGCAAGCTGCTCGTAACCTAGATAATGGTACAGGTAAGTTGATCTTAAAAGCATCCTTCCCTAATCCAGACCATAAGCTTTTGGCTAACATGTTTGGTACTGTTATCTCTCCAGGTACAGTTCAAAAAGATGCCATCTTGGTACCTAGCCGGGCTATCCAACAAGTATTGGATAAGAAGTTTGTCTTCGTTGTACAAGATGATGGCACTGTAAAACAAGTACCTATCGAAGTAGGCGCTACTAAGGGTGCTTACACAATCGTTAAGGGAGGCCTCAAGGCTGGCGAAGAAATCGTCGTTGATGGCTTAACCAAGATTCGCGATGGTGCTAAGGTCAATGCTAAAATCCTTAGCAAAGAAGAAGTCGACCAATCTAACTAGGAGGTAAGGCGTGTCAAAGTTCTTTATTAACCGTCCTATCTTTGCTATCGTAATCGCTTTAGTGATTACCTTGGCAGGGTTGATGTCTATGATCAACCTACCGGTAGCGCGGTATCCACAAATAGCACCGCCAACTGTACAAGTTTCTACAGCCTATACGGGGGCAACCTCCCAGGTTGTTAACGATACAGTGGCCTCTGTTATTGAAAACCAAATGATTGGTGTAGAGCATATGGATTTTATGACTTCTAACTCCACCAATAATGGTACCTATTCCTTATCCATTCAATTTACGCAAGATTCCGATGCGGACATGGATACGGTCAATGTCTCCAACCGGGTACAACGAGCTACGGCTCAATTGCCATCTGAAGTACAGCAGGTTGGTGTAACTACCACCAAATCCTCTGGTGATATGGCCTTCATCTTCTCCTTGGTTTCTCCAGATGGGACCTATGATGATGTCTTCCTTAAGAACTATGGTTCTAATTATATGATGGATGCCATTAAATCCGTCTCTGGTGTCGGTTCTGTACAAGAGTTCGGAGCTGACTATGCCATGCGGGTATGGGTAGATCCCTCTAAGATGGCCAAGTATGGTTTGACAACAGCAGATATCATTTCTGCTATTAAGAGTCAAAACATGCAGGCTGCTGCTGGTACTGTAGGGCAGGAACCTACTAAGGGTGAGCAGCAATTCCAATACCCAATCGTAGTGCAAGGTCGTTTGACCTCGGCTGATGAATTTGGCAATATTGCCATTAAAGCAGCTAATGGTAATGTCCTTCACTTGAAGGATGTGGCTCGTCTTGAATTGGGCAAGAAGGCCTATAATTTTGCAGCTTTGCAAAATGGTATTCCTTCCGCAGGTTTTGCTGTTTCCCTTCAAAATGATGCTAACGCTATCCAAACTATTAAAAATATCCGGTCTGTATTGGAGGAACAATCTAAATCCTTCCCACCAGGCATGGAGTACAATGTAGTCGTAGATAATACCAAGTTCGTATCTGCTTCTATTGAAGAAGTTATTCATACCTTTGTAGAAGCTTTGCTCTTAGTACTCCTAGTAGTTTATATCTTCCTCCAATCTTGGCGGTCTACCCTCATTCCGATGATTGCCGTTCCTGTATCCCTTTTGGGAACCTTCGCGGCCTTTACGGTTTTAGGGTTTACCATCAATACCTTAACCCTCTTCGCTATGGTATTGGCTATCGGCCTTGTTGTCGATGATGCCATCGTCGTGGTCGAAGCGGTTGAATACGAACTCAAATATAACGGTAAGACGCCTAAAGAAGCGGCTATGATCGCCATGCAAAATGTGCAAGGTCCTGTTATCGGCGTAGCCTTCGTCTTGTGTGCTGTATTCGTACCAGTATCCTTCATGGGTGGTATGACTGGTATCCTCTACAAGCAATTTGCCTTGACCATTGCTGTTTCTGTAGCTATTTCTGCTATTGTGGCCTTGGTTTTGACTCCGGCCCTTTGTGCGACAATGTTAAAGCCACATGTGCCAAAGGAAAAGGAAGATATCCTTCACCGGTATTTAAATAAGTTCAATTACTATTTGGAACGATTCTCTGATTGGTATGGCTTCCAATTAGCTAAGTTAGCTCGCAAGTTGTGGGTGACTGTAGCTGTGCTAGTATTTTTCGTTGTAGCATCCTTAGGAGCCTTTAAGCTCTTACCGACATCTTTCGTACCTGCGGAAGATGGGGGCTACTACATGATTGCCGTCAATCTTCCTGATGGGGCCACCCAAGGTCGTACCTTGGCAACCTTGTCAAAAATCCGCGACCTCGTTCGCTATACTAAGGACAAGGATGGCAATGTGGTAGAAGATCCTGACTACGATACAATCTTTACCGTAGCAGGCTTTGACCTTTTAGGTGGTGGTCAAAAATCCTCCGCTGGTGCTATCTTTGCGGTTCTCAATGACTGGGATCAACGGACTCGAGCTGATCAAGGGGTAGGGGCTAAGATCCGTAAAACTTTTGCTGTTACTGGTAATGGTGTTCCAGAAGCAACCGTGTTGGCCCTCAATCCACCATCCATTCCTGGTTTGGGTAATACCGGTGGTATCAGTATGTACATCATCAATAAGGGTGGGGATTCCACCGAGGTGATGGCTGAAAATGTTAAGCAATTCTTAGCAGCAGCTAATCAAAATCCAGCTATTACCAAGGCTTACACGACTTTCTCTACAGGAACACCAACCCTCAAGTTTGATATAAACCGGGAAAAAGCAGCTCAAGATGGTGTTAATATTTCTGATATCTTCTCTGCCTTGCAAACCTTCTACGGTTCTGTTCAAGTCAATGATTTTACAGAATTTGGTAAGAACTATAAGGTTGTCGTAGAAGCAGAACAGGAATTCCGTCAAAATACAGATAACTTACATATGCTTTATGTTAAGAATTCTGCCGGTAAGACTGTTCCTGTAAGCAACTACATTACGCAACATGATACAGGCTCTGCAGCTACTATTACGCGCTTTAACAATGCACCTGCTGTATCCATTAATGTAACTCCTTCTGGATCTACTGGCGATGCTATTAAGGCCCTAAAAGAATTGGCTAAAACCAACTTGCCACAAGGTTATACTTATGATTGGTCTGGTCAAACTCGTGAAGAAGTTAAGGCTGGCTCCCAAACCGTACTTATCTTGGGTCTTGGTCTCATCTTTGTATTCCTTATCTTGGCAGCCTTGTATGAATCCTGGAAGGTACCATTTGCGGTTCTCTTCTCTGTACCATCTGGTATCTTTGGTGCTTCTGTAGTACCAGCTCTATTGAATTTTGTGAGCTCCCATCCTTTGTCTAACGATATTTATATGCAAATTGGTATTCTTACCCTTATTGGTTTGGCCGCTAAGAATGCCATCTTGATCATCGAGTATGCTAAGGTCCGCGTAGATGAACGGGGTATGCGTCCTGTGGATGCAGCTATCGAAGCAGCAAAGATTCGTCTCCGTCCAATTCTTATGACATCCTTCGCCTTTATCTTAGGTGTATTACCTCTAGCTCTCTCCTCTGGTGCTGGTGCTGCAGCTCGTGTATCCATGGGTGTAACCGTAGCTGCTGGTATGACCACAGCAACTCTCTTCGGTATCTTCATTATCCCAATGCTCTTTATCATTGTGGAAACCTTGAAAATGCCAAAGGTTAAAGGTGATGATGCATCTAAAGATCCAAATAAGGACTAGTACTAGTTACTAGCTAGACATCTTTATCTAAGTTAATAAGAAAAGAGACTTCCTCAGGGGAGTCTCTTTTCATGCTTTAGGCATACTAAGTCTATGTCCCATGTATATTCTTTTGAAAGGTGATGGACCTTGGAAAATATGGATTTTTTATTTATAGAAAAAGACCATTATGGTATACTAATTACAGTAAATTAGAACCAGATGACCTTGTAAAAGTAATTTTTATTAGGCGTATGGAAATAGATTTTGAAAGAGGTATACAATGAGTAAGATTTTTGTAACAGGCCACAAGAGCCCAGATACTGATTCCGTTTGTGCTGCTATTGCTTATGCTAATTTGTTGAAGCAAACTGGTCATGATGCTGTTGCCATTTGCGCTGGCGACCTCAATAAAGAAACTAAGTATGTATTGGATCATTTTGGTTTTACCCATCCACAAGCAGTGTCTCATTTCTCTCAAGTCTTGGGACCTGATGACAAGGTTGTCTTGGTAGACCACAATGAATCCAAGCAAATTATCGATGGTCATGAAGAAGCTAACATCGTAGCTGTTATCGATCATCACCGCTTGGGTGACTTTGAAACAGCGTCTCCTATTTTAATCCGTATTGAACCAGTTGGTTCCTCCTGCACACTTGTGACTAAGCTCTATAAGGAAGCAGGTCAAGAAATCCCTAAGAATGTGGCAGGCGTTCTCATGTCCGCTATTATTTCTGATACGGTTCTCTTCCGGTCTCCAACATGCACTCCAGAGGATAAGGCTGCCATCGAATACTTGTCTAAGATTGCAGGTGTAGATTACGAAAGCTATGGCATGGATATGCTCAAGGCTGGTGCGGACGTCTCTGATCTCTCTGCGGAAGACATCGTTCGAACTGACATGAAGGAATTTTCTCAAGGGGGGCAAACGATTTCTATTGCTCAAATTTCCGTTATGGATACTACCGATGTTTTAGCTCAACAAGAGCTCTTGGTAAGCGCTTTAGAAGCCCTTCGTTCTGATAAAAACTATGATGCATCCTACCTCATGGTAACTAATATCTTAGAAGAAGCGACTACCTTGCTCTACGCGGGTGATGTAGAAGGGGTTGTGAAAGCAGCCTTCCAAAAGGATGTAGAAAATAATGGGGTATACTTGCCTAAGACAATGTCCCGTAAAAAACAAATTGCACCACCAATCTTGGAGGCTATGGCATAAAAGCTAAGACTTAAGGTATAAGTAGAAACGTTGCTTTTGGCAGCGTTTCTATTTTCGTTTATCCACTGGTAACAGAAGATTGAAGTTGGGAGGGTATCTATGGAAGACTTATTAGAAGGCTTGAATCAGGAGCAGCGCGAGGCTGTGCAACATACGGAAGGGCCTTTGCTCATATTGGCTGGAGCAGGGTCTGGTAAAACTAAGGTTCTTACTGTTCGTGTAGCCTATTTGTTAGCCCAAGGGGTGAGTCCCTTTGAAATCTTGGCCATTACCTTTACCAATAAGGCTGCCAAGGAAATGAAGGAACGGGTGGCTAATATTGTGGGTCCTGTGGCTGAAAAAATTTGGCTTTCTACCTTTCACTCCTTCTGTGCCAAGCTATTGCGCTTTGAAATTAATGGGTATTTAGGATACAATTCCAACTTTACCATCTATGATACTTCTGATTCCCAGGTGGTTATCAAGGCAGCTCTCAAGGCACTTAATTTGGACGATAAGTACTATCCGGTAAATGCCATGTTATCGGCTATTTCTGGGGCTAAAAACAGACTCCTCTTTGCAGCTGACTTCCGTAAAGAGGCACAAAATTTCTACGATCAGAAGGTGGCCGATGTCTATGAATACTATGAGCGAGAATTGCGAAAAAACAATGCAGTGGACTTTGATGACCTCCTCTTGATTGCGGTTAAACTTCTTATTACTCATCAAGATATTCAAGATAAGTATGCCAATCGTTTTAAGTATATTATGATCGACGAATACCAGGATACTAACCACGCCCAATACACCCTGGCTCGCCTCTTGGCTAGCAAGTGGCAGAATATCTGTGTCGTAGGGGATGCGGACCAATCCATTTATGCTTGGCGGGGAGCGGATATTCAAAATATCCTAGATTTCGAAAAAGACTATCCTAGCGCAAAGTCTATCAAGCTCGAACGGAACTATCGGTCTACTAAGGTCATCCTGGATGCAGCCAATGCAGTTATCGATAATAATACGGGGAGACCTGATAAGAACCTTTGGACAGACCGGGTGGAGGGGGCTAAAATCCAACATTTTACGGCCCAATCGGAGCATGAAGAAGCTGCTTTCATAGGTGATACCATCTCAAAAAAGCATGAAATCCACGAGATTCCTTGGGGCGACATGGCCATCCTCTACCGGACTAATGCTCAGTCTCGTGTTTTAGAAGAAGCCCTTATCAAACGAGCTATCCCTTATACCATGGTGGGGGGGACCAAGTTCTATGACCGTAAAGAAATCAAGGACGTATTAGCTTATCTGCGGGTTCTCTTTAACCCCTTTGACGATTTAGCACTCTTGCGCATTATCAATGTACCTAAGCGGGCTATTGGGCCAACTACGGTTGCCAAATTGCAAGAATACGCTCGTAATAATGGAACTAGTCTCTTTATGACCCTGACCCAGCTGCATTTGATTCCTACCATAAAAGGCAAGACTAAGGAAAAATTAGAAGCCTTTGGGATGCTCATCTTTTCCTTGGTAGCTGAGATGGAAGACAAGAATGTGTTGGATCTGTTTGAAGCTATATTGGACCAAACTCATTATTTAGAGCTCTTAGAAGCCTCGACAGACCCACAGGACCAAGCACGGGTGGAAAATATCGGTGAACTTTTGTCCGTAGCTAAGGATTTTGTGGATGCTAATCCACAAGGAACAGTGGAAGAGTTCTTGGAACAAGTGGCTTTGGTCAATGATGTGGATAATTATGAGGAAAACGAGTCTAAAGTTACCCTCATGACCCTCCATGCGGCCAAGGGGCTAGAATTTCCAATTGTATTTCTAGGGGGCCTAGAAGAAGGGATGTTCCCACACAGTCGGACTCTTATGAATGAAGAGGAAATCGAAGAAGAACGACGTTTGGCCTACGTTGGAATTACCCGGGCCGAACGGGAACTCTTCATTTCTAATGCCACTACTCGCACCGTCTTTGGTAAGACCTCCGGTCATTTACCATCTCGTTTTATTGAAGAAATTCCTGCAGAACTAGTGGATGATTTGCGTCCTAAACGCAAGGTGCCTGACGATATTAAACGCCATGTACCAAGCCACATGTCCGTTGCCTCTCGCCCTGTTATCAAGCCGATCATCCGTAACCAAGAGGTGGAGGATTGGCAGGTAGGTGATTTGGCTCAACATACTAAGTGGGGACAAGGTAAGGTAATCGCTGTGGCTGGTGCAGGAGCTAATGTTAAGTTGACCATAGAGTTCCCAAGTCAAGGTGTCCGCATGCTAATGGCTAAGTTTGCACCGGTTAAGAAAGTTGTTAAGTAGGAGATTTATCATGTCCACAGTTGATCCAAAAGAACGGATTTTAGAGCTTCAAAAGGAACTAGCCCATCATTCCTACCTCTATTATGTTAAGGATGCACCGGTTATTTCTGACCGGGAGTATGATTTACTTTACCGAGAATTGGTGGACCTAGAGACAGCCCATCCTGAGTACATAACCCCTTCTTCTCCAACCCAACGGATTGGAGCCAAGATAGAAGGTAATTTGCCAAAGGTGGTCCATGGTGTCCCTATGCTTTCCTTGTCTAATGTATTTAATGCGGAAGAAGTAAAGGCCTTTGGGGACCGCGTAGTCAAAGGATTGGGTCATGAGTCTAAGTATGTGGTAGAGCTTAAAATTGATGGCCTATCCTGTAACCTACATTACCAAAATGGGGTTTTGGTACGGGCTGTCACCCGTGGCGACGGTAAGGTAGGAGAGGATGTGACGGCTAATGCTAGAACAATCCAGTCCATCCCTCTCTATATAGAAGGGGCCCCTGAGTTTATAGAAATCCGTGGCGAAGTATATATGCCTCATAAGGAATTTGCCCGCATCAATGAAGAGAGGGAGGAAGACGGGTTACCTACCTTCGTCAATCCTAGAAATGCAGCGGCTGGCTCCTTGCGGCAACAGGACCCAGCTATTACAGCGGACCGCAATTTGGCCTTCTTTGCCTATGCCTTAGGGGATAATGATGGGGCCCATATCCATAGTCAAGAAGAGCTCTTGAAACAATTAGCTGACTTCCATTTCTCTGTCAATCCTAATTATCAAGTGTGCGACTCTATCGACCAAGTGAATGAAGTCATTGAGGAATGGGACCAAAAACGCCACGCTTTACCTTACGATACGGATGGCATGGTTATCAAGGTCAATGATTTTAGTGACCAAGCCATCTTAGGGGCCACGGTAAAAGCTCCTCTTTGGGCCACTGCCTACAAGTATCCGCCAGAAGAGGTGGAAACGGTCTTGACTCATATTGATGTCAATGTAGGCCGCACAGGAGTTTTGACACCTACAGGGGACCTTGAAACGGTCTTTGTATCGGGCACTAATGTGTCCCGTGTAACCCTCCATAATGAGGACTTTATCAAGGAAAAGGACATCCGCATAGGGGACCACGTCCTCATTCATAAGGCGGCAGAAATCATTCCAGAAGTAATCCGGGTCCTTACAGATAAGCGGACTGGTTCTGAAGTGGTCTTCCATATGCCTAAGGAATGTCCTGTTTGTGGCCACCCAACAGTTCGTAAAGAAGGGGAAGTGGCTATACGATGCTCAAATGAACACTGTCCTGCTATTGAGAAGGAATCCATTATTCACTTTGCTTCTCGAGATGCTATGAATATCGATGGATTAGGGCCTCAAATTATAGATTCTCTAATTGCTAATAAGATCATTGAAAATGTAGTAGATCTCTATCACTTACGTGAAGAAACCTTAGTTAGTATGGACCGGATGGGTAAAAAATCGGCACAAAACCTTCTCAAGGCCATTGAAGACTCCAAGACCCGTGGCCTAGATAGAGTCCTCTTCGGCCTTGGCATCCGCCTCATCGGCTCCAAAGCGGCCACCACCTTAGCCAAGACGGTTGTAACTATGGATCGCTTTATGACCATCTCTAAGGAAGAGTTAACCGCCGTTGATGAAATTGGGCCAACTATGGCTGAGTCGATTATCGACTTCCGTAATAATCCACGCAACCAAGCTCTTATTGAGGGGCTTCGCCAGGCTGGCTTAACCCTTCATATGGAGGTAGAAGAAGCGGCCGGTCATGAAATGGAAGGGGAGACCGTGGTCCTTACGGGCAAACTGGAAGTCATGGGCCGGACAGAGGCCGGTAAGCTCTTAGAAGCCCATGGTGCTAAGGTAACCGGCTCTGTTTCTAAAAAGACAACCCTGGTAGTAGCTGGGGCTGATGCTGGATCTAAGTTAACCAAGGCAGAAGAGTTAGGTATCCGTATTATGACAGAGGGAGAATTCCTAGACTTAATCAGGGATTGGCAATAAAACTTTTAATTCTGCTATAATAAAGGGCGTATACTGAAAGGAAGTGGACTCATGAAAATCAGTCGCGATGATATTAAAACAATCACTAGACTTTCTCGGTTGGAAGTAAGCGAAGAGAATATGCCACAATTGGAAAAAGAATTGTCTGATATTCTTTCCTATGTGGAACAATTAAATGAATTGGATTTAGATGGTGTTGAGACTATGGCTCATGCCGTACCATTGCAAAATGTTTTGCGGGAAGACCAAGTTAAACCATCTATTGATCATGATAAAGCCTTGTCTACAGCGCCTGTTGAAGACGATGGTTATTTCGCGGTACCACGCGTTGTTCAAAACTAGGAGGAGACACTGTGGCTACAATTCACGAACTTCACAAGAAACTTGCCAATAAAGAAATCTCCGCTGTGGAATTGACCAAGGCGGTGATTGCACATAAAGAACAAGTTGAACCACAAGTGGGTGCCTACTTGTCTGACTCTCATGAAGAAGCCTTGGCTAAAGCGCAAGCGGTGGATGATAAAATCGCTGCAGGGCAAGATATTTCTATGCTAGCTGGTATTCCAGGAGCCATTAAAGATAATATCTGCATTGAAGGTCAAAAGGCTACATGTGCGTCTAAGATGCTAGAAAATTTTGTGCCTCCTTACTCAGCCACCGTTATTGAGAAATTGAAAGGCCAAGATTTCATTTCCTTGGGTAAGCTCAATATGGATGAATTCGCCATGGGCGGGTCTACTGAAAACTCTGCCTTAGGCAAGACGACTAATCCTTGGAACAAGGACTATGTGCCAGGTGGTTCTTCTGGTGGGTCAGCAGCTTCTGTATCTGCAGGGTCTGCTATTTGGTCCCTCGGTTCTGATACTGGTGGATCTATCCGTCAACCAGCTTCCTTCTGTGGCGTGGTGGGCATGAAGCCGACCTATGGTAATGTATCTCGTTACGGACTCATTGCCTTTGCGTCCTCCTTGGATCAAATTGGACCTGTGACCCGTGATGTAAGAGACGCGGCTATTGTATTGAATGCCATTACCGGTCATGATGACAAGGATTCTACCTCCATTCCAGGCGACCGCCCTGACTATACTAAGGCTCTTATTAATGATGTTAAGAACCTCAAAATCGGTGTGCCTAAGGAATTCTTTGGGGAAGGTCTCAATCCAGAAGTTCGAAAGGCCATGGAAGAGGCTATTGATACCTATAAAAAATTGGGCGCCCAAATCGTGGAAGTCTCCTTGCCATCCACAAAGTATGCCCTATCTGCATACTATATTGTAGCCTTGGCGGAAGCTTCCTCTAACCTGGCTCGTTATGATGGTGTATCCTACGGTCTTCGTGTGCCGGCGGATAACTTGGTAGAAATGTCCACCAAGACCCGTAGCCAAGGTTTTGGTAAGGAAGTACAACGCCGCATCTTGCTCGGCACCTATGTACTTCGGTCCGGTTATTACGATGCTTATTACAAGAAGGCCTTACAAGTGCGACGGGTCATTAAAAATGAATTTGATCAAGCCTTCCAAGACGTGGATCTCTTGTTAACACCAACAGCGCCTAACACATCCTACAAGTTTGGAGAAAAGGCTAACGATCCATTAGCTATGTATCTTGAAGATATCTGTACAGTACCGGTTAACCTCGCTGGCATCCCAGGCATTTCCATTCCTGCTGGCATGTCCTCTGAGGGTCTTCCAATCGGTATGCAACTCTTAGGCCCTGCTATGGGTGAAGAAGTCTTGCTCCGTGCAGCTTATACATTTGAACAAGAGCGTCCTGACTGCAAAATTGTGGCGCCAACGGGGGAGGCTTTGGTATGAGTAAATACGAAACCGTCGTAGGCCTTGAGGTCCATACGGAATTAAAAACTAAATCTAAGATTTTCTGTGGCTGTACCACTGAATTTGGTGGGGATCAAAATACCCATGTATGCCCTGTCTGCTTAGGCCTTCCAGGGGTTCTTCCAGTCCTTAATAAGAAGGTCGTGGAATACGCTATCAAGGTTGGTTTAGCCCTTAACTGTGAAATCTTGCACTATAATAAGTTCGACCGCAAGCAATACTTTTATCCTGACTTGCCTAAGAACTGGCAAACTTCCCAATACGATTTGCCAATCTGCTTGAATGGCCATTTGGATATCGAAGTGGATGGCCAAGTGCGCCGTATTCGGATTAACCGGATTCACATGGAAGAAGATGCAGGTAAGTTAGTTCACTCTGGTGCTACTATTTCCGATTCCTCCTCCTCTAATGTAGACTACAATCGTACGGGTGTTCCACTTCTAGAAATCGTATCGGAACCAGATATCCGTTCTGGCGCAGAAGCACGGGCCTATGTGGAAAAATTGCGGTCTATCTTAAAGTACTTGGATGTATCTGACTGCCGTATGGAAGAAGGTTCTCTCCGGGCGGATGCCAATATTTCCATCCGCCTTCGTGGTGATGAAACATTGGGTACCAAGTCTGAAATTAAGAATATGAACTCTTTGTCCGCTATCCAAAAAGGGGTTGAATACGAAGCCCTCCGCCAAGCTGAATTAGTGGAAGATGGTGGCCAAGTGGTCCAAGAAACACGGACATGGGATGATGGTCAAGGTGTTACCTTGTCTATGCGTAAGAAAGAAGCTGAAAACGATTACCGTTTCTTCCCAGAACCTGACTTGCCACCAGTTGTCATTACAGATGAGCAAATCGAAGAGGCACGGGCTAACTTGCCTGAATTGCCAGATGCTAAGCATGATCGTTTTATGGCCGATTATGGCTTGTCTTCTGAAGATGCCCTCATCTTAACGGCTGAACGGACAACAGCGGACTACTTGGATGCGGCTGTCAAAGAAGGAGCGGATCCTAAAACCGTAGCTAATTGGATGTTGGGTGATTTGTCTAAGATGGTCAACGAACACAATTTGACCTTCGATCAAGCCCCTGTCAAACCATCTATGTTGGCGGCTATGATTGCTCTTATCGATAACAACACAATTTCCGGTAAAATTGCTAAGAAGGTTATTGTATCCATGTGGGAATCTGGTAAAGATCCTAAGACCATAGTAGAAGAAGAGGGTCTTGTACAAATTACGGATACAGCAGAAATTGAAAAGATTGTTCGCGAAGTTATTGCTAAGTCTGAGAAGGCCGTAGCCGACTATAAAGCTGGTAATAAGAAAGCGGTAGGCGCTATCGTTGGTGGCGTTATGAAAGCAACCCAAGGGAAGGCAAACCCTGGTCTTGTAAATCAATTGATTGGTAAGATTCTTTCCGAATAAGAGCGGTCAGATAGGTCCTATCTAGACCTAATAATGAGGAGATATATGGCAGAAACAAGTCATAGAGATACAAATCAAAGTGGTCATCGCTATAATGGGGCAGATGAACCGATTTACAATCAGACAGAAGCCAATGATACCATTCGTATGTCTCAAGAGGATGTACAAGACTTTGATGGGATTACCATTGATGAATCAGGCCAGGAAATCCATGTGGAAGAACCACAAGAGGCACATAGACCTTATGGTTCTTTTAGAGGTGCCTTTAGCCAAGGTGAGGAAGGGGCTAATCCCTTTTCCTCAGCCCCAGGCCTTAAGATCTTCAACATTGGATCTTGGGGCTGTATCATAGCCATCTTAATTCTTATGGCTATTATTGGTCTCTTCTTTGCAGGGATTTTCTTCTTTGCCAAGTATATATTGGTAGGTGTTCTTATCCTAGCGCTTATCTTTGGCTTTAATTCCCTCTTAGGTTAAACTTAGCCTATTAGGCAGTCTAACATTGAGAGCCTTTGTCTTAAATCAGTGCATAAAAAGGTCCTAATCCTTACGGGATTAGGACCTTTTTTAGTTCTCAGAGCTAGAGTATTCATATGGTATAATGAGATTAATGATTAAGCTGGCGTTTACCGTTCGATGATTACGAGGATTCAATGAATATTCTTCTTTCTACCTTAAATTCTAAGTTCATACATTCCTCTATAGCTCTTCGCTACATAAAGGGCTATGGAGCTACCCGGGGACAGGCATATGATATTGTGGAATACACAATTAATATGCCTATTTTAGATATCATTTCTGATATTACTGAACGGGATATGGACCTAGTGGGTTTTGCCTGTTACATTTGGAATATTGAAATGACCCTTCATGTGGTAGAAATCCTCAAGTCTGTTCGGCCTGATATAAAGATTATTCTTGGTGGTCCTGAGGTATCCTTTACAGCGGATGAAATCCTTAATCGCTGCCCAGCTGTAGATTTTATAGCTCAAGGGGAAGGGGAGGAATGCTTTGCTGACTTGGTAGACCAGCTGGAGGCCGGTGGATCTGGTATTTCTCCAGCTATACCAGGCATTCGAGGCCGTGATGAAGAAGGCCGACCTGCGGGGTCTCTTCAGTTGGTAGAGGTTAAGGATCTATCTCGTATTCCTTTTCCTTATAGCGAGGAGGATATGGAAGATTTAGAGCATAAAATCATCTATTATGAATCTTCCCGAGGTTGTCCTTTTTCCTGCCAGTATTGTCTCTCAGGTAATGGCAATACAGTCCGCTTCTTTCCTCAAGAGAGAACTCTTAAAGAGCTCCAGTGGTTTATGGACCATAAGGTGCCCTTGGTTAAGTTTGTAGATAGAACCTTTAACTGCGCCCCAGGTCATCATCTACCTATGATGGAATTTATGGCTAAAGCCCAAACGGATACCTGCTTCCACCTAGAAATGGAACCAGAGCTAATGACGGAAAAGGAAACAGCAATCTTATCGGAAGCTCCTCATGGTCGTTTTCAAATTGAAGTGGGCGTCCAGTCCACCCATAAGAAGACCCTAGATGCCATTAGCCGCTACAATGACTGGCCTTATATACAAAAGGTTATCAAGCCAATTATTGACGCTAATCACACCCATGTTCACATGGACTTAATCGTAGGTTTGCCGTATGAAGATAAGGACCGCTTTGGTATGTCCTTTAATGACCTTTTCTCCCTCAAACCACATGCCCTTCAATTAGGCTTCTTGAAACTACTCAAGGGATCTGGCGTACGCAAGATGGACCAGTACCAATATGTGGCTGATCCAAAGGCACCTTATGAGGTCCTATCGACTCATGTGCTCCCTTATGATCATGTTCGTTACCTCAAGCACTTTGAAGATGTGTTTGAACGCTTTTACAATTCAGAGCGTTTTCGCACTGTCTTTGGCTATATAGCTGATCAGCTTATCAGTCAAGGAGAAGGGGGCAAGACCAAGACGGCCTTTAAGTACTTCACGGATATGACCGATGCCTGGCTAGCTCAAGGTAACCATAAGCGGGCCCTAAAAGATATAGATCAGATTGAATTCCTCTACAAGTTCTTTAAGGATCGGCGAGACTCCATGGCCATGGAACTTTTGCAGTATGATACCTTGGTATCCTATAAGGGCAAGGTCCGTGACCAAGCTGTGGGGCTACCTAAGCAGACTAAGGAGCTCTTGCAAGCTGGGGAGGACTTTTGGCGGAATGAAAGTCTGGTTCAGCACTATATTCCAGCATTCACCTTTAGGGAGTGGCGTAAGATTCGTCAATCCTATGTGGAGATGCCCATGTCTAAAGAAACGGCCCATTACCTTCATGTTCGGATGGATGGACAGGCTCCTACCATGACAGAGGATGGTAAATATATGGTCATTATGGATGTAAAAAAGGAAATCCGTCCTTTTGTTAGACCGCAAGTGATCGCTTAGAATGGAGGACTATGTCCGATACGAGAATCCCTAAACGCTATCGCGTAATATCAAAATTTTATAAGGAAAAATATGGGGAAAAGGTTTATAAGTTACCCGTTGCATTACCCTTAACCTGTCCTAATCGAGATGGGTCCGCTGGGGTTGGTGGTTGTGTCTTCTGCGGTGAAATTGGAGCCGGTTATGAAAACCGTCCAGCCTGGATGACTGTAGGCCAACAACTAGAGGAAAATATAGCCCATATTGGCCCCAAGTATAAGGCTAACAAGTTCATTCCCTACTACCAAAACTTTTCCAATACTTACTTACCTCTAGAGGATTTTAAGGCCTATATGGAGGCAGGCTGTTTGGATTCTGTTGTGGGTCTAGCCATAGCGACGAGACCAGATTGTATATCCGATGCCTACCTAGATGTCCTTAAGGAGATTGAGACAAGTTATGGCAAGGATATCTATATAGAACTAGGTCTCCAAACGGTTAACTACAAGACTCTAGAAAAGATTAATCGAGGTCATACCATGGCGGAACTCATTGATGCAGTTCTCCGTATCAAGCGCTATGGCTTTAATGTGACTGTTCACATGATTCTTAACTTTCCTTGGGATACGATGGAAGATACCATAGAGGGGGCCAAAACTCTATCAGCCTTAGGTGTGGACCAGGTCAAATTACATGCCCTCTACTTGGTTAAGAACACACTCATGGCTAAGTGGTACCAAGAGGGTCAGTTTCAGTTAATCTCTGCAGAAGAATACGTAGATCGGGTCATCGCCTTCCTTCGCTACCTTCATCCGGATATTGTCCTCCAGCGTTTAGTGGGGCGGGCACCTGAAGATAATACTATTTTCACCAACTGGTCTATGGGCTGGTGGCGGGTGCAAGACTTGATTGATCAAAAGATGATTGATAATGACTGGCACCAAGGTGACCTCTGTAACTATTTGAATGGGCGGGCTGTTCGAAAGTTTACCGACCCATTGTTTGCATTAGATGACCAAGGAGTTAATGAATGAGTGAAGATATCTTTACTTTTCCTAACTATGATTTAGCGGCCACTATTTCTGGCCTGCAAGATAAGCACCTAAAAATTATCAATGAATTCATCCCTGTGACCTTCGTAGCACGAGGTGATACCGTATCTATTAAGGGGGATGACCAAGCGGTTGCCAACTTTAAGCGGACCTTACAAGAACTCCTCTTCTTGGCACAAGAGGGAGGCTCCTTTACAGATGCCCAAGTCCGGATTGCCGCTCGACTCTGTTCACAAGGTAAGGCGGATGTGGTCCATGATATGTATCAGGATACATTAGCTGTCTCTATGAGGGGCAAGGCTATAACGCCAAAGACAGAGGGGCAAAAGGCTTATGTGGATTCGATTCGACGTAATACCATCACCTTTGGCATTGGCCCTGCTGGTACAGGCAAGACCTTCTTGGCGGTTGCCTTGGCCTCCTTCTTCCTTAAGAATCGCAACGTAGAACGTATCATTTTGACTCGTCCAGCAGTAGAAGCCGGCGAACGGCTCGGCTACTTGCCAGGGGACTTACAGGATAAGGTTGACCCTTATTTGCGGCCCTTATACGATGCCCTATATGAGATGTTTGGTATGGAACAGGTGACACGCTTTATGGAGCGAGGCGTAGTAGAGGTGGCTCCCCTGGCCTATATGAGGGGACGGACCTTAGAGAATGCCTTTGTTATTTTGGATGAGGCGCAAAACACGACACCGGAACAGATGAAGATGTTCCTGACCCGATTAGGCAACAACTCCAAAATGGTGGTCAACGGGGATAAGACTCAGATTGACTTACCAGGTCGCATTAAATCGGGCCTAGGAGAAGCGGAAGAAGTCCTAGGTAAGGTACGGGGTATTGGTTTCGTTACCTTTAGCGACCAAGATGTAGTTCGTCATGATTTGGTAGGACGCATTGTAAAGGCCTATGACCGCTATTCAGAACAGCAAGAGTATCACGAAAAGAAAAAGGCTGCAGCTATCGCGGCGCGCCATAAACAAGATGATGCTAATAATCAAGCGACTGAAGAAGATTTGAGTAAGTAATAGCTAAGGAGATAGGATGATTGTCACTATTTCCTGGGACCAAGGTATGAGTCCCAGAGACGATGTAGAAGCCATTATTAAAAGGGTCTGCTTAGAAGTGGCCCGGGTCTATGGATTAGGAGAGGACGAGGAAATTTCTGTTCTCCTCTGTGATAATGCTAAGATTCATGAGATTAATCGAGAATATCGGCATATAGATAGGCCTACTGATGTCATTTCCTTTGCCCTCAATGAAGGCGACGGCTATGAAGATGATGGAGCTGAGTCTAAGCTCCTAGGAGACATGATTATATCCCTTGAGCGAACCCAAGAACAGGCTAAGGAATTTGGTCATTCTTTTGAACGTGAACTGGCCTATTTAACCACTCACTCCTGCCTCCACATCCTAGGGTATGATCATATGACAGCTGAGGACAAGGCGGAAATGCGGGCTGAAGAAGAGCATGTCCTAGGCAATTTAGGTATTGTAAGAGAGGATTCCCCCTATGTTGAATAATCAATCTGAACATTTTAAGTCTGGCTTTGTGGCCGTTGTAGGCCGTCCAAATGTGGGTAAGTCAACCCTTATTAACGCCCTCATTGGTGATAAGATTGTCATTGTTTCGGACAAGGCACAGACAACTCGCAATAGAATTATTTGTGTCTATACTGATCAAGAGAAGCAAATTGTTTTCATGGATACACCAGGCATTCATAAGCCAAAGCATAAACTTGGTGAATTCATGGTTACTGCCGCAGTGGATTCCTTAAAGGAAGTGGAATCTGTTCTCTTCCTTGTTGCGGCCAATGAAAAGCGGGGTCCTGGTGATAACTTTATCATTGAACAATTGCAGAAGGTAAAGGTTCCCGTTTACCTCTGTATCAACAAGATAGATACTCTCACTAAGGAAGACCTCCTCAAGGTGATTGTATCCTATCAAGATGCCTATCCATTTGCAGGGGTTATTCCTATTTCTGCCTTGGAAAAGGAAAACCTAGATGTCCTTCTCGATGAATTGACATCTAAGTTGCCAGAAGGGCCTCAGTACTTCCCAGAAGACATGATTACAGATCAACCGGAACGGCTATTGATTTCCGATATGATTCGTGAAAAGATTCTCCTCACCACCCGTGATGAAGTACCACACTCCATTGCTGTAGAGGTGGAGGAAATGAAAACTCGCGATGATGGGACTACCTATATTCGAGCTACTATATTTGTGGAACGAGATTCTCAAAAGGGGATTATCATCGGCAACAAGGGGGCCATGCTCAAGCAATTGGGTGCCCAATCCCGTCTTGATATTCAACGACTCTTAGGAACCAAGGTATACTTGGATCTCTGGGTAAAGGTCAAGAAAGATTGGCGCAATAAGTCTGGTATGTTATCTGAATTAGGCTATAAAGCATAAGGAGCTATTTTTTCATGGGTATATGGAACCATCTGCTTCCCCTCATAGAAGCCATTATTTGTATCATTATTATTAACACGTTGGTTATTGCTAAGTTTTCCTTTGCTCGCCTGCGGCCGGAGCAATTGGAGGATATGGAAGCCTTTACAGAGGAACAAAAGGCCTATCTTTATAAGGTCTACCAAAAACCGGAAAAACTAATCAATACAGCTCAATATTTGGTTCTCTTTTTCGTTATTCTCTTGTCAACCATTCTCTCTAACCTCATGGAAGGGATTCTCCAGTACTTTAACGTGGCTTGGGCCTCTACTGGAACCTGGCAAATGCACTTGGTGGATTTGATATTTATCTTGCTTATGTCTTCCATTGTCCTCCTTTGTGGGGAAATTGTACCAAAGGCTTTGGGCTTGACCTATCCAGAAAAACATATTATACGGGGTTGTAAAATCGTCTTAGCCGCCTCTAAGTTGGTCCGTCCTTTTGTCTTGGTAGCGGCTAAAATAGGCTATGCTATCGTAGGCGATGTAAAGTATAAGACAGAAATGGACCTGGTCCACACGGAAGAAGAAATTCGGGCCATGATTGAGCGGTCTCATAAGGAAGGGCAATTGGACCATGTGGAATCGGAATTGATTGATAATGTCTTTAACTTTGTGGATCGTATTGCTAAAGAAGTTATGATTCCTCGTCAGGATGTAGACTGCATCTATGTGGATGATGATTATGATGAAACCCTCAAAATCATCCGCAAAACAGCTCATTCTCGATATCCTCTTTGCGATGGAGATAAGGACCATATTATAGGTCTGGTTCACATCAAAGACATCATGGAACGCCAACAAGAAGCACGGTCTAATATTAAGAAGATTCGACGCGATATTCTTACTATTCCAGAAACTATGAAGCTATCTACCTTGCTCCAATACATGCGGACTAAACGGATCTACTTAGCCAATGTGGTGGATGAATACGGCGGTATGGTAGGCCTTGTTGGTTTGGAAGATATCTTGGAAGAACTGGTTGGGGATATTCAAGATGAACATGATGAAAAGCTACCTGCCGTTGCCTCTTATTCCGATGGATCCTACGAATTTGACGGTATGGTGCTGGTTGATGAAGTAGAGAATACCATGGAAATTGACATCGAAGATAATGATGAAGATACCATTGGTGGTTATGTCTTTGGTCTCCTAGGTCGTCCTCCTATTAAGGGTGACCAGGTGGAAATTCAAGGGTATACATTTACCGTTACAGATATGCAGGGCTATCGTATTACCCGCTTGAAGGTCGAACCTATTCCTGAGGACGTGCAAGTCGAAGAGGAAGAGGTTAAGGAAGAAAGTTTGGCCCAACGATTAGAAAAGAAGATTGAGAGAACCCTGGATAAAAAATTGGAATCTACTTTGGAAAAAAAGATTGATTCTACCATAGATACTAAATTGGACCAAACCTTAGACTCCGTTTTGGATAAAACCATAGATTCTAAACTGAGCCAAAGCTTGGACGAGAAATTGAATAAGAAATTAAAAGACTTATAGATCTATACGCAATCCTAGTGACTATATAAGGTTATAAGAAGGGGAGGTGGAGGCTTGGTTAAGGCCCAAGAAGGGATAAATACGGAAGCCATTGTCATATGGCGAAAAAAACATAAAAACTACTCTACCTTTACCCTCATGACCAAGAAGGAAGGGCTCATAGCCTGTGCTATTCCGCATCGCCGTCTAATTAACCTAAAAGGGGCGGGGTATTTGCAAGCTTTTAATGCCATTCAGGCTACCTTGAAACCTGCGCCAGAAGACAATTTTTCCTTAGACCAGGTGGATGGTATCTATGCCATTCAGGGCATGACGGATGACTTTGATACGATTGCCTATGCGGCTGTAGCAGGAGAACTCATTATGAGTATTTTGCCCAAGTACCAGGTGGACCTAACGAGTTACCGACTTATCAGCCTCTTTTCCCAGCGCATTCGCCATAAGTCTATACGCTTTGCGACTATCATTTTGGGTTGGCAACTCCTCATGCTAGGGGGCTTTATCCCCTCTGGGAGAGCCCTTAAAGATCCCCATGAAGATAGTCAAGAATTTTGGCAAGAATTGGCCATGGACTTGGGGCGGCCCTTGTCTAACCAGTTTAGAGAGAGTCTCGTCCAAATCTTATCCTATGCTTGGAAGGAAGATTCTGTCCTCAACCTAACAAGGCAGGACTGGCAGACTTTGGAAAAGACCCTCTATGCGTATGCGGGAATTCGATTAGAGAAAGATTTAAAATCGATTAACTTTTTACAGATCTTCTAGACAAATATACTTTGATACATATAAAAAAAGCGCCTAGGGCGCGAATCGATTTTCACAATTTATCATTTATATGGTATAATGTGTAGACAAAGAGATAGCCAGGTGTTGGTTCCACTAGGCTCATCTTGGAATATTAAGTATATCAGAAAATGGCCTAGTTACTTCCTAAACTAGGTCATTTTTCTATTTCAGAATCATGACTATAAGTGCTCCGAATCCTATCATAAGTGATAGTGCCTCATAGACGCTCATAGTATCACCACCTTAGTGATGACCCTAGTTCACCTGACTATCTTGACACAAGTATAGCATTTAATAGTTCTACAATAAATGCCTATAGTTGACTAAATAGGGTGCAGAAACTATAATAAATCTATACATTGCAATGACTCGGAAGAGTACGTTTCACAAGGAGCGAGTAGGGATAGTGAGAGCCTACAGAAGAAATGGAAGGCGCCGGGGAGCAAGGGAAGGAACGCCAGTTGGTTAGTAAAATCCCACAAATGCCAAAAGAGGGTCCTAGACCAAATAGGGTGGAACCGCGGGTAAGCTCGTCCCTGTAACGATACATCGTTACAGGGGCTTTTTGTTTTTAAGAGTCGAATGAGTCGGAGGATATCATGACATTCCAAGAGATCATCTTTAACCTTCAAAAATTCTGGAGTCAACAAGGGTGTATTGTTGTTAACCCTTATGATGTTGAAAAGGGTGCAGGTACAATGAACCCTGCTACTTTCTTACATGCCATTGGTCCAGAACCATGGGCCGTGTGCTATGTGGAACCATCCCGCCGTCCTGCAGATGGCCGCTATGGGGATAATCCAAACCGTCTTTTCCAACATCATCAGTTTCAGGTTATCGTGAAACCATCTCCAGATAATATCCAAGAACTATACTTACAATCCTTGGCAACCTTAGGTATTCACGCAGCTGATCACGACATTCGCTTCGTAGAAGATAACTGGGAATCTCCTACTTTGGGAGCTTGGGGCCTAGGCTGGGAAGTGTGGCTCGATGGTATGGAAGTAACCCAATTTACCTACTTCCAACAAGTAGGTTCAATCGACTGTAAGCCTGTTTCTGTAGAAATTACCTATGGTCTAGAACGCTTGGCTATGTACATCCAGGGGGTTGAAAACGTATATGACCTCAAGTGGAATGACAAGATTACTTACGGTGACGTATGGCATGCCAACGAAGTGGAACAATCTGCCTATAACTTTGAAATTGCTGATACAGACATGCTATTCACCCTCTTTGATATGTATGAAAAAGAAGCTAAACGGGTCTGTGCTGCAGGCTATGTATTGCCAGCCTATGACTATGTATTGAAGTGCTCTCATACATTTAACTTATTGGATTCCCGTGGCGCTATTTCCATTTCTGAACGGACTGCCTTTATCGGTCGTGTTCGTGCCTTGGCCCGCATTTGTGCTAAGGCTTACCTAGAAAAACGTGAAGAATTAGGGTTCCCATTGTTGAAAGGAGATAACTAAGATGGCAAAGAATTTTGTATTCGAAATTGGTACAGAAGAAATCCCTGCAGGCTTTATGCCTAGCATTTTGCGCCAATTGAAGGATCTTGCTGCTAAGGCCTTCAAGGAAGCACATCTCTCCTATGGGTCTATTGACACAATGGGGACACCTCGTCGTTTAACCCTCTTAGTATCTGACCTTCAAGACCAAGCTGATGATGTGACAGAAGAGCACAAAGGGCCTTCTGTTCAAATCGCTTTTGATAAGGACGGAAACCCAACTAAGGCTGCTATTGGTTTTGCTAAGGGCAAGGGGCTCGATGTAGGGGATTTGGTAACAAAGGATGGTTATATCTATGCCACTACCACTACAAAAGGTTTACAGGCAGAAGATGTATTGAAAGCAACCTTGCCGTCCTTCATTACAGGCCTCTCTTTTGGTAAATCCATGCACTGGGCTAACTTGGATGATAAATTTGTCCGCCCTCTTCGTTGGATGGTGGCTCTTCTAGATGACCAAGTTATTCCTGTAGAATTTGCTACTGTACAATCTGGTAAGCAATCCCGTGGCCATCGATTCTTGGGCCAAGAATCCATCACGATCAATCATGCTAATGAGTATATGGATGCCATGGAAGCTAACTTTGTTATGGTAGATCAAAACAAACGCCGCCAAGTGATTCAAGACCAATTGCAAGCCATTGCCGATGAGAAGGGTGCCACTATCTTGTGGGATGAGGATCTCTTGGATGAAATAACCTTCCTTGTAGAATGGCCAACAGCCCTATGTGGTCAATTCGATGCATCCTATCTAGAATTGCCTGATGCTGCTATTGTGACACCTATGAAGGATCACCAACGCTACTTCCCAATGGTGGATAAGGAAGGAAAGCTTCTCAATATGTTCCTCACTGTTCGAAATGGGGATGAAAAGTCCTTGGAAGTGGTACAGCATGGTAATGAACGGGTACTTCGGGCACGTTTGGATGATGCTAAGTTCTTCTTTAATGAAGACCGCAAGAAATCTTTGGTTGATCGCCAAGAAGGCTTGAAGAAAATCGTATTCCAAGAAGGGTTGGGTAACTTGGCCGATAAGACCGCTCGCCTTTTAGAATTAGGAAAATTCTTTGCAGACCAAGTAGAACTTCACGAAGATGCTCAAGTGGCTTTGGAACGTGCTACTGAATTGGCTAAGACAGACCTAACGACAGGGATGGTTACTGAATTTACCGAATTGCAAGGTGAAATGGGGAAACAATACGCCCTCTTGGATGGAGAATCTCCTGAAGTAGCTGAAGCAATCTTTGAACAATACTTGCCACGGTTTGCAGGTGATATCTTGCCAGAAACAGAAGCTGGTAAGGTTTTGTCCATCATTGATAAGGTAGATAATATCGTAGCTACCTTCTCTCGGGGCTTGATTCCAACAGGATCTCAAGACCCTTATGCCTTACGCCGTCAAACTATCGGCATCTTAAATATCCTTCTAAGCTCTAATTGGGATATTTCCATGGTAGATTTGGCTAAGAAGGCAGCTCAATTATTGCATGTTCCTGAAGACAAGCAAGACGAATTGGTTAAGCAGGTTCGAGACTTCTTTATCTTGCGTTTGAAAAATATCTTCTTGGACCGTCACATTCCACATGATGTGATTGATCTGGTCTTGTCTAATGAGTCTGCCACCGTGGCTGATGCAGAAGGCTTGGTTACAGCCCTTATGGATAACCGAATCGATCAAAATGAAGAATTGGTACAGGCTTATACGCGGATTTATAACTTGGTTAAGGATTTGGATTACACCAAGGTGGATGAATCCCTCCTTAAGGAAGAAGCCGGTAAGGCCCTCTATAAAGTTGCTCTCACAGCTTATAATGAGTCGCAAGCGGCTTGGAATAATCGGGATTATGTTAAGGTGGTTGCACTTCCGCAAACCCTTGTTCCAGCTATTAACAAATTCTTTGATGATGTTATGATTATGGATAAGGACGAAGTCATTAAGAACAATCGTCTCCAATTGGTACGCCTTGCCTATGAAGTGATGTATGCCATCGGCGATGTATCCGCTTTAAAATAATATAAGCTCTTAATAGATCTTTCTAGCCTTTCATTAGGTGTCTATGATATAGAGCAATGCAGTTATTACTGTAATGTAAAAATAATAATTTAATTGAAAAAAGACTTGTTGTAAGAGCTTTACTTCTGATATAATACTAATGTTATTGGGGACGGTCCGCTGCTCATAAGGTGTGAGTTATGAACGTCGCAATTAGGAGGAAACATGAACATTATTAACGTACTCGAACAAGAACAACTTCGTTCTGACATTCCTGACTTCCGTGCCGGCGACACAGTACGTGTACACGTAAAAGTTGTCGAAGGTTCCCGTGAACGTATCCAAATGTTCGAAGGCTTGGTTATTAAACGCCAAGGTGGCGGCATCCGTGAAACCTTCACAGTTCGCCGTATTGCTTCTGGCGTTGGTGTAGAACGTACATTCCCTGTACATTCCCCACGTCTTGAAAAAATCGACCTCTTGCGTCGTGGTATCGTTCGTCGTGCTAAATTGTACTACTTGCGTAACCTCACAGGTAAAGCTGCTCGTATTCGCGAAAAACGCTAATCCTGATAAAAGGCTGCTTTCGAGCAGCCTTTTATTTTTGCCTATAAAAGCAAGAGATGAGATAATAAGGCCAAAGATTAAATTGGAAAGTTTATTATTTCTTATATAGTTTCATTGAAATTAAGACTAATTATTTATATAAGCTTGTATTAGCATACTAGTTTCTAGTTCTAATCAGGAGCTAAGAAAGGATAGAGATGGGCGATTCACCGATTGTACACTGGTTCCCTGGGCACATGGCCAAGGCGACCCGCATGATTCAAGAGCATATTAAGAAGGTAGACGTAGTCATCGAACTATTGGATGCACGGATTCCTAACTCTTCATCTAATCCAGTTATCTCTGAGCTGGCAGGTAACAAGCCCCATGTAGTCATTCTAAATAAAACAGACCTGGCAGACCCTAAGGAGACTAAGGAATGGGTTAACCATTTTAGGGAACAAGGAAAAACTGTTGTTATGATGGACTCCATATCTGGTCGTGGTCAAAAACAATTGATTACAGCCGTTCAAAATTTGGCTAAACCTATTATTGATAAGTGGGTGGCTAAAGGAATTCGGACCCGGTCTGTACGAACTATTATTTTAGGGATCCCTAATGTAGGTAAATCCACCTTAATCAATAAATTGGCAGGCACTGCTGCTACAAGGACTGCTGATAAGGCAGGTCATACACGGGGCCAACAATGGGTGCGGATTGGCAAATCCTTGGAACTACTGGATACACCAGGCATCCTCTGGCCTAAATTAGAGGACCAACGGGCAGCCATGCGTTTAGCTATTACGGGATCTATTTCTGACGATGTTTACGACTCGGAAACGGTTATGGGCCATCTTCTTTCCTATATGCTAGAAAAACATCCTGATGTCTTAGTAGACCGATTTAAGTTACAAGCAGAGGAAATGACAGATCCTATGGTGGCCTTAGAAGCCATTGGTCGTCGACGGGGGTGCCTTGTTAAGGGTGGTCATGTAGACCTAGATAAGGCCCGTCGTATCGTCTTAGCTGATTACCGTAATGGCAAGTGGGGATTGCTATCCTTTGATAAGGTGGATGAAGAACCCTATCTAGTGGAGGAAGACCATGTTACCGAAAGTAAATAGTCCTACTAGCGAAGGTATGAACCTATTGCCTGAAGACGTAAAGAAATTAAAGGTAGGGGATATAAAGGTACTCTTGGGACAAGAGGTGGTAGACCAGGATATTTTGACCTATATACGTCAAGATGAAAGGACCTCTGTTCAAAAATTAGTAGCCTCCTACGATAAAAGACAGGAAAAGATGCGCCAAGAGTATGAACGAATTCATGCTATGTATGATTACGAAGGCATCTATTATAGGCAAGGGATAATGCAAGTGGCTGGCGTAGATGAGGTCGGTCGAGGTCCCATTGCTGGCCCTGTGACAGTAGCCGCTGTTATTTTGCCTCCTTATACCTTTATTCCTGGCCTTAATGACTCTAAAAAGCTATCTGAAAAGAAGCGAGAAGAGCTCTATGATCAAATTATTGATCTTGCCCTAGCTGTATCTTGCGTTTCCTATGATCGACATAAAATTGATGCTCTCAATATCTATGAAGCTACCCGCCAGGCTATGTACGAGGCAGTTAGCACCTTATCGGTACCAGCTGAAGCAGTCATGGTAGATGCTATGAAATTACCAGACTTAACTTGTCCTGTTGAATCCCTTGTTAAGGGGGATGCCAAGTCTGCTAATATTGCAGCGGCCTCCATCATTGCTAAGGTAACTCGAGACCGATATATGAAAGACATGGACAAGGAGTATCCAGGCTTTGGTTTTGCTATACACAAGGGCTACTACACGGAACTTCATAAAGAGGCCTTGATCAATCAAGGAATCACCCCCCTTCATAGGCGGTCCTTTGAACCCATTAAATCCATGGTTAAGGGATTAGAAGACTAGAAAGAGCCCCTACCTTGTACTAGGTAGGGGGCTCTTTTTCTATTCTTACGTTCATATTACTAGTAGTGATTGATTTATTCCAAGGCTTGCTATCTTAACACTAATGGGGTAATCCTAACATCAATGGTGCAAGCTTAGGTCTTTTACTGACCCGTTTTAAGGACTAGGCTAAACGTATAGCCTAAGCGTATAGGTGAAAAGGATAAGGAGATACTTATGAATAATCAGGAATTAGGGGCCTGGGGTGAGGAACAGGCTGTTCGTTATTTGACTCGCTTAGGGTACAGAATCATAGCTTTAAATTATAGGACACCTCTGGGCGAGTTAGATGTGGTGGCTTCTTACATGGGGGCACTTCACTTTATTGAGGTAAAGACTAGGACTTCAATGACTTATGGCCGTCCTTGTGAGGCGGTAGACTATCGCAAACAAAAGCATATTAAACGAGCGGCTCAATTATTTTTACAGGACCAAGGGCAAGCTTATTTTAAGGATTATGACCTATCTTTTGATGTGGTAGAAATCTATAAAGTAGGTCCACACGATCTATCTCTATCTCATATGGAAGGTTGTTTTTAGGAGGTTCTATGTATGCACAAGTATGGGGTGCTACTATCGATGGATTAGACGGGCACCTAGTGGCGGTTGAAGTTGATATTAGCCAAGGATTACCGGCCTTTGATATTGTGGGCCTACCTGCAACTTCCGTCAAAGAAGCTCGTGAACGGGTGAGAGCGGCTCTGTCCAATTCTGGTTTTTTCTTTCCCCTACGGCGCATAGTAGTTAACTTGGCTCCTGCCGATCTTCGTAAGGATGGGGCTTCTTTAGACTTGCCTATAGCCATAGCTATTCTTCTAGCTACAGGCCAGCTTAAACTTACAAAAGAACAAGAAATCTTGTTAGCAAGTAGAGCCTTATTTTCTGGCGAGCTGTCCTTAGATGGATCTATTAAGGCTGTAAGAGGGACCATAGGCATGGCCTTGGCTGGCCTAGCGGTCTCTAAGGACATCTTAGTTACGAGCCCACCTAATGCAAAAGAAGCAGCTATATGTCAGGGCCTAAGAGTCTATTCAGAAAAGAACTTAGCTACTCTGGTAGGTCTAATAGAGTCTGGACAGGAGGCTCGGGCCCTTAGTAAACCAAATATAAAGCAATCCTATGGGGGAGCTGATTATAAAGAGGTCCGAGGACAAATTGAAGGTAAACGGGCCATGGAAATTGCAGCAGCTGGATTTCATCATGTTCTACTCAAGGGGCCTCCCGGTGGAGGAAAAACTATGTTAGCCAGTCGTCTTCCATCTATCTTACCTCCTTTAGGCTTGGATGAGGTTTTAAACTTGTCCAAGATCCATAATATTGCTGGTCTTCTGGCAGATGGACAATTAATGGAAGTAAGACCCTTTAGGGCCCCACATCACACGTCTACCTTGGTAGGCCTCCTAGGAGGCGGGGTACCTCTAAGGCCTGGAGAATTGACCCTAGCCCATGGGGGTGTCTTATTTTTAGATGAGGTTCCAGAATTTTCTCGGGCTGCCATTGAGGCCTTACGACAACCCTTGGAAAAAGGCTTTGTGCACCTAGTCAAGGGGCAGGGGTCCTACGATTTTCCTGCCCAGTCTATCTTGATCATGGCAGCTAATCCTTGTCCTTGTGGCTATTATGGGGATCCAGACAAAACCTGTACCTGTAGCTCTAGTATGATTAATCGCTATAGTCAGAAATTATCTGGCCCTATCTTAGATCGAATTGATTTACAAGTCTATGTGAAACGGCCTAGCTTAAAAGAATTAGAAGGGCCTCATAGGGAGGATGAAATGTATTCGTCGGAGGCCATGTTGCAACGAGTCTTACGTGCTAGAGCGCTTCAAAAAGAACGCTTTCAGAACCTTTCTCTTCCTTCAAATTATTGCAATGGACATATGGGGCATAAGGAGGTACTCCAGTTCTGTTCTATGGATCAAGAAGCTAAAGATCTAGTTGCCTGTCTATTTAATCGTTACCACTTGTCAGCTAGGGCTTATGATCGCCTTTTGAAAGTGGCTAGGACCATAGCTGATCTAGGTGCCTGTGAGTGTATAGAAAAGGTCCATATAGCGGAAGCTATGGCCTATCGTATGATGGAGTAATGATATGACTAATCCTATTTGTGAGGCCGCTTATATAAGTGCTTTATTGGAGATTCCTGATTTAGGGCTGGAATCATGTCGCAGACTTTTGGAGCGATTTTCTACCCCCCATGAGGCCTGGCAGAAATTAATCCTAGATGGTCAGCTAAGAGTCTTAGAGGAAATCAATCCCAAGCTAATAGCCAACCTATCTAGAAGCCATCTTGGTGGACTACCAGAATCAATCCAGGCAGCCATGGATGACTGTTCTATAAACGGTCTTACCTATTTAGATGATGCCTACCCTCAACAGCTCCTATCCATATATAAACCTCCTTTAGTTCTTTTTTATAGGGGGGATATAAGCCTGGCATCCCAAGCCCGTATGATTGCTATGGTGGGGGCTCGAAAGTCATCTACGTATGGCCGTAATGTAGCCTCTTATCTAGGCAAGACATTGGCCCAAGCAGGGGTCGTGATCGTGTCAGGTGGAGCCAGGGGTATAGATAGCTTTAGTCATCAAGGAGCTCTCGAAGGTGAGGGGAAAACGATTGTGGTCTTAGGATCAGGTTTGGATGTGATTTACCCTAGGGAGAATGGTCGTCTATTTAGGCAAGTTGTAGAGACGGGGGGATTATTACTTTCAGAATATCCTCCTCATACACCACCATCAGCCCATAATTTTCCTATGAGAAATCGAATTATAGAAGGCCTGGTGAGGGGCGTCATCGTGGTAGAGGCTAAGGCTTCATCGGGTTCTTTAATCACTGCTGACATGGCTGTTAATGATGGAAGGGATGTTTTTTCCGTGCCCGGAAATATTCTGGACAATCAAGCTGCAGGTAATCACTGGCTCATTCGGCAAGGAGCAATACCCTTTACAGGCCCTCAAGACCTATTGGATTATTATGCTTGGACAGGTGAGGTCAAGAGTGGCAGACAAAGCTCTCCTATGGTATGCTTTACTTTAGATGAGAATGCGATCGTAACCTGTTTACCTACGGATAGACCTTGTCCACTCGATGATATTTTAGTGGCAACAGGCCTTCCTATGCCGCAAGTTATGACCGCCTTATTGTCTCTTGAAATGCATGATAGAGTAGAAAAAATTTCCGGCCAAGGCTATTTACGTAAGGGGCCTTTGTGAGGAAGTACCATATAGTATAGGAGTAGTATTTTGTCTATTAAACGTTCTATTGTTATCGGTCAACCTAAGGAGACGCAGGGGGCTGATCAAGAAGAAAAAAAGACTAGTAAGAAATCTGTAGCTAGCGTCAAAAAAGGAACACTAGAGCGGACTGCACCGGTGGGCATTGTTCACGATAAGACGGTTCTCAAGTCGGTGACACCACCAGCCCAACGGAAACCACGAGTTTACAAGCCAGATGGTAAGACCTTGGTGATCGTGGAATCTCCAGCTAAGTCTAAAACCATTGAAAAATTCTTAGGTCCCGATTTTGTCGTTAAGGCTTCTATGGGCCACCTGAGAGATTTACCTAAATCCTCTATGGGTATCAATATTGAGAAAGGATTTGTTCCTGACTATAAAAATCTAGCTACCCGTAAAAAGACGATTGATGAACTTCTCGATTACGCAGACCAATCATCCCGTATTCTTCTGGCAACTGACCCGGACCGGGAAGGGGAGGCCATTTCTTGGCATTTGGCCTACATTTTAAATGTGGATGACGCATCTAAGTGCCGTATTACCTTTAACGAAATTACTAAAACGGCCGTAGCTGATGCTTTAGACCATCCACGTACGATTGATATGAATATGGTTGATGCCCAACAGGCTCGACGTATGTTAGACCGTATTGTAGGGTATAAGCTGAGTCCACTCCTTTGGAAAAAGGTGTGTAAGGGCTTATCAGCAGGGCGGGTTCAATCCGTAGCGGTCCGACTTATCGTTGAACGTGAACGGGAAATCCAAGCGTTTGTGCCAGAAGAATATTGGTCTTTAGAAGGAACCTTTATAACTGAGCAAGGAGAAAGCTTTACAGCTGAATTAACTCATATAGATGGCAAGAAAGCGGTCATCCCAGACCAGGAGGCTGCAGATGCTATCGAACAAGCCCTCAAGGGCAAGTCCTTGCAAGTTAAGGCGGTTACGAAAAGAAAGCGGTCTCGCAAAGCACAAGCACCGTTTACTACATCTACTTTACAACAAGAAGGTGGTCGTAAGCTCAACTTTAACGCTAAACGGACTATGCGGATTGCTCAAGGTCTATATGAAGGCGTTGAGGTAGGCGGTTATGGTCATGTCGGCCTCATTACCTATATGCGTACAGATTCGACTCGTATCGCCAAGGAAATGCAGGCTGCAGCTAAGGACTATATCATTCGCCAGTACGGAGACCAATACTATCCTAAGAAACCAAATTTCTACGGATCTAAGGAATCCGCTCAAGACGCTCATGAAGCTATCCGTCCAACCTCTTTAGAATTGACGCCTAAGATGGTAGAACCCTTCTTATCTCGAGATGAGTTGAAACTCTACACCCTCATTTGGAACCGCTTCCTAGCATCCCAAATGGCAGCGCAAGAGTCTGAGACCCTTACCATTGAACTTCTTTTAGATGATAGATACACCTTTAAGGCTTCCGGCTCTAAGGTCCTCTTCCCGGGCTTCTCTACCCTCTACGAAGAGGCTAAGAAGGAAAAAGAGATAGAACTCCCTCATCTCAAGGCTAGGGACCAAGTGAAGGCCAAGTCAACTAAGGGAGAGCAACACTTTACTCAGCCACCAGCTCGCTACTCGGAAGCTAGTCTGATTAAGACCTTAGAAGAATTGGGCATTGGTCGTCCATCTACCTATGCCCCTATCTTGGATACCATCGAACAACGCAACTATGTAGAGAAGAATCAAAAGCAATTCCTTCCTACAGAATTAGGCTTTGTTGTGGTTGATTTCTTGGTAGCTCATTTCAATGCCATTATTAATACTAGCTTTACAGCAGATCTTGAAAAGGATCTGGATGAAGTGGCTAATGGCCATGAAAGCTACCGCCAGGTTTTGGAAAAATTCTATACTGTTTTCTCCGAAGAATTAGCGGCAGCAGATGACGTAGAAAAAGTTAAGATAAGCTCGGAAGAATCCGGTGAAATCTGTGAACTCTGTGGTAGCCCTATGGTTTATAAGTTTGGTCGCTATGGTAAATTCTTGGCTTGTTCTAACTTCCCAGCTTGCAAGAACACAAAACCGATTACGATTTCCACGGGCGTTACCTGTCCTAAGTGTCATGAAGGGGAAATCGTGGAACGCAAGTCAAAACGGGGCCGTACCTTCTATGGGTGCGAACGCTATCCGACCTGTGACTTTACCCTTTGGGATAAACCTGTTGATCAATTCTGTCCGACTTGTGGGTCCATTATGGTTTCCCGTACTTCTAAGGCCGGGGTCACTAAAGTCTTTTGCTCCAATGAAGAATGTCCAACAAGACCTAAGCGAAAAGCTCGTAAAAAAGCAGTTCCCGTTGAGTCTAAAGGGGATGATACAAGCCTTGATGAAAGGGCTGAGACAAGTAAGAGTTAATCACCTAATCCTTACTAGAAAGGAATTACTATGAATCAACGACCTATTACCATTATTGGTGCTGGCCTTGCTGGTTCTGAGGCGGCTTGGCAATTAGCACAACAGGGCTTAGGGGTAGACCTCTATGAAATGCGACCAGTAAAATCGTCTCCTGCTCATTCAACAGAGAATTTTGCAGAGTTGGTCTGCTCTAATTCTCTTAGGGCGGGCAATATAGAGAATGCTGTAGGCCTCTTAAAGGAGGAAATGAGGCGGCTCCATTCCTTGATTATGGAATGTGCTGATGCTACGGCTGTCCCTGCAGGGGGCGCTTTGGCTGTAGATCGTAAGCTTTTCTCAGCAATGGTTACAGACAAGGTATCTAATCACCCCTTAATTCAAGTCCACCGGGAAGAGGTGACTGAGATTCCAGAAGAGGGGATTGTCATCTTTGCTTCCGGTCCTCTTACCAGTCAAGCCTTAGGTGATAAGATTAAGACCCTTACAGGAACGAAAGACTTTTATTTCTACGATGCAGCAGCCCCTATTGTAAGTGCGGAATCTCTCAACTATGATAAAGTTTTTGCGGCATCTCGCTATGATAAAGGGGATGCAGATTATCTAAATTGTCCCATGAACGAAGAGGAGTATAAGGCTTTTTGGAAAGCTTTGACTACGGCGGAAACCGTACAGCCCAAGGATTTTGAAAAAGAAATCTACTTTGAAGGCTGTATGCCTGTAGAAATCATGGCTTCTCGTGGGGAGGATACCCTCCGCTATGGTCCTTTGAAACCTGTGGGTCTCGTAGATAAGAGGACTCATGAGGAATCCTATGCGGTTGTCCAACTGCGCAAGGAGAATAAGGAAGCTAGCATGTATAATCTGGTAGGCTTCCAAACCCATCTTAAGTGGGGGGAACAAAAACGCGTCTTTGGTATGATTCCAGGCCTTGAGAATGCTGAATTTATTCGCTATGGCGTCATGCATCGCAATACCTATATTAACTCTCCAGAGCTTCTTAACACAGCCTTCCAACTCAAGAAAGAACCGCGTTTATTCTTTGCCGGTCAAATGACAGGGGTTGAAGGCTACTTGGAATCCGCTGCATCTGGTCTTATGGTAGGTCTTCAAGTGGCTCGCTATATTAACGATAAAGCCTTTATTGACTTCCCTAAAACTACAGCTCACGGTGCTCTTAGCCATTATATTTCTGAATACGAAGGATCTAATTTCCAACCGATGAACGTCAATTTTGGCATCATGAAACCTTGGCCAACTAAGGTTCGTAAGAAGAAAGAAAAGAATGGTCTCATAGCTAATCGGGCCTTGGAAGATTTGGCTAAGCTTATGGAGGCAGAATCCTTATAAGGCTTTCATTACTAATAATTATATATAAGGCCTAATTAAGGGCAGAAAAAGGACTACTAACAAGAGGTTAGTAGTCCTTTTTGTTTCTCGTAAAATTAGACCTTAGCTGTCACATTGGAGAAATCTTATATGCTTTTTAGTCTAATACTATATTGCTATAAGTAATGTTAGAAGAGGAATTTATATTTTTGCCAGTTGATGGAAGGTTTATTTGCCTCGTTTACGTGTCTTAGAAATCGTATCTGTCTTGGCTAAAGCGACTAATTGGTCATCTTCTGTCAGGTCCGTAGGAGATACATTATCTTGTCCTTTTACTTGTAAGTAAATCCATGCGATGATGGCAGCCACAATAACGATAAGGGAGGTTACTTGAGCAGAGTGGAGCCCCAAGGTCGGTGTGACATAGTCGCCTCGAAGAAACTCTAGGAAGAAGCGGGATAGGGAGTAGAGCGCTACATAGAGACAGAAGATTTGGCCCTTCTTATGGCGGAAGGAGGAAAAGAAGAGAAGGAATACAAAGATGAGTACATCGATTTGTCCTTCCCATATTTCTGCAGGCCAGAGAGGCTGGGACCCATACGTCTTATAGGCCAGTGTGGTAGTGGGATAGAGAATACCAAAGTCGCCACCTGTAGGATGACCGAAGGCATCGCCATTCATGAGATTTGCCATTCGACCGATAGATTGACCAAGGATGGCGGCAGGTGCCATGATATCAGCAAAGGCCAAGAAGTCGATAGCATGCTTTTTACAATAGATATATCCTGCTAAGGTGCCAAAAACGACACCCCCTTGGATAGCCATACCTCCTTGCCAGACGAAAGGAATTTCCAAGAGGTGGTTGTGGTAGTAGGCCCAGTCAAAAAAGAACACGTCCCAAAGACGGGCGCCGATCAGTCCCGCCACACCAATGGTAATCATAAAATCAGGCATATGGACATGCCAGCCACGGCCGTCCTTTTTCATGAGGTAATAAGCGACAAGGCCCCCACAGGTGATGGCTAGGGCCAAGATGAGACCATAGGCCCGGATGGGGAAGTCCCCAATAAAGAATAAGTACTGGTGCATAAGATACCCCCTCAATAATCTGTAAATAATATCTAAAATTATAGATGATGAAGGGCTCTAATTCAATAAATTATGCTATAATTTAGGTATTATGAAAGTCTTATGGAGGACGCATGAAATATTCTAAGTTAAAAAATTCAGCTCTTATTCTAGCTGTCTTAAGCGTTACGAATCCCCTTTGGGTCAGTCATGTAGGTGCAGAGGATGCTTTCTATGATGATATACAGGTAGTAAAAGTAGGAGACCCAGCTAAGTCTGCTGATGGCGAAGACAAGGCAGCCTTGAAAGAGGCTAAAGCTAGAGCCAAGGAAGAGGAGAAGGCGGCTAAACAAGAAGTAAAAGCGCAAGCGAAAGCGGCCAAGGAGAAAGCACAAGCAGAGGCTAAAGCTAAGAAAGAGGAAGAGAGTGCCCGTAAAAAAGAAGAGAAAAGGGTAAAAAAACTGGACCAAGCTTCCTTGCAAGAACCTATCCAACCGGCCTCCAAAGTTCTTGGTGCCTATGAGGATGAGAACCTAGTTCCTTTGGATGATTTCTTGGCCAGTCTACCTTATAAGTGGACTAGCAACCAATGGAAGACCAAATATACCATTTACCTTCCTCGGGTGACCCTGTCTGATGGCACCATTCATATGGATCCTAATGGGCAAACAGAGCCCTTAGCCCTCAACTATGTAAAGCGATCTAGCATAGTTAAGGATATAAATGGGAATGAAACAAAGTCTACTAAGGAAGGTAATTTTGTAGATACCACAGCTTTTAAACTCTTGATGGATGGCATGCCATTGCCAAAGGCTCGGATCTTGAAAAACCCTGTAGCCTGGGCTTTTGACCCCCTAACAACAGAAGCAAACCCTAGCCTCATGCATGAAGGGGGGACTAATATCATGTCCCCATCGTGGTTTGTCCTCCAATCTAATGGCCTTAAGGCTAGTCCACGCATATCTACGGACTATGTGAGAACATACCGAGATAAGGGCTATCAAGTTTGGCCTCTCGTAACTAATCAGTTTGATCCATCCTTTACTGCATCCATCTTGGGGCAAAGTGGTAGTGGTCTATGGGCTACCTATGCGCAACAATTGGTTCAATATGCATTAGCCTATGGCTTTGAAGGATATAACTTTGACTTTGAAAACATTCATGAGTCCCATCGGGATCAGTTGAGTCATTTCGTTGCTTATTTATCAGATTACTTGCACCAATATGGAATTTATACATCGATAGATGTAACGGGCTATTCTACATCGGAATATTGGTCTCGGGTCTATGATCGTCCTGCCTTATCCAAGTCTGTAGACTACGTGGTTCATATGGCCTATGATGAAGTGGGGCACTCCTCTCCAACAGCTGGACCTGTCGCTTCCTATCCTTGGGTGCGCAAGCAAACAGAGCAAATGTTAGGGGAGGTTCCAGCTAACAAATTGGTCTTAGGCATTCCTTTCTACACCCGAATCTGGACGGAATCCTATGGTCGCGCCCAATCTAAGACTCTTACCATAGCTGACTCTCGCAACTATCTAAAGGCCTTTGAAGATCATGTGGTCTGGAATGACCAATTGAAAGGTTATACCTTAACCATTCCATCGCAAGGCTTGGTTAAGAAGGACCCTCGTATTCCTTTGATCCTCAATCACCAATCCGGTACGGTCCAAAAAATCTGGTTTGAAGATAATAAGTCCTTAGAAGAAAAACTAGCCCTGGTGAATGAGTTACAATTAGCTGGCTTTGCCGCATGGCGCAAGGGATTTGAAGATAAGGATATCAACGATATGATCTACCAATATCCTCTCTATAAGGCAGTAGACCAGGTGAAAGCCATCGATCAAAGTAAGCCTTTGGATCAGGCTAAGGAATCACATCAAGCTAAGACGGATGATCTCGCCAAGGTATCAAATAAGGCTAACGTATCTAATCGCACTAAGGCTTTAGATCATGCTAAGATAGTTGATACAAAAGGAAAGAATGATGCAAGCCTAAAGAAAGACAAAGATTCCAAAACTATACAAGAAGAAATCTCGCAGTCTAAGTAATGTATAGGAATCTATGGAAAGCCCCTAGAAATAGGGGCTTTTATTGACTCTAAATGGCTTTCAGTACTATAATATTATGTAATTGTTTACTCATCGGACACCCAATGTGACCGGTTTATATATTGTGTTAGGAGGCTAGGGCATGCAAGAAAAATATAACGCCCAGGATATTGAAAAGAAATGGCAAAAGCAGTGGCTTGCTGATAAGGCATTCAAAACTGATTTGGACAAGAATAAGGAAAAGTACTATGTACTTGAAATGTTCCCTTATCCATCCGGTAACCTCCACATGGGTCACGTTCGTAACTATTCCATTGGTGACGTAGTGGCTCGTTTTAAAAAGATGAAGGGCTTTAATGTCTTGCACCCAATGGGTTGGGACTCCTTTGGTATGCCTGCAGAAAACGCTGCTATTAAACATGGTATCGCGCCTAAAGATTGGACCCTTTCCAATATTGAAAATATGAAGCGCCAACAAATGTCCTTGGGGCTTTCCTATGATTGGGATCGAGAAGTAGCTACCTGTAAGGAAGATTATTACAAGTGGACCCAATGGCTCTTTGAACAATTCTATAAAAAAGGCCTGGCTTATAAGAAAGAGGCTAAGGTTAATTGGTGTGAAACCTGCCATACCGTATTGGCTAATGAACAAGTTATCGACGGCCTCTGCTGGCGCTGTGATAATCCTGTTGAGAAAAAAGATTTATCTCAATGGTTCCTTAAAATCACGGACTATGCAGACCGCCTCTTAGATGATTTGGATAGCTTGGATGGTTGGCCTGAACGGGTTAAGGCTATGCAAAGGAACTGGATTGGCCGTTCTACAGGGACTCAATTCTCATTTGACGTGCCTTCTATCGACCAAAGAATTGCAGTCTATACAACTCGTGTAGATACTATTTACGGTGTATCCTATATCGTATTGGCACCAGAACATCCATATGTGGAAGCCCTCATCAAGGACGCTCCTAATAAGTCCGATTTGGATGCTTTTATTACCCGTATGCGCAATATGTCTGATATCGACCGTACGTCTACAGAGGCTCCTAAGGAAGGTATGTTTACTGGTTCCTATGCTAAACATCCATTAACTGGCCAAGATGTTCCTATTTGGATTGCAAACTATGTTCTCGTAGACTATGGCACAGGCGCTGTTATGGGATCTCCAGCTCACGATTCTCGCGACTGGCAGTTCGCCCAAAAATATGACTTACCTGTAAAACCTGTCATCCAACCAGCTGATGGGGACTATGATATGAGTACATGGCGGGAAACCTACCATGACGATGGCATTCTCATTAATTCTGGTGAGTTTGATGGTCTTACTTCAGAAGAAGCTCGTAAAGCTGTAACAGCTAAATTTGAGGATATGGGGATTGGCCAAGGAACTAAAAACTTCCGCCTTCGAGACTGGCTCATTTCTCGCCAACGCTATTGGGGCGCCCCTATTCCTGTTGTCTATTGTGACAAGTGTGGAGAACAATTGGTGTCAGAAGACCAATTGCCAGTACGCCTTCCTGAAGATGTAAAATTCGATGGTGGTGCTATTTCTCCGATTGCTACCTCTAAGTCCTTTATGGATGCAACCTGTCCTAAGTGTGGCGGACCTGCTAAGCGCGAAACTGATACCATGGATACCTTCATTGACTCCTCCTGGTATTTCTTGCGTTATACTGATGCACGGAATAATCAGGAAGCTTTCAATAAGGATGTTGCGGACTATTGGATGAATGTAGACCAATACATTGGTGGCATTGAGCATGCCATCTTGCACTTGCTCTACAGCCGGTTCTTCACTAAGGTTCTTCACGATCTTGGCTTGGTTGATATCAATGAACCATTCAAGGGCCTATTAACCCAGGGTATGGTCCTTAAAGAAGGTTCCAAAATGTCCAAGTCCAAGGGCAATGTGGTATCGCCTGAGGAAATTGTCAACAAGTACGGCGCTGATACAGCTCGCCTCTTCATTCTCTTTGCGGCTCCTGTAGACCGCGACTTAGATTGGTCTGACCAAGGGGTAGAGGGGTCTTATCGCTTCCTTAACCGCGTATGGCGTATCATTGACCAATACAGCCAATTTGGCGCCCATGGTCAAGCAGGTGACTTTACTAAAGAAGAAACTGCTCTTCGTCGGGTCTTGCATAAAACCATTAAAAAGGTGACAGAAGATTTAGATGGTCGTTTTAACTTCAATACGGCTATCTCTGGCATCATGGAATTGGTTAATGCCATGTACCAATACGTTGATAAGAATCAATCCGTCAATGCTATGTTGGCTAACGAATTAGTGAAAAACCTCATCCTCTTGTTAGCTCCATTCACACCACATATTACAGAAGAATTGTGGCATCAAGTTGGTTTTGATGGCTCTGTACATGCACAAAACTGGCCTAGCTACGATGAATCTGCCTTAGCAGTGGATGAAGTGGAAATTGCCGTTCAAGTTAATGGTAAGGTTCGTGACAAATTAACCATTCCTGTATCTATTGATAAGAAAGTTCTGGAAGATCAAGCTTTGGCTCTAGATCGGGTTAAGGAATTTACTGATGGTAAATCCATTGTGAAAGTCATCATTATTCCTGGTAAATTAGTTAACATTGTAGTTAAATAAAAGAAAGGGGCTAGTCATAGCCCCTTTCTTATATCATGCTTATACCTAGGAAGGATGGATTAATATGGCAAAACGCAGTAATTATATTTCCTGGGACGAATACTTTATGGGTGTTGCTATATTGGCGGCCCAACGATCTAAGGATCCCAACACGCAGGTGGGGGCTTGTATTGTGTCCGACGATAATAAAATTTTATCCATTGGTTATAATGGTATGCCTCGGAACTGTTCTGATGATACCTTCTCTTGGGAGCGTGAAGGTTCGGATGATAATAAGTATTTCTACACAGTCCATAGTGAATTAAATGCCATCTTGAACTACCGTGGAGGATCTTTAGAGGGGTCTAAGATGTATGTGACCCTCTTCCCTTGTAATGAATGTGCGAAGGCTATTATTCAGGCGGGCATCAAGGCTGTTATCTTCAAGGAAGATAAGTACGCCGATACACCAGAGGTACAGGCTTCTAAGCGCATGCTCATGACCGCCGGTGTAGCCATTATTCAATACCAAGCTAGTCATAGAAGTTTGACCATAGAACTATAAGAGACAAGATCTTATTAGACTTGAGTATTAATAAGAGCGTACATGGTTACTCGTAAAATTATATATGTCCACTGGACTATAAAAAAGATGCTAATCATCATAGAGGATGGTTAGCATCTTTTTTGTGTATAGTTTGTAAAATAAGATAATCTATTTTAGGTTTGTAAGTGTTATTTTTCTAGAGGCCTAGTTATTTATAGAAGCTTACAATTGAAGGCGGCCTTTTATCATAATATCTACTTGCTTTCCATCATGTTGGATACCCACAATATCCATATCTTGGTGGCCAATCATAAAGTCCACATGGGCTAGGGAGTGGTTGAGTCCCTTTTCTTTTAATTGGTCCTCGGTGAGTCCATCGGAGTCCTTGAGGCAGGTAGGGTAGGCTGCACCAATTGCTAGATGACAAGAAGCATTTTCATCAAAGAGCGTTTCATAGAAAATTTTATTAGATTGGCTGATAGGGCTGTAATGGTCTACCAGAGCTACTTCACCTAAATAGTGGGATCCTTCATCGGTTTCTATGAGTTCTTGTAAGATTTCTCGTCCTACCTGCGCCTTATAATCAACGATTTCTCCATTTATAAAGGTAATGGAGAAGTTTTCGATAGGATTACCTTGGTAAATGAGAGGTTTAGTAGCAAATACGGTGCCGTTAACTCCATTCCATTGAGGAGCAGAAAACACTTCTTCCGTTGGAATATTAGCGTTAAAGATAAGGCCGTCTTTAGATGCTTCAGCCCCACCTTGCCAGAGATGGCCTTCCGGTAAATCTACCATCAGGTCTGTACCATTGGAACAAGTGTAGTGTAAGGCCTTGAGATTTAGATCATTAAGAGCTTTAGTTCGTTTCTTGAGAGCTTCCAAGTGGTGGGTAATTCTTTGGTCATCCTTAACAGTATGAATTCGGCAGAGGGTGAAAATTTCATGCCAAAGGGCTTCTACTTGCTCATCTTCCGTCCCTTTATAACCTAGTAGTTTAGCCCAGAGAGGGGTCGCTACTGCGGCTACACACCAGGTTACGCCAGAAGACATAATAGCCGTATGATAGAAGGAGAGAACCTTATTAAGGTTACGTGATTGAAGGGAGATGCGGTCTGTAGGTATACCGGCTAAAGCTTTTGGATTCGCCGAGATGAGGGAGAGAAAGGCCGCTTTTTGGTCCACCCATTCTTGGTAGTAAACGGGTATCCATTTAGCGGGATGGGCCAAGACCTCTTTATCAGCATGGAGGAGACGTTCCCGCGTAATAGGGGTATGCCGCCAGTTTACGACTACATCCTTAGCACCTAGTCTATAGGCTTCTTGAGTAAGGATGAGGGCAAAATCCTTGTTATCCACATCCACATTGACCACGAGAATTTGATTCTTTTGTAAATTTACGCCATTAGCCAAGAGGGTTTTTGCATATTCTTGTAATAGATTTGTATCAATCATAGTAGTCCTTCCTAGCACCCTATGCTTATCAATCATTGGTATACAATCAGATTGTCATAGGGTTCATGAAATTGACAGCACTAGGAAATAGAGTAGGATTTGTTAATCCTAAGTAGAACCTATTCCTAGGAGGTGTCTTCATGAATAAAAAACTCGTATTACTTATCATAGGTGGAATTATTAGCCTAGCATTAGCCATCTATTCCTTTGAATCTATTATAACAAATGATCCGCTCCCCCCGCAGGAGCCTTCATCACAGGTTGAAACAACTACTGGTCCCATAGCTTATATTACGGGAGCGGTTGCAAAACCAGGTCTGTATGCTATTGAATCTACCTCTTCTTTAGGGGACTTAGTAAAGTCTGCAGGAGGCCTCGTTTCCTATGCAGACACACAAGCGATTAACCTAGCTGAACCAGTTGAGCCAGGTAGCCATATCCATATTCCCTTCCATTACACCGGTAATCCTGAAAGCCTATTGCGAGGGAACCAGATCAATATCAATACAGCCTCGGAGAAGGATTTCGATGCCTTGCCAGGTATTGGTTCTACCATGGCCAAACGAATTATAGACTATAGAAATGAACATGGGAATTTTACTGCCATAGAAGACTTAAAAAAGGTTAAGGGCATAGGGGATGGAGTCTTTAAGAAATTTGCAGATAAGGTTACAACTTAGGAAGCTATGGCTCTGGTGGCCCTTAGATTTCATGGAGTGTGGGGGAGCTCTTTTAGTATCCATCATCCTAGGGACTCTCCTGGCCTATGGAGCTTTTTATCCCCTACTAAATCCAGAAGTAATCCTAGTAAGTGTGGGTCTTTTTTTGCTAGTTCTATACAGTATTTATGGTATTAAACGAATACAAAAAACTGATTATCTAAGCTGGTTGCTAGTCTATGGTCTAATGGCCTTTTTGCTAGTTGGAATGGCCTATAAGCATCAAACATCACTCATCTTAAATTACCAGGCCTCCAGTCAGGTATTAGTAGGTAAGGATAGAATATATAAGGGGACCCTCCTAGAAGAGGGTCATCCTATTAGAGATGGGAATCATTGGGTCTATAGGGTTGCTTGTGGGGCTCAGTCCATCCAGGTCACTAGCCTAGGGCAAGCTGCAGTTCATGAGGGCGATCCAGTCTTAGTAAAGGGTAGTGGGCGTTTTCCTAATCTAACAGAAGATTTAGGGACTATTAATAAACGAGCCAGAGCTATGTCTGACAAGCTAGTAGCTAAGGTGTATGAAGGTACAATAGATGTAGACCCCCAAGGAAAGGGGTCATCTTGGCGAAGATGGATCGGGCATATTCACAGGAATGTTTCTGCTACGTTAGATAAAAAATTACCGCAAAACTTAGCTTATCTCGCTAATTCCCTTGTCTTGGGTGGACATTATTATGACTTGGATGGAGATTTACTAGCTGCCTTTTCCTTTACGGGCCTCATTCACATCTTATCGGTATCAGGGTCTCACATAGCCCTATTATCGGCCCTATCTTATGGCCTTTTGAAACTATTGGGCTTGACCAAGAGAAAGGCTCTTTATGGGGTGATGCTTATTCTTATGGCCTACGCCTTAGTGGTTGGATTTAACCCGCCAGTAGTTAGGTCTCTTCTCATGGGCGTTTTACTCGCTTTTGGCCTTATAGAGGGCCGCCTCTACCAGGCAAGACAGGCCCTTCATCTATGCGGAATCGGCCTTTTGCTCTATGATCCATTCTTGCTCTTTGATGTATCTTTTCAACTTTCTTTTGGGGCTACCTATGGTATTATCCTTTTCTTTAAACCTTTATATCAATTGCTAGGGACCCTTCCACATGTCTTGCGAGCTCCCTTAAGTTTATGCTTGGCTGCACAAATTCTAATCATACCGCTACAACTCTACTATTTTCACTATGTCAGCCTAGTAAGTCTCTTAGCAGCTATCTTAGTAGCACCTATCCTAGACTTAGTTATACTACTTGTCTTATTAGGCCTATTAGGATCCATTTGCCTTTCCTTACAGCCTCTTTGGTGGCTTATTAAAGAACTTCTTCTGTTGAATTCTTGGCTGATACAAGCTTTGGCTCATATGCCCTTTGCCTATTTCTGGACGGGGATACAACCACTGCCTCTAACAGCTCTATACCTTAGCACCTGTCGCGTGGCCTATGCCAATTGGGTTCAGATTCATAGGCCCATGAACTACGTATCCCTTGCTTTAGCCCTATGCATACCCCTATGGATCGTATTCACGGCTTATTATAACCATCACCATCAGGGAACCATTATTCACACAATACCTATGAAGATGGTTATTGCTAGTTGGATTATTAATGAAGATAATCGATTGCTAGTCCTCTTGTCTAATAAACCGGACAGGGACCAGGTCTATAGCTATAAAGCGATAGAAAATGCTCTTCATGCCTATGGTTATGATAAGGCCACTATGGTTATCTCTAATGTAATCCCTTCCTATGGCCAATGGGAGTCAAAAAAATCTAGCTTTCATAGGCTAGATACAAGTGGAGAAAGGGGGAGTTTTTATATAGAGGGTAAGGAGGGCTCCTACGCGCTGGTCCATGGACAAAAGGGGCAAAAAATCATACAATATTTAAATGACAAAGACCTGTTCGTAACGACTGATTCCATGCCTTTTATTGAGAGTTTAGAAGCCTCTTCTAATGGGCTTTCAGAGGGGCAGGTTATCTATAGTCCCACTATATTTACCAGAGATTCCATAGAGCCTGATGAAGATACTATTGATATAGTGGGAAAAGAGTATGTTGAGGATCGTGTGATTACTATTTAGGAGGATACCATGGCTAGCATTCACTTGCTCTACGGTACAGAGGACCAGCTCATGGAGGAGCGCAAGCTTTCCATCCTAAGTCAGTATAGGGATATGGAGGTAGTTAATCTAACTGATGATAATAATCCCAGCCGGATCATGGAGCAGCTATCAGAAGATTCTCTCTTTGGCGACAGTAAACTATTTTGTCTTATTAATCCTGGTATCGTAAAAAAAACTGGTAAAAATAATGATGCCTGGCAGGGCTTAAGGTCCTTCCTCCTTAATTACCAAGGGGAGAATCCCGTCCTCATCATCTACCATGATGCAATTGATAAGCGATTAAAAGAAAATAAGGAACTATTAGCGACCATTCCCAACGAAGAATTTAAGCGTCTTGAAGGGGGGCAATTGGTCCAATGGATGCGTAACTATTGTAAGGAAAATGGCTATCAGTTAACCCTTCAAGCACAAGACTATATATCACAATTGCTAGAAATTTGGGTAGATGTACCGGTTACTTTTATGCGCACAGAATTGGATCGTTTTTTCTTGTTGTTAGGAGATAGAAAGGACATTGATAAGCCTTTTTTAGAAGCTAATATTTCGGATTTTGGGTCCAAGAATATATTTACCTTTAAGGAGGCCCTCTTACAGCGTGATGTTCATACTCTCTTAGACTTATTTCCCTTTATTTTCTCTTACAAGGAAGTAGACCGGGCTATGTCCTATATAGAAGGTCAATTACGCTTGCAACTTATGGTATCGGAATGTAGGGCCGCGGGGATGACTCTTACGCAGACCCAAGATCTGTTTAAACAAGAGGGATCAAAAACCAAGGCCTATCCAATTAAACTAGCCTACGAAGCGGCCCCTCGCATGCCGCGTAAGGCGCTGCGTAGGTTATTAATCGGTATGTATCATGTAGTGGCTGCTAGTCGCATGGGGCAAGGGGACATAAGCACCTTTAGAGATTTAGTATTGTCGTATTGTGAGCAAGGAAAGGAGTAGGACTATGACCATTCGCTACCGCGTTGTCCCTAAGGATAAGTCTAAATCGGGCTTTTATGTAGCTTTCGATGAGAAAAAAGTAACCGTAGAAGCGATTGATGCTCAACTTTCATCCTTAACTAGCTTACAAAATAAATTGAAAGAATATTACGATAATCACGGTATAGATGTAGAAGAAATCGAATCTAATGCGGGCGCTTCTTTCTGTTATGCTTGGACAGGGGATGATACGGGTTTTGACGTGCCAGAAACCTATGCTGGTGGTTGCGGTGTCTCTGATATTTTGGATGCTATAGAAGCCAAAGATCGGGCTGAGAAAGAAAAGCGCCGTAAGGCTGAAGAGGCGGCTTACATTAAAAACTTTGCGAAAGAACAAAAACGTCCTTTCCCTGTGTCCATTAATCAGGCTATAGATGAAGACGAGGATGACTTTGTTCCCTTTGGAGACGACCAGGTTGAACTATCCTTTATGGATAATTCGCCTGTTATTGTCAATCAGGTGGCACCAAGTCTGGGTGCTAACAGTACTAAAAGTATAAATAAAGGATCTGCTTCCTCCTATACAGGAAATGGCAAGTATCCACAAGGGCAATCTCGCACCAAGGACCAACCAACAGCAGAAGGCAATATTTTAGGCCCTAAAATTGAGGGAGACCCGATGACCATTATGTCTATCGTAGAAGATACTCCTAATGTTGTCTTTGAAGGGACTATAGTGGGTTTAGAACGGCGAGACCTTAAAACTGGAAAGTCCATAGTTACCGGTTCTATTGTGGACAAAACCAACTCTATGCGCTTCAAAAAGTTCTTTACTACCATTGAAGAAGGATCTGATTTTGAAGGCAAGCTCAAAAAAACGCATTTGCTTCGTATGCAAGGGACTGTAGAATACGACGAGCGTTTTGAAAAAGATTATGTCATGAATCTTCGGTCTGTCCAGGAGGTATCTGAAGATGGAAATCTCCGGGAAGACCATGCAGAGGTTAAGCGTGTGGAGCTTCATCTCCATACCAAGATGTCCGATAAGGACGCCTTAGTAGAGCTAAAAGACCTCTTTAAGACTGCTAAACAATGGGGGCATCCTGCCGTAGCCATCACGGACCATGGGGTGGTACAAACCTTCCCAACCGCACAAATTCTATCTAAGGAAACGGGTGTTAAGTGCATTTATGGGGTGGAAGGCTATTTGATTCCCGATAAGGAGATGCTCAAGGCAGACCGCCAGCACTTTAAACGCTACCACATCATCATTTTAGCTAAGAACCAGGTGGGACTGCGCAACCTTTATAAATTGATTTCCATATCCCATATAGATTACTTTAAGGGTCGCCCTTGCTTACCAAGAGAGGTCATCGAAGAACATCGGGAAGGCCTTATCATAGGCTCAGCCTGCGAAGCAGGTGAACTCATGCAGGCTATTGTCCATAATCGTCCGGAAGAAGAAATCCTACAAATTGCTTCCTTCTATGATTATTTGGAAATTCAGCCGCATACAAATAATCTCTTCCTTACGAGACCTTCTAAAAAGTATCCAACCCCTTTGGTACCTGACGAAGAAACACTTAAGGAATTTAATAAGGTTATCGTTGACTTGGGAGACAAACTGAATAAGATGGTCGTTGCTACCTGTGATGTCCACTATCTGAATCCTGAAGATAAGATTTACCGAGAAATTATGTTGACCGCATCTGGCTTTACTGATGCTCATGAGCAACCGGACCTGCATTTGAGGACCACAGAAGAAATGCTGGCCTCCTTTGATTATTTATCACCAGAGAAGGCCTACGAGGTAGTCGTAACCAATACAAACAAGGTCAACGACATGTGCGATGTTCTCCAACCAGTGCCTGCGGGAACCTATTCCCCTAAAATTGAAGGGGCTGATCAAGCTCTGACTGCTATGTGTTACCGCAATGCAGAAGCTATCTATGGGTCACCCTTGCCTGAGCCAGTTAAAGACCGCCTAGACTATGAGCTTAAGTGTATCATCGATAACGGCTATGGGGTTCTCTACTACATTGCCCATAAGTTAGTTAAAAATTCCTTAGATAATGGATATTTGGTAGGTTCTCGTGGATCTGTAGGTTCCTCTTTTGCAGCTACTATGGCTGAAATTACGGAAGTTAACCCGCTACCACCACACTATATTTGTCATAATCCAGAATGTAAGCACTCTGAGTTCTTTCTTAATGGGGAATACGCAGGGGGCTTTGATCTGCCTCGTAAGAACTGTCCTAAATGCGGACAACCACTTGGTTGTGATGGTCATGAAATTCCATTCGCCATCTTCTTAGGTTTTAACGGAGACAAGGTGCCTGATATCGACTTGAACTTCTCCGGTGACTACCAAGGCAAGGCCCACAAGTACACGGAAGAGCTCTTTGGTCGTGATAATGTATTCAAAGCCGGTACTATCGGTACCTTGGCAGATAAAACCGCCTTTGGTTATGTTAGAAAGTACGCCGAAATCAATGGCATTCAAGCCCGGTCAGGCTACTATGAAATGTTAGCCAAGGGCTTTACAGGTGTTAAGAATACAACTGGTCAGCATCCTGGCGGTATTATCGTATGCCCACGGGATATGGACGTCCACTACTTTACACCTATCCAGCATCCTGCTAATAAAAAGGAATCTGGTGTATATACGACCCACTTTGACTACCATTCTATCCATGACTGCATGACTAAACTTGATATTCTTGGTCATGATGATCCTACCATCATCCGTATGTTGGAGGATTTAACAGGTATCGATGCTAAGACCATTCCCTTTGATGACCCAGCAACGCTAAGCCTATTCTCCTCTACAGAGGGGATAGGTCTTACGCCTGAACAATTACAGGGAGACAAGGTAGCCTCTCTAGCTGTGCCAGAATGTGGTACTAAGTTCGTACGGGGCATGCTAGAAGACTCTAAACCACAACATTTCTCGGACCTAGTGCGGATTTCCGGTTTTTCCCATGGGACTAATGTGTGGCTAGACAACGCACAGACCCTTATTACAGAAGGCATTTGTAAGCTGAACGAAGCCATTTCCACCCGGGATGATATCATGAACTATCTCATGCATAAGGGAATCAAACCTAAAACCTGCTTCTCAGTTATGGAAAACGTTCGTAAGGGTAAGGGAATTGATGCTAAAGGTAAGGATACCCATTATGAAGAGGAACTGCGGGAGGGTAATATTCCTGAGTGGTTTATCGAATCGTGTAAGAAAATATCTTACCTCTTCCCACGGGCCCATGCAGTGGCCTATGTTATGATGGCCTTCCGTATTGCTTGGTTCAAGATCAATCATCCACTAGCCTTCTATGCAGCCTACTTCTCCATTCGGGCCAAGGCCTTCGATATCAAGATCATGACGGGAGACCTTACTACGCAATTGACGGAATTTCGCCGCATCAAGGCACTGGATAAGGCTGCCTCTCCGGTGGAACAAAATCTGATGAAGGAACTGGAAGTATCCATGGAAATGTATCAACGGGGCTACCGTTTCTCTACAGTAGACTTAATGCAATCCGATGCTAAGCGCTTTAAGATTGTAGATGGCAAACTCCTACCTCCATTCATTATGGTCGATGCCCTAGGGGAAAAGGTAGCAGAAGCCATCGTAGAAGAACGGGAAAAGAAACCATTTATCTCTCTTAAAGACTTGCAACGTCGCTGTAAGGTTTCCCAAAGTATCCTTGAAACCATTAAGGATATTGGGGGAGCAGGGGATCTACCTGATGACGAACAAATGTCCTTGTTTGGCTAAGCCTTTTATTTATTCAAATTTGATAGGGCTTTTATTAAATAAGACACAAAAAAGCACTGGCTTCTTAGAACCAGTGCTTTTACATTTTTAGTTAACCCAGGATACAACTTCATCCATAGGGCGACGTGTTTTAGGACGGCTTGGCCCTTCCTTGCGATAACCAAAGGCCATCATAGCGGCCATGCCAAAATGCTTCGTATCGTAGAGACCTTCTTGGTCGCCAAAGAGACTATCTAGGTCTTTTTTGTTAAAGCCTTCAATAGCTAGTGAATCAATACCTTTTAAAGCAGCAACGGTCATCATATTGCCCATAACAATATAGGCTTGTTTAGCGGCCCAATCAAAGGTTGCCTCTTCTGATTTATAGAAGCCAAAGTCAACATCACCATGATTTTGAATAGCCCCCCTATAAGCCTTGTATAGATCATCTGGAAGTTGTTCAATATCTTTCATGATATGGTCTAGATAAGGGCTGCCTGGCTGTAAATCAGCAGCACGACGCGCTAGGAGGAAGACGAAATGAGAAGCCTCCTTAACGGCTTTTTGAGCACCCCAAGCATGGTCAAAAACCATTTGACGATACTTAGGATTTTGTACGACTAAGAGGGAGAATGGTTCCAAACCAAAGGATGTAGGAGAGAGACGGGCTGCTTCCAAAATAACTTCAAAATCTTCTTGTGAAATTGTCTTATGAGGATCGAATTTACGGCAGGCAAAGCGGAAATTAAAGGCGTCAAGAATTTGTTTATTAATGTCAGTCATAGTGATCTCCTTTCGCTATATTCAAAAATATTGATATATTAATTATAGCATAGGTAACTATAAATTATAATCATTATCAAATTCTCAGGTAAGTTCTTGCAGAAATATACTACAAGTGCTACTATAAATACATAAGATTAGTCTTTGGGGTTAGGTGTAATTCCTTACCGGCGGTATAGTCCGCGACCCGAATGGGATGAATCGGTGCGATTCCGATACCGACAGTAAAGTCTGGATGAGAAAAGACGAGTATATGTGATCGGCATAACCATGAGGAACTATTCTTTAATAGTTCCTCTTTTTTTATAGGTGGTGAAGAAATGACTGACAACGACTATATGCAAGAAGCCATCAAGCTAGCTCGGTTAGGAGCTGGTTTTACCGCACCTAATCCCATGGTAGGGGCTGTGGTTGTGAAGGATGGCGTCATTGTCGGAAAGGGTTACCATCATAAGTACGGTCAGGCACATGCTGAGGTGGAAGCCTTAGCTATAGCTGGATCACAAGCACAAGGCGCTACTCTCTATGTTACATTAGAACCTTGTGCTCATTATGGCAAGACACCACCTTGTGCCAATCGCGTTGTTCAAGCGGGGATCAAACGAGTCGTGATAGGTTCTGTAGATCCTAATCCCCTTGTTGCAGGAAAGGGCATCGCCATATTAAAATCTGCAGGAATCCAGGTCGATCGATCATCCCTAGAAGATCTCTGTATAGACCTAAACCAAGACTTCTTTACCTTTATTCAAACTAAGAAGCCTCACATAACATTAAAGTCGGCCATGTCCTTAGATGGTAAAATCGCAACTAGGTCTGGTCAATCCCAATGGATTACCAACGAATCAGCCCGTGCCGATGGGCATGTGCTAAGGGCCAAACACCAAGCTATGATGGTTGGTATCGGAACCATTCTATCGGATGATCCATCTCTCAATGCGAGAACCACGTCGCAAGCGGTTTATGGCATAGATCAACATCCTCTCCACCAACCAGATGTCATCATTTTGGATTCTTTGGGGCGGACACCACTGGATGCTAAGGTCTTTCAAGAGGCAGGGCGTCAAGTCTTGATTTTCGTCTCAGAAGAGTGCTCCATGGGGGCCCGTGATGCGTTACAGGATGTAGGTGCTCAAGTCATTGAGGTAGCTACTCAAGAGGGCGTCTTAGATTTGAAGGAAATCCTTCTCACACTCGGTCAAATGGGTTACATGTCCATCTTGGTAGAAGGAGGATCCGCACTCTTGGCATCCTTTGCAGAAGAGGAGGCCTTTGATGTCATTGTAACCTATATCGGTAATGAGGTCATTGGCGGACTGGAAGCCACACCTGCTTTAGGGGGCCAAGGTTTTACTCGTCTAGAGGATACACCGCAGTTGACTTTTAAATCAGCAGTTATCATTGACAATAATATAAAAATCGTCGCAGAACGAAAGGGAAGGGAGGGCGCCTATGTTCACGGGGATCATTGAAGAAATCGGATTCATCAAAGGAATTCGAAAGGGTCCTAAATCCATTGCCCTCACCATTGGTGGGGATCGGATTTTTTCCGACCTAGCTATCGGCGATTCTGTCTCAGTTAATGGGGTTTGCCTTACCGCCACATCCATTAAGGATCATAGCTTCACTGCTGATGTCATGCCGGAAACCATGATGCAAACTAATTTTGGCCTCCTACAGACGGGAGATCCTGTTAATTTAGAGCGCGCTATGGCAGCTAATGGACGCTTTGGCGGCCATATGGTAGCGGGGCATGTAGATGGTAAAGGTCAGGTCTGTGGCATAGAGAAAAATGATAATGCTATTATCTTTACCATTAAAGCTCCTAAGGCCATTATGGATTATGTCATTTATAAGGGGTCTATAGCTATTGATGGTATTTCTCTTACCGTTATGAGGCGGACTGATTCCACATTTTCTGTATCCATTATCCCTCATACCTTAGGCGAAACTATTTTAGCCTATGCAAAGATGGGAACCCAAGTCAATTTAGAAAGTGATATAACAGGCCGCTATATACGCCATTTTATGAAGCTGGGCGCAGAGGAAAATAAAGAGACAAAAAAAACAAAAGATATATCCACCTTGTTGGTGGAGAATGGTTTTATGTAAGGAGTTATAAGTATGGCAAGCCAATTAAATACAATTGAAGAAGTCCTGCAAGATGTGCGTCAAGGTAAACCAGTAATTATCGTAGATGATGAAAACCGTGAAAACGAAGGGGATATAGTTATCGCCGCTCAATTTGCCTCCCAAGAGACCATCAATTTCATGGTTAAAGAGGCGCGTGGGATTGTTTGCACACCTATGCGGCGTGAGGCCCTAGCTCATTTAGATATTGGACCTATGGTAACCCATAATACCGATAACCATGAAACCGCCTTTACCGTATCAGTAGACCACGTGGATACTACTACAGGTGTGTCTCCAGCAGAACGGTCTTACACCATGCAAAAGCTCATCGATCCTGCATCCAAACCAGAAGACTTCCGTCGACCAGGCCACGTATTCCCCCTCATTTATAAGGAGGGAGGGGTCTTGGTTCGCAACGGCCACACAGAAGCATCTCTTGACCTTTGTCGCCTAGCTGGTCTCAAGGAGGCGGCGGTGATTTGTGAAATCACCAAGGACGATGGCTCTATGTCCCGTTTGCCAGATCTTTTAGCCTTTGCTCAAAAGCATGGCCTTAAGATTGCCTCTATAGCTGATCTTCAAGACTATCGAAAAATCCATGAGCCCCTTATTGAATTAGGGGCTAAGGCAGGACTTCCAACCTGCTTTGGGGACTTCCAAATTCTAGTCTTTAAAAATTCCTTAGATGATAAAGAACACTTGGCTATTGTGAAGGGGGATGTTAAAGGCAAGAAGGATGTCCTTCTTCGCATACACTCCGAATGTCTCACCGGTGATGTCTTTGGGTCTAAGCGCTGTGACTGTGGTGAACAGCTTCACAATGCCCTCCACCGGATTGAAGATCAAGGGGAAGGGGTAGTTATCTACATGCGCCAAGAAGGACGCGGTATTGGCTTAACCAATAAAATTAAGGCCTATGCCCTTCAAGAAGAAGGCCTAGATACAGTAGAAGCCAATGAAAAATTAGGCTTCCCTGCAGATATGCGGGAATACCATCTAGCGGCTCAAATTATCCGCTACTTGGGCATTGAATCCATCCGCCTTATGACCAATAATCCAGCTAAGACTCATGGCCTTGAAGACTTGGGTATCAACATTTCTAACAGAGAACCTATTGTCATCGAAGCTAATGATGTTAATAAGGAGTATCTTCATACTAAGGCTGTAAAGATGGGCCATCAACTGGATGAGTAATAAAATTAGATTTGTAGGAGTATAAAAATGAGCAACACAATTTCTCTCGTAAAAGAAGGTAAACTAGTTGGTACTGGCAAGAAATTTGCTATCGTCGGCTCTCGTTTTAATGAATTTATCACTTCCAAATTGATTGGTGGTGCCATGGATGCCCTTACCCGTCACAATGTATCCCCGGAAGATATCACCACCATTTGGGTACCTGGGGCTTATGAAATTCCTTTGATTGCTCAAAAGGCCGCTAAATCTGGCAAGTATGATGCAGTTATCTGCGTAGGAGCTGTTATTCGAGGTGCCACTAGCCATTATGATTATGTATGTAACGAGGTGGCTAAGGGAATTGCTCATGTATCCTTAGAAACAGGTATCCCTGTTATGTTTGGTGTGGTTACAACAGAGAACATCGAACAAGCTATTGAACGGGCTGGTACTAAGGCCGGGAACAAGGGCTTTGATGTAGCGGTAGGTGCCATTGAAATGGTTAACCTCCTCGAAACCCTCTAAGAGCATAGACCTTTTCTAAGATGATATAATATCTATATAGGGCCTTGAGGATACCCCTCAAGGCCTTCTATTTGTAAAAGGAGAACCTATGGATTTCATTAAACGATATACAACAAAAGAAGGGGTTCGTTTGGCAGTGGCTGTAACAACAGCTACCGTTGAAGAGGCGCGCCAGCGTCATGATTTATGGCCAGTTGCTACGGCTGCTCTTGGTCGGTCTATGACAGGAGCCCTTCTCATGGCAGGGGACTTTAAAAATCATGAAAACGTATCCCTTCGCATTCAGGGGAATGGCCCCTTGGGTGTCATTCATGTTGATGCCTTTTTCGATTCCACAGTTCGGGGGTATGTGGACAATCCCCATGTGGATGTTCCCCTTAAGCGGGCGGGTAAGCTAGATGTAGGGGCCGCTGTTGGGAACCAAGGGGAAGTTAAGGTTACCCGTTTTACACAAATGGCTCAGGACTATACCTCTTCTAGCCCTATTCAATCAGGCGAAATCGCGGAAGACTTGGCCTACTACCTCTACACATCTGAACAAATTCCTGCAACTATTTCCTTGGGAGTTCTGGTCAATACAGACAACAAAACCCAAGTAGCAGGTGGTTTCTTGGTACAAGCACTACCAGATGCAACCGATGAGGCTTTGGCCCAAGTGGAAGAGAACATTAACAACTTAGGTCCTATTACCCAATACTTAGCAGGTAATCCTGATGGTAAGGGCTTAGCTGAACACGTCTTAGCCGGCTTATCTATGCAAGAAGTATTTGAGGCGCCAGTTGCCTTCAAGTGTACCTGCTCTCGAGATCGCTTTGAAGAGATTCTTATGACATTGTCTGACGCCGACAAGGAACACATCTTAGAGGACCCAATAACAGAGACCGTATGTCACTACTGCAATGAAAAATACACCTTCCCACGGCAAGAATTAAAAGATTTGTTCGAAGCTACTAAGAAGGCTCACTAAGTTGATCTCGAACCTATGAATTTCTAAGAGTGATAGACGAATCAGTAGCTAAAGTAGCCGATAGGTAAACCTATCGGCTTTTCTTATGCACCTAATGACTTAATTAAGTGATGGACAGAGGCTGTCATATGGTAGAATAAGGTATATCCATTGTTTGTTCTGACAAGGAGAGAAGCATGAATAAAATCGCAGTTATTGGTGGCACTGGTGTGTATGATCCATCAATGTTTGAAAATATTTCTGATCATTCCTTATTGACTCCTTATGGAGAAATCCATTATACAGAGGGGACTTATAAAGGAAAATCTGTAATCTTCCTTGCTCGTCACGGTAAGAGCCATTCTATTCCTCCTCATAAGATTAACTACCGAGCTAACATTTGGGGCCTAAAAAAATTAGGTGTTACCTTTATCGTCTCCACTACTGCAGTAGGATCCTTGAATCCTGAATTTAAGCCAGGGCACTTTGTATTAACTGACCAGTTTTTAGACTTTACCAAGAGCCGCATCACCACCTTCTACGATGGGGAAGGTCGACCAGTGGCCCACTTGGATGTAACTAATCCCTACTGCCCAGAACTACGTGATATGATTATGGCCGCTGCTAAGGAACTGAAACTCAATGTCCATAATGGTGGTACCTATGTCTGCACGGAAGGCCCACGCTTCGAAACACCTGCAGAAATAAAGATGTTCCACATGTTAGGTGGCGACACTGTGGGCATGACCAATGTACCAGAAGTTAACTTGGCCAATGAAGCGGAAATGGCCTATGTTACCATCTCTATGATTACAAACTTTGCTGCAGGCATTTCCCCTGAGGCTTTGACGCATAGCGAAGTAGTGGAAATGATGGGCCAAATGGCCGAAGAATTAAAGGCACTTATTCTTAAAACCATTGAAGCTATCGACGTAGATGCTATCTATGCTTGCCATAATCGCATGTACGAGTATGGTGGTTTCCAACTTGAGGCCCAAAAATAATGAAAAGCATTGAATGGACAGGACAAGAATTGATTCTTTTGGATCAAACCCTCTTGCCAACACAAATTAAATACATTTCTATAACTGATTGGCGAGTGCTAGCAGAAGCTATCAAAATGCTTCGCGTTAGAGGGGCTCCTGCCATTGGTATCAGTGCAGCCTATGGCCTTGTTTTAGCGGCTCGTGAGGCAGCTAAAGAAAAAGGGATCCAATCACTAGTTCTCTTCCGTTCTTACGCAGAAGCTCTAGCGGCCACTCGTCCTACAGCCATCAACCTCATGTGGGCTGTTAACCGCATGCTTAAGGTGGTAGAGGGAAAAGATGCTATAGACAAACAAGCAATCCAAGGCTTAGAAGTGGAAGCTAAGACTATCCATCAGGAAGACTTAGTCATGAACCAAGCTATGGGGCAATGGGGGGCCTCTTTGTTCAAGGGGGCCTCTAAGATTCGTATACTTACTCATTGTAATGCAGGAGCTCTAGCTACTGGTGGTTGGGGAACGGCTCTAGGCGTCATCCGCGAACTCCATAAGCGAGGGCAACTAGAAGAGGTTTATGCCGACGAAACAAGACCTCTTTTACAAGGCGCTCGGCTTACCGCCTTCGAACTCAAGGAAGATGGGATTCCCGTGACCCTACAAACGGATAACATGGCTGCGTACACCATGCAACAAGGCCTTATTGATGCAGTTATTGTTGGTGCAGACCGGATTACTAAGGAAGGGGATGTGGCCAATAAGATTGGAACCTATGGCCTAGCTGTCTTAGCCAAAGCCCATGGGATTCCTTTCTATGTTGCCGCTCCTTATTCTACCTTTGATTTCACAATGGATAAGGGCGAAGGCATTCCTATCGAAATGAGAAATCCTGAAGAGGTGTGGAATTTCTACCATGTTCAAACGGGTCCAGAAGGAGTGAAGGTGTTCAATCCGGCCTTTGATGTAACGCCTCACGACCTTATAACAGCCATTATTACAGAACGAGGTGTCTTGCAGCCCGACTATAAGAAGTCTATAGAAGACCTTAAATCCCAGGTTCAAGGTTGAAAGAGCCCAGAATTTTGAAGCCTTTTATAGCATAAAATGACTGGCGAAAGCACTCATAAAGGTGTACCATAAGTTTTGTTGATAATTCTTATTTAACTAACGAGGTAATAGAGATGGATTCTTTAATTCGTGATATTAATTTAGCTCCTGAAGGGCGTAAAAAGATTGAATGGGTATCCAACTTCATGCCAACCCTTAATGCATTGGGTGACCAATTCGAAAAGGAACAAACTTTTAAAGGACAAACTGTAGTTGTATCTGTTCATTTAGAAGCTAAAACAGCTTATCTTTCCACCATCTTGAAACGGGGTGGTGCTGATGTTATCGTTACAGGTTCCAATCCATTGTCTACCCAAGATGATGTAGCAGCAGGCCTCGTAGATATGGGTCTTACCGTATACGCTTGGCATGACTGTAGCGAAGAAGAATATTTTATGTTCCTCAACAAGGCCTTAGACCACAAGCCTCATATCATCATTGATGATGGGGGTGATTTGGTAAACCTCCTTCATACTAGCCGTAAAGATGCTCGCGAACGCCTTATCGGAGGTTCTGAGGAAACCACTACAGGTGTACTTCGCCTTCATGCCCTTGAAAATGCAGGCAAGCTGGAATTTCCTATGATTGCTGTAAACGATTCTAACTGTAAGTACCTCTTTGATAATCGCTATGGTACAGGCCAATCTGTATGGGATGGTATCATGCGAACCACTAATCTTACCGTAGTTGGTAAAAACGTTGTTGTTGCTGGTTATGGCTGGTGTGGTAAAGGTGTCGCTATGCGGGCTAAAGGCTTAGGGGCACACGTGTTTGTAACAGAAGTTGACCCTATCAAGGCTATCGAAGCTGTATTCGATGGATTTACAGTACTTCCTATGCTAGAAGCAGCTAAAATCGGAGATATTTTCATCACTGTAACAGGCTGTAAAGATGTTATCACGAAAGAGCACTATACTGTTATGAAGGATAAGGCCATCATGTGTAATGCTGGTCACTTCGATTGTGAAGTTAATGGCATTGATTTAGCTGAAGTAGCGGTATCCCACAAGAATGTTCGAAAGAACATCGAAGGCTATAAAATGGCTGATGGCCGTACCCTTTACTTGTTAGCCGGAGGTCGTTTAGTCAACCTGGCTGCAGGTGATGGTCATCCAGCAGAAATCATGGATTTATCCTTCGCTATGCAAGCGTTAGCTGCAGAACACCTTCTCAAACATGGTAAAGACTTGGAAAATAAGGTTTATGTATTGCCACTCGAACTCGATCAAAAAGTGGCTGCTATTAAGCTGCAATCAATGGGCTATGGCATTGACACACTGACACCTGAACAAGTGGCTTACCTTACAGAAGCTCATTAATTAAACACGATGGATTTAGGACCAAAAGTTTGGCTCATCCGCTCAGCGGATGGGCCTTTCTTCTGTTATAATGAAAATATATTAAAAACCTCGTTAGGAGATAGGATACAATGGCTAACTTTGATATTTTAATCCACCATGTAGACATTCTTTCCGGCCATGAAACCATACACAATGGGGCCATCGCTATCAAGGATGGGTACATAAACAAAATCTATACCCAAGACCAAATGGACTCTGTCTGGGATGACCTAAAAGGATCTGCTAAGGACTTGATTGATGGAAAGGGCCGTTTGGCTACTCCAGGTCTTATTAATACCCATACCCATATTGCCATGGGACTTTTCCGAAACTATGCAGATGATTTGGAGCTCATGGACTGGTTGGAGAATGCTATTTGGCCAACAGAAGCCAAGCTCACAGACCAATGGGTAAAGTGGGGGACTCAATTGGGGATTGCCGAAATGCTCCGGTCTGGGACTACCACCTTCTCCGATATGTACTTCTTCATGGATACAACTGCTAAGGAAGTTAAGGAAACTGGTATGCGGGCGGTCTTATCTCGTGGTCTAGCCGGTGTAGCGCCTACAGCGCAAGTTGCCTTAGTAGAAAATGCCGATCTTTACCGTACTTGGCATGGCTATGATCATGACCGCATCAAGGTTCTCCTAGGTCCCCATGCCCCTTATACTTGTCCGGACTCCTATATGGAAGAGGTCATCGCCTTGTCACACGAAATTGGTGCTGGAATCCATATGCACTTGTCCGAAACAAAAGGGGAAGTGGATAATGTTATTAAAGCAACAGGCAAAACCCCTATTGCCCATATGCATGAATTAGGCCTCTTCTACAATGGGGCTCTAGCAGCCCACTGTGTCCACATTACAGAAGAAGATATGGCCATTATGAGGGATAATCATGTAGCAGTAGCCCATAATCCGCAATCCAATCTCAAGTTGGCTTCTGGTATTGCCCCTGTGCCAGAAATGGTTGCTGCGGGCATTACTGTCGGGCTAGGCACTGATGGATCTGCTTCTAATAACAATGCAGATATGCTTGAAGAAGTACGTCTAGCTGCTATGTTGCATAAAGGTCGCCTCTACGACCCTAAAGCTGTTCCTGCCCACATGGCTTGGGATATGGGTACGCTAGAAGGAGCTAAGGCCCTTGACTATGATGACTTGGGGCTCATTAAGGAAGGCTATCGGGCGGATATTACCCTCTATAATACAGACCAGGTTCATTGGATGCCACGTTACCATGATATTTCAGCCCTCGTATATTCCGCCAATTCTGCAGACGTAGAAACATCTATTGTTGCTGGAAATATTCTCATGCATAATAAGGAACTTCTAACGATTGACGAAGAACGATTAGAGTTTGAAATCGCTAAGGCTCAAGAATATTTTAAAAATTAAGATGACGCGCATTACGAAAGATCGTTTAATCAATAATTATATCCTTTGACATAGTAGTCACTATTATTATTCTATATAGAAAACGCCATAATGTCTCCTAAAAACTAGTTATATAATAAGAGGATATTTGTATGCTAGCTAAAATAATTCGCTCTCTCTCTTTTTTCTTGGCCTTACTTCTGGTCTTGTCACTAGCAGGATGCGGCTTTGGACCATTAAATAAGATCCTGTCATCTCAACCACACTTTGAAGGTCGTTGGATTGCTTATTCTGGTTATACGCTAGATAATGTAAAGAACCAAATGGATACACCAGTCTTTACCTTAACTTTAACCCCTAAAAATGATACTAAAACTATCTATACTGTTGATTTAACGGCTTATAATTACCAATTTACTACCCCTAACAATCAACCAGCTATTCAATCCATCCAGATGGTAGGGGATATCAAGGAAGCCCATCTAGATTTTTCTACGGCTCTTGTAAGATTAGTTAGTGTGAAAGATTTACCGGGTTCTGTAGATGAATCTAACCCTAATTTGATCAAGCTAAATTTAGAAAATTCACCGGCTTCTAACATCCTCTATGATCCTAAGACAGATACCCTTCAATGTATGGACCAAACCTTTAAACGGATAGAACAAAGCAACAACTTACAAGCCACTCTAGATCAATATAAGCAGGACGTTAAAGCTGCCACTGATAAGTACCTAGAAGAAGTAGGCAAAGCTGCTAACCCTAAAACTAAATTTATCGTAACCTATACCTTTAAGGATGATCTCCTTAAAGGACAAGAATAAGTCAAAACTTTTTAAAGGGGCTGTAAGAAAACAGCCCCTTTTCGTATCTATAGAATTTGTCATGAGAAGGTATTGTATCAGATACATATATTATTAACGATCAATTAGAA